>Ga0134124_10000202_pt1 | contig 53819 bp, 42 predicted proteins | sample KB304_FD_96880 | JGI IMG/M metagenome (GOLD analysis project Ga0134124, IMG submission 96880) | Terrestrial soil microbial communities without Nitrogen fertilizer from Kellogg Biological Station, Michigan, USA - KB3-0-4 | ecosystem: Environmental > Terrestrial > Soil > Unclassified ...
CCGGCCGCGACACGCGCCCCGGCGGAAACACCCGACAACACGATCTGCCCGTTCGCGACACGGGCACCGAGCCGCACCGCGCGGCGCTCGACGCGGTTGTCGTTCAGCACGAACACGACGCCCGTGTCGCCTCTCGCCTGCACGGCGTCCGTCGGCACGACGAACGCGCGCTGGCCGCCGGCCGCCGAGGCGCTTTCAGTCGGCGCGCTCGTCGGCGTGTCGAGAAACGCTACGCGCACGCCCATCTCGGGCAGGATCCGCTCGTCGCGCGCGTCGAAACCCACACGCACCTTGACGGTGGCCTTCGCGCGGTCCGCGGTGGGGATGATCGCGATCACGTGCGCCGGAATCGCCCAATCGGGGTACGCGTTGAGACGCGCGGTGACCGACTGATCGGGATGCACGCGATTGATGAAGTTCTCGCTCACGTCGACCTCGATCTCGAGCGATTCCATGTCGACGATCGTGCCCACGCCGGTGCGCGTATAGCCGCCGCCGGCGGAGATCGGAGAGACCATCTCGCCCTCTTGCGCGGCCTTGACGGTCACGATGCCCGCGAACGGCGCGCGCACGATCGTATCGTCGAGGTTCCGCTCGGCGTAGCTCACGGCCGAACGCGCGACCTCGACGGCGCGCTTCGCGACGTCGAGCCCGGTGCGCGCGGCGTCGTACGCGGCCTTCGCCGTGTCGAACGTCTGCTGGCTGATCACGGCCTTCTCGAGCTGCTGCTCGTTGCGCTTGAAGGTCGGCCCGGCGTTGTCGAAGGCGACCTGCGCCGCAGTGAGGTTGGCCTCGGCCTGCGCGCGTGCGGCGCGCGCCTGGTCGAGCGCGGCGCGAGCGTTCGTGTCGTCGAGCCGAGCGATGATGTCGCCGCGCGCGACCCTCTTGCCCTCCTCGATCGAGACTTGCACGACCTTGCCTGTGATCTTCGACGACACGGTGGCTTGGCGGCGCGCGACGACGTAACCCGACGCGTCGAGAATCGTGCCGGGACCGGCGGCCGCCTCCGCCGGGGCGAGCTCGACGGTGGCCGCGCGCACCGGGATGCCGCGCGGCAGCAGCAGCCAGGTCGCGACGCCCGCGATCGCGAGCACCGCGACGGCGATCGCGGCCCACTTCGGCCAAGTCGCGGGCTCGGCCTCGGCCGGCCGATCGATCCGCAATTGCTCGATCAGTGAAGTCTGGTCGTCCAAGGAACACCTAAATTGTGGGCACGTCTCCACGCGGAGACGATTCCCGAGGCGCGCTGGCGGCCGCTATTATGCCGTCAATACATGACACCGTGCTGTCGGCATTAAATAGATAATAAAACCGCATGAAATATCTCCCTTTGCTCTGGGCGAACCTGCGTCGCAAGCCTCTGCGCACGACGCTCACCTTTGCGTCGGTCGTGATCGCGTTCCAGCTGTTCGGGCTTCTCGAGGCCGTGAATTACGCCCTCACGGGCGGCGCGGACCTCGCGGGCCAGGATCGGCTCGTGACGCAGCACCACGTCTCGATCATCTTGTCCTTGCCGTCGAACTATCTCGCACGGATCCGCACGCTCGACGGCGTGCGTAGCGCGACCTCCGACAACTGGTTCGGCGGCTTTTTTCAGGACGAGAGCAACCAGCTCACCACGTACGCGGTCGATCACGAATCGTTCTTTGACGTCTACCCCGAGTTCGCGCCGCCGGACGCGCAGCTCAAGACGTGGCTGGCGACGCGCACATCGGTAGTCGTCGGCAGCGAGCTCGCGAAGCGATACGGCTGGAAGGTCGGCGACCGCATTCCGCTGCGGTCCAGCTTCGCGCGCCACCGCGACGGCAGCGACTCGTGGGACCTCGACGTCGCGGGGATTTACGACATCAAGGACGGCGACAACACGAACGTGTTCCTCCGTTATGACTACTTCAACGAGGGGCGAAATTTCGACCGTGATTCCATAGGCTGGATCGTGCTGCGCATTGCCGATCCGGGCCGTGCAACCGAAATCTCGAAGCAGATCGACGCGATGTTCGCGAACTCTTCGGCCGAGACCAAGACGACGACCGAAAGCGCGTTCCTCCAAGGCTACGCGAACATGATGGGCAACATCGGCGCGATCGTGAGCGCCGTCGCGGCCGCGGTGTTCTTTACGATGCTGCTCGTGACCGCAAACGCGATGGCGCAGTCGGTGCGCGAGCGCGTGCGCGAGATCGCCGTGATGCGCACCATCGGATTTTCGAACGGCGGCATCGTCGCGCTGGTGTTGCTCGAGGGGCTCGGAATCACCATGATCGGCGGCGCGCTCGGTCTCTGGAGCGGCGACGCGGCCGCGCGCTCCATCGGCGCCCGACTCACACAGTACTTGCCGCTGATGTTCATGCCCCCGAACGCCTTCGTGATCGGAGCACTGCTCGCCGTCGGGCTCGGAGCGCTGTCGTGCGCTCTGCCGTGCGCGCAGATTTGGCGGCTCGAGATCGTCGAGCAACTGCGGCGCACTTGAGGAAGACCAGTCAATGTCGTTGTTGAAGCAAGCGGTCTCGATGACCGCGATGAACCTGCGCAGCATCGGCCAACGACGCGGGACCGCGCTCGTCGCGGTCGTCGGCATCGCGGGCGTCGTCGCCGTGTTGATCGGCATCTTTTCGATCAACGAGGGATTTCGCGCCGTGCTCGAGATCGCGGGCGCCGACGACGTCGCGATCGTGCTGCGCGGTGGCGGCACCGACGAGATGACGAGCGGCCTGAGTCAAGAAGCGACGCGGATCATCGGCGACGCGGCCGGCGTGCTTCGCAAGGACGGCAACCCGGTGAGCTCGGCCGAGCTCTACGTGATCGTCGACGTGCCGCTCAAGAGCACCGGCACGCCCGCGAACGTGCCGTTGCGCGGCGTCGGCCCACAGGCCGGAAGCCTACGGCAAGGATTTCATCTGCTCGAGGGCCGCGCTTTCACGCCCGGCACGAACGAGGTGATCGTCGGCCGCGGCGCCGCCGACCAGTTCGTCGGGCTCTCGCCGGGCTCTCAACTGCGCCAGGGCACGAACGTTTGGAACGTCGTCGGCGTGTTCGCGGACAACGGCAGCGTCTCGGAGTCGGAGATCTGGAGCGACGCGATCGTGCTGCAGGGCGTGTACAACCGCGGCACGTCGTACCAGTCGACGCGAGTGCGGCTCGAGAGCGCCGCGGCGCTCCAGACCTTCAAGGACGCGCTCACGAGCGACCCGCGCGTGAACGTGCGTGTGCTCACCGAGCGCCAGTACTACGGTCAGCAGGCGCGCGCGCTCGTCGCGCTCGTGTCGATCCTCGGCAGCGCGATCGCGGTCCTCATGGGGATCGCCGCGATCTTCGGAGCGCTGAACACGATGTACTCGGCCGTTGCGAGCCGCACGAAGGAAATCGCGACGCTGCGTGCGATCGGCTTCAGCGCTTTCCCGGTCGTGACCTCGGTGCTCGTCGAGGCGCTCTTTCTCGGCCTCATCGGCGGCGTGATCGGCGGAGCGATCGCGTATGTCGGCTTCAACGGCCTACGCGCGTCGACGATGAACCTGTCGTCGTTTAGTCAGATCACGTTCGCATTCAAGGTGACGCCAGCGTTACTCACGCAAAGTCTCGTCTATGCGCTGGTGCTCGGTCTCGTCGGAGGACTGATGCCGAGCCTGCGCGCGGCGCGTGTGCCGATCACGATAGGCTTGCGCGACGCGTAACCGACGGACTCGGAACACTGCCGGCGTCCGAGCCGCTCGAAGGCGCGTGGCAGTGCGCCAACCGGACGGGCTCAGCCCGCCGGCTCGATCCGCAGGACGGCGCCGTCGGGCGCTTCCGCGGTCAGCACGTACAAGAGCCCGTCGGGCCCCTCGCTCACGCCGCGGATGCGCTGATTGAGCTCGCGGAGCATCGGCTCGCGGCGAATCTCTTCCCACTTGTCGTTGAACTCGATGCGCTGCATCTGCCCCGTGCGCGGCACCTCTCCCTGGCGCAGCCCGCCGACGAACGCGCTGCGGCGCCAGGCGGTGAACACGTTGCCCTGGTAGAACGTCATGCCGGTCACCGCGATCGACGGCACCCAGACGACGGTCGGCTGCTCGGTGCCCTCGAGCACGGGGCTCGCCGACACCCGCGGCCCCGGGTAGGTGCGGCCATAGCTCACGAGCGGCCAGCCGTAGTTGCCGCCGGGCTTCAAGATGTTGATCTCGTCGCCGCCGTCCGGGCCCTGCTCCGTCACCCAGAGCTCGCCCGTCCACGGATTCAGCGTCATCGAGTGGCCGTTGCGATGGCCGAGCGTGTAGATCGCGGGCAGGTAGCCCTTGTCGTTCACGAACGGGTTGTCGGGTGGGATGCTGCCGTCGTCGCGGAGCCGGATGGTTTTGCCGGCGTAATCCTGCGGATTCTGCGAGCGCACGACGTCCGGTCCAGTGCCCGGCGCACTCACGGTCATGTGCAGCATGCCGTCGCGCGCGAAGCCGATGCGCGAGCCCTCGGTGCCGATCGCGCCGGTCTCGAAGATGTCGCGCACGTCGACGAGCGCGCCGTTCTCCCAGCGGCCGCGCGCGAGCACCGTCTCGCCGGCGTTCTCGCCCTTCGGCCGATGGTACGAGAGGTACACGAAGTGGTTGTCCGCGAACCGCGGATGCAGCACGACGTCCATGAGGCCCTGGAGCCCTCGCACGCGCACGGCCGGGACACCTTTTACCGGCGTGGGATCGAGCTTGCCGTCATGTATGAGCCGCAGCCGCCCGGGTCGCTCGGTGACGAGCATGTCGCCGTTCGGCAGAAAGGCGATCGCCCACGGCTGCTCGAGACCGCGCGCCACGACCACGACGCGCAACATGCGATGTTCCGGCCGCACCGACTCGACGAGGAACGGTCCGGGGCCGAGCGGCGGCGACGGCCAGCCGGTGCCCGGCGGAATGCTGGTGCTCGCGGCGGGCAGCTTCGCGGCGTCGAGCGGCCAGATCGCGTGCTGCGCATGCGCCGCGGCCACGAACGACAGTAGAGCCACCGCGCTAGCGTAGCGGATGCGGGCCGGATGCATCGAAAGTCCTCCCAATACGGTGCAAAGCAAAGCGGGAGGATCGTCCGCGCAGGATGCGACGCAGTCAAGAAGCGCGCCGATCAGTGGGTCGCCGGTGCGGCCTCGGGCAGCAGCGTCACGCGCACATAGTTTTCGATGTCGATGTATTTTCGCGCCGCGTCGCGGATAGCCTGCGGCGTCAGCCCTTCGATCACCGCGCGATACCCGACCAGCTTATCGGCGGCCAATTCCGGGTAGATCTGATAAGAGGCCGAAAGACCCGTCAGCCACCACCCGTTCTGGCGCTCGCTCGTCTCGAGGCCGCGCAACATGGCAGTGCGCACGTCGGCGACCTTGTCCGCCGGCGGGCCGGCTTTGAGCGCGGCGATCTCCGCGAAGATCCGCTCGCGCAGCGCGTCCGCACGCGCGGGGTCGCTCGAGAACTCGATGAACAGCGCGTACGACTCGACGGGAATCCAGCTCGAGCTCGAACGCACGCCGACGCTATAGGTGCCGCCCAAATCTTCGCGCAGCGCTTCGCGCAGCTGGTTCTGAAGCACGGCGCCCATCGCGTTGTAGGCGGTGGTCGCCTGCTGGTCGTGCTGGTCGATCGCGCCGTGGAACACGATCCGCGTTTGGGCACGCGGCTCGATACCCTTGCGCACCGTCTGCTGGACCACGCCATCGGGCGGGCGAATGCCGTGATCGCGCCACGTCACCGCCTTCGGTCCCGCGGGCAAGCCGCCGAGGTACTGCTCCACGAGCGGCTTGATCGTTGCAAGATCGAACGCACCGACGAACACGAACGTCGCGCCGCGCGCGTTGGAGAAGAGCTCGCGATAGATCGCAAGCGAGCGGTCGAGGTTCATCTTCGCGACCGAGTCGACCGTGAGCGGCCGCGCCCGCGGACTGTCCCGCGTCATGATGCGGTTAAACGTATCGTTGAAGGCGGTGGCCGGGTTGGCATCGCGATTCGCGAGCCCAGGGCGCATCTGGTTCTGCATCGCGGCGAAGGCGTTCGGGTCGGCGCGCGGCGCCGTGAATCGCAAATAGATCAGCTCGAACAGCGTTTGCAGATCCTTCACCGATGCCTGGCCGGCGACGCCGGCGTCATACTCCGTGATGGAAGGGCTGGCGGCGGCCACCTTTCCGGTGAGCGCTTTCTGCAGCGCCGTCACATCGAGCTTGCCGAGCCCGCCCGCCAAGAGTGCCGGCACGGCGGTCTGTGCCACCACCAATTCTTCGTCGGCCACCAATGAGCCGCCGCCCGGCAGGCGGCCGCGAAATACGACCTCGTCCTTGTTGAAGTCCGTCGGCTTGAGCACGACGAGGACGCCGTTCCCGAGATCCCATTCCGTGACGCCGCCGCTGCGTTGTCTCTCGGCGACCACCTTCGAGCCGGCCGGCGGCTCGTCGACCAACGCCGAGCCGGCTCCTTTGTCCACGTAAGGCGTAAGCTCGACCTTCGCCGCCGCCGCGATCACACCTCCGAGCGCCGCCTGCTCCGGGAGCTTGAGACCCTCTTTCTCGGGGCCCGTGACGAGAACGACGCGATTCGAGTCGTCGAGCCAGCCGCGCCCAATAGCGTTGACCTCTTCGAGCTTGATCTCGGGAACGAAGCGCTCGTAAAGGCCGCGCTCGTACTCGAGGCTCGGGCTCGCGCGGCCGCGCAGGAACGCGCCGGTGTATTGCTCCGCAAACCCCGCAGACGTGCGGCTGTCGCGCGCCGCCCAGCTGCGCTCCACGCCGCGCAGAATCGAAGTCTTCGCGCGCTCGAGCTCGGTGGAAGTAAAGCCGAAGCGCGCGACGCGCGTCGACTCGGCGAGCAACGCGCCCAAGCCGCGCTCGACGCCGTTGTCCGTCACACCGGCCGATAGCTGGTACGCCCTCGCCTGACGGACCGGCCTCGTCGTAGCGGACGACGCGCCGATGAACGGCGCGTTGGGCTCGCGCACGATCTCCTGGAAGCGCAGATTCAAGAGGCCGTTGTAGATCTGCTCGACGAGATCGCGCCGGAAGCCGCCGACCGTGAAGTCGTCGTCGGGCGGCATCTTGCGCACGAGCGCGACGCTCGTGGACGTTTGCTCGCGATCGCTCGCAATCGAGTAAGCGGTTCCCGCCTGCGGCGGAATCGAATAGGCGACTCGCTGTGGCGCTTGCGCCGGCGCGCGCAGCGAGGCGAAGCGCGCGCGGATCAGCCGTTCGATCTGCGCCGCATCGAAATCCCCCACCGCGATCACGGCCATGAGGTCGGGCCGATACCACTTGCGATAGAAGCCGAGCAGCGTGTCGCGATCCATCGCCTGGATGGCCTCGGGGGTGCCGATCGGCAACCGCTCCGCGTACCGCGATCCCTTGAAGAGCACCGGGGAGTGCTTGTCGTTGATTCGCGCGCCGGCGCCGCGCCGCGCCCGCCACTCTTCCAGAACCACGCCGCGTTCCGACGCGATCTCGGCGGGATCGAGCGTTAGCTTGCCGGCCCAGTCCTCGAGAACGTCGAACGCCTTTTCCAAATTGGCCGGCACGTCGGTCGGCACCACGAGCATGTACACGGTGTCGTCGAACGAGGTCCGCGCGTTGAGCCCGACGCCGAGCTGCATGCCGATCGACTCCATGAAGTGGACGAGCTCACTCTTCGGAAAGTGCTCCGTGCCGTTGAAGGCCATGTGCTCGAGGAAGTGTGCGGCCCCGCGCTCGTTGTCGTCCTCGAGCACGGAGCCGGCGTCGACGACGAGCCGGAGGAAGGCGCGGTTCTTCGGCTCCGAGTTCTTGCGGACGAAGTAGCGCAGCCCATTGTCTAGCTTGCCGGCGGTGACTTCCGGCGTCATGGGCAGCGCCTGATCGAGCGGCGCGACTCGGGCTTTCGCGAGATCGTCTTGCGCCGCGAGCCGCGCCGCGGGCCAGAGTCCCATGGCAACAATGAGCGCGGCGATCAGCAGGAACGGGTGAACTCGATTCGGGCAAGGGCGCAGCATCGTACGTCCCCTTTTTTGATTGTTGAGCTACCGAAGGGCTCGAGCCCGGCTATCCTGGCAGGGAGAAATATCGAGGTCAACGCGAACGTCCCGACGACGAGATCGAAGCGCCACCAATTTCCGGACCAAGAACGAGCTGCTCGGCTAGCTCGTCGCGCGTTCGGGGGAGAGCGCCGCGAGCGCCTCCTGCTCGAGCTTCGCCCACGAGTCGCGCAGCGTGACCGTGCGATTGAAGACGGGCGCGCCGGGCTTCGATAGCCCGGAATCCGCAACGAAGTAGCCGAGCCGCTCGAACTGGAAGCGCTCGCCGGGCGCGGCGTCCTTCAACGCCGGCTCGAGCAGCGCGTCGATCGTCTTCAACGACTCGGGGTTCAGCTCTTTCGCGAGATCGCCGCTCGGAAACGCGGCCGTGAACAAGCGATCGTAGAGCCGCACCGGCGCGCGCAGCGCGTGCTTGGCCGACACCCAGTGGATCGTGCCCTTGACCTTGCGGCCCGCGTCGTCCGAGCCGCTGCGAGTCGCGGGATCGTAGCTGCAGTGCACCTCGGTGATCTCGCCCGCCGAGCTCTTGACGACGCGCTCGCATTTCACGATGTACGCATACCGCAGCCGCACTTCGCCGCCCGGCTTCAAGCGATGGAACTTGCCCGGTGCGTTCTCCATGAAGTCCTCGCGCTCGATCCAGAGCTCGCGCGCGAACGGCACTTTTCTCACCCCAAGCTCCGGCTTGCTCGGATGGTTCGCGGCGTCGAGCCATTCCTCTTTATCCGCCGGGTAGTTGTCGATCACGACTTTGAGCGGATCCAGCACCGCGAAGCGGCGCGCGGCGGTCTCGTTCAAATGCTCGCGGATGCAGCCTTCGAACAGGCCGAGCTCCGCGACCTTGCCCTTCTTCGTCACGCCGACTCGGCGCACGAACTCGCGAATAGCCTCCGGCGTGTAGCCGCGGCGTCGAATGCCGGACAGCGTCGGCATCCGCGGATCGTCCCAGCCGTCGACGTGCTTGTCGTCGACGAGCTTCTTCAAGATCCGCTTGCTCATCACCGTGTACATCAGGTTCAACCGCGAGAACTCGATCTGGCGCGGACGGCCGGGCCCCGCCCAAACCTGATCGAGAAACCAGTCGTAGAGCGGGCGGTGATCCTCGAACTCGAGAGAGCACAGCGAATGTGTCGTGCCCTCGAGCGCGTCCGACAGCGTGTGCGCGTAGTCGTACATCGGATAGATGCACCACTCGTCGCCCGTGCGCTGATGCGCGACCTTGCGGATTCGGTAGAGCGTCGGATCGCGCAGATTGATGTTCGGCGAAGCCATGTCGATCTTCGCGCGCAGCACGCATTCGCCTTCCTCGAAGTCGCCGCGCTTCATCCCCTCGAGCAGCCGGAGGTTCTCGTCGACTGGACGGTCGCGGTATGGGCTGTTCTTGCCGGGCTCGGTGAGCGTGCCGCGATGTTCGCGGATCTGCTCTGCGTTCAAATGATCGACGTAAGCGAGGCCTTTCTCGATGAGCTCGACGGCGAACGCGTAGATCCGCGGAAAATAGTCGGACGCGTGCCGGAGCCGGTCCTGCCAGTCGTAGCCGAGCCAGCGCACGTCGTTCTTGATGCCCTCGACGAACTCCTCCGTCTCGCGCTCGGGGTTCGTGTCGTCGAAGCGCAGAAAGCACGTGCCGCCGAACTCTTCGGCGACGCCGAAGTCGACGCAGATCGCCATCGCGTGCCCGATGTGCAAGTAGCCGTTCGGCTCCGGCGGAAAGCGCGTCTGGACGCGGCCGCCGTTCTTACCCGCCGCGACCTCCTCCGCTACGATCTGGCGGATGAAATCCTTGCCGCGCGCGCCGTCGTCCGTGCTCTGATTTTCCATGGGCGCGCATTGTCCCCGAATGAGCCAAACCTGTCAGTAGCGCGCATAGACGGTCGTAGGTTTGCGGCGTCGCCGCGCCGTCGGCTAACCGCCGATCAATTTCAGCACCTCCCCACACCGCTGGAAGCGCGCCCACCAAATCGCGTCGTTCCCGGCGGAATCGCGCTTCAAGCGAAGAGCGGGATCGTGTCCGAGCAGCGCCCGCACCGTTTCGACGCGGCAGCCACCGAACATCGGGCGGTCGGGTCCGTGAAGCGTGCCGGCCGAGACCGCACGAGCGAGCGCCGTCACTCCGCTTTCGTCCTCGACGGAAGGATCTGCTCCGTGGGCGAGCAGCAAGTTGACGAACGTCGGATCGGTATCCCCCGCCGCCAGTATCAGCGGCGGTGGGGAACCCGGGCCAGCGGCGAGATCCGGATTGGCACCGCGATCCAGAAGGAGCCGCACCGCGTCAGGCTGCCGCGCTAGGATCGCGTGCTGCAGCGGCGTCGCATTCCAGCCGTCTCCCGTGGGGCCGGGCACGTTCATGTCCGCACCCGTGTCGAGGAGGTGATTCATCGAGTCGAGGGAGCCAGACCGCGCAGCCTGGATCAGCGCGGGCTCGGGGGGCTGCTGATCGCAGGCGCTAGCCAGGAGCGCCGCCACGCCGAGCCCAAGCAGGAATCTGGATGGAAACATGCGATGCACGCTCGCATCTTACGCAGAGTACTTTGTGTTGTAAAGCCAAAGGCCGAGGCTCGAGAAAGCAGGGCGTAGATTCGCGATTAGCCAGTGCGCTGCGACGCCGACGAAGACGAGCTTTTCGAGGAGCGAGTTACTGGCAGCTCGTGACGGAGGCGATCCAGTCGGAGATCAATTGCACCCCCGCCGTGTCGACCACGTTCGTCGCGAGCGGCGGCATTTGATTGGCATCGCGGCGGTTGATGCGCGCGAGGAGCACCGAGCTCGCGGCGCTGCCCGGCGCGATGATTCTCGCGGCTGCGCCGATGCCGAGATCGCCGGATTGCGGAAGGGCGTCGCACGCGGCGGTGTTCGCCAGCGCGGTCGAGTAGCGAAGGTCCATCGTGCTTGACGTCGGGCCGTTTGGCCGGTGGCACTGCGAGCAGTTCGTGTGCAGATACGCTCGAGCACGCTGCGCGAGCGCCGCAGTGCCGAACGGATCCGGCAGCACCGGTTGCGACGCGGGATCTCCGAGCGGCGTGGTGAACATCACGATCTTATCGAGCGTCAAGAGCTCGTTCGCGGTGCGGCCCGTGCTCGCGTAGGTGAAGTCGTGATTGAGTTGCGCGCTCTCCGGTCCGAGCGCATTGCCCGCGGCCGCGGTGTGGCACCTCAAGCAGTCGTCGCCGCTCGGGAAGATCCAGTTCTGAGCGCCGATCGCGACCGTCTTGCCGCCCTGCACGAGCGTCGCATCGGTGTGCTGAGCGTTCCACTCGTACGTGTAGCCGGCCCAGTCCCCGTCGGGATGGCGCATGAAGAGTCGCGTCTCGATCAGGCTGCCGTTCAGGCGGAAGTGCTTCATCAGCACGGTGCCGCTCGGGAACGTGAAATCTCCGTCGGCGCCGACCGAGATGCTCGTGCCGTTCGGGATCGCGAGCCAGCGCTCCTTCGTCGCGCCGTCCGACCAGAATGGGGCCGCAACGTCGTATGGAATGAGGCCCGCCGCGGGCTTGCTCGCATCGGCCGCGGAGACGCAGCCGGTCCCAGAGAGCTGGCTCGGCACCGGCGACCCGCTGGGTGCCCCGCCGCCGTTGACGAGCTTGTACAGCCCACCACCGCCGATGTCGACGACATAGAGCTCGCCGTCGTTGCCCTGCCCGAACGACGCAATCGCGAGGCTCGTGGCGACGAGCTGCACCGCCGTGTAGCCGCCGCTGCCGTTGCTGTCGAGCCGCCAGATCCGACCGCTGCCGTAGTCAGCGAACACGTAGTGACCGACCAGCGCCGGCAGTGCGGTGCCGCGGTACACGAAACCGCCCGTGATCGAGTTGCCTTGCGTGTGGTTGTAGTCGATGACGGGCTCGACAAACCCGGTCGTCGTTGCGCAGCTCGCCGCCGGTGTGCTGTCCGTGTAGGGGTGGGTGCCTTCGCGACAGTTCCAGCCGTAGTTGCCGCCGCGCTGCAAGCGATCGACCTCTTCGAACTGGTTCTGGCCGACGTCGCCAACCCAGAGGTCGCCGGTTGCCGAATCGAAGCTCCAGCGCCACGGATTGCGTAGGCCCCATGCGTAGATCTCGGGGCAGCTCTGCGTGCTCGAGTTATCGGCGGGACAGAGCGGATTGCTTGCGAACGGATTGCCGGTCGCGCCGCCCGGGATCGCATACGGCGTGCCGTGATCGACGTCGAGCCGGAGCATGTCGCCGAGCATGTCCTTGGTGTTCTGCGCGTGGCCCTGCGGGTCGCCGCCCGAGCCGCCGTCGCCGAAGCCGATGTACAGGAAGGCGTCGGGGCCAAACGCGATGTTGCCTCCCTTGTGATTCGTGTACGGCTGGTTGAGGCTCAGCACGTTCTGCCGGCTCGCGAGCGTAAACGTCGCGCCGTTGTCGGCCGTCGTGAAGCGCGCGAGCCGCGAGATCAACGGAGTCGACGGCGACGGCCCCGTCTCGGTGAACGATAAGAACACTTGATGATTCGTCGCGTACTGCGGGTGGAACGCCATGCCGAGCAACCCGCCCTCGCCGGTCGTGTCCGCCGCAATCGTGATCGCGGTGCTTGCCGTCGCAACGCTCGGATCGTTCGCGAACACTCGCACTGCCCCGCCCCTTTGGAGCACATACCAGCGCGAGTTGTCGCCGGGTGCCTGAAGCATCAGCAACGGCTGGCTGAACGTGAGACTCGGAAAGGCGCGCTGCGTCGTCACGGTGGCGCCCGCGCTCGCGGATTTCGCCGGCGCCACGCATGTGGCATTCGCGGGCCGCGCATCGAGCCCGCCGGCACCCGGAGTCGGGGTCGGCGCGGGCGCCGTCTGCGAATCGCCGCCGGAAGAATGACAGCCGGCCGCCAAGCAGCCCGCCAAGATCACGATCGCTTTCGGAACCGGTCTCACGCACTTTCCCTATGCCGGACAGGCGCTGTCATGCTGCCCTATCTCGGCCCTAAACCCAAGCGTTTTTTGGTCTCAAATCAACGACATGCGGTTAACAGTGGACCCCAGCAGCCGCGAATCGCGGCGGGCGGCGCTCGAGCCGGATCAGCGCGGCGGGTCGAGTTGCTCCACGACGGTCGCGTCGCCGGCCAACGGCTCGAGCCTGAACAGGAAGCTCCGGCACCCCGGCCGCAGGGTCTGCTCGCCCGGTAGAGGCTGATAGCGCGAACGCGCGAGCGCATTGAGAATTGGCACGCGAAAGATCTCGTCCGAGAGCTCGATGATCTCGGGCCGCACGACGTTGCCGTCTGCGTCGACGAAGAAGCACGACACGGCTCGCCCTTGCTTCGCGCCCCGAATGGCCTTGAGCGGGTAGACCGGCGTCGCGGTGAACGACGGTTGTAGCGGAAGCAACTGGCTCTCGGGCTTCGCCGCGCCGAGCTTCGCCTTCTCGACCTTCGGCCCGAAGTCGGTCGGCGCGCGGCTGCACCACCAACCGCCGAGCAGCGTAGGAGTGCGCCATCTTCCGCCGAGCGTCTCGAACGTGAGATCGGCCTCATAGCCGCGTCCGCTGTGCTGATCAGTGAACGTCATCGTCGCGTCGTCTACGTACCAGCTCGTGAGCGCGACCCAAGGCGAGATCTCGCCGTCTCGCTCGTGAGCGGCGTGAACCGTGCCGTCGGGCGCGACATTCAACAGCACGCGCTCGTCGCCAAACGCGGGATGCCCGTAGACGACGCAGTTCCAACTGCCAACGGGGTCGAGCGTCGGGACGGGACGATTCTTGCGCGCCTGCACCTGCGCAGCGAAACACAGGCCGAGCAACAACGTCGCCAGTACGGGCAGCGCCCTCACCGATGATCTTCCATGGTCACGGTCGCCCGCAGACTCTTCTCGTTGATCAAACCGCGGATCTTCTCGATCGTGTTCGCGTCCGGATTGATCGAGGCCGCGACGTCGAGGTCTGCGCGCGCCTCGGGATATTTGCCCTTCAGATAGTACGCGTACGCGCGGTTGCTATAGGCGCGCCAATTATCTTCGCGGAGCGCGATGGATTGAGTGCAGTAATCGATCGCTTTGTTCGCGTCGCCCTTGCCGGCATACGCACCGCAGAGATTCGACAGCGCAGCGGCGCGCTCGTTGACGGATGAGGCTTGCACGAGCCCGATGCTCGTGAGCCGGATGCCTTCGTCGTACTGGTGCATCCGAATTTGCTCGGCGCCTTGCGCTAGATAATCGTTGCTGCCGAGCACCGTTCGGCTCTCGGGTCTTTCCGCTCTGTTCGTCGATTGGGCCCCGATCGCGCCAGCGGCAAGGCTGGCGATGAGGCCGATGAGCTGCGCACGAGCCATGCCTGCCTCCTCCCAAGCTAAGTATAGTTACCGGGGGCGAGAGTGGAACCATAGATGACAGAAGTCGCCGAAGCTGAAAGGCTCATTCTTGAGCATTTGCCGATACTCGGGGTCAGTCGCGAGCCGCTCGCGGACTGCGCCGAGCGGGTGCTCGCCGAGGACGTCACGGCGGAGCGAGACCATCCGCCATTCGACCGCGTCACGATGGACGGGATCGCGATCGCGGGCCGCGATTGGGAGTCCGGCGTGCGGGCGTTCGAAATCGCGGGCACCCAAGCGGCCGGCGCGCCGCCGCTGGCTCTCGGTGGTCCGAGGCGCTGCGTCGAGGTCATGACCGGCGCGATGCTGCCGCGCGGCGCGGATACCGTGATCCCGGTCGAGCGGATCACGCGTACCGCGGGGACGGCCACGGTGGACTCGCGCGCGACGATCAATTCCAGGCAGTACGTGCATCCGCGCGGCAGCGACCGGCGCGCCGGGGAGCTGCTGCTCGCTGCCGGCACGCGTATCGGACCGCCCGAGATGGCAGTGCTCGCGAGCGCCGGGCGCGCGACCTTCGCAGTCGCAACGCTGCCGCGCGTCGCGATCGTGTCGACCGGCGACGAGCTCGTCGACGTCGACGAACCGATCGCGGAATACCAGATTCGCTCGAGCAACGATCGCGCGGTCGAGGCAAGCCTTCTTCGCGCCAGGCTCGCGCGCGTGACACGCGGACGGCTCCGCGACGACGCGGCGACCATGCGCGCAGAGCTCGCGACGCTACTCGAGCGCGCCGACGTGCTCGTGCTGAGCGGCGGCGTATCGATGGGCCAATTCGACCTCGTGCCCGGCGTGCTCGGCGAGCTCGGTGCCCGCCGCGTGTTTCATCGCGTTCGGCAGCGCCCCGGCAAGCCGATGTGGTTCGGCGTCGGAACGCGTGGACAACCAATCTTCGCGCTGCCTGGCAACCCAGTCTCGGTGCTCATCGGCACGACACGTTATATCGTGCCCGCGCTGCGGGCCGCGGCCGGGCTCGCGCCGCAGGCGGCCGAGTACGTCACGCTCGCGGCGCCGGCCGAGGCGATGGCCGAGCTCACGCATTTCTTGCCGGTGAAGCTCTCGTGGTCGACGGCCGGAGCCGCGCTCGCCACTCCCCACACGACGAATACGTCAGGGGATTTTGCGGCGCTCGCGGGCACGGATGGCTTCGTCGAGCTGGCTCCGCGGCGCGGGGAATATGCGCAAGGAGCCGCGGTGCGACTGTTTCGCTGGTGAGCGCGGTCAGAACCAGAACGACACGAATACCTGGAGCACGTCCGCGTCGAAGTTGTAGAGGGGCTCCGTGCCGGGGGTCATGCACGTGACACGAAGGTCGCGGAAATTCTGGTAGTCGAACAGCATGTGGTCGTAGACGATGTTCAAGGTGCCCTTGTCGAGGAACTTCCAGCCGCCCTTGATGATGTCGTAGCTCGCCTGGAGTCGGACGTCGGTGCTCGTGAAGATCGAGAGCTCCTTGTGGCGCGCCATGAAGTTCTGCGAGTTCGCGTACGGGAAGAGATCGCTGTAGAAGCTCGCGCCGTGGGGCTGGTCGTAGAGCCGCAGCATTCCGTCGAACAGCCAGCCCTTGTGCGGATGCGTGTAGCCGATCTCGTACGTGCTGGCCTTGATCTGCCACGTGTCGGAGTACGCGCGGTACTCACCGTAGATCGCCGCGCGCCAGGGCAAGTAATAGCGCAGCCGTAGCGACGCCGCGTCGCTCGTGCGCGTGCGCGGGTAAACCTCGCGCTCGTAGCTGTAGCCCTGCGGGCTCGATGGATCGACGTAGCGGATCTGTCGATACGGATTGTTCAAGAACCCTTCGTCGCTGATCGTCTCGAAGGAGAAACCCATCAGCAGATTCTTCGTGAGAATCTGCGAGATGCCGAGCCGATAGCTTTGCGTCTGCATCGGCTCTCTGAAAGTCGGATCGCCGCGGCGGCGCACTTCGTTGTTGCCGAGCGAATAGCCGAGCGAGACCGTCGTGAGATCGCCGAAGAGATCCTGGCTCACGCCGAAGCTGAACGTCTTGGAGCTGTAATCGGGCTCCTCGCTGTCGATCACCCCGACGTTCAGCATCCAGCGATCGTGCAGGTAGTCGAGGCCCACCGACCATTGCTTGCGCTCTTCGGTATAGGGACTCGCCGTCGTGATCACGTCGATCGAAGCACTCTGGACCTTGTCGATGTAATAGTTCGCCGACACCGAGAACTTCTGCGCGAACTGCTTGCGCACGAGCAGCGACGGACCTTGGATCGTGATTCCGCCGCCGTCGAACGAGTGCAGCAGCACGTCGACGCGATCCTCGGGCAGCACCCCGCCCACCGCGCTGCGCACGAGCGCGGCGACGACGATCAGGAGCAGGATGCCGATGCGCTGAATCATGCAGCTAGTGGATCAGTTGCAACCGCAACCGCCGCCCGCCGAGCCCGTGGCGCCGCGTGAGCCTTCCCGGACTTCGTGGACGTGGTCGGTGTAGACGCTCGACACGGGATCGCGATCGAACGACATGACGGGATCGGCGAGGTGATCGCGCTCGTACGGCTTCACCCACGGCTCCATGTGGCACGCGCCGAGCGCGCCGAGCGCGGCGGCCGCGAGCAGACCGCGGCCGAGGACGCGAAGTGAGCGAGATCGAAGCGTCGTCCGCATCGTCGTGTCACCTATTCGCGAAGCAGCTGGCGCACTTCGTTCTGGTAGTCGCCTTCGTACCCGGTCTTGTAGCCGTGGTGCACGAATCGCATCGTGCCGTCTTTCGCGATCACTACCGTGCTCGGCATCGTCTCGACCTTGTAGAGCTTGCTGACCTCGTTCTTCGTGTCGAGCAGCACGGGGAACGTGACCGGGCCGTTGTCGGCCAGCCACTTCTTGGCGCCGTCCGGGTTGTTCTCGACGTTGACAGCGACGAGCGTGAATCCGAGGCTTTTGTACTTCTCGTACAACGCCTCGAGATGCGGCATCTCCTCGCGGCACGGACCGCACCAGGTCGCCCAGAAGTTCAGCAGCACGACCTGACCCTTCAAGCTCGCGAGCGACACGTCCTTGCCGTCGCGCGACTTCAGAGTGAAACCGGGCGCGGGGCCCGAGGTGGTCGCGGCCATCGCGAACGTGCCGAGCAGCGCGCTCAAGACGAGAACCGAGAAAGCCCGCAACATTGCCGTGTCTCCCGAGTCTTGGTTAGAAGAAGAACGTGAGGCCGACGCCGAGCTCGATGTTGTGTGTACGTTTCATCGTGCCCAATAGGTCGCTGTCGAAGATGTGGTCCCTCACGTCGGCGTGTACCGCAAGCCAGTCGAGCGGTATCAAGCGAATTCCCATGCCGACGTTGATGGTGAAGCGATCGTCGCCGCCGAACGTCGTCTTGCCCACGCCGCCGATCAAATACGTCTGCGTGTTCCAGGCGTGGTTCTTTCCGACAAAACCCTCGCCCGGCAAGATGTTATAGCCGAACGAGACGTCATAGTATGTGTACTCACGCTGCGAATCTGTGAGCAACTCGGCAGAGCCGCTCAGGGTCTCGAAGCTCGTCTTCCCGGCCGTGGTTCGGCCACCCGAACCTTCGAGGAAGAAGCTCTCGGAGATGTGATACGCGAAGCGCAGTCCGGTGACCGTGTTGACGCCGAAGTCCTCGATGCTGAGCTCGCCGGCGGAGAACCCGACCTCGAAGTTTTCGCTGTCGATGTTCGGGACCTTGACGTCGCGGCGCGCGACGTCGGGCTCGATCACCGGCGGCTGGCTCGCGTCGGTCTTCTCGAGGTGGTTGCGTCCGCAACCCGTCAGGCCCGCGAGGACGGCGGCCTGCGCTAGAAGAAGAAGGACAAACCTGCTTTCCATTCGCGTATTTCCTCGTTGTCGTTCCGGCTCGTGAACACGACGTAGGTCTTGTACTCGGCCCTGAAGATGAATCGCCTCGTGATGTACGTGCGCACGCCGAAGCCGACGTGGGCGAGCGGGTCGGTGCGATCGATCGTCGCAACGAGCGTCGCCTTCGGCACCGTGTGAATCGAGCCGGTGCCGAGCGTGAAGAACGGCGTCACGCGCCATTCTGGAAACATGATGTGCACGAGGTCCACGCTCGCGACCGTTGCGTCGGAGTACGGACCCAGCACCTGCGTGAGCCAGAGCTCGGCCGCGAGGTTCTGTGTGAGATTGAACGACCCGTAGGCCGATATCGCGTCGGCTCCGCCGAAGGAGCCGTACATGAACCCCGACTCCCAGCGCCGCTTCGCGTAATCGGCGAAGTCGACGCCGGGCACATTGAACGGCTCGCCGTCGAGGTTCAGCGTCGTCTTGAGCTGATCGCGATAGACCCAGCCTTCCTTGCCGCGCTCGACGTGAACCTTGTACCAGTCCGTCTTCTCTTTGAGCAGCTGAATGTGCTCGCCGCGCTCGGCGATATAGAACACCGGATAACCGCGGCCGGGTCCGGTATGCAGCTCGATGAACGGATCGTCGATGACGACTTGTTGGTGACGTTCCTCACATAAGGCGGCTCGCTGGAGCACGAGCTGGGCCAAGAGAACGATCGGGATCAAGCGCCGCATGGATTAGTTGAGGGGACATCCCTTCATCGCAAATGGGTTGTTGCAGTACTGCGCGCCGATGTCGAGCCATTCCGCGACGAGCCGGAGCTCCGCAGTCGTCATCCAGCCCGCGTGCGAGCCGCCCGCGTCGAACTTGGCGAAGAACGCGTTCGACGCGCGCGCGCCGGCCGCGTTCATCGTCGCTCCGACGCCCACCGGCGCGAAGATCGGATTGCCCATCGCGTCGGTCCCGATTTGGACCTGCTGATCCTGCAGCGCGCCGTTGACGAGCACCTGCGCGTTGTCTCCGAACAGCAGCTCGCGGTACGAGTTGAACTGAGTCGGCTCGTCCGCCGACGGACCGTCGCTCAAGTCGAGCTGGCCGGCCGGGACCGCCGCCGCCGCCATCGCGTTCACCGGCGAATGGCACCCGCCTTGATTGCACGTGTGATCCGAAAGCACCGCTTGAGTCATCGGGTCGAGCGTCTGACGCGGCGTGCCCCAAAGCGGGTGAATGATCGCTTCGTAGCTGATCACGATTCGGCACGAAGCGGACCAGTTAGAGAGGCAGTTCGAATCGGTGACGGGCGCCGTCGTCTTGAGCGTCGCGTAGTCGTAGGCGAACGCCGCGTCCGGTGCACGCACCGCGGGGTCCGTCCATGCGTCGCAATAGAGGAGATTGACGCTCGGATCGATCGATCGCTTCGGCGGGCAGATCAGCTGCGTCAGCAGGTCCTTGTCCGCAATCTGGTTCTCGACGCGAGTGCGCGTCTCCGCCATCGTCTCGCCGACGTCCGGCGAGAATGCTGGACGGGTGTTCGGGAACGGCACCCCGGTGCCGGCCGCGCCCGCGTAAGCGGCCGCGAAGGTGTCGGAGCGGCCGTGCGAGAAATTGGTCGTCGACGCGTGACAACCGTTGCACTTGAGCTCCTGGCCCGGGACCACCTGAATCCAGTTGAGGTGCCGCGGCGTAATCCGCCGCCCGTTCGCATCGAGGATGCTGACCGCAAGCGGGACGTTCGCCGGAACCTTCACACGCACGGAGCCATCGGGCTCGATCGGCGCGTACGCGACGATCTCGCGCATGCCCTGAGATCGGTCCGGGCCGAATGCGGTGTTGTTGAGATCGACGAGCTTGTCGTCTGGTATGGCGACCGCTTTCTCGACGCGCAGGAAACGCGCCGGTCGCTGCGCCGCTGCCGTCAACTGCGGATCGGCGATCGCGGCGATGTTAGCGCTCGCGGTGCCGTCGATGTCGTATGCGCTACGGATGTTCAAGATGCCGACACCCTCGGCCACCAGGTCGGCGTCCACGTCGACGCCGGGCACCTTGTCCGGGATGTTCGCCGACGGCTTGCGCGGCTGCGCCGCGACGATGTCGCCGATCAGCACACCCTCCGCGCCCGTCACGACCGGCTGCTGTGTTTGCGTCACCGGGTCGTACATCCAGATGCCGTAGAGCGGCGGCGCGGCGACCGCCATCGGGTCGGCGAGCTTCGCGTCCGTGCACGGAACGAAGATCGTCTTCGTCGCGTCGGCAGGGTCGGGCTCCGCGAGCCGGCAAATCGACCAGCTCGCGAGCACGCGGCCGGTGCCATCCCAAAGCGGGAACGCGGAGCTGAAGCGTCCGCCCTTGGAGGGGACCGCGTCCGTGCGCACCTGGAGCGGCGTCGCGTCGACCTGCGCGGGGCCGCTCATGCCCGCCGCAGTCGTTAGCGCCTGATTGTTCTCGACGAAGTGCGGCGTATCGATGATCGCGATCGCGCCGCCGAAGTCGGGCTGAGTGAACGGCCGCAGGATCGCCATGATCTTGCCGTCCATCATTTCATGCGCGCCGACGAACTCGACCTCGGTGTTGTTCGTGCCGGTCAGATGGCTGTGCCGTCCGTACAGCAGCTGCAAGTCGCTGCCGTCGGGATTCATCGTATAGAGATCGATCCCGTTCACCGCGCCCGCATGGTTCCAGCGGCTGAACAGAACTCTGCCGCTGTCGAGCACTGTCGGACCGAAATCGTCGCTCTGGTTGAACGACACTTGATGCAAGTTGCTGCCGTCGGCGTCCATCACGTGCAGCACGTAGGTGGTCTGCCGGCCGTCCTCGTCCTGCGCATCGAATTGCGGTTTGCCCTCGTCGAGCAAGATCGCCTTCGCCTGTCGCTGGCGAGTCGACGAGAAGACGATGCGGCCGTCGGGCAAGTAGTACGGCGACACGTCGTTACCCGCCGCCGCCGTGATGTCGGCGGCTATCAACCGATGCAGCGTGTCGGTGGCGATCTCGTACTCCCAGATCGCCCACGTCGGCTGGTTGTCCATGTTCTTCGTCGGATCGAAAGGTCCGCGCATCGCGAACAGGACCCTCTTGCCGTCTTGCGAGATCTGCACGCCCATCACGTCGCCCGTGCCCTTCGTTTGGCCGATGGTGACGTTGCGCTCCACCGCGGACGGCGACGCGCGATCGCGGACGAAGAGATCCGTACCCACGTTGAAGCGGCGCGGATCGCGCAGGTCAGCGCGCTGCTGAACCTTGTTGTTCTTGTCGAACAGCGGACCCTTCGTATACGCGATCGCGAAATCCGGCGCGACGGGGTCCGGGCTCTGACCTGAGCCGATGCCGACGCTGCCGTCGCCGGTGCTGCCGCAACCGGCGAGCACAACGGCCAGCAGGGCCAGTGGCAAGCAACGACGCTCAACCATATATATGACTCGATTGCTCCATGCGCTCATCGGAAGTCCCTCTCCCGTTAGCAGTCATCGCGGCGAGAGCGAGTCCTGTGCGTGCATCAACGGCAACGCAACACCCGAACGTGACGACTGCTCGTTCGCCGGGCAATTGCATAATCCACCGGCACGTCGAAAAACGATTCGACGTAATCTCGATGCGCGTAATCATGGGCATCGAGTAGTGGCCCTTCCGTTAACGCGATCACAGAACTCCTTCGCGAGCATCTCGCCGAAAAAAGTGTGATCGATTCGTCGTCCGAGTGCGCTCGCGACGCGACGCGCCGCAGAACATTTCACTTAAGAACGCGCAACACTGTCGCGTTGCAGCAAACGAACGACTCCATCAACGAATTCAGCGTACATGCCGCATAGCTTGTAATTGAAATCGTCGCAATTAGGAGACGTCTGCTCTTTCCCACATTACGCAGCTATTTTTTTTGTGGTGATATGCGCCGCGCATTCGGGTCGGTTCATTCAACAAACGGGACGATTGTGATGACTAGCAGAGTGCATTCGATGACGACGTTGGCCTTCCAAAGCCATCGCGCCGTTTGGTGGACGTTCGTCGCAGCGACGATGATCGTCAGCTTCGTGCAGGTCGCGCTCGCGGGACCGCGAGAGCAAGCCGAGCGCATTCACGACCGGTTAGCCGGCGTACCGCCGAGCGACGCGGTGCTCACGAGCATGACGAACGCGATCGCGGGCGATCCGAACGGAACCGGACCGATCACCGCGGCGAACATCGCGATGAACGACTCCCACTTCTACACCGTGACGATCAAGAACTGGGTCGCGCCGTGGACGAACCGCGATTCGAACGCGTTCGTGCCGCTGAACGACTACATGGTGCTCGTCATGGGCATGGTCCGCGACCACGTGCCGTTCAATCAGATCTTGTCCGGCGATCTCTTGTACTACGGTAACAAGGTCTCGACGGCGGTCTCGCCGAGCAACAACGACCACTATGTCGCGCTCGAAGCCGCGATGCGGGATCCGAACTTCAACGCGGCCACCGATCTCGCCTCGATGCCGCAGTCGAGCGTCTATCCGGTGCCGAGTGCGGCGACAGCGGGCGCGATCACGACCCGCGCGGCGGCGCAGGCCTTCTTCATCGCGGGCACGAACCGCGCAATGTTCCGCTTCACGCTGATCAACCACCTCTGCGTGGACATGGAGCAGGTGCACGACACGAGCGTGATTCCGGATCGCATCCGTCAGGACGTCTCGCGCAGCCCAGGCGGCGACAGCCGCGTGTTCTTGAACAACTGCATCGGTTGCCACTCGGGCATGGACCCGCTCGCGCAGGCGTTCGCGTTCTACAACTACGACGACGTCGCGGGCACGATCCAATACACGGCACCGACCGTTCAGTCGAAGTACTTCCACAACAACACGACGTTCCCGGACGGCTTCGTGACGCCGGACGACGCGTGGAACAACCACTGGCGGCAAGGACAGAACGCCGCGCTCGGCTGGTCCTCGGGCTTGCCGGGCTCCGGCAACGGCGCGAAGTCGCTCGGTCAAGAGCTCGCCGGCACGCACGCGTTCGCGCAGTGCCAGGTAACCAAGGTGTTCAAGGCGGTCTGCTTGCGCGCGCCGGGCGACGCCGCGGATCGCGCCAAGGTCGACTCGATGACCTCGAGCTTCAGCAACGGCTACGACTTGAAGCCGGTCTTCGCTGAGTCCGCGAAATATTGCATGGGCAACTAGCTCACTCAGCGGGATTTTAGGGAGCAAGGACGATGCAGTACGCAACTTCACCCCATGGCGACACGCGGTTAGCGATCTCCTGGGCAGTGAGCACCCGACTCTTCGCCGGCGCGCGAGCGCTCGCAGCGGCGGCCGCATTCGCAGCGGCTCTGGCCGGCTGCAGCGGCGGCAGCGGTCCGGCGGTCGAGCAGCTCCCCGGCGGCGGCGGCACGCAGCAGACGCAGAGCTACAACGGCCCCGCGCCGAACACGCCCGACGTGCAGTCGTTCAAGATCAATCTCTGGGACAACATCCGTCCGATGAACCGTTGCGGCACGTGCCACAGCGTCGAAGGCGGCCAGACGCCGATGTTCGCGCGCAGCGACGACGTGAACCTCGCGTACGCGGCGGCGAACAGCGTCGTCACGCTGACCTCGCCCAAGGACTCGATGATGGTCGCGAAGGTCGGCGGCGGCCACAACTGCTGGCTCGCGAGCAACTCGACTTGCGCGACGATTCTTACTACGTGGATCACGAACTGGGCCGGCGAGCTCGCGAGCTCGGGCGGACGCGAGATCACGCTCGAGGCGCCCGCGCTTCGCGACCCGGGCTCGAGCAAGAACTACCCTGACGACCAGGGCCTGCTTTACGCGAGCACGGTCTATCCCGTGACCGCGAAGTTCTGCTCGAACTGCCACTCGTCCAGCTCGGCCGTCAAGCAGCAGCCGTTCTTCGCCGAAGGCGGCATCCCGGGTCAAAACCCGCCGAGCGATCCGAACGCGATCAAGATCGCGTACGAGGCCGCGAAGCCGAAGATGGATCTCGACAATCCTGCCAACTCGCGCTTCGTGCTCCGCCTCCGGAACGAGTCGCATAACTGCTGGACCTCGAGTTGCGCCGCGGACGCGGATGCAATGCAGGCCGCGATCCAGGCTTTCTCCGACGCGGTCGCTCCGACTCAGATCGATCCGAGCTTGAAGACGAGCAAGGCGCTCACTCTATATGAAGGCACCGTCGCGTCCGGCGGCAGCCGCTACGAGAGCAGCATGGTCGCGCTCTACGAGTTCAAGAGCGGCACCGATTGCGGCGCTTCGATCACGGGTGCGTGCGCGACCGCGTACGACACGAGTGGTGTCGACGGCGCCGGCATCGACTTGCACCTCTCCGGCAACGTGCAGTGGTACGGCGGTTGGGGCTTGAACTTCGCGGGCGGCAAGGCGCAAGCCACGACGGCCGCGAGCGCCAAGCTCTCGAGCCTGATCCAGCAAACGGGCGAGTATTCGATCGAGGCGTGGGTTGCTCCGGGCAACGTCACGCAAGCGGACTCGCGCATCGTGAGCTACTCCGGCGGCGAGATGGCGCGCAACTTCAACCTCGGCCAGACGCAGTACAACTACGACTTCTTCAACCGCAGCAGCAAGACGGACGGGAACGGCAAGCCGGGCCTGTCCACGCCGACGGCGGACCAGGTCCTCCAGGCCTCGCTGCAGCACGTCGTCGTCACGTTCGACCCGGTCGCGGGCCGCAAGATCTACGTGAACGGCGAGCTCAAATCGAAGGCAGACCCGGCGCCAGGCGGCACGCTGAACGAGTGGGACAACACCTTCGCGTTCGTCCTCGGCAGCGAAGTGTCGGGCACGAAGACCTGGACCGGAGTGGTCCGTCTCGTCGCGATCTTCAATCGCGCGCTGACGCAGGCGCAGATCAAGCAGAACTTCGACGCGGGCGTCGGCGAGAAATACTTCCTGATGTTCAGCGTCTCGCATCTGACGAACATCCCGCAGAGCTTCGTCGTGTTCGAAGGCTCGCTGTTCGACAGCTACTCGTACCTGTTCCGCAAGCCGTTCTTCATCAGCTTGGACGGCAGCGCGCAACCGGTCGGTCTCGACATCGACGGCATTCGCATCGGCTTGAACGGCTCCGAGGCTCCGGTGGGCCAGTCGTTCGCGCGGGTCGCGAAGCAGATCTCGAGCGCCTATTCGTCGGGCGGCGGCGAGGTGATCGCCGATCTCGGCGCGGTGCTGCCTCTCGAGAAGGGCCCGAACTCCGACGAGTTCTTCCTGACGTTCGATACGATCGGGTCGAACACGTTCAACCGTCCGCCGCCCGTGACGCCGCCTCCGCCGCCGCCGACGGATCTTCCGCCGGTGTCCGCGATCGGCGTGCGCACGTTCGACCGGATCAGCGCGTCGATGGCCGCGATCACGAACGTCAGCGAGAACAGCGGCCCGGTGGGTGCCGGCGACGCGGGTATCCAAGCGACGTTCGGCGGAATCCGGCAGTCGCTGCCCGCGATCCCGGACATCAAGGCCGTGCTCTCGTCGCACCAAGTTGCGATCGCGCAGCTCGCGATCGAATTCTGCAACGCGCTGATCGAGGATCCCACGAAGCGCTCGGCGATGTTCCCTGGGTTCGACTTCACCGCGGTTCCGTCGACGGTCTATCCGGCGAGCGAGAACTTACTGTTCAACCCGCTGCTCGACCGAGTGCTCGGCGTAACGCAGCTGGCTAACCAGCCCGACAAGAACACCGTGCGCACGGAGCTGCACAACATGGTGAACGGCTATTCGGGCGACGCTACACGGCCCGGCTTGTTGAACAGCGCAGGTGTCACGAATGACCAGGTGCGCACGCGCGCGATCGCCAAGGCGGTGTGCTCGTCGGTCGTCGGCAGCGCCCCGATGCTCGTGCAGTAAGCGACCCGAATTCGTCTAGAGGTATCGACCATGCTGATCCAAGTGAAACGTAAGCTGCGTCCGATCGACAGCCCGCAAAGGCACGAGGGGCACAAGCGGCCGGTCACGCGCCGCGACTTCATCGCGCAGGGCTTCCTCGCGGGCGGCGCCACGCTCCTGGGCGGCGGCATCATGAGCTTGTTCGCGAACCCGCGTCAGGCGTTCGCGGCGCTCGCGCAAGACCTCACGCCGCTGACAGCCGCGTGCGGAATCAGCAACGGCGCGGGCAAGATCCCGTTCATCTGCTTCGACCTCGCGGGCGGCGGCAACATTGCGGGCTCGAACGTGCTCGTCGGCCAGAAGGGCCAACTCGACGCGCTGAGCACGGCGGGGTATAGCAAGCTCGGCCTACCGGGCACGATGATCCCGGGCGTTGCCGAGACGACTGCGCTGCCGGGCAGCAACGGCGATCACACGAACACGCAGCTCGGCCTCGCGTTCCACGCCGACAGCGCGTATCTGCGCGGCATGCAGTCGCGGATGAGCGCGGGGACGATGGCGAACGTGAACGGCGCGGTCATCCCGGCCCGTTCGGAGAACGATACGAGCAACAACCCGCACAATCCGTTGTACGGCATCCAGAAGGCAGGCGCGGACGGCTCGATCCTCACGCTCTGCGGCTCGTCGACCTCCGTCTCGGGCGGCAACTCGATGGCGCCGCTCATGATGATCGACGCCAAGTACCAGCCGACCAAAGTCAGCCAGCCGAGCGACGTCGTCGGCCTCGTCGACACGGGCCAGCTCGTCGGCTTGCTGAGCGCGTCGGACGCGACAGCGGTGCTCGAGTCGATCTACCGCATCAGCAAGCAGCGCATGAACAACACGCCGGGACTGACCACCGGGCTCCCCACGGGAGACCAGGTCGTCAAGGACCTCGTGAACTGCGGTTACTTGAAGGCGGCCGACGTCGCGGATCGATTCGGCAACACCGTGCTCGACCCGGGCAAGGACCCGCTGATCGTCGGCCCGACCGGCATCTTCTCCGACGCGGAGTGGAACAGCGGCGGCACGGACCAGCAGGAGTTCCGCAAGACGGCGTCGATCATGAAGCTCGTCGTCGAGGGCTTCGCGGGCGCGGGCTGTATCACGATGGGCGGCTACGACTATCACGGCGGCATGCGCCAGGAAGGCGAAGTGAAGGACTTCCGCGCGGGCAAGTGCATGGGCGCGGTGCTCGAGTACGCCGCGCGCAAGAACACACCGTTGATGATGTACGTGTTCAGCGACGGCTCGCTGTCGAGCGACGGCTCGATCGACAACTCGGTCAACGGCCGCGGCAAGGGCCAGTGGGTGAGCGACAACCAGGACACGGCCTCGCCGTTCTTCCTCGTCTACAACCCGGGTCATCGGCCGCAGATCTTCACGGGCTCCGACGGCCTCACGCCTGCGCAGCACCAGCAGCTCGGCGCGTTCAGCGCCGACGGCAACGTGATGCGTGCCGCGACGCCGGGCGCGAACAACGTGAACCTGCTCGTCGAGACCGTGCTGCTGAACTACATGGCGCTGCATAGCGAGCAGGGCCTGTTCGGCACGAAGTTCCCGACCAACGGCCTCGGCAACGCGATGAGCCTCGACCGGCTGACGGCGCTCGCGCCGATCTGCAACGGGCTCATCACGAATCCGGTCTAGGTCATCGGAGCAAGGCTCCTCTTCTTCAGCGGGTGCTCCTGTAGACGGCTACGCGGCCATGGAAGGCCGGGTAGCCGTCTCTTTATCCGCCCTCCACTAGTCGCTCGGCACCGCCCACGTTTGTGACGCAGCGCGCTTGCGCCACGCCGAGCGCGTCACATAACGTGGCGCGGATGAACGAAACCGCCGCACTCGTCGAGCTCCTCGCGTGCCCGCGCTGCGATCAGCGCCTCGCGACGCAGGGTGACGCGCTGCGCTGCGCGGGCTGCCGCATCGACTTCCCGATGGTCGCGTCGATCCCTTGGCTCTTCGCGGAGCCCGACGCGGCGCTCGGCGAGTGGCGCGGCCGCTTGCACTACTCCTTGCTACGCGCGGAGCGCGAGCGCGACGAGCTCCGCAAGACGCTCGGCCGCGACGATTTGCGCGCGGTCACGCGCGCGCGCCTCGAGCTCAACGCGCGCGCTCTCGAGGACCATGGCCGTCGCCTCGGCGCGCTGCTCGCGCCGCTCTCGATCGGCGGCCACAGCGCATCCGTCGAGACGCATCTCGCGCTGCGCACCCGGCTGCCGATCGACCAGGGCCTCACGACCTACTACCCGAACCTTCATCGCGACTGGTCTTGGGGCGACGAAGAGAACGCCTCGTCGCTCGAGATCGTGGACGGCGCGCTCGGCGACGGAGCGGCGGGCCGCGTGCTCGTGCTCGGCGCGGGCTCCGGGCGGCTCGCGTACGACGTCCATCGGCGCTGGACGCCGGGCATCACCGTTGCGCTCGACTTCAATCCGCTGCTGATGATCGTGGCGCAGAGCGTCGCACGCGGCGAGCGCATCGGGCTTTACGAGTTTCCGCTCGCGCCGCGGACCTCAGCAGACGTCGCGGTGCTGCGCGAGCTCGCGGCGCCGGAACCGGCGCCCGCAGGGTTTCACTGCGTACTCGCCGACGCGCATCGGCCGCCCTTCGCGCGCGGCTCGTTCGACACCGTCGTTACGCCGTGGCTGGTCGATATCCTGCCCGAGCGGTTCGAAGTGATGTGCGCGCGGATCAACACGCTGCTCGCACCCGGCGGTCGTTGGCTCAACTTCGGCTCGTTGAGCTTCCACGTCCCCGACGCGGCGTCGCGCTTCAGCGTCGAAGAGTGTGCCGCCGTGATCGAGGAGAACGGTTTCGCTGCACCGCGGGTCGCCGAAAAGGAGATACCTTATCTATGCTCGCCCGCGAGCCGTCATGGGCGGCGCGAGCGTGTCGTCGCATGGCGCGCCGACAAGACCGAGAACGTCAAGAAGGTGCCGCGTCACGAGGCGCTGCCCGACTGGCTCGTGCGGGGCGCCGATCCGGTGCCCCTGCTCGAACCGTTCCGCGTTCAGGCCGTCTCGACGCGTGTCCACGCCTTCATCATGACGTTGATCGACGGCAGGCGAACGCTCAAGGACATCGCGAAGGTCCTCGTCGAGCAGCGGCTCATGAACGAGCACGAGGCCGAGCCCGCGATCCGTTCGTTCCTGATCAAGATGTACGAGGACAGCCGCCGCGGCACGAGCTACTGAGACTTGACGCCGCTCAACGTCGCCTGAAGGTCCGCGAGGATCGAAAGCGCGATCGACTCGGGCGAGTCCGCACCGATGTCGATGCCGACCGGGCCGCGCAGGCGCGCGTCGAGCCCGGGCGTACTTTCGCCGAGATCGGCGAGCAGCCGCTTGCGGCGTGCCCGCGGTCCGAGCACGCCGAGATAGCGCGCGTCGGTCGAAGCGACCTCGGCGAGATATTTTCGATCCGACGCGAGGTGATGACTCATCACGATGATCGCATCGAAAGCCGCGAGGTCGAGCGCGCGAGACAACGCCCCTGGCTCGACGAGCAACGCCCGCTCCGCGCGAATGAACCCGCCGCGCGCGAGATAAGCCGGCCGGTGATCGGCGACCGTTACGAACCAACCGAGCTCTGCCGCCATCGCGACGAGCGGCACGGCATCGAGACCCGCTCCGAGCACCAGCAACCTCGGTATCGGTTTGAGCGGGGCGACGAGGACCGTCGCGCCGGCTTCGGTGGCGAGCTCGGCCGTGCCGGCCGCGAGTGCGCGCCGAGCTCGCTGCTCGAGCCGCCCAGCGGCGGCGCCGTCGGCACCGAACGTGCGCGTCGAGCCGCTCGAGCAAAGCACGGTGGCGCCGGCCGGAATCTCGGCGTCGGTGCTCTCGATCACCGTCGCAAGCGCCGCGTGGTCGCGGCCTACGAGCGCGGCAGCGATCGCAGCGAACGGCTCGTAGCCCTGCTCCGGCCGCAGGGGCTGAAGGAACACCCGCAACAAGCCGTTGCATCCGATGCCGAGGCCGAATATCTCGTCGGCGGCGTCGCGCATGTCGTACGTCACAGCGCCAGGCCGGTTCGCCGCGAGCGCCGCGCGTGCGCGCTCTGCTAAATCGCCCTCGAGGCAGCCGCCGCTCACGAGACCTCGATAGTCGCCGTCCGCCGCGATCAAGATCCGATGTCCCGGCTTCGTGTACGTCGAGCCGACGGTCTCGTACACCGTCGCGAGCACGAGCGGCGTCCCGGCGGCTCGCCACGCTTCGAAGCTTTGGATGATTTGACGAACGCTCATGACGTACGCTGATGGTCTATACGCTGCTGATCTACGAGGGCGACACGAAAATCGGCGGCTCAATATGCCAGCGCGCACCGTCGGTTGCACCACCCAGCGCGCGCGCCGTAGACTGCCGAGCCCCATGCGGGGGTCGCAACAGCCCGAGGTTTGCCAACCGTGAGCTCGCGCAAGAATCGAACTACAACCAAGAAAACCCCGAAAGCAGGCGACGAGACTCCGGGGCACGGCAAGCCGAGCCGCGACGAGGCGGAGCTCGCGGTTCGCACGCTGCTGAGATGGATCGGCGACGACCCGGATCGCGAGGGCCTCGTCAGCACACCGTCGCGCGTCGTGCGCGCATTCGACGACTGGTACAGCGGTTACCGCGACGATCCGATCGAGTTCCTGCGCCGTACTTTTCACGAGGTGGACGGCTACGACGAGATGATCGTCTTGCGCGACATCCACTTCGAATCGCACTGCGAGCACCACATGGCGCCGATCATCGGCAAGGTTCACATCGGGTATCTGCCCGACCGCGCCGTCGTCGGCATCAGCAAGCTCGCGCGGGTGGTCGAGACGTTCGCGCGCCGACTGCAGGTGCAAGAGACGCTCACCGCGCAGATCGCCCATTGCATCCAGGGCGTGCTGAAGCCGCGCGGCGTCGGCGTCGTGGTCGAAGGCGTTCACCAGTGCATGACCACCCGCGGGGTCCACAAGCACGGCGTGTCGATGATCACGAGCCAATTGCTCGGCCACTTCCGCTCGGACCCGCGCACGCGCGCCGAGTTTCTCACGATGATCGGGCGGCCCGGCACGAGCGGTTAGCGTTCCCGTCGCGGCAACAGAAGGCGGCGGCTCGATAGCCGCGAGCGCCCGAGCTTGCGCGTGCTGGCACGGGCGCGGCGGAGCACTACACTAGCGGCATGACTGAAGGCGCGCGCGAGCGCTGGCTGTTCGACGACGAGCATCCGCCGCTCGCGGAAGTCGACGGCGCGATTGCGTCGCACTACCTCGCCGACGAGGCCACGACCGTCCGCGAGCTAGCGGCGCGCGCGACACTCGCTCCCTCTCTCTCCGCACGCGTCCAGGCGAATGCGCGCGATCTCGTCGTCGCGATACGCACGGGTCAACGCGAGGCGGGTGGCGTCGACGCGCTGCTCGGCGAGTACGACCTATCCTCGCGCGAAGGCGTGGTGCTGATGTGCCTCGCCGAGGCGCTGCTCCGAGTCCCCGACGCGGCGACCGCCGACAAGCTGATCGCCGACAAGCTCGCGGGCGCCGATTGGCGCGCCCACCTCGGCGCGAGCGACTCGCTGTTCGTCAACGCGTCGACGTGGGCGCTGTTGCTCACGGGGCGCGTCTTACGCGCCGCGGACGTCGCAGAAGACACGGGCACGTTCCTCACGAGCTTGGTCGAGCGTCTCGGAGAACCTGTCGTGCGCGCCGCGCTCCGTCAGGCGATGAAGATCCTAGGCAGCCAGTTCGTGATGGGCGAAACGATCGATTCCGCATTACGCCGCGCCGGGCGCTCGCCCGAGTACGACTACTCGTTCGACATGCTCGGCGAGGCGGCGCTCACGCGGGCGGACGCACGCCGCTACCTCGATGCCTATGGCGATTCGATAGCGGCGATCGGCCGCGCGCCGAACGCCAAATTCTCTGCCAGCGTCTCGGTCAAGCTGTCGGCTCTCGAGCCGCGCTACGAGCGAGCACAGGCGCCACGCGTGCTCAAACTGATCGCCTCGGCGCTGCTAGGGCTCGCGCAAGCGGCACGTGCTGCGGACGTGGCGCTCACGGTGGACGCAGAGGAAGCCGATCGGCTCGAGCTCTCGCTCGCGATCTTCGCACGCGTATTTCGTGATGCCTCGCTCGCCGGATACGAAGGGCTCGGGCTCGCAGTGCAGGCGTATCAGATGCGCGCGCCGCACGTGCTTCGCTGGCTCGAGGCGCTTGCGCGCGCCGCGAGCCGGCGCATCCCCGTGCGCCTCGTCAAGGGCGCGTACTGGGACTCCGAGATCAAGCGCGCGCAGGAGCTCGGCCTAGACGGCTATCCTGTGTTCACGCGCAAGACGAGCACCGACGTGTCGTACCTCGCGTGCGCTCGCGACCTGCTGACGGAGCACACGCATTTGCTGCCGCAATTCGCGACGCACAACGCGCATACGGTCGCTTGGGTTCTCGAGGTCGGCGCCGGCCGTCCGTTCGAGTTCCAGCGTTTGCACGGGATGGGCGAGGAGCTGTACTCGGCAATGCTCGCTCGACCCGGCGTCGAGCGGCGGTGCCGCGTCTACGCGCCCGTCGGCAGCCACGAGCACCTGCTGCCGTATCTCGTGAGGCGGCTGCTCGAGAACGGCGCGAACACGTCGTTCGTGAATCGACTCGTTCACGCCGACGCTAGTCCCGAATCGATCGTCGAAGACCCGGTAGCGGCGACGCTCGAGCTAGACGACGTCGCGCACCCGCGGATCCGCAAGCCACGCGATCTCTTCGAGCCGGAGCGTCGCAACTCGCGGGGCACGAATCTCGCGGACGGCCTCGAGCTCGTCCGGCTCGGCGCCGAGCTTGCCGCGGCGAGTCCCGGGACGTGGCGCGCGGAGCCTCGAATCGGCGGCCGCGAGCTCGCGGGCTCGCTGCATGCGATGCGCAACCCCGCCGACCAGTCACAGATCGTCGGCACCGTGGGCTGGGCGGATGCGAAGATCGCGGGCGCGGCGCTCGACGCGGCCAGCGCGTATCAGCCCGCCTGGAATGCGACGGATCCTTCGCGACGCGCGCAGTGTCTGCGCGACGCCGCGGCCCTGTACGAGCGCTCGACGGCCGAGCTCGTAGCGCGCTGCGTCGCGGAGACCGGTCGCACGATTGCGAACAGCCTCGCCGAGGTCCGCGAAGCCGTCGACCTTCTCCGCTACTACGCGGCGCAGTGCGACGAGCTGTTCGCGTCGCCGGCACAGCTGCCCGGACCAACCGGCGAGCGCAACGAGCTGCGCCTCGTCGGCCGCGGCGTATTCGTCTGCATAAGCCCATGGAATTTTCCGCTAGCGATCTTCACGGGGCAGATCGCGGCCGCACTCGCCGCCGGCAACACCGTCATCGCGAAGCCGGCCGAGCAAGGTTCGCTCGTCGGCGCACTCGCGGTGCGGCTGCTCGCCGAAGCCGGCGTGCCCGAGGACGCGCTGCATTTCGTCCCGGGTGACGGACGCGTCCTCGGCGAGGCGCTGCTGCCGGATCCGCGCGTTGCGGGCGTCGTGTTCACCGGCTCCGTGGAGACAGCTCAGGCCATCAACCGTACGCTTGCGCAGCGGCCCGGCGCGCTCGCGACGTTCATCGCGGAGACGGGCGGCCTGAACGCGATGATCGTCGACAGCTCCGCGCTGCCCGAGCAGGTCGTGCGCGACGCCGCGCAATCCGCATTCGACAGCGCGGGCCAACGGTGCTCCGCGCTGCGCCTGCTCTGCCTCCAAGAGGACATCGCCGAGGACGTGCTGCGGCTGCTGCGCGGATGGATGGACGAGCTCGTGATCGGCGATCCTGCGCTGCTCGCAACCGACGTCGGCCCGGTCATCGACACGGAGGCACGCTCCGAGCTCATGACGTACATTCCAGCGCACCGCGTTCTGCATCAATGCCGGCTCGACTCGCGTCACGAGCGCGGCCTGTTCGTCCCGCCGACGGTGGTCGAGCTCGCGCGCGTCGAAGAGCTCGAACGCGAGGTGTTCGGCCCCGTCCTGCACGTGGTGCGTTATCGCGCGGACCGGCTCGGCGAGCTCGTCGAATCGATCAATGCGAGCGGCTACGGCCTCACGCTCGCGATCCACACGCGCATCGACGCAGTCGCGAGCGCGATCGCCGCCCGCGCGCGCGTCGGCAACATCTACGTAAACCGCAACATGATCGGCGCGCAGGTCGGCGTGCAGCCGTTCGGCGGCATGGGGCTGTCGGGAACGGGGCCAAAGGCAGGCGGGCCGAGCTACTTGCCCCGCTTCGCGACCGAGCAGACGGTGACGACGAATACGGCCGCCGTCGGCGGCAACGCAACGCTGCTCTCTCTCGCGCCGGTGCAAACCGAGACGCGACATAACGAGCCGAGCGGCAAGCGCAAGGGCAATAACTGACGCCGCGGGTCAGCTCGACCAGACATAAGGTCGCCGAACTTACGCCGGAAGGCCATTCCGCCGGCGTGGCATGCCTCTTGCTCATGGTTAGCAGCTGAAGACAGTGCGGGGCGGAGGTTAACGGAATGGAAGTGAGAGTGGTCCATACACTCCCGACTTGCCAGCGTTCGGAGACGGACTATGTGCGCGTCCATACGTGCACTGCTCCGTTCGACGACACAGTGACGCTCGCGACGATCGAGCGCGTGGTCGAGAAGGCGAACCCGAAGCCCGACGAAGGCGACACGCTTGTGAAGCACGTCAAAACGTTGATCATGCGTCAGCCGATGACACCGGACGAGGCACTAGAGCTCGCGACGAGCTATGCCGAGCGCAAGCAGATCGAGGTCGTCTACGCGGACAGCGACTGACGGTCAGCTGGCGCCGAAAGGACCCGCGCAGACCTGGCATGGAGGCCGAGGTCGAACGTAGGCGATAGAGCAAACCTATGCAGCGACGGCACTTACAACGAGGCTTCACGCTGATCGAGCTGATGATCGTGGTCGCGATCATCGGCGTCCTCGCCGCGATCGCGATTCCCGCGTACGAGAACTACACGGTGCGGGCGCAAGTAGCCGAGGGCCTCAGCATGGCCTCGATGCGCAAAGCCGCAATCGCGGACGCGTTCGTGAACCGCGGTCAAGCGCCGCTCGACCGGCTCGCGGCCGGGATGACCGCGAACCCAGCGGACACTTCCGGCAAGTACGTGGCGGGCATCGACGTCCAGAATGGCGTGCTCGTGGTCACCTTCGGCGGCACCGAAGTGAACGCCGCGATCAACGGCCTCACCGTCACCCTCACTCCGTACGAGACGGCGGATCTCAGCGTCGTCTGGCGTTGCGGTCTCGCGAACGCGCCAGGGGCCGGGCTCAATCCGATGGGCACGAAGAGCGGCGTCAACGTAGCCGTCTACATCCCGCCGACCGTCCCGTTCCAATACCTACCGGCCGCCTGCCGACCGTAGTTCCCCGCACGCGAGGCTTCTCGCTGAATTGACAACGCGTTTCCGCGCGTGGCTACATGGCGCGCACGCGTGACGGACGGGGGCAGATGTCGGAACTCGAGCTCGGACCGGTTTGGCTGAGCCTGGAGCTCGCTGCCGTCACTGTCGTCGTGCTCCTGCTGCTCGCGACTCCGCTCGCCTGGTGGCTCGCGTTCACGCGCCGCCGAGCGCGCGTCGTGATCGAAGCGATCGTCGCGCTCCCGCTCGTGCTGCCGCCGACCGTGCTCGGATTCTATCTCTTGATCCTGCTCGGCCCCGCAGGCGGGATCGGCCGCTTCTGGGCCATGCTGTCGGAGTCCACCCTGACCTTCTCGTTCACCGGGCTCGTGATCGCGTCCGTGATCTACTCGTTTCCATTCGCCGTGCAGCCGCTGCAAACGGCGTTCGAGGGCGTCGGCCGCGCGCCGCTCGAGGCCGCCGCGACGCTCGGCGCAACTCCGTTTCAGGCGTTCCTCCTCGTCGCGTCGCCGGCGGCCGTTCGCGGCTATGTCTCGGCGCTCGTGCTGAGCTTCGCGCACACCCTCGGCGAGTTCGGCGTCGTGCTGATGGTCGGCGGCAACATCCCGGGCCGAACGAAAGTCATCTCGATCGCTGTCTATGAGCACGTCGAGACGCTCGAGTACGCGCAGGCGCATGCGCTCGCGGCCGGGCTGCTCGTGTTCTCTTTTCTCGTGCTCGTTTCGATCTACGCGGTCAACCGGCGCGTGCCGCTCGTTCGGCCATGAATAAGGTGGCTCCGTTCCGGCGGCAGCGTCGCGGGATGTCCGCCGGGGACGCCAAGACACCATCCCTGGGGCTCGGCGGCGCACATCCCTGTGCGCCGACGCCCCGGCGAACATCCAGCGACGCTGCCACCGGAACGGAGCGCATTGTTTAATGGCGACACTCTCGATGGACGTGGTTGTCGAGCGCGAGGCGTTTTCGCTCGTCGTCGATCAACAGATCGCGCTCGACGGAATTACGGCGGTGTACGGGCCGAGCGCAGCGGGCAAGACCACGCTGCTGCGCGTGATCGCGGGGCTGGAGGAGCGCGCGCACGGCGCAGTCGAATTCGACGGCGAGGTCTGGCAACGTGATGACACGCAAGTCCCCGCCCATGCGCGCGGCGTTGGTTACGTATTCCAGGACGGACGGCTGTTCGGCCATCTGACGGTCAAAGGCAATCTGCTCTTCGCGGTGCGGCACGGCGCTCGGCGCGCTGCGCCTAAGGCTCCGATCGAGCTTTCGACCGTCATCCGCGAGCTCGATCTCGCACCGCTGCTGCCGCGCAGGCCCGCGTCGCTCTCGGCAGGCGAGCAGCAACGCGTCGCGATCGGCCGCGCGCTGCTCACGAGCCCGCGGCTGCTGTTGATGGACGAGCCGCTCTCGGCGCTCGACATCGGCCGCAAGCGCGAGATCGTGCCGCTGCTCGAGCGTCTGCCGGAGGTCTTCGGTGTGCCCGTGCTCTACGTCACGCACAACGTCGACGAGGTCGCGCGGCTCGCGTCGAGCATGCTGCTGCTGAAGGCGGGTAGAATCGTCGCGTCGGGCCGCGTCGAGGACGTGCTCGAGCGGCTGGATCTCGACGACCTCACGGGCGGACGCGACACGGGCGCCGTGCTGCACGTGCGCGTCGAAGCCGGGCGCCGCGGCGCCGCCGCACTGCGCTTGACCGAGCAGCGATTGCACGTTCCGGTCGCGCGCGCGGCGCCCGGGCTTCCGTTACGGATCCGAATCCACGCGCGCGATGTCGCTCTCGCGACCGAGCGGCCGCGCGGACTCAGCATCCGCAACGTGCTGGAAGCGCGGATCTTGCGCATCGATGCGGACGAGCCGATCAACGTAGATGTGCTGCTCGAGGTCGACGGCCAGCACTTGCGATCGCGGATCACGCGCGACGCGCTCGAGGAGCTCGCGCTCGCGCCGGGCCAGTCCGTGTTCGCGCTGATCAAGAGCGTCGCGCTCGAGAGCACGACGCCGTTTTGAGCAGAAACCGAAGAGTCACGAAGAATGAATGTCACGAATCTCGAACAAGTCACTTTCGGCGTCACCGACGTCGAGAGGTGCCGGCGGTTTTGGAGCGACTTCGGCCTCAGCGAAGCGCGCCAGCCAGCCGGCAGCGTATTCAGTTGTCGCGACGGCTCCGCGGTCGTGGTGCGCCGCAGCGACGACCCCGACTTACCTCCCTCGATCGAGACCGGCTCGACGCTGCGGGAAACGACGTTCGGCGTCCGCGGCGTGCGCGACCTCGAGGGCATAGGCGCCGAGCTCGCGAAGGATCGCGACGTGACCGAAGACGCGGACGGCACGTTGCACGCGATCGACCCGCTCGGGTTTCCGATCGCGTTCCGCGTGTCGCGGCGGATGCCCGCGCCTGCCCCCGAGCTCAAATTCAACACGCCGGGTCATCCCGACAGGATCAACACGCGCGGGCAGTTCTTCAAAGAGGTGCATCCGCTCGAGATGACGCACACGGTGTTCATGATCGACGACCCGGACAAGATCGTGCCGTTCTACGTCGAGCGGCTCGGCTTCATCGTGAGCGACTGCTATCCTGGCCGCGGCTACTTCTTGCGCGGCGGTGCGTCGAATCATCACCACGACTTGTTCCTGATCAACGTCGGCAAGCGGCCCGGCTTCCATCACGTCGCGTTCGAGCTCGGCTCGATCCATGAGCTATTCGGCGGCGGTCTCAACATGACGCGGCGAGGCTGGCGCACGGCGCTCGGCCCTGGCCGCCACCCGATCTCGTCATGCTATTTCTGGTACTTCCACAATCCGTCGGGCGGCGCGGCGGAGTACGACTTCGACTCCGACGTCGTCGACGCGAGCTGGAAGCCGGGATCGTTCGAGCAGACGCCGGAGCTCTTCGCCGAGTGGTGTCTTGCCGAAGGCATGGCCGACTCGCTCTTGTACAAGGGCATCCAAACCGCCGACACGATCCAGCGCAAAAGTTGACACGAACGCGGCGAAGCGGGTTTGATCTCATTCATGAAAAAGAAATCCGAAGGCTTCGAGGACGTCCCCGCGTACGAAGACATCCCCGGCACCTGGGTGTTCGACGCTCAACGCGGGCGCAAGGGGTACCACCTCAACGCGTTCTTCTATTCCCTCATGAAGGCGGAGAACCGCGCCGAGTTCCTCGCGGACGAGCGCAAGTATCTGCAGAAATTTCCGATGACCGACGCTCAGCGCGACGCGGTCGTAGGCCGGGAGTGGAACAAGCTGCTCGAGCTCGGCGGCGTTTCGTACGCGATCGTCAAGCTCGCGTTCACCGACAAGAAGTCATACCAGTACATGGCGTCGCAGATGGTCGGCGTGACCGAGAAGGAATACGTGCAGATGATGCAGGCGGGCGGGCGCTCCCTGAAAGGCTGGCGATCGAAGTCCGATAGGAAGCCCTGATGGCGAAAATCGTCGCCGGCATCGGCACGTCGCACACGCCCGCCATCGGCGCCGCGGTGGACAACGGTCGCACCGCCGAACCGTATTGGGTTCCATTGTTCGCAGGCTACGAGCCGTCGAAACGGTGGATGGCGGAGACGGCGCCTGACGTTGCGATCGTCGTCTACAACGATCACGTCAACGCATTCGACTTCAAGATCATCCCCACGTTCGGGCTCGGCTGCGCGGCGGAGTTCCCTATCGCCGACGAGGGCTGGGGCCCGCGGCCGGTGCCGCCGGTCGTGGGATATCCGGAGCTCGCAGCACACATGGTGCAGTCGCTCGTGCTCGACGAGTTCGACATGACGATCGTGAACGAAATGCAGCTCGATCACGGTCTCACCGTTCCGCTCACGCTGCTGTACGGCCAGCCGGCCGCGTGGCCCGTGCGCGTGATTCCGTTGTCGGTCAACGTCGTGCAGTATCCCGCGCCGACGGGCCATCGGTGCTACGCACTCGGCAAAGCGATCAAGAAAGCGGTCGAGAGCTGGCATGAGGATCTGAAGGTCGTGATCTTCGGAACCGGCGGCATGTCGCACCAGATCCAGGGTCCGCGCGCCGGGCTCATCAACACGAAATTCGACACCGCGTTTCTCGACGGCCTCGTGAACGACCCCGAGCGGCTCGCAAGCATTCCGCCGCTCACGTATCTGCGCGACGCGGGTGCCGAGGCGATCGAGCTAGTGATGTGGCTGATCATGCGCGGAGCGCTCGGGCCGCGCGCGCGCGAGGTGCGCCGCTTCTATCACGTGCCCGCCTCGTCGACCGCCGTCGGCCACATCGTTCTCGAGGCTGTCGACGGCGGCATGCGCACGCCCGGCGCGAAGGCGAAGCCCCGCGCACCGCGAGTGACGACGAAGGCTAAGACGCGCTTGCAGCGCAGCTAGTCTGGCGGCTAGCGTTCGATCGCTTTACAGGCACGCTCGCGTTGCATAGCGTTGGGCGGCGGAGTCATCGAGGCACCTATGTCGCACATGACTGCTCAGCTGGTCGCAACTCTACTGTTGATCGCCCTGATCATCGTCGCGGGCCCTTACCTGTGCCGGCTCGGGGGCGGCATCGAGGCGGGCATCGAACGGTTAAATGCGGAGCTGCAGCACCGGCTGCCGATCTACTCCGCCGAAACGCTCCGCCACAAAGAAGCCGAGCTCATTCGTGATCGACTCCCGAAGCGCTTTCCGACCGCCCTCGCCGCCGCCGTGCTCGTGCTCTGCGCCGCGGCAGTTTGGTGGCTGTCGCGCTGAGCCCGCTGCCACCGTCACAGCGCAGCCATGCGGCTGCGCAGAGCACTCGAAGGTTAGCCCGTGAATCCGTACAGCCGATGCGGATTGTGGACGAGCACCTTGCGCTGCAACGCCGCGTCCGGCATGAACAGCGGAATCAGATCGACGAGATCTCCGTCGTTCGGCATGTGCTTCTTGATGTTCGGATGCGGCCAGTCCGTTCCCCACAGGATCCGATCGGGCGCAACCTTCAGCAGCGCCTGACCGAACGGCACTGCGTCCGTGAATGGCGGCCCCATCGACGAGATTCGCTCCGCGCCGCAGATCTTGACCCAGCAGTTGTCCATCCGCGCGACGTTCAGCAGGATCTTGAACGGCTTCTGCTCGAGGCCGTCCTTGGTCGGCACCCGGCCCATGTGGTCGATGATGAACGGCACGGGCAACGTGCGCAGCATGTCGTCGAACTGAAGCAGGTCGGCCGCATCGAAATGCAGCACGACGTGCCAGTCGAACTCGGCCGCACGTGCAACGAGCCGCTGGAACTCGTCGAGATCCGGCGTGCCGCCGAGATGCTGGACGAAGTTGAAGCGAATGCCGCGGATGCCGCCCGCATGCAAGTCGGCGAAATCCTCGTCGCTGAACGACTCGTCGACGTTCGCGACGCCGCGATAGCGTCCGCCGCTCTGCTCGATCGCGTCGAGGATCACGGTGTTGTCGACGCCATGGCAGCTCGCGTTCACGAGCACCGCGCGCGAAAGACCCAGCGTCTTCTGCAGCGCCTGAAACTTCTCGAGCGGCGCGTCTGGCGGCGTGTAGCTTCGGTCCGGCGCGTAACTGTACTTGTCGCCCGGCCCGAAAATGTGGCAGTGCGCGTCGCACGCACCGGGCGGCGGCTTGTACTTCGGCGTCCGCGTGTCCGGATCGGGCGCCATGCAGACGGGGATGCTAGGCATCGAGCGACCTTTCGAGCCGGTCGAGCACCTCCATCGCGGGCATCACCTGCGCTACGCTCGAGCGCGGCTCGCGCTTCTCGCGGATCGCCGCGACGAACTCACGGTCCTGGAGCTCGATGCCGTTCATCGAGACGTCTACTTTCGTCAGATCGATCTTGTTCTCCTTGCCGTCGAACAGATCGTCGTAGCGCGCGATGTACGTCCCGTTATCGCAGATGTAGCGGAAGAACGTGCCCTGGGGTCCGTCGTTGTTGAAGGAGAGCGCGAGCGTGCACAGCACGCCCGACGGCGTGCGGAGCTGGATGCTCATGTCCATCGCGATCTTGAGCTCGGGGTGGCGCGGCCCCTCGAACGCATGAACCTTCTCCGCGACCTCGCCGGTCTGATGATGCAGCAGATCGACGGTGTGACACGCGTGGTGCCACAGCAAGTGATCGGTCCAGCTGCGCGGCTTGCCCTCGAGATTGATGTTCTTGCGCCGGAAGAAGAACGTCTGGACGACGAGGTGCTGCAGCTTGAGCTCGCCGGCCTTGATCCGCTTGTGCACCCACTGGTGCGACGGATTGAAGCGGCGTGTGTGACCCGCCATTGCAATTTTGCCGGTCGACTTCTGCGTCGCGGCAATCGTGCGCGCGTCCGCGAGCGAGTCCGCGATCGGAATCTCGATCTCGACGTGCTTGCCGGCCCGCATGACTTGATCCGCCTGCGCAGCGTGGATCTGCGTCGGCGACGTGAGGATCGCGGCCTCGACCCCGGGGCGCGCGAGGGCCTCGCCGAGATCTTTGGTGTGGTGCGGGACCGCGTACTTCTTCGCAACTGCCGCGGTCGACTCTAGATTGCCGCCGACGAGGCTCGCGACCTCGACGTCCGGAATGTTCTTCAAACCGTCCAGGTGCTTCTGGCCGAAGGCGCCCTGGCCAACCATCACGATCTTCATCGGAATCGCTTCGTGTAGTATTTAGCGAAAGGGCGGTCAGGGTAGCACACGGACTCGAGGCCGCGAACCCGCGCGGCGCCGCCGCGCGCGCGCCGCGACGACTTCACCGCGGCCGATTTCCGGAGGACGAGAGCCATGGCCGAGCGAGCGGAAAGCATCGCATTACGAACCGACTTCGGGTTGCTGATCGACGGCAAGCTCGAGCAGAGCGAAGACCACCTCGACGTGATCAACCCCGCGCTCGGCGAGGCGTTCGCGCGCTGCCCTGCCGCGACGCGAGCGCATCTCGATCGCGCTGTCGCGTCGGCACGCGCGGCCTTTCCGGCCTGGCGCGACAAGTCATTCGCGGAGCGCGCAGCGCTCATCAATAAGATGTCGCAGAAGCTCCGTGAGAAGCAGCAGGAGCTTGCGGAGCTCCTCACGCGCGAGCAGGGTAAGCCGCTCGCCCAGTCGGTCGCCGAGATCGATCGCGGCGCCGCACAGTCGGACGGCATGGTCGGAATCCAAATCCCGGTCGAGGTGCTCGCGGACGACAAGGACAAGCACATCGAGCTGCGCTACCGTCCGCTCGGCGTCGTCGGCATCATCACGCCGTGGAACGCGCCCGTGAACCTCGCGCTCGGTCCGCTCGTCTCTGCGCTCTACACCGGCAACACGGTGATCCTGAAACCGTCGCCGTACACGCCGCTGTCGACGCTCAAGCTCGGCGAGCTACTGCGCGAGATCTTTCCGGCCGGCGTCGTGAACGTGCTCGCCGGCGGCGACGCGCTCGGCGCCTGGATCACGGAGCACCCGAAGGTCGACAAGATCTCGTTCACGGGCTCGGTCGCAACGGGCAAGAAGGTGCTCGCGAGCGCCGCGGCGACGCTCAAGCGCGTGACGCTCGAGCTCGGCGGCAACGACCCCGCGATCGTGATGGACGACGTCGACCCCAAGGCCGTCGCGAAGAAGATCTTCTTCGCATCGTTCGTGAACAGCGGTCAGGTCTGCATGGCGATCAAGCGCATCTACGCGCACGAGAAGATCTACGCGGCTCTCTGCGACGCGCTCGTCGCCGAAGCGAAGAAAGCGAAGGTCGGCGACGGCCTCGATCCCGCAACCGAGCTCGGACCGATCCAGAACAAGATGCAGTACGACAAGGTCGTCGGCATCATCGAGGACACGAGGAAGCGCGGCGCGAAGTTCCTCGCGGGTGGCGACGTTCCGAAAGGCCCCGGCTACTTCCTGCCGCCGACGCTCGTGACCGACGTGCCCGAGGACAGCCGGCTCGTCCAGGAAGAGCAGTTCGGCCCCATCGTGCCGATCATGAAATTCTCGAGCCTGGACGACGCGCTGAAACGCGCGAACGACACGCGCTACGGCCTCAGCGGCTCGGTCTGGACGAGCGACGTGACGCGCGGCGCGGAGATCGCCGCAAAGCTGGAGGTCGGGACGGCCTGGGTGAACCAGCATCGCGCGACGTCCGCGTTCGTGCCGTTCGGCGGCGCGAAGGAGTCGGGCCTCGGACGCCAGTATTCGGCGCTCGGCCTCAAGAGCTACATGGAACCCGAGGTCGTGAGCGTCGCGAAATAGGCGGCGATCGAGACCCTGCGACTCAGCGGCGTGACGCCGTAGTCGCTTCGCCCGCAGCCGCCGACAACAGCCGGTCGCCCTCTTGGCGCAGCTTGCGCAAGTCGACGACCTCGTCGTACGCGCTCGGCGAGGCAGGCGGCACCGGACCGGTGATGATCGACAGCGACGAGCCCGACGGCAGATGCTCGGGGAAGCGCTCGCGCATTGCAGCCTTGAACATCTCGCGCGACGCCCAGTCCGCATCCGACGACAGCGACCCGAACTCGTCGTCGAAGACTTGCTCGGTCGAGCGGTCTTCGATGCCGGGCCGAATGATGTAGACGTCGGTATCCGCGTCGAGCCGCAACCTCTTGGCGGCCTCTTCGATGAGCCCCCACTCGCGCGCCTGCGGCTCTGCGATCAGCTCGTACGCGTTGTGGCGAGCGGAGAGCGCAGCGACAACGAATAGCGACGCGAACGCCGCCGTCACACCGGCGGGCCTCAGCTTGAGAGTCGCGAAGACGCCGCGCAGCGCGAACACGACGAGCACGAGCACGAGCCCGGACAAGCCGAATACGGTGCGGTAGCCGATCGCCTGCGAGCTCGCCGCGAGGCTCACCGCGTGCGCGACGAACGGCAGGAAGAGCAGACAGAATAACCACCGCAACTTCTGCGAGCGGGTCTGCGCGCCATAGAAATAGCCGCTCACCAGCACCGCCCCGATGGAGCTCGCGACGACCCAGAAGAAGCCGGTCGTGTGGAAGCGGTCGCGCAACTCGAACAGCGCGAGCGAATTCACGAGCGGTTGGCGCACGAACCACAGCAGCTTCGTGAACGGTTCCGGCTCAAGTCGCATCCGCGCAGCCTGCGTCACGATGCCTTCGTCGAAAACGAAACGAATCAGCAGGAACGCCACGAACAGGCTCGCGAGAAGCGTGCCGAGATGAAGCACGATCCAGCGAAAGTGACTCAACCTCTCGCGATCATCACGCAGCAGCAAGGCGGCCGCGATGGGCACGGCAGCGAACAGCGCGCTCGACTGGTACGTGAGCCCCGCAAGAAAGTAGAACGCGCCGCCGAGCGCGAGCGACGGAAGATGCACTCTATCCGTGCGTCGCAGCCCTTCTTCGACGACAGAGAAACCGACGACGGCGAACAGCAGCGCGAGCGCGATGGGCCAGGCGATCGCCCAACCGACGGTGATTTGCGCGCCCGGCAACAACGCCACTCCGAGCGCGATCGCGCCGGCTTCCAAGTTGGACCAGCCCGAGCGGCGCAGCTGACGCCACAGCACGACCGCGACTGACGCGAGCAGCGCGACCGCGAGCAGGCGCAACCACGGCAAATCTCCGATGACACGCAGCGGACGCAGCGACGCCTCTAGAACCGCACCGTAGATCGGCCGGCCGTTCGCCGTCGTGATTCGGAAAAGCTTGAAGGGCTCCTCGTGCGACTCTCGCAGCAGCGAGTAGTCGTCACGAAAGCCATACTCGTGGAACACGGTCTGCCAGTACACCGCGAGCGGCGCGATGGTTAGCAGAGCTATCCAGAGCCACAGCCCTTTACGGGTTATAGCGTGGGTCATAGCGTGATTGGCTGGCCGCCCCCTAGTTACGCGCCCCAGACTTCGTCCGCTATCTCGACGATCCGTTCGAGCTTCGCCCATTGCTGATCCTCAGTCAACGCGTTGCCTTCTTCGGTCGACGCGAAGCCGCATTGAGCCGACAGGCAGAGTTGATCGAGGGGGGCAAAGCGCGCCGCTTCGTCAACGCGCCGTTTGATAGCATCCTTGCTCTCGAGGTTCCCGGACTTCGTGGTAACGATACCGAGAACGACCCTTTTTCCGTGTGACAGACTCCGCAGAGGCTCGAAGCCGCCTGAGCGTTCGTCGTCATATTCCATAAAGTAACCATCGACATCGATCGACCCGAACAGTGCCTCCTGAATCGCCCAATATCCGCCTGAGCCCATGAACGTAGACTGAAAATTGCCTCGGCAGAGATGCATTGCGACCGTCATATCGGGCGGCGCGTCGGCGATGGCGGTATTGATCAAATCGGCATATAGCCGGACGAGCTTAGAGGGGTCGTCGCCCCGAGCGACCATCTTCTCGCGGTATTTCGGGTCGCAGAGCATCGCGAGGAAGACCTCGTCGAGCTGTAGATAGCGGCAACCGGCGTCGGCGAACGCGCGCACGGCCGCACGGTATGCCGCCCCAAGGTCGGCGAACATCTCGTCGCGATCGGGATAGACGCGCGGATCGATAGGCGGTAGCGCGGGCCGCCCGTAGAGCGCCGACGGGGCCGGGATCGTCACCTTCGGCGTGCGACGTGTCCGCGAGCGTAGGAATTCGAAGTGCCGGAGCATCGAGTGTCCCGAGAAGGTGATCTTGCCGTCGACGCGCACGCCTTCGCGGCGCGGCGTCGCGCCGACGAACGGCACCGCCTCCTCGAGCACGTGCTTCCCAATACCTTGAAGACCCCAGAGGAAGTCGAGGTGCCACCAGGAACGCCGGAATTCGCCGTCGGTAATTCCCTGCAAACCGACCGATTCCTGCATGCGGATCACGCGCTCGATCTCGCGATCCTCGACCGCCGCGAGCCCGGCTGCGTCGAGCTTGCCTAAGGAAAAGTCGCGACGTGCGTCTTTCAGCGCGGGCGGGCGCAGCAGGCTGCCGACATGCTCGGCACGGAACGGCGCCCGTACGCGGCCGTCTGCGCCGCGCTCCATGGCGTCCCGGCGGCGCGCGCTCAACGCGCGCCGTCCCAAACGTCGGCGGGGACCAACACCTCGCCGCGCATGATCAGGCGCGCGGTTCGAAGCAACCCCGCCTTGAGCACTTTCGGCTGCTCGCGCGTACCGCCGACCTCGAGCGTGACCGAGAACTCGCCCGTCGGGTGCTCCACCGACATTCGTTTCACGCGGCCCTCTGGCACGGTCGCGATGCCCTGCGCGGCCGACCCGGGCAAGATGCACGCGGTCGCAACGGATACCGCGCCGAGCACGCCGATCGCGGCGTGCACGTCGTGCGGGATGAACGTGCGCGTGCAGACGTGCCCGCCAGCGCGCGCCGGTGCGATCAAGGCCATCTTCGGCACGACCTTCTTCGTCACGTCGCCGAGATTCATCTTCGGGCCGATCTGCAGACGGATCGACTCGACCCGCGCCTTGAGCTCCTTGTTCTTCTCGAGATCTTGCGGCGTCTCGTAACCGCTGACGCCGAGATCGCGCGCGCGCAGCACGACCACCGGCATTCCGTTGTCGATGCAGGTCACGTCGACGCCATCGACGACGTCGAGCGCGCGACCCGTAGGCAGCAGGCTACCGGTCGCCGAGCCCGCGACATCGAGATAGTTGCAGACGATCGGCGCAGACGTGCCCGGCACTCCGTCGATGTGCGCGTCGCCGTCGTAGCGAACGCGCTTGCCCGGTGTTTGCACGAGCAGCTCGCAGAGGTTGTCGCTGTTAAGCATCCGCACGCGGACGGCCGTCTCGCCGTCGCTCGCCGGCACGATGCCCTGCTCTATCGCAAACGGACCGACGCCCGCGAGCATGTTGCCGCAGTTCGGCGTCATGTCGACGCGGCCCTCGCCAACGACGACTTGCACGAACAGGTAGTCGACGTCCGCATCCTTCGACTCGGAGCGGCTCACGATCGCGACCTTGCTCGTGAGCGGATGCGCCCCACCGGCGCCGTCGATCTGCCGCGAGTCCGAGCCCATCGCAGCCACCAACACCCGGTCCCGCAGTCCTTCGTCGGTGGGCAAATCCTCGCGGCGGAAATACAGCCCTTTCGAGCTGCCGCCGCGCATCAGCGAGCAACGGATAGGTGTTTGCATAGCCGCCTATTTTAGGTCGCCGCCCGACGCGCACAAAGCCGAGCTGACGCGGATTCCTCTGCCGCATCCCGTTACACCCCAGAGTGGGCTCGTGCGTCGGAGGTCCTTCCCGGGACCGTCGGCGCACAGGGATGTGCGCCGCCGAGCCCCAGGGATGGTCTTCCGGCGTGTCCCGGGAAGGACCTCCGACGCGCGAGCCCACTACCGCGCGACATTGGACGGCGGCAGAGGGAATCCGCGTCAGCTCGGCGGGCGATCGGCGTCGCGCAGAGTCTCCGCGACGAGCACCGACATCACGACCGTGCCGGCGAGACCGATGCCCGCAACGGCGATGCTTGCGATCGCAAGCCCCCCGGCGTCGACGAGGAGGCCGGCGAGCAGTGGCGCGAGGCTGATGCCGAGGTCGCCTATGAGCCGCCAGAGGCCGAGGAATTGGCCTTGCTGCAGACTCATGCGGGCGAGATCGGCGCCGATGATCATCACCACGCCCGTGCCGATGCCGTTCGCGAAACCGAGCAAGATCGCGACCGCGACGAGCGAGTAGAAGCCGCTCGCGAGCGGCAGCAGCGCGAGGCCGAGCGCATACAGCGTCATGCTCGGCACCGCGCTCCACTTGCGCCCCCAGCGATCCGCGAGCACGCCCGATGGATAGAACATCGCGATGTCGACGACCGTGCCGAGGGAGTACGCGAGGCCGATCGCGCTCACGCTCAATCCCGCGGCTTGGCCCAACAGAGGCACGAGCAGCTGGCGCGTCGCGCGCATGAGCTGAAGCACGAGAGCGCTCGATCCCGCCGTCGCGAGCTCGCGCCATTGCGTGCGAAGCACGCGCGCGGTGCCGGCGATGCCGACGTCGCCGTGCGGCACGTGCGACTCGACGTCGCGCGCGAACGCGAGCACGAGCACGGCCGCAACGATCGCGCTCACGGCGCCCGCGATGAACGCGGTCGGATAGCCCGCGAGTCCCGCGAGCGCGCCGCCTGCGGCCGGACCGATCAGCGCACCGCCGCGCTGAAGCCCCGCCATCGCGGCGATCGCTCGGCCGAGCTCGTGCCGGGCGCAAATATCGGCGAGGTAGGACTGACGCCCGAGCATCCAGGCCGCGTGCCCAGAGCCGAGCGCGACCGCCGCGACTCCGAGCGCCCAAGGGTTCGCTGTGACACCGAGCGTGAGCAGCCCCGCGAGCAGCAGCGCGAGACCGCCGATGAGAACCGGCTTGTCGCCGAAACGCGCGACGAGCATCCCGGCCGGCACGTCGAACAACAGAATGCCGACGCCGCGCAGGAACACGATCCACGCCGCGAATGCAGCTGTCTCGCCGAGCGACAGCACGTACAACGGCAGCAGGATCGTGAGCGCCTCTTGGCTCACCGCCATCAGCAGCGACGGCACGTAGACGGGGACGAGGAGTTTGTCGTACGGAGACGGCAGGCGCATGGTCGGCAGCGGAATCAGCGGCGCGCAGGGCGCGCATTCTACAGCGGTTGAAATCGCGCGCTCGACTCGGCGATCCTTGCTCGCTCCGTCGCAGGAACAAGAACAGGATGGACCCGAGCCGCGAGCCGACCGACGTCGACGACCCCGCTTCCGGCCCGCAATCCGCGCCCGCGATGCCGCACGCGGAGCCGAGCGCAGGCTCGGAGCCGGCGGCGCACATCGACCCGCGCGAGGCCGGCTCGTCGGGACCCGTTGGCGACCGCCCTGAAACGGAGCCATCGGCGACGCCTGACGAGGCCGAGCCGACGTCGTTCGATCCCGCCGACACGCTGAGCCCGGCGGTGCGCCGGCTCGTGCGTCAATACGATCTCGACATCACCGGGATCCACGGCACCGGTCCCGCGGGAAAGATCCGCGTCGGCGACGTCATCGGAATGCTCGGCGGGCGCACCGACGCGACCGGCGCGCGCGCAGGCGACCCGACGCGCGCCGCCGCAATGGCCGGCGAGCCCGACGCGAGCCGCGAAGCGGCCACGAGTGGAGACTTCCACAAGAGCCGCCCAGAGGACGACCCGTCGCGCTCCGCAGCGTCCGGCGCGGAGAGCGCCCGCGAGGCCGAGCGCGTGCGCGGCGCGCCGACGACGACCGTATTCGACTGCGACTTGAGCCGCGTGCTGAGCCACCGTAAGCGCGAGCGCCGCACCGACACCGAGATAGCCCTCACGAGCTACTTTCTTGCTGCGTGCGCGGACGCGCTGCGCGCCGTACCCGAGATCGCGGTGCCGCAGCATGGCGGCTCGCCGCGGCTCGGAGTGCTGCTCACGGGCACCGACGGCAGCACGCGCCGCACGCTCATCGTCGCCGCCACCGAGCTCGACGACGGGCTCCGCATGATCGACGGGCAGTTACGTGGATCGGCGGACGACGATCTCACCGGCGCACAGCTCTTGGTCCACCACTACGGGTTGAGCGGCAGCCTGCTCACGACGCCCACCGAGATCGGGAACGATCACGGCGCGAGCGTCGGAATCGGCCGCGTGCGCCGCGAAGTCGTCGTGAAGACAGTCGACGGCGAAGAGGCGCCGCGCGTCGCGGCGCGATGTTACGTCACGCTCACGTTTCGGCCGGAGCTCGTCACTCTTGCGCGCGCGAATCTGTTCGTTGCGACGCTCGTGCGCGTGCTCGAGCAGTGGCCCGCGGCACCGACGAGCGCGTAGGCCGCGTTTGAGCGAGCGCTTCCGCAAGGGTACGCTCTCGCGCAAGTAGGCCCTGCGAGTCGCGCCGTGTCGTTCTTCCTCCTCGCGTTCCCCGCGCTGTTCTCGATCGTGAATCCGCTCGGGGGCGCGTTCATCTTCTTGGGTGCTACCGAGCACTCCAGCGCGAAAGTGCGCAGGGAGCTCGCGAAGTGGATCGCGATCTACAGCTTCGCGATCGTCACGGCTTCGATGTACGTGGGCGCGTACGTGCTCACGTTCTTCGGGATCTCGATCTCGGTGCTGCGCGCGGCGGGCGGCATCGTGATCGCCGCCGCCGCGTGGCGCATGCTCAACGCGCCCGACGACGAGGCGCCGAAGACCGGCGACGAAGTTGGGGCAGATCTTGCCGCGACACGCACGATCAGCCGCTCGGCGTTCTATCCGTTGACGATGCCGATCACGACGGGGCCGGGCACGATCTCCGTCGCGGTGTCGCTCGGCACGAACCGGCCGCGCGCAACGGCCGAGCTCCTGTCCTTCATCGGGCAGAGCATGCTCGCGATCGTGGCGATCTGCGCTCTCGTCTACGTGCTCTACCGTTACTCCGCACCGCTGTCCCGGCTCATCGGACCCACGGGCACGGTCATCGTCACGCGGCTGTCGGCGTTCCTGCTGTTCTGCATCGGCGTGCAAGTGTTCTGGAACGGCGCGGCAGAGCTGCTCGCGAGCGTGCGCTAAGCTCAGTTCGGCTCCACGTACTCGACCAGCTCGGCGTCCGGACCGATCGCGAACACGAAGCGGCCGAACGGCCGTTGAATCGGTTTCGCGCCGACGGTCAAGAAGCGGTACCCCGCAGCTCGCGTTCGCTCGATCAGCGTGTCGAGACCACGGACTTCGAGCTGGAGCTGCGGCGAGCCGACGTCTTGAATCTTCCAATGAAAAGGCTCGGGCGGTGCGACGTCGTTCGGCACGGAAAACTCCAGGAGCGTCAAACCCGCGCCTGTGCCGGGTATCACGATCGGCGTCTCGGTCAGCGTGCCGCGATCGAGGCCGTAGGACCGCAACTCGCTCGCGGCGGCGCGACGCGGCTCTCGGACTTCGAGGTGCAGAAGATCGCGATAGAAAACGAGCGAGGCTGCCGTGCTCGCGACCGCGATCTCGACTCTCGTGCCGACGATTTGGCCGGGCGCCGCCGTCGCGATCGCCGCAGAAGAGGCTTGCTTCAGCCGGATCAGATAACCGTCGGGGTCGCGCACGAGCACGACGGCGCCATCCGGCAAGGTCACCGGCGCTTCACCCATCGACGCGACGGACGCGCCGCGCGCCTTGGCGGCGTCGAGCACCGTGCCGAGGTCTCGCACCGCAAACTCGATCATCGAGGCACCGGGATCCCAAGGCTTCCCCAACCGCTCGCCGCGCGGTATGTCGAGAAATTCCGAGAGCTCGAGCCCGAACGACGTGTTCGGCGCGTGCATGAATACCGTCCGAAAGCGCGCGCCCTTCGTATCAGTTAGGTCTGAGACGAGTGGATCGCCGCGCGCCTCGGCGCGCGGCACGATCCGCGGGGGCGGCACATCGGCCGACGGAGCAGGCGCAAACGGCGATCGCGCGAGCTCGATGCCGAGAACGTCGTGGTAGAACGCGAAGCTGCGTTCGGCGTCCGCCGTGGAATGAACGAAGTGGTACAAGCCGCGCACCGGTGCGTCGCCCTGCGCGCCCGCAGAGCCGGCGAGCACGGCGACCCCGGCGACACAGCCAGCGAGCTGCGTGGACACGAGCGCAAAGCGCACGTCAATGCTCAGTAGGCCGTGCGGTCGAGCTTGTCGCCGCGCAAATACACATCGCGAATCTTGCGGGTGTTCGTAATGTCGTCGAGCGGATTCGCCTCGAGCACGATGAAGCTGCCGATCTTTCCGGGCGCGACCGTGCCCGCGTCGGCGAGCTTCAAGAACGCCGCGGCATTCCTCGTCGCGGCGACGAGCACGTCGGCCGGCGACATCCCACAAGCGACCATATCCGCCATCTCGAGGTGCGGACCCCACGGAGTGTTGCCGTCAGTGCCGAGCGCAATCGCGATGCCCTCGCGGCTCACGCGCGCCAGGTTGCGAGCCTGAATCGCGAAGAACGCCTGCGCCTCGGCGTTGTCCACGGCCGCAGCTCGTAGCGGCTCGAGCTCTGCAGGCGGCAGCGACTTCGCGAGCCAGCTCAAGTCTGTCGCGACGCCGCGCTCCGGCAGGTTCGGAATCAGCACGAAGCCCGGATGCGCCTTGACCAGCGCAACGAACTCGTCGTCGACGTCGGTGTCGCGCACGCCGTGCGCGAATGCGTCGATGCCGCGCCGCAATAACTCCTTCGCATCCGCGAGATAGTACTCGTGCGCGATCGCGCGCAGTCCCGCCTTGTGGGCTTCGTCGATTGCGGCGCCGTATATCTCGGGCGAGAGCTTCTTGTACTTGCCGAGGCGGTCGTCCACCCAGATCTTGATGATGTCGACGCCGAGCGCCGCCTGCTCGCGCACCGCCGCGCGCGCTTCGTCTTCGGTCGTGACCCAGTACGGGATCTCGTTGCGACCCGGCTCAGGCGCCGTGATGCCGCGGCCGGCGAGACGATATAGAGCAGCACCCGGTATCACCTCTTTGCGCACGACGAACACGTCGGTGCCGTTGTCCTGGCCTAGCGATAGCGCCGCGCTGACGCCGAAGTAGGCGCGATGCTTCAAGTCCGCGATAAGCGCGTCACGCTCGCGCGAGAGGTGCGTGTGCGCATCGACGATCGCGGGCATGACCGTGAGCCCCGTGAGATCGACCTTCGTGACGCCGGCCGGCAGCGTGACCGCGGCCGTGTTGCCGACGAGCCCGAAGTGCTTGTCGGCCCCGAGCGTGAACGTCGCGTTCTCGATCACGGTGCCGTCGCCTACGATCAGCCGCGCCCCGGTGAACGCAGTTACGTTTGCGACGGACGCGGACGCGCTCGGCGCCGCAGGCGCGCCCGCATTGTTTCCCGAGCAAGCCGCGAGCGCGACAAACGCCGCCGCAGATAGCCCATGGCCGAAACCGCGTGCGATGGATAGACGCATGGTCCCTCCCCCTCCGAGTCGCCAAGCCTCGACGATCTTAGCGCAGCGCTCATGCGTGCGGCGCCGGAAAAGCGTGGAACGCGTCGAGCATGCGTGCGCGATCCGCGCGCCGCCCGGTGAAGATCTCGAAGGCCGCGGCCGCCTGCTCCACCGCCATTGCGGAGCCGTCGAGCACACGGCATCCCTTCGCCGCCGCGGCCCGCAGGAGCACGGTCTCGAGCGGGAAGTAGACGATATCCGCCACCCAATGCCGCGGCTCGAGGAGCCCGGGCGGAACCGCGGTCCCGGGAGACTTCGCCATCCCGAGCGGCGTCGCATTCACGATGCCGTCGCAAGCCCGCACGATCGCGGCGAGATCCTCCGCGGCGCCCACCGCGATCGCGCGCCCCGGAAACACGGCTCCGAGACGCGTCGACAGCGCGGCCGCGCGACTCGAGTCCGTGTCGACGAGCGTCAGACGGCTCGTACCGAGCCCGAGCAGCGCGAACGCGGTCGCCGATCCTCCGCCGCCGGCGCCGAGCTGCGCCACCGCATCGAGACGCGCGCCCGAGAGTCCGGCGCGCACCGCCTCCACGAAACCCGCGACATCGGTGTTGAAGCCGATTCGGTCCGCGCCTCGGAATAGGACCGTGTTCACGGCCCCGATCTGCTCGGCTTCCGGCGACAACCGCGTGAGCAGCGGGATCACCGCTTGCTTGAACGGATACGTGACGTTCACCCCCGCGAAACTGCACGCCGTGAGATCGTCCAGCACCCGCGGCAAGTCGGCGTCCGTGAAGCCGCGTGCCGTGAAATCGACGAGCTCGTAGCGCAGCGGGAGCTCCTGCGCGAGCGCCTCCCGCTCGTGCAGCCATGGCGAACGCGACGCGAGAATCTCGCGGCCAACGAGC
>Ga0134124_10000204_pt1 | contig 53549 bp, 49 predicted proteins | sample KB304_FD_96880 | JGI IMG/M metagenome (GOLD analysis project Ga0134124, IMG submission 96880) | Terrestrial soil microbial communities without Nitrogen fertilizer from Kellogg Biological Station, Michigan, USA - KB3-0-4 | ecosystem: Environmental > Terrestrial > Soil > Unclassified ...
ATCGCGTGCTGTTTGATTCTTCCGGTGGCGTAAACCTGCCGCCGCAACAAAGGCGCGTTGCCTATGTTTTTCAATCGCTGGCGCTCTTTCCGCGAATGAGCGTGGAAGAAAACGTTGCATATGGATTGGCTGACACGCCGGAGGCACGGCGGGGAGAGCGTGTTGACTTGATTTTGGCAGCGTTTCGGGTAGCACATCTGCGCAGCCGTAAGCCGGGCGAGATCTCCGGCGGCGAGCAACAACGCGTGGCGCTGGCGCGATCGCTTGTAACGCTGCCGCAGGTGTTGTTGCTAGACGAACCGCTGAGCAGGCTGGACGCTGAATTGAAGGCGTCGATCGTGGAAGACCTGCGGGCATGGAACCAGACGCAGCGGATTCCGATTCTGTATGTGACGCACAGCCGCGACGAGGTCGACGCGCTGGCCCAGCGCGTCATCGCAATCGAGCACGGGCGTGTGATCGGGCAAGGGCACCCGCGCGAGGTGCTGGACGCGCCTCGGCGCACCAGACTGGCGTTGGCTGCCGGCTTCGAGAATTTACTGGATGCGACGGTCGTGAGCTTGCGCGAGGCGGACGGCGTGATGAGTGCTCGATTGGCGGAGACGGCTGTCGAGATCGAGGTACCACTGAGTTACGCGACGCCCGGCGATCGAGTGCGCATCGCCGTTCGCGCGGGCGACATTATGCTGGCGACACAACACCCGAGCGGCCTGAGCGCTCGGAATGTACTGGAAGGCCAGATCGAATCGATGGAGCACCGCGGCACGCTAATCGCGGTTCACGTCAATTGCAGGAGTGCCGTGTTGATGTCCCACGTGACGCCAGGCGCACTGCGTTCGCTTGAACTATCCACCGGAAAGACGGTTTGGGTGGTGTTGAAGACGCACTCCTGCCATCTGGTCTCCGACTGAGGAGTGGCGTGGTTCTAGTCGCTCATGACTTTGGCTTGGTCGAAGCAGCGGGAGCCGTGCCCGGCGGAGAGAACTTGACTTCGTCGGCCGCAAGAGTGTCGCCGATTGGGGTGGCATGGATGACCACGCGTTCGCCGACGGCGAGGTCGCTCTGCTTGGAAGTTTTTCCATCGCGGGAAACGTACACGGTGTTGGCGACAAGTTTTACCTCGACGCTCTTGCCGTCCGCGGTTTTAACCACGACGGAGTCGGAATTCACCGTTTCAAGTGTGCCAACGATGTGTTTCTTGTCGCCGTGAGCTGTGGCTAGGGCGGCGGTCATGGCGACCATCGCTAGCAAGGTTAGAAATTGAAATCTCTTTTGCATTGATCTCTCCTGACTTTTCCATTTCAACGAAAGAGCGCGCATTTGATCCTGACCTGGGAACAAACGGATCGAAATCTACTTCTTGCCCAGGGCGGAGACAAATTTTACCTCTTCGGCGGTATCGACCCCGTCTTTTACGATGACCTTGATTACGATCTGATCGCCTACGGCAATGTCCTTTAGTTTGGCCGGGGCTTGCGTCGTGCTGTCCACGTACTTCGTTGCAGCGTCTACCTTGATGATCGCGAGGTTGCCGGCCTCCTGTTTGACTTCGAGGAGATTGTGCACCACTCGGTAGACCGAACCGATGACGAGCTTGCGGTTTGGGGTTTGGGCGATCGCCAATACGCCGAACAACAAGAATAAGAGCGTTGCGGCGATGTATTTGCTTGCGGGATTTGGCAATGGGCAAGTCACCGGAGCCTCACCTCGGCGGCGGTCCTCTTTAATGATGATGCTCGGGCTTGGACTTTTGTTGCAGCGGCTCACCGCGCAGAAAGTCCTGTTCCTCCCGCTCTTCGCTGAGGTCTTCGGGCCCTTTGGGGTTGTAACGCTCCATTTCGAGGCGTTCTTCGGCGCCGAGGTTTGGAAGGTGACGGATAAAGAGGACGAGCTTCCAGCTATCGTCCGTTGGGCCGTGGCCACCGAATGCGGGCATGCCTGTGAAGCGAACGCCGTTTTCGATAATCCAGAAAATCTCGCCGTCGGAAAGATTTTGGGTTTCGGACTTACGGAGGTCGGGCGGCTTGGGGTACAGACCCCGCCCCATCATGGAGTTACCACCGCCATCGTTGCTGTGGCAGACGGCACAATGGTCCGCGAAGTGGAGGCGAGCCTCGCGAAGGACCTCGGGCGAAGAGGCGATGGGATTTTTAGCTGTGCGCGCGTCGCGTGGCCACGAAAGGCGGCGCGCGTTGCGGGCCAGTGTGGTTTCCAGAGCGGACGGCGTGGCACGCGCACTGAGGCCGTTGTGCAGGATCGAAGCGGCAGCAGCAGCGAGCAGCCCAGCGCCGGTGACGAGAACCAAAAGGAGGAGAGTGCCGCGCTTCATGTGAATTGGGTCCTTCCATCATAGTAGCCGACGGGCGCGTCGTCATACTAGACGAACCGGCGTTTGAGCCAGGGTGCATCCCTTAGGAGGCTGATCCCCTACGTTGGTTACAGAAATTTTGCGACGCTGCGTAGCGCTGGCAGGTTTGATAGGATAGCTACGAACAGCCCTGATGGAAGCGCCTGCCATGAGTACCCCGCTGCAAGTCGAAAAGAACCCTGCATTTCAAACGGACAACGTCACTGCTGGCGGAACACAAGCTGAACGCGTTCGCCTTGCACTGGCGTCGAGCCCTGAAGCCGTTCGAAGAGTCCTGGAGACGGCGATCGAGGGCGGGGAGCTTGGTTTCGAGCACGGGATGAGGCTCGCTGCCGGTGACGCCACCGCTCTTCACGCGCTCATCACCGTGGCGGATCACTTGCGCCGGGAAACTAACGGCGATGCGATCACTTACGTTGTCAACCGCAACATCAATTTCACCAATGTTTGCTTCGTGGGCTGCAGCTTCTGCGGATTTGGCCGCGGGCCTGGCGCAGCCGATGCGTACTCCCTTTCGCCCGACGATGTGGCGCGCAAGGCTGTAGAGGCCTGGGAACGAGGGGCTACGGAAGTCTGCATCCAGGGAGGACTGCCCCGCGACCTTGACGGATTTTTCTATCGCGACATTTTGCGTGCCATCAAGCGCGCGGTTCCGGCAATGCATGTGCACGCGTTTTCGCCTATGGAAATTTCTTACGGCGTGGACAAGACCGGAATGCAGCTGCGGGACTATTTGTGGATGATGAAGGACGAAGGGCTTGGGAGCATTCCGGGAACAGCGGCGGAAATTCTGGACGATCGCGTGCGGCAGGAGTTGAGCCCCAACAAACTGCCGGTGGCCCGCTGGGTGGAAATCATTACCGCGGCACATGAACTGGAGATTCCAACGACCTCGACGATGATGTACGGACATGTTGAGGAACCCGCTGATTGGGTGCGGCATATTTTGCTTTTGCGATCGATTCAGAAACGCACCGGTGGTTTCACGGAGTTTGTTCCGCTTGGCTTCATTCACGAGAAGACACGGCTTTTTAAGCATGGTGGAGCGCGAGCGGGCGCGGGGCGCGAGGAACATCTGCGAGTGCATGCGTTGTCGCGAGTATTGCTGCACGGCGCGATCGAGAATATTCAAGTGTCGTGGGTGAAGCTGGGATTGGAGACTTCCCTTGCCTGCCTGAACGCCGGGGCCAACGACTTCAGTGGCACATTGATGGAAGAGAATATTTCCAAAGCGGCGGGCGCGACGCACGGCGAATATGTGGCGCCAGCGGAGTTTCGCCGACAGATTCGGTCGATCGGGCGGACTCCGGCCGAGCGTACAACGACGTACAAGGTCCGGCGCGTCTTCGACGTGGATGCGACCGAAGAACATCCGGCAGCTTCGCCTGCCGCGGCCGGTCCGGAAGCGATGGGCGCGCCTGCGGGCCAGTTGCCTTTGTTGCCTGCGGCAACGCATGTTCGCCCCGCAGACGGCGGGTACTAAACGGCTCATGCGCGCACTTTTGCTCCCTATCAAGGACTTGCGAAATGCGAAGCAACGCCTGTCGGGCGTTTTGACGCCGGAGGAGCGTTTTGGCCTGGCGCATGCGATGCTGGCGGATGCAGTACGAGCAGTGCAGGGTGTTCGCCACGCGGCAAGGATTTTTATGGTGACAAGTTACGGTCCGGCGATCGAGATCGCCGAAGCAAACGGCTGGGAAGTTCTCCTCGAAGAACAGCAAATTTCCGAAAGCGTGTCGGTGGATGCGGCTTCGAAGAAATGTTCGGAACGCGGGATCACCGCGTTGTTGCGCTTGCCCCTGGATGTTCCGCTCGTCGAGGCGCGTGATATCGACGAATTGTTGTCGATTGAATGTGCGGCGCCGGGGTTGGTGATCGTTCCTTCCCGGGATGGGACCGGCACGAATGCGATCTTGCGCACGCCACCGACTTTGTTCCCCTCACACTTTGGCAGCGGAAGCTTTACCCGGCACTGCAAGGAGGCCGAACGCGCCGGGGCGAATATCGTTCAACGACGAAATATCCGGCTGGAGATGGATGTCGACGATGAGGCAGACTTGCGGGTCTTGTTACGGCACGATCTGAGGGATACACGGACCGGCGCATGGCTGCGCGAAAATGGTGTGAGCCAGAGATTGCTCCGCGAGTCGGTTGGCAACGCAGGATTTGCCACACAAATGTGAATGTTAACATTCGCAGACTCAACAGGGGACAGCTCTTCGAGCGCCGGATGAAGCATAAAATTTACAGGGATGTCGACGCGATCGTTGCGGATGTTCCCGATGGCGCGCGTATCATGTTCGGCGGGTTCGGTGGCGCGGGATTTCCGAACAATTTGATTCAGGCGCTGGCGCGGCGCGGTACCAAAGGCATCGTGGCAATCAGCAACAATTGCGGAACACACGACGGCGAACTGGGACTGCTGTTCAAACTCGACCGCATCCGCCACGTGATCGCATCATTCCCAGGTCCGCACGCCACGCACTTTCAAGAACGCTTCGCGGCCGGCAGTGTCACGCTGGAACTGGTGCCACAGGGAATCTTATGCGAACGGATGCGTGCCGCGGCGGCCGGACTACTGGGCTTTTACTCTCCGGTCGGTGTGGGGACGGAAGTCGCGGCAGGCAAGGAAGAGCGCCTGATCGACGGCAGACGCGGGATTCTGGAGATGCCAATTCATGCGGATTTTGCGTTCATCAAAGCCCAGAAGGCCGATGAGCTTGGCAACTTGACGTACCGGCTCGCGGCGCAGAATTTCAATCCGATCATGGCCACGGCAGCGAAAACCACGATTGTGGAGGTTGAGGAGATTGTTCCCGTGGGCTCTATCGACCCGCAGAGTGTGATGACCCCGGCGATTTTCGTACACCGCATCGTGCAGGCCAAGGGAGTACGCTATGCGGGATAAAGTGCGGCTCACGCGAGAACAAATCGCGAAGCGCGCGGCACTGGAATTACCCGACGGCGCTTATGTGAATCTTGGCTGGGGCATTCCAAATTTGATCGCCGATCATTTGCCTCCGGGAATCACGGCTTACTTTCACAGCGAAAACGGAATTTTGGGGATGGGAAGGCGCGCGAAAGCCGGCGAAGAAGACTACGACCTGGTAGACGCGATGAAGGTGCCGGTCACCGTGGTGCCGGGCGCTTCCTTTTTTCACCAGGCCGACGCGCACTTGATGACGCGGGGCGGGCATCTCGATGTCGCCGTACTCGGCGGATTTCAGGTGTCCGAGAAAGGCGACCTGGCCAACTGGAAAATCCCCGGCGCAAAAGGCTCAGGTGGTATCGGAGGCGCCATGGACATCGCGGCGGGCGCCAAGACGCTGATCGTTTGTATGGAGCACACCACGAAGGAAGGCGCGCCCAAGATCGTGCGCGAATGCACATATCCGCTGACTGGCCTGAGCTGCGTTGATTCGATCGTCACAGATCTTGCAGTGATCGATGTGCACGACGCAGGGTTGGCGTTGCGCGAAGTGGCGCCCGGATGGACCGCGACCGAAATTCAGGAGCTAACCGGCGCGAGATTCGAAATTCCTACTCGACTTCTCGAAATGCGGCTATCGTAGGTCCATTCATTCTTCGCTTTTTATGCCTGTTGCAAGATTCGCGCGGATTGCATGCCTCGGAGCCGTTCTGGCTCCAACTCTCGGTTTGTGCCCGCTCCATATCATGGCAGCGCAAGATCTGTTGACCTATCACGCCAACTACGATCTGGCCACTCCCTCGATCATTCACGTCTCGATGACCTTTCCATCACCAGCTGCCGCCCCTGTCACGCTCGTGATGCCACGCACGATCCCCGGCGGATACGCGCAGCGGCCATACGACCCGTTCGTGACAAACGTTCACGCTTCTTCCGCAAACAACACCTCGCAAGAAGTGCATCGAGAAAAACTCGGACCACGTTGGGCCATAGGAAAGTCCGGTGATCGCGTAAGGCAGATCGACTACGACGTGGATGTCGCGCGCATGGAGCGAGAAATCCTGGCAGCTTCAGACAGTTCCAAGATCCGACCGGGTTACGCCGGCCTGCTAGGCTACTCGATTTTCGCTTTCGTCGATGAGCACACGAACGAACCGTTGACCCTCAGGCTCTCCGCACCGCAGGACTGGCCGGTGTTTTCGACGCTCGACCCGCATGTCCCGCCTGCCATATCCACGGTCATAGTCCGAGCCTCCAATTACTACACGCTGGCGGACTCCCAGATCGTCATGGGACCCAAGGCACAGCTATCGAAGATCGACGGGGCTCCCCCTCTGTTCATTTGCGCCTATGCAGAGTCCCGGGCGGACATCAAACAGGAAGCCGAGTTGGCGCGCGATGCCCTCGACAAAGTCACGACCTATTTCGGCAAAGCTCCTTTTACTCACTACTCCGTCATCCTGGAATTTCTTAAGCCCCTCACAGACCGTCACCAATACAACTTCAGCATGGAGCATCTCGATAGCGGAACCTTCTACTTCGACACCAATTTCGCTCTCGCGCCCGGCGCAAGCGAAGAGCAGCGTTCGATGCACCTCGGTAACTATGCCCATCACATCGCGCATTCGTGGATCCCCAAGCGCGCTTATGGCGAAAACTATTTGCCCTTTCGTTGGGAGATGACGCCGGTCCTCGAAACGATATGGTTCAACGAAGGCTTCGGTCGTTACATTTCGATCCAGGCGTTGGCCGACGCGATGCCGGCCACCGAGGGTACTCGCTATCGCAAGGAAGAACTCGATTGGCTTCAATCCGTGGTTGATGCTGCGCCGCCTTTTCTGCGCCACATGTCTCTCACCGAGCTTTCCCGCGAAGGCTCGTTTCTCTATGCCGACGACTTCCGCACTGGCATGAACCTGTTCTCGCGAGGCGCGTTGATGGCGGCGGAAATGGACGACGCGATCCGAGCGCAAACGAACGGGCAGAAGTCCCTGCGCGACGCGCTGCGCCATTTGATCGCCTGGACCTCGAAAAATCACCGCGCCTTCCGGGTGGAAGAATTGCCGCAGATTTTTCGCGAAGCGACAGGCGTCGATACCTCTGTAATCCTCAACCGCCATCTTCAGCCGCTTGCCGTACAGTAACAGCCCTCGATTGCTCCCAGGGTCAAGACCGCACCGATCGGTCCAATCCACACATTTAGACGGACGCTGTCCGCTCTAGTCCCCGCGGTCTGAAGACCGCGGCTACAGGATGGCAGCCAGAAGTGGTAAAGTCAGGTCGTTGATTCCAGCGACGAAACCACACTCCGCGAGGTTCCCCCATGGCCGACGCAACGATCGAAAAGTATTCCGATCTCTTCCACAAAAAGGCCTTTGCCAATCTGAGCACGCTGATGAAGGACGGCAGCCCGCAAGTTACGCCGGTTTGGTTCGATTACGACGGCTCGCACATTCGCGTCAACTCCGCACTGGGCCGCGTCAAAGACAAAAACATACGGCGCGATCCACGCGTGTCTATGTCCATCCAGGATCCCGACAATCCTTACCGCTATCTCGAGATCCGCGGCAAGGTCGTCGATATTACGCAGCAGGGTGCGGACGATCACATCGACAGCCTCGCGCAAAAGTATCTCGGCCAGTCGACGTATCCTTATCGCCAACCCGGTGAAGTGCGGGTGTTGTACAAGATCGAACCACAAAAACTCAGCTCGATGGGCTGAAGGTTTGTCAGACTGCGTACCCAACGCGCGGTCAATGAGAGCCTCCTGATCACCGGTAAAGTACTGCTTGTGGAGCTTTACGCGGGGTGCGGCGTTACCGTCTGGCGAAACGCATCCATCGCCGCTACGATAAGTCGCCTGATCGCTTGAATGGTCCGCCAACCAAACACCATTGCGCTCGCAACTTTCAATTCGCTTACTGCAACAAACGCGCATGCAGGAATTTTTGAAGGCCGGCGATCGGGTTGCTGTCGCCGTCTCGGGTGGGGCCGATTCGGTTGCCCTGCTACATATGCTCCTTGAACTTCGCGAGAAGCTTGGCATTCTGATCAGCCTTGCGCATTTCAATCATCAATTGAGGGGCCGGGCTTCAGACGCCGATGAAAAATTCGTCGCCCAGCTCGCCGTCAAATATTCCCTGGATCTCCACGTGGCAAGGGCTGATGTGGCCGCGAAAGCGAAGCGCGATAAGAGCAATCTCGAAGAGACCGCTCGTCGTGCGCGCTACGCCTTTTTCGAGGGACTGATTTCCGCGGGGCTGGCCACCAAGATCGCAGTGGCGCACACCGCCGACGATCAGGCCGAAACGGTTTTGGCGCACATCCTTCGCGGCACTGGACTGGCCGGTCTGGGCGGCATTCATCCCGTCGCAGGTCACGTGGTGCGGCCTCTGCTTACAGTGCGTCGCAGCGATCTTCGGGCATATCTTCGTGCGCGAAAGCAACCCTGGCGCGAAGACGCCACCAACCGTGACACTACAAAAACCCGCGCGCGCATCCGCAAGAAGCTGATTCCGCTGCTGGAAAAAGACTTTCAAGCCGCGGTCGTGGAGCATCTGGCCAACCTGGCGGATCTGGCGCGCGACGACGAGACGTTGCTCGACGGTATCACGCGCGCTCGTGCCACGGACATCGTCACCAAAGGATCGGACAACGCGCGTATCGGCGTCGCTGATTTGCTTGCCTGGCCAGGCATCCAAAGGCACCATCGATCTCTCAGCAAACGCCTGCTGCGTAATGTAATCGAGGATCTCAAACCGCACGCAGCCCAACTCAACGCGCAACACGTTCAGGCGGTACTCGATCTTGCCGAACGCAGCGAGAATGGCAAATCGCTTCCCCTTCCAGGCGGCCTCGAAGTCCGCCGCGAAAATGACGCCTTGATTTTCCGCGACGCCACGGTAGTCAAGTCCGCTTCCTACGATCCAACCCCTAAAGAATTCACCCATAACGTCGAATTACCCCCGACAGCCGGACCCACCGAAACCGTCTTTCAGGTCCCGTGCATAGCACGCCGCTTCCGCCTATCGGTCATTGACTGGCCCCCTGAGAGGCGAGAAACTAGTATTACCAGGTCGGTCTTGGATCGCGACACGCTGCGGTGGCCTTTGGTGCTGCGGAGCTGGCGACCAGGAGATACGTTTCGCCCAGGGGGCCATCGCAACGCCCACAAGTTGAAACGCCTGTTGAACCGACAGCGCGTCTCACGGTGGGATCGTGATGGTTGGCCGGTGTTGACGAGCGGCGGGGTTCTTGTTTGGGCCCGCGGCTTTCCCGTCGCCGCTGAATTTGCGGCGAGTGAGAAGACCCGAGCGGGAATCTTGATCGCCGAGGAAAAAATTTCGTGAGCAACGGGCCCGCGGCGTATTCCGCCGCGCGAATCGCCACCAGGATAGCGGCGCTGGGCAAGGAAATCAGCCGGGCGTACCAGGGACGCCGCCTGGATGTGGTGGTTACGCTGGATCGCGGCTTTGTTTTTGCCGCTGACTTGATCCGGCGGCTGGACGTTCCCGTTGTTTGCCATTTCGTGCGCGAAGCGGTGCGAGACATTCAGCAAGGCGGGCACTCGCGGCGCGAAGTTTTCTTCGGGACGGCTCCCGCGCTTAAGGGCCGGGACGTCCTGTTGGTGGATGCAGTGATTGACAGCGGCGTGACGCAGGAATTTCTGCTGCGCAGGCTGGGCGAAAACCAGCCACGCTCGCTGCGCCTGGCGGTGCTCCTGTACAAGGAGTCGCTCCGGCGGGTCAATCTGGAGCCCGATTACTTTGGCTTCCGAACTGCATCTAATAAAGTGTGGATTGGCTACGGCCTTGCAGCGGACAATGGGATGGGCAGCGGCATTCCCGTACTTACGTCCCGTGGCTTACCCGCAAGCAAACAGGGGCAGCGGAAGTCGAAGTCGAGGAAAAAGTAGGCCGGGCCAAGGGTCCTGTGTTCCGAGAGGGGCACCATGGGACCTTCGGTGAAGGGTTTGGGCTAGAAGTGAGGCTGACGTGAACTCCAGTTCTACCGCGAAGACTATTTTATTTTGGATCTCCATCGTCTTTTTGGGCGTCATGCTCTGGCGATTGGTGTCCAACAACGGGCAATCGGCGCGTGAAGATGAGCCTAGCTACAGCGAGTTCATGGCCAAAGTAGACGCTGGCGACGTAAAAGAGGTCACCCTCTATCTGTCGCCCAACAGCTACGAGTTGCAGGGCGAATATGTGCGGCCAGCTAACCATAAGTTTCACGTCACCGTTTTCAAGGAAGCAGCGCCGGACCTGACGAAACAGCTGAAAGAAAAGGCTGTGCAGATCAAAGTGAAGGAAGTTCGCAGCGGGGACTGGGTCTTGATTTTGCTGAACGCCGCTCCGCTGATCTTGCTCGTTGGCTTCTGTTTGTTTTTGATGAGGCAGATGCAGGCCGGCGGAAACAAGGCGCTGAGCTTCGGCAAATCCCGTGCGCGCTTGCTTTCCGCACAACAGAAGAAAGCCACCTTTAAGGACGTTGCCGGAACCGATGAAGCCAAAGAAGAACTCCAGGAGATCATCGAGTTCCTGAAAGATCCGCAGAAATTCCAAAAACTTGGCGGCCGCATTCCCAAGGGCGTGCTGCTTGTCGGACCTCCGGGCACCGGCAAGACGTTGCTGGCACGCGCGATCGCCGGCGAAGCCAACGTTCCCTTCTTCTCGATTTCCGGCTCGGACTTCGTGGAAATGTTCGTCGGGGTCGGAGCCAGCCGCGTTCGTGATCTGTTCGAGCAGGGAAAGAAGAACGCGCCCTGCATCATTTTCATCGATGAAATCGACGCGGTCGGCCGCCACCGTGGCGCGGGCCTCGGCGGTGGACACGATGAACGTGAGCAAACCCTGAATGCGCTGCTCGTCGAAATGGACGGTTTCGAATCCAACGAAGGGGTGATCCTGATCGCTGCGACCAACCGTCCCGACGTTCTCGATCCCGCGCTGCTTCGTCCCGGGCGTTTCGATCGCCGCGTGGTTGTTGCTCGCCCCGACGTAAAAGGCCGCGAAGAAATTCTTCGCGTACATACCCGCAAAGTGCCCATATCGGACGACGTTGATCTCTCGATCATCGCGCGCGGCACGCCGGGCTTCTCCGGCGCCGATCTCGCAAACCTGGTGAACGAAGCCGCGCTATGGGCGGCTCGCCAAAACCGCAAATTCGTCATGATGGCCGACTTCGAGATGTCCAAGGACAAAGTCCTCATGGGCGTCGAGCGCAAGTCCATGATCCTCTCCGACGAGGAGAAGAAAAACACCGCCTACCACGAAGCGGGCCACGCGCTCGTCGCCGCCATGACTCCCGGCGCCGACCCCGTGCACAAGGTCACCATCATTCCTCGCGGCATGGCTCTCGGTTTGACCATGCAGCTGCCCGAGGACGACAAGCACACCTACACGCGCGAGTATCTGGAAAGCATGCTCGCCGTTTTGATGGGCGGTCGCTCTGCCGAAGAAATCTTCCTCGGCCATATCACCACTGGTGCTGGCAACGACATCGAGCGCGCCACCGAAATCGCCCGCAACATGGTTTGCGAGTGGGGTATGAGCGAACTCGGACCGCTGGCCTTCGGCAAGAAAGACGAAGCCATCTTCCTGGGCCGCGAAATCAACCAGCATCGCGACTACTCCGAAGACACTGCCATCCTGATCGACAAGGAAGTGCGTCGCATCGTGAACGGCGGCTACGACAAGGCCAAAAGCATTCTGGCCAATAACAAAGAAGTGCTCGAGCGCATCGCGCAGGCGTTGCTGGAGCGCGAAGTCATCGACGCCAACGAGGTCAAGCTGCTGATGGAAGGCAAACCGCTGCCGGAAAAGCCACGCACGCCTCCGCCACCAGTTCAGGCCGCGCCAAGCACTGATCCCAAGGTGATCCGCCCCGAGCTGCGCCCCGCCCCCGGCTTCACCCGAGGCGAGAACCCGGCCAAAGCCTGATCGATCTCAATCGCACAATTCCCAAGGGCGCGTCGCAAGTCGCGCCCTTTCCTTTATGGGAAGGGACGTGCTCCTCCCGGCGTCAACTTCAAGCCCAACGATCAACCGACCAGCAAAGCATTCACCCCAACTCCCGCTCAATCTCCTCCAGCGTCTTCCCCGACGTCTCTGGCACCGTCACACGGACAAACACAAACCCCGCGAAACAAATCCCCGCATATGTCCAAAACGTACCCGCCGATCCCAACGCTCTCTGCAAAATCGGAAAGGTAAACGTCAACACAAACGACGCAATCCACAACGCCGACACCGCCACGGACACACCGAGCCCTCGCACCCGATTCGGAAACAACTCCGAAATCAGCACCCAAGTCACAGGCGCCAACGACAACGCATAAAACCCGATGGTGCACAGCGTCAGCAACAAGATCGGCAATCCCTTCACGCCTGCACGATAGGTGATTCCTAGCAGCAGATGCGACACGCCAATCCCCGCCGCGCCAAACAACATCAATGCCCGCCGCCCCACACGATCGACCAACCCAAGCGCCAGCAGCGTAAACACCAGATTGATCGTTCCGGTAATCACGATATTGAACAGGATTCCGCTGATTCCATAACCCGCGCTGCGATAAATGTCCTCAGCATAGTTGAAAATTACATTGATCCCGCTCCACTGTTGTAACACGGCAAGCGCCACGCCGATGCCAAGTAGCTTGATCAGCTTGGGCGACAGCAGCGCTTGCCAATTCACCGTGCTGCTCGATTCCGCCTCTAGCGTCTGGCGAATCTCCAGCAATGCCAGTTCGCTGTAAGGCTCGCCTCCGATCCGCGCCAGCGTTCGCCGCACACTAACCTCGTCGCCCTTGCGCGCCAGCCATCGCGGGCTCTCCGGAATAAAAAATGTGCCGATAAAAAACGCCACCGACGGCATTGCCACAGCCGTGAACATCCACCTCCATCCGTACTGCCCATTCCACGACGCGTGGATCATTTCCGTCGTAGCGCCATCCGCCACGCGCTCGGCGATCAGCCAGTTCACGATCTGCGCCGCCAGAATCCCCACCACAATCGTGAGCTGATTCAGCGTCACCAGCCTGCCTCGCCACGGTGCCGGGCTAACCTCTGCGATATATGTCGGCGAAACATTCGACGCGATGCCGATCGCCACGCCCCCAACAATCCGCCACGCCACAAACGAACCAAACGTGAACGCCCACCCCGTCAATACCGACGACACCGCAAAAAGCACTGCCGACATAATCAGCAATCTTTTGCGCCCGAAGCGGTCGCCCAGCGCTCCGGATAGCACCGATCCAACCAGGCAGCCGATCAACGCGCAGCTATTCGCCCAGCCGATTGCCCTGTCGGAAGTCAGCTGGAAATAATTCTCGTAGAAGGCCTTCGCGCCGCCTATCACCACCCAGTCGTAACCGAACAGCAGGCCGCCAAGCGCCGCGATCGAAGAAATCGTCCAGACGTACCCGGCGTTGTATTGTCCCGTCCCATCCGATGGAGAAACATCCGCGGGAGCACTAAGCACAGTCAGCCCTGGCAATCGCAGATTGCATTTCGAGTTGCGCCGTCAGGTCGGCAGCCAGCGCATGGTTGGGGTCGAGTTCCAGGACGCGATTCAGTAGCGCGCGTGATTTTTCGACGTCGCCGAGGCCGAACCATGCCTGCGCTCGCAGGAAATGTGAAGTCACAGCGTTGCGTTTTTTCGCATCGTCGTCGAACAGCAGCATCGTCGGCAGAGATGTGGCGAAGTAATCGATCTTCGTTTCCTCGTTCATCAGCGCTTCGGCAAATGCCAGCATTCGGCCCAGGAGTTGCTTGGCCTCTTCGATCCGACCCAGACGCATCATCGCGAGCGCGCTGTAGAGCGTGAGCTCCGAGAATGACGTGACGCGCATCTGCGGAAAGTCGCCGCGGTGCCGCGCAGCAATCTCCCAACTCCGGCGGGATCCCTGCGGATCGCCGGCTGCGTCGAGTGCGGCGCCCAACCAGTAGTGGATATCGCTCTGATTGGCGAGCGGGTGTTTCGCTTCCCCAAGGTTGTTTGGCGCATCGAGTGCCATCTGAAACAGTCGCACCGCGCCCTGCGCGTCGCCTTCGGCTAGAACGAGGCGGCCCAGCGCAACGTGCGTGCGCACGTGCTGTCCGAGTGCGAGGCCCTCTCCACCCTCCCACGGCTGGAATCCCCGCGACCGCACGATTTGCATCGCTTTTTCGTGCTGCCGTGTCTGGTTATACAAAGTCGCCATCTCTATGGAGAGGTCATCGCGCACCCTGACTAATTCTGGATGTTGCTCCAATTCGCGCAATCGCGCTTCCGGGCGCTCGCCGGTTCGTTTCCAGAGCTGGTCTCGCTCGTAAAGCAGGCGCCCATCGGCAGGATTGGCTTGCCAGGCCCTGTCGAACGCCGTTCGCGCTTTCACTGCGTCGCCCAGAATATTGAAGTAGCCGATGCCGAGATTCCGCCAGACGATCGAAAATTGGGGATCGAGCTGCGCAGATTTTTCCCAATATGCGATAGCTTCGCGCTGCCGTCTCCGCGCATACAGCAGGTTTCCGAGGTAATACGGAGCGCGTGCATCTGCGGGACGCGATTCCACCACCGTCTGTAGGACGACTAACTCCTCGAGCCGATTTGGGAAGCAGTAGTCCGGCGGCGCGGCAGCGGCCTGACCGCGCGCTGTTTTCGCCGCAACGTCATCGCCCATCATCTCGCGGAAGTATCCCAGCGTGTATAGCACCATGGGCACGGAACCATCTTTGGCTCCCGCGTCGGCACGGTCCAAAATTGCGATGGCATCGAAGTACAGACCGGCGCGCGCGTAATCGAACGCGAGGTCGAGAGCCATCTGGTTGTCGGCAGGCAGCGCGTCGACGGACAGATATCGCGCCCAAGCATCGAGAGGATCCAACGCCAGCGTTTCCGCGAGCAGCTGATCGGCTCTTTCCCACTCGCTGTTGTAACGATGCATGATCACCGCGAGATTACGTGCGTTGAGATTGTCTGCATCCAGCCGCAGGCAAGTCGTCAGGTGCTCGCCGGCTTTTCGCCAGTCACCTTGGCTTGCGTCGATTTGTGCCAAGCAGTGACACGCGGCGGCGCGCCATTTCTTGCTCCAAGCGGCCTTCGCAAACGAGTTGTAGGCTTCGTCGTCGCGGCCAAGATATCGCAGCGCAAGACCCAGGTTGTAGTGCGGCTCTTCGTCGTAGGGGTTTGCGTTGCGCGCGGTCAGCCGTACAATCGCGGCGCGAAAATGCGTCTCGGCTTCAACGAATTCACCGCGGCGCAGATGCCAGGCACCCATCGCATTGTTGCAGCGTGCATCGCCGGGATCGCGGCTCAGCGCTTCGCGCCAGTACATTTCCGGATGGCGCGTGGCGTGGCGGTATTGCTCCAAGTGCAAGCCGGTCACATACAGCTCGTCGTTTCCGGCGATGTCTGCGGGTTGCGGCGGCTCGGTCGCGGCCGCTGGCGGCTCGCCGACGGGCGTTGGCGCGGCGGAGTAGAGTAGGATTTCCCGGCTATGCGCGTCGCTGATGAGCAATGTGAGGCTGGCCTTCTCGGTTCCGGCCGGCAGATCGATCGTGTCTACCAAAGCAGCGTCCGCGAGCAAATCGCACTGCCATTGCTTGATTTCCGTTTCGCCTGATTTCAGCAGGATTTGTGCCCGGGGGAACGCGCGAGTCACGCATACGCCAATGCGGCATGTTCCCTTCTCTACTGTGAGGCTCACGGCGGCATCGAGATTGGCTTTTTGCGCGATGCCAATTTCGCGGATCGGATACCAGTATTGCCTGAAGGATTTGGTTTCGCCGGGATCGAGAAATGAAAAATCAGGCTGATTGTCGGTGAAGACTCCGGTCATCAATTCGATGTAAGGCTCGTCGTTGTCCGTAAGATTTCGGTCCCAGGCATAACCGAACTTGTGATTACCCCAGGTCCACTGCTTTTTCCCGGGCGCTATGTGATGATCCGCCAGCAAAATCAACCCGGCGCGTTTCTTGTGATCGTAACCGCCGGAAAAATCCTCTCTCGATCCCATGGCCATGTAACTGGTCGGAACGGGAATGTTCGCGTACCAACTGATGTCATTCGCAGGATATGTGCCCGGCGGGACAAACGCGTCGGGTCTCTCTTCCTCCGGAATTCCACGCTCCGCGCGCGCCGCATAATTCACGCCGTAGTATTCGCCCTCGCACAACGGGTATTTGCTGATGGCCCGCTTCGCGTGATCGGCAACATAGTGCACGTCGGGCGGAAAAAAGGATTGATACAACTCATGAACGTGCGTGGCCAGATTGGCCCACCACAAAAAGGTCTGCACGAACGGCGTGCGGTTGTAGAGGCGCACTTTCAACTCAATGTAGGCCTTGCCGGGATGCAGGCATACCCCGTGCATGCCTTTGAGCCGGTTCATCGGATCGTGATCCGAGCACCAGATGGTTCGCGAGCCGTCAGCGTGCGATTCGATCGAGACTTCGACGGGCATGTAGGTTGCCGGGCGATGATGCTGCGGCCAGTTGAATTCAACGCCGCCGGAGCACCACGGTCCTGCTAGCCCGACCAGAGCTGGTTTCATCACGTTCTGGCGGTAGAAGAAGTCGTAGTTGTTGGTTTTGTCGAGGCCGATGTGAATGCGCCCGCCAACTTCGGGAAGCACCATGGCGCGGATAAATTCGTTCTCAATGTGAACCGCCTGCCAGGAATGGGGGACGGTTTCGGTGGCGATGCGATCGTAGAAAGGTAGCGGATAAATGGCGCCGCTGCTGCCCTGATAGACCCGCTTTTCCAGGAACATGGGGTTCTTGTCGGCTGGCCTGGGAAGGTAAGTGGGAATGACGACGGGCTGCGTCCAGGCCTTTACTGGGCCGGTTTCGCCGGGTGGAGCTGGCGGGAGGACAAAGGGGGCCATCGCTGCGGTAGTTTCTCGCGAGGCGAAGGTAGGAGCAAGCGTAGCTTTCGGGCTTGACTTGCCGAGAACAGGCACAGGGCTGCTGCCGAGGCCCCATTGCACGGTGAGGGTCAGCTGGATCGGCTGGATGGTGCCAACTGGTTTGCCATTTGCCGCGACTGCTGACGGTTGCAGGACGATAGTAGAAGTGCCTGAGGGGTAGCTAAGGATTGGGTCACTACCGGCGGATTCGGCAAGCAGGGCCATGGGCAATTCGCCTGCGGCCGCAAATTGAAAATGGAAATTCCGGAAAGCGCAGTGCCATCCACGGGAGAGATGAAAGCGCTATTGATGAAACCGGTGGAGGTTCCCCAAGTTTCAAAGAAAAACCTGCCCCGAGGATCGAGAGCGATACTTCTGCCGTAGCGTCGCGCGCCTCCTGCGTAGCCGTTCAGATTGAGCTGGCCGCTAAGCAAATCAATCTTGTAAACGTTCGTTGTGGCGCTCTGAGTATTCGTGAACCAGGTTGGCGCCGCTACCGGCGTATAAGTAGCGTCCCTTGGGATCAGCAAACAAGCCAATCGGCGGAGAGTCGATGTCTGTGGTGGACTGGACAGGCAGCGGGAGGAGCTGGAGATTCGTGGAGTCGATGAGGAAAGCGTTGACGGAGCTTTGTCCAACAAAATTCCCGAAAGCGTAGCCTACATAAAGGAACTGGCCGGAAGCCTCCGTGGCGATGGACATCGGAGAAGTGGGCGCCACCTTCGGATTTTCCGTGGGAACCGCCGAGAACGGAGAAGCAGGAACTTCGTTGAGCGCGCCGGTATTGCGATCGATCTGGAACATGGAGATCTTGCTGGTAGCGGGATCGGGGACAAAGAGGAAACGCCCCAGGGCGTCGACGGCCATGCTGCCGCCTTCGAGTTGGTCGAGAGTGGGTGAGCTAGGGATGAGCGAAGACCCACCAGTGCTGGAATCCTTCGAAAAAGCGGCGATTTCAGGCTGCGGAGGCAAGCGGCACGCCGGCATAGACGTATTGTTGCTGCGGAGTCTGGGCCTTCGTGCAGATGCAGAAGTGAGCGTGCACACGGAAACAAGGAACATCAACAGACAATTGCGAACGGCGACAGAGCGACGGGACTTCCCCAAAAGGGCAAGACAGAGAGGTTGCGCAGACCATGGCCTTCCTTGACCGCCGTGCGGTGCGATTGAAAGTTCTGGGAGGGAACTTCAGCGGGAAACACCATAGACTCGGAGGGATCGGGAGTCAACAGAAGTGTTTATTTCTGGTTACGACATCAAAGTGATATTCTAAGCTAGCACGACTCCGCGAATTTCGGCTAAGCCGAAGAATAGCTGGAAAGATGTCTAGCGCTACGAATGCCGTGCTAGATCTGAGACTAGAGCGGACGGACTGTCGACTACCGCACACGCACCTTCTCGTCGAGACATGGTGTAACGAAATTTTAATATTTGGATGCGGAGTTTTGCGGTACCTTCCTCGGCTTATGCAAGCTGCGAACCTAGATATTGAAAAACAAGCTTCAAACAACGGCGATTCGTTGGTGACCCGCCTCAGCGGTAAGTTGAGCCTGGAGACGGTCAATCAATTTATTTCAACGATGCGGCCAGAGGTCGCGGCGCATCTCGTGCTGGATATGAGCGGGTTGACCTTTCTGGACTCGGCGGGAGTCGGGGCGCTGGTATCGCTGTTTGTGAGCAGACGGAATCATGGCAAAACGCTGGCTCTGGCGGGTTTGACGCAACAGGGGAATGCAGTGATGCAGGTGTCGGGATTGTTGAAGTTGATTCCAATTTTTCCTTCCGTGGAAGAGGCTTTGAGGACGAAGGCTTAGCCGGGCTCCCTAAGGGCAAGACGCGGACCATAAATGTGCCGCGCTACCGGTCGCCGAATTGTGTGGCTGATATACTCGGCGGATGACCAACACTCCTTTTTTCCGACCCTTAGACACGACCTACGCGCAACGAATACGGGAGAGTTTCGGGCGACAGGGGTTGATGCGGCATTTGGGGGCGCGACTCGCGGACGTGCAGCCAGGAATTACGGAGATTCGCGCGGACCGGCGCGAGGAACTGACACAACAGCACGGCTATTTTCACGCCGGGGTTTCGGCTGCAATTGCGGATAGCGCTTGCGGGTACGCGGCGTACACATTGATGCCTGCGGATGCTTCGGTTTTGACCGTCGAGTACAAGATCAATCTGGTGGCTCCCGCGGATGGCGAGGAATTGATTGCGCGAGCGCGGGTGATCCGGTCGGGACGGACGTTGAAGGTTTGCATGGCCGATGTTTTCGCGCGTCATGGCGATGCCGAACAGCATTGCGCGACGATGCTGGCGACGGTCATGTGCTTGCCCGGTAAGAGCGATCGCCCGAGATAGCAGCGGTACCTCTGTTAGACGATATTTAGCTTGGGGTCCATGTGGGATGCGCGGAGAAGAGTCCGTCTACGACCGCGATCTGATAGCAGAGAAAGAAACCGAAAGCTAGGCTCAGCACGCCGGAGCCGAACACCAGGCCTTTGTTCAGCCACGCAAATTTGTAGCCCGCAAAGGAGAATGGCAGAGCAATTGCCGCGGTTATGAGCATCATGCCGGCAATTGTGCCGACGCCGAAGATCAGGAGATAAAGGACCGCCCAGCGCGGTTCGCGAATCGTTGTGAGCACCAGCAGCGCAACCGCGGCCGAACCTGCAAGCCCGTGAACTAGGCCAACAAAGAGCGGGCGGAGGGTGTGGAATAAGCCAAGCCGCGTGGCCGGTCGCTGCGCCCACTTCGGCGGTTTGAGGCTTTCCGCATGGTGCTCTTGGCCCGCCTGATGGGAATGCCAGTGCAGATGCAACCGGGAGCCATGCTGGTGAATGTGCGCGTGGTCGCCGGGCACCTTGGGATGCGCGGGCGAGAATCTTTCGCTGAGATAGCGCATCGCACCGGTGACGTTGAGGACTCCGAGCAGGATGAGCATAAGCCCGACAGAAAATTCCATAGTCAGGCCGAGGCGAGCGGGGATAGCCAGCCCGAAGAGGATGATGGCGGCACCGACTACGAGGATCGTTAGCGTGTGGCCGATGCCCCAGAGCATACCGATCCAGCCGGCTTTTACGATGGTGCGTTCGCGACTGACGATGGTGGAAACCGCGATGACGTGGTCAGGGTCGGTAGCGTGGCGCATGCCGAGAAGGAAACCGATGACAAGGATAGCGAGGCTGCTGGTCATAAGAGCTTCGAAGCGCGTCGAGTTTATCCTACCGCAGAAGGCTGAAATCGGGGAGCGATCAGGCTTCCTTTAAGATGCGCATAAGCTCCGCGGCGGCGTGGGGGAGACGGGCGCCACGACGGGAGACCAGATAGACGTGGCGCGGCATGTTGAGCTGCCGGACTTTTACTTCTTTCATCCAGCCGTGCTCGATTTCCCATTGTACGCACATGCGCGGCACGATGGCTACGCCCATGCCCATCTGCACGAAGCGTTTGATGCTTTCAATGGTGGGCATTTCGATGGGCATGTTGAGGACGGTGCGATTGCGGGCGAACAGCTCAATCACGCGGCGGCGATAGGGAGATTCGACAATGTGGCCGACAAAGATTTCGCGGCCGAGATCGGCGACGTCGATTTCGCGCCGCTTGGTGAGTGGATGCTTGAGCGGGACGACGAGCGCCAGTTCATCCTTGAGGATTTCCGTGGCCTGCAGCTGCGCTTCGCGAGGCACGAACGAGACGGCGCCCACATCGAGACGATAATTCAGCACTTCGTGCGGGATATCACGGGAGAACATGCGGTGAACGCGGATCTGTACTCCGGGATGGGCTTCGCGAAACCTGGCCAACGCCGGTAGCAGCGCGTGGATGGAGCTCTCGTTGACGCCAAGAGAGAGTTCACCGCGCTTAAGGCCCTCAAGTTCGGTGAGCCCTTTTTTTACTTCGTCGCGGAGGTTGAGAAGGCGCTCGGCGTACTCCTTGAGCAGGACGCCGGCATCAGTGAGGCGGACTGGACGCGAGCCGCGAACGAACAGGGGCTGGCCGAGTGAGTCTTCCAGTTTGCGGATGCCGAGGCTGATCGCGGGTTGCGTGCGATATAAGCGTTCGCCGGCACGTGAGAAGCTGCCTTCCTTTGCTACGGTAAGGAAAACCTGCAATTCGCCGAGATCCACAGGAAGTTAACCTCGATCGGGCCAGCGAGCCCGGGCAATGTATGAGCCGCTTCGAAAAGCGGCCGAAATCAGCCATGGCCAGTATAAGGCACGATTATCAAATCCAGAATAAAGATAAATTTGACTGCGACCGGTGGTTCTGACCTACTTAGGGTGGGGGGAAATCCATGGACGTAGTACGCATCTTCGACACTACCCTGCGCGACGGCGAGCAGTCGCCGGGCTTCTCGATGAATACCGAGGAGAAGATCCGTATGGCCCGGCAGCTGGCGGCGTTGGGCGTGGATGTTATCGAAGCGGGGTTTCCGATTTCCTCGCGGGGCGATCTGGAAGCGGTGCAGGCTGTAGCGAAGGAAGTGCGCGACGTGCCCATCGCGGCGCTGGCGCGCGCGAAAAAACATGATGTGGATGCGGCGATCGAGGCTTTGAAGCCGGCTGCGGCATCACGATTGCACATTTTTCTGGCAACTTCGGATTTGCACCTTCGTGTGAAACTGAATATGTCGCGTGAGCAGGCCATGGAAGCGATCAATTCGATGATTCGCTACGGCCGGCAGCACGTGGGCGAAGTTGAGTTTTCGGCGGAAGATGCCGGCCGAACGGATATCGGGTTTCTGTGCCAAGTCTGCCGGGCGGCGGTGGAGTCTGGAGCGACGACACTGAATTTACCCGATACCGTCGGCTATGCCGTGCCCGAAGAATATGGCGCGATGTTTACGCGGGTGCGTGAATTTCTGGGCGATCCGGCGGGGATTACGCTGAGCGCTCATTGTCATGATGATTTGGGGATGGCGGTAGCGAATTCTCTCGCGGCCGTTCGGGCCGGAGTCCGTCAGATCGAATGCACGGTGAACGGAATTGGTGAACGAGCGGGAAATGCGTCGCTGGAGGAAGTGGTTGTGGCTCTGGCGGTGCGCAAGGAGAGCTTTGGCGTAACGACGAATATCAAACTGGATCAGCTTTTTCCCGCGAGCCGGATGCTGACGGAGATTACCGGTGCGCAGGTGGCGCCGAACAAGGCCGTGGTGGGCGCCAATGCCTTCGCGCACGAGGCGGGAATCCATCAAGACGGGATCATTAAGAATCCGTTGACGTACGAAATCATTTCGCCGCAGACGGTTGGCGTGCCCTCGCGTTCGCTGGTGCTGGGCAAGCATTCGGGACGCAATGCGCTGCGCTCGAGTTTGCGAGATCTGGGTTACGAACCGAGCGATGCGGATCTGGCGGAATGCTATCGGCGGGTGACCGCGCTGGCGGATAAGTCCAAGCTGGTGCGACAGCGCGATCTGGTGGCCATTGCGCATGAAGTGATGCGACGCGGGGCTGGGGCCGTGGCGACCGGCGCGACGTCTGCGGCTTGATCTTAAGGCGCCCGCGCCTTACCGCTTACTGAGAACGCGACATTCGCTATTATTTGCTCGCACCTAGCGCGGCCGGTCATGATTGTACCACTGTGAAATGAGCTTCAAAGCATCGTGATAGGATTTTTCCCATAAGTTTTTCTGACTGGGGTTGGCGATGAAGAAGGCTATTGTCCTGCTGCCAGGAGACGGAATCGGGCCGGAAGTGACTCGCGCAGCAGCGACCGTCTTGCGTGAAGCGGGGCACGAGTTTCACCATCAATTTGAGTTTCAAGAATACCCGATAGGCGGAGCGGCCATTGATGCTGCCGGGATGCCACTGCCAAATGCGACGCTGGAAGCCTGCCGCAAAGCGGATGCGGTCTTTCTTGGCGCGGTTGGAGGGCCGAAGTGGGACACGCTGCCCGTCGGGAAGCGGCCAGAGAGCGGTCTCTTGGCGCTGCGTCAGGGGATGGGGCTATATGTCAACGTCCGGCCCATCAAGTTGCTCGAGCCATTGCGCTGGATCTCGCCGCTAAAGCCGGAACGGCTTGGCGACCTGGATATCGAAATCGTGCGGGAGCTCGCGGGAGGGATGTATTTCGGCGAGCGCGGCACATCCGTGGAAAAGGGTGTGGAGCGGGCCTTCGATACCGAGGCCTACTCAACTCCGGAGATTGAGCGCATCACGACCTTTGCATTTACGCGTGCGGAGAGTCGATCGCGGCGCGTTTGTTCGGTGGATAAGGCTAATGTCCTGGCGAGCTCGCAATTGTGGCGGAGGACGGTTGCGTCGATCGGAGTGGCGTATCCCGACGTGCGGCTCGAGCACATGTACGTCGACAATGCGGCCATGCAACTTACGCTGAAGCCGTCGCAGTTCGACGTCATGCTAACCACCAATATGTTCGGCGACATTCTCAGCGATGCGGCGGCGGCGCTGGTGGGCTCGATCGGTGTGATTCCGTCGGCCAGCTTTGGCTCCGGTGCACCGCTATTCGAGCCGATTCATGGTTCGGCGCCCTCGCTTGCAGGAACGGACTCGGCCAATCCGATTGGTGCAATTTTGAGCGCGACGATGATGCTGCGCGATGCGTTCGGATTGTCGCTGGAAGCAGACTGGGTAGAGCAATCCGTGCTGCGCGTGCTTGGTGGCGGTTATCGAACCTCGGACCTCGCCGGACCAGGCGGTCGGATTGTGGCGGCTTCCGTGTTCACCGAAATGCTACGCGAAGAAATGCAGCGCACCCTGGAACATGCCGAACGCTACGGCTGGGGCGTTTGAGCCGCCGATGTCCTTTCTCGGGCCCGCCAACATTAACCTCTGGCCTTCCGCGCAACATGCCAAGGACTACCTCGAGCGTGTGGATACCATCCCCCACCGACGCGAGGGCGAGGCGACACTGCTCGAGTTTTTGCCCAGGCAGGTCGGCCGTTTCCTGGACATCGGAGCCGGCGGCGGGCGTCTGCTTAGCTTGGTGAAATCGGCGTATCCCACCTCGGAATGCGTGGCCCTGGACTTCTCTCCGACAATGCTGCAGATTTTACGCGAGTGCTTCGGCGGCGAACCTGGAATGACCATAGTGGACCACGATTTGGAACGGCCGCTTCCAGTGTTAGGAGCATTCGATGCGATCGTTTCCAGCTTTGCGATTCACCATGTGCCGCACCAACGCAAGCGAACGCTCTACTCCGAGATTTTCAATTTGCTTCATCCCGGGGCCATCTTTCTGAATTTGGAGCACGTCGCTTCACCCAGCGCATCTTTGCACGACAGTTTTCTTCATGTTATCGGCTGTACCGCCGAATCCGAGGATCCCTCGAACAAATTGCTCGATTTCGAGGTCCAACTGGCCTGGCTGCGGAAGATCGGCTTCGTCGACGTAGACTGCCACTGGAAATGGCGAGAACTGGCGCTGCTCGCGGCCCGCAGGCCAGCATCTCTGCAAGCATAGCGCGGCACGGAACTGGATCGCTCTCTTGCGGGAAATCCCTTGGAATGTTACTTTTACCCTTTCCCAGCAGTCTGAGGGGGCTTCATCCGGGGCCACACGACGGTGTGGAAGAGGCTCGAGGCTGCGAAAATCGAACCACGTCATTAAAGTTAGTGTGCGTCCCCATGGTGCAGGCGCGAGACTGGAGACATGCACGGTATGGCTTCCGCTGAACTGTAATTGGTCTCAATGAACAATCTCCCAGCCAACTCGAGAGGAGTTCGGGAAGTTCCGGACGCGGCCAAGCCGACCTATTGGCGTGTAGAAGGGTCACTGTTGGAGCTGGGCGCGCTGCGCCCGGTGGGATTCTTTACCTGGAATTCGCAGAGCTTTTCCGAGCGTTGGGCGCGACGAGCCGGCACGGCATTCATGGCGGTGACCCGGCCTTTCGCCTACGCCGCGAGCCGCACCTTTGCCACGCGGCTTCTACACACGCTGCTGCGTGGTGTCAGCCTAGACCGACTGGATCTGCTGGGGGAAGAATACTTCCATTACATCCTCAAGCCACAAATTCGCAAAGAGGCTTCCGAAAGGTTGCTGGATGCGGTGCGCCGCGGGGAACGGGTCGTGCTGGTGGGTCAGCCGCTCGACCACATTATGCGTCCCCTGGCCAAGCACTTCGGCATCGACTCTTTTATCGCTAATCGCCTGGAATTTAGGGATGGCTATGCCACGGGACGGCTCCTAGACCCGGTAGTCCGGCCGCGCGGGCCGCTGGCCTGGCTGGCTGGTGGCTCGAAGAATGGCCAAGTCGCCGGGGAAAACCTGGTTCGGCGGCTGGGATGGACAGATGCAGCGCAGCTGCGATTTGCGGTGCAAACTGCGGAGCGTCCCGCGCCGGTGACCGACAACAGTGTCGTAACGTTTGGAGATGTCCCGCGAGTCGATCGGCTCTCCGTGCGAGAAACACTTGCGAATCGGCATATCCTCCTGATCGGTGTCACAGGCTTCATCGGCAAGGTCTGGCTGGTCGATCTGCTGGAGAATGTGCGGGACCTCGCTAAGATCACGCTGCTGATTCGCAGGAATCGCACGACGTCGGCGCAACGGCGGTTTGAGAAAATTGTCGAGGAGTCTCCGACATTTGACCGGCTACAGGAACGCCATGGCCGTCATCTCGGCGCGTTCCTCAAGGAAAAGGTCGAGGTCGTGGAAGGTGACGTCAGCCAGCCAGGGTTGGGCATGAACGAGGCGGCGCAAGCGCGGCTGGCAAGATCCCTCGATCTGGTCGTTAACAGTGCCGGACTCACCGATTTCAATCCCGATCTCCGCGAGGCGCTGGCTTCTAACGTCGATTCCGCCATTCACTTGCTGGACTTCCTGCGCAAATGTGATCGCGCCGGGCTGATGCACCTGTCTACGTGTTACGTAGTAGGCATGCGCGACGGCCGCGTCGGCGAAGAACTCCGGGACAATTACAATCCTTCGAATGATGCCGCTTTTAGAGCTGACCGCGAAATCGAATCGCTGCGCGAGATGATTGGCCGCATCGAGGAACGCTCGCAGAGTCCTGAACTGACCAAAGCGCTGCGGCGTCAAGCGCTAGGCCGGGGCGGAGACGAATCCGCGGTTTCTGCGACCGAACTTGATGGAGTCTTGAAGCGCAACCGTCTGCGATGGTCCAGGAATCGCCTTGTGCGCGTGGGCATGCGGCGCGCGCAGCATCTGGGTTGGCCTAATACTTACACCTTCACCAAGAGTCTTGGCGAATCCGTATTGGCAGGCCGGGGCCGGGATTTGGCGATTGCCATTGTTCGGCCTTCGATCGTCGAAAGTTCCGAGCGATCCCCTTTTGCCGGATGGAACGAGGGCATCAATACCTCCGGCCCGCTTTCGTATTTGCTGGGCACAAATTTCCGCCAGCTTCCGACCAACGAACGGAAATGCCTCGATGTGATCCCCGTCGACATGGTGTGCCGCGGCATGACGTTGATCGCTGCTGCGGTGATCGCCCGGTGCAACGCACGGATGTACCAACTGGCAACTTCGGCAATCAATCCCGTCAATATGGCCCGCAGTATCGAGTTGACCGGGCTCGCGCATCGCAAGCACTATCGGCGCCAGGCGGGGATCGAGCATTGGCTAAAACTCAAATTCGAAACCATACCGGTTTCCAAGCAGCGCTACGAGCGGCTCTCGATCCCCATGCAGAAAGCAGTGATCTCGCGAATCAATCGCGCGGCGACCACGCTGCACATGAAAAAACCGCCATTGGCCCGCCAAGAGCGCGATCTGGTTCGCGCGGAAAAGCTCATTGAGCTTTACGAACCGTTCATTCTCCACAACGAGCACGTCTTTGAGTGCGAAAACGCGCGCTTGCTATCCGCGGCGCTTCCGGCCGACGAACGGCCATGGTTTGAATTTGACCCCGAATCAATCGATTGGTGGGACTATTGGATCAATGTTCATATTCCCGCGCTGCGGCGCTGGTGTTATCCCTTGATGGAAGGACGCCCGTTGGAGTCGCGCACCCCTCGCGAGCTTGATTGGTCCACCCAAGCAGCGCGCGCGTCAGCGGCTCCCAATCCGGCGCCGCCGGCCGATCCGTTATGGCGATCTTCTTAACCGGCTCGACCGGGTATCTCGGAAGCTACCTCCTGGCCGGGTTGCTGACCGGGCACCCGGACTCGCTCAATCTTCTAGTTCGCGCCAAATCCGATCAGGAAGCGCGCGAGCGGTTGTGGCAGTCCCTGCAGCTGCATTTCCCATTCCCTGAATTTTACGAATATATCAGCTCTCGAATTCGCATCTTTCGCGGCGAGTTAACCGAGGAACGCCTGGGATTGTCCGATGACGACTACCACGCGCTGGTCGACACTACAAATTCGATCATCCACTGCGCCGCCTCGCTGAACCGCAAGTCGGAAAAGCAATGCTTGAACGTGAATTTACGCGGCACGCTTGAAGTGATCCAGCTCGCTCGCCGGGCACAAAATCGCCACGGATTACTGCGGTATTCGCATGTTTCCACGGTCGCCGTTGCCGGGAAGCGCCACAACGAGGTAGTTACCGAAGACGCCGCGATCGATTGGTCGCGGTCCGACTATGACCCCTATGCGCGCACGAAGAAATTCTGTGAGCACATGGCCAGCCAGCTTTTGCCCGATGTGCCGCGCACCGTCTTTCGTCCTGCAATCGTAATGGGCGACAGCACCCGGCCGGAAACTTCGCAGTTCGACATGGTGCAGGCCTTCGACGTGCTTGCGCGATTCCCTGTTCTGCCACTGCGTCCTAACGATAAAATCGACATCGTGCCCGCCAACTACGTCGGAAAAGCTATCGTCGCGATTCACCAAAAGCCGGAGCCGGCGCACGGCATCTATCACCTGTCGTCTGGCGAAGGTTCGCAAACCTATCGAGAGCTCACAGACGCGCTTGCTGCTGCGGGCGGATGGCATCGTCCGAAGTATGTGCCGTCGTTCGGCAGGCCGTTCTCCGCGACGATCGATCGCTTGTCGCATCGCAGCGGCGCACTGGGTCACGGAGCCTCGCTGCTGAAGGTGTTTTGGCCGTATCTCGACTGGAATACGGTGTTCGATAATTCACGGGTAGTTGGCGAACTAGGCGAGGCGCCCGCAAAGTTTTCGAGCTATGCGTACCCCCTTCTGAAATTCAGCCGCGCCAACAAATTTCACTATCCCGCAAAGCCCTGGCCATCCTCAGCAGATGCGGCGCAAAGCTCCATCATCGCGGGGAGCGCGCACGCATGACCGATTTCCTGTTGGTTGCCTGGGTCGGCGCGCTGATCGAAATGCGCCGCTTCGCGTGGATGTTCGGATTGGGTCGCCGTTGGAATTCCGGCGAAAAACTGCGGCTGTTGTTTGCCGGTTACAACGGCACGCGCAACACCGGTTCCGATGTTCGTGTGCAGGAGATGTTGCGCCAGGTACGGCACGTACTCGGTGCCGCGAATGTAGATTTCAGCGTTATGACGCAGAGTTTCGATCGCTCGAAGGGCTACTTCGACGGCACGCGCCAGGTTTATCTTCCCGATGTATTCCCGCCGTTTCTATCTCGCGAGGTGAAGCAGAATCACGGCGTGATCGCCTGCGAAGGCTCGATGTTCAAGAGCAAATTTGCCAACGCCCTGACCACCATGATGATCGGATCGCTGGGACTGGCATCGGCGGAAAACAAGCTGTCCCTGGCGTATGGCGGCGAGGCCGGGCATATGGATCCATTGATCCAAAGCATGTGTGAGCGATATGTTCACGACTCCCTGGTGATCACGCGTAACGTGCAGTCGCAGGACCTATTGCGCAAGATCGGGATTCCCACCGAGTTGGGTACGGATACTGCCTGGACATTTGAGCCCCATCCGCCGGAGTATGCTCGAAAGACGCTGCGCAGCGCCGGATGGGACGAAAAAACCCCCGTTCTAGTGCTCTGCCCGATTCATCCTTTTGTCTGGCCGGTGAAGGCATCTATCGCGAAGTACATCGCGCGCATGACCACCGGCGCTTATAAAGAGAGCCAGTATCGCACCGTTTATTTCCACAAATCCGGAGCCGAAGTCGACCGGAAATATCGCAACTATATTTCCGGTTTTGGCAAGGCCGCCGCGGCGTTTCACCAACGCCACCGAGTGTTCCCGATTCTGGTTGCCATGGAACGCCTTGATGCCGTTGCCTGCCGCTCGATGCTGGAATTCCTCCCCGGCACTCCGATCTTCACTTCCGACGACTACGATATGTTCCAACTCATATCCATCCTCCGCCGCGGTTCGTACATGGTCTCTTCCCGGTACCACGGCATCGTAACTTGTATGCCCAGCCTGGTGGCCTCCGCTGGCGTTACCATGGACGAACGCATCCGCAATCTGATGCGCGAACGCGGGCACGAGCATCTATTCCTTACGGTGGAAGACCCGGAATTGGAGACGAAACTGCTGCAGGTGATGGAACAACTCGTCGCAGAAGCCGATTCGGTGCGGGACGGCATCGGCCGCACTGTGGTGCGCAATCTGAAGGTGATGGCGCGCATGGGAACGATTCTCGAAAACGCCGTCCGCCGGACCTATCCGGAATTTCCGCTACGGTCGGGCGTGCTGTCCTGGGAGGATTATTTGCCGCCGCTGAGCGATGGACTACTAGAGTTGGCGGATCGCTACGAAACTGCTGGGGTCGAGCAGCATCGTGTCGCGGGATCGGCGGCACGATGACGGCTCCCGTTCAGGCTCCCGCTCCCGCTCCCGCTCAGGCCCCAGATCCCGCCCCCAGTCCTGTAACTTCGAATTTGCGCAAGCCCGACTGGGGCTTGGATGCTCCCGGCTTTCAATTGTTTGCGCGTTATGGCGGAGTGCTCGTGGTCGTGGTTGGCCGTATGCTAAACGAGCATGGCGTAGTGAGTTCGGTGCCGTGGATGGTCAGCGTCGGCTCCGCGCTGATGTGGATGGGCACGAGTTTTTTCGTCGTGAGCGCAGTGTCGTATTTCGGCAGCAAGATCGGCAAGTTGCTGCTGCGCGACGGGATCCTCGAATCGATCGATTGGCGTGGCGATGAACAGGTGCTGGATGTGGGTTGTGGGCATGGGCTCCTGCTGATCGGGGCCGCCAAGAAATTGAAGAGCGGGCAGGCGGTGGGCGTTGATGTGTGGTCCCAGCGCGATCAGAAGAACAACTCCGCCCAAGCGGCGAAGGAGAACGCGTGCATCGAAGGTGTCGCCAATCGCATTGAGATTCAAGATGCGGACGCGCGCAAGCTCCCATTTGCGGATGGTTCGTTCGACGTAGTTTTATCGAGCTTCGCGATCCACAACATTTCTGGGTCATCGGAACGCGAGACGGCCATTCGCGAAATCGCCCGGGTGCTCAAGCCCGGCGGTCGATTGGCGATTGCCGACATTCGACATTCCCGCGCGTATCAGAAAGTCCTGCAAGGCCTCGGATGGGAAGATACGCATCTTTCCCGGCGCAATTTCTTAGTCTTTGTGACCCCGACACGTGTGCTGCGGGCGACAAAGCCCGGCGTTCATGCCTAATTTTCTTGAAAATCTGTTCACACATCTCCAGCGCAACGCAGATCGTGTTGTGCTGCGCGAAATTCACGGCGAGAGCCTCGCCGGGGTCACCGGCGGTGAGCTCCTGCGGCGTGTCCAGCACGTGCGCGCCGGCCTTCGTCGATACGACCTCCGGCGGGGCGACCGCTGTGCGCTCCTGGGCGCCAATTCCGTTCGCTGGATCGCCATCGATCTGGCGCTGATGGCCGAGAATATTGTCGTCGTTCCGCTTTATTCGCGACAGGCACCGGCGGAACTGGTCAGCGTGATGAAAGATTGTGAGCCGCGCCTGCTCATCGTTGGCGAATCCTCGCTGGGCGAGGCAATCACTCAGGCTTGGCCTGCCAAGGAGGCCGTGCGTGCGCCGAGCTGCGTGTCCTTCGACGCACTTCTTCCTCAGAACGAGCCCACGGCTGCGCAGCTAGCGCCGCCGAGTTCGCGTAGCGACGCCGACCTGGTCACCATCGTTTACACCTCCGGCACATCCGGAGAGCCGAAAGGCGTTTGCCTCAATACCGGCAATATCTCGTTCATGCTCGCGCGCACCACCGACCGGCTTGCGCAACTGATGACCGGCGTCTCCCAACCCGATAACGTTTTCCACTACCTGCCGCTGAATTTCGCGGCATCGTGGATCGCGGCGCTCTCCTTTATGTCACGTGAGAGCGTCGTCACGCTGTCTACGGATCTCAACCGCCTCGCCGACGAGATTCGCATTACCGCACCTCATTACTTCCTTAATGTGCCCACGCTGCTGGAGCGCGTTCGGCGCGGCGTTGACGACGCCATGGCCAAGCGCCCGGCGATGATTCGCTCGCTGTTTGCGAAGTCACGCGACGCTTGGCAGCGGCGGCAGACAGGTCGCAGCCGCGGATTGGACGCCCTGTGGCTCGCTCTCGGAGGGAACCTTGTCTTCCGCAAGATCAAAGAGCGCTTCGGCGCAAATCTGCGGGCCTTAATTTGCGGATCGGCGCCGCTGGCTCCCGAGACGCAACAGTTCTTCCTGATGCTGGGTATTCCGGTACTGCAGGTCTACGGCCTCACCGAAACCACCGGAATCTGCACCATGGATGATCCTCGCGTCCCGGCCGAGCCCGCACATGTCGGCCCGTCCATCGACGGCATCCAAATGAAAATCGGCGATCAGGAAGAAATTATCGTGCACGGCCCGCACATTTTTCCCGGCTACTGGAATCGGCCCGAAGAAACCGCGCGCGCGCTGGAAAGCGGCTGGTTCCACACCGGTGATCAGGGCGAGAAGAATGCGCGAGGAAATTGGCGCATCGTCGGGCGCATCAAGAATCTGATCATTCTGAATTCAGGCCACAATGTAGCTCCCGAGCCGATCGAAGACAAGATCGCACAGCTGCTGCCCGACGCGCAGCACATCGTTGTCGTTGGAAATGGTCGCGGTTATCTATGCGCTTTGGTCACCGGCAGCGTCGAGCCCGCTGCAGTGCAAGCTGCTCTGAACGAGACCAATCGTGATCTCCCACACTACCGCCAGATTCGCAATTTCACCGTCCTTCGCGAAACGCTGACCCCGGAGAGCGGTCTGCTCACAACCATGGGCAAGCTGCGCCGCGCCGCGATCAATACGCGATTCGCCGCGCAGATCAACTCCCTGTACGATAACGCTCGGACCGAAGGAAGTCGCAACAGTGCAGCTGCTCGCGGGATATCAGCATGAAAAGTTTCCATGGCAAGGCTTTGCGGTGGGAATGGCGAGACGCCGTGATCGAGATGATCCTCGATCGCGAGCCCGCCAATGAGATCGGCACCGTCATGCTCGGCGAGCTGGAACAATTTGTCTCCGCGTTTCCGGCGCTGATTCCAGACACAGCTGCGTGCATCATTTCCAGCGACCGCAAGAATGGATTCTCCGCCGGCGCTGACCTGCGCGAACTTTACGAAGGTGCAGCTTCTCTGCCCGAAGCTAGCCGGCTGGCTGGCGTCCGCGATTTTCTCGAGCGCATCCATGCCGTTCTGAATGCCATTGACGCGGCGCCTTTTGCCACAATAGCTGCCGTTCACGGAGTTTGCTTCGGCGGTGGCCTGGAACTTGCCTTGGCCTGCGACATCATCATCGCCGACAAGATGGCGCGCTTCGCTTTTCCCGAACTGCGCCTGGGCTTGATCCCCGGCTTCGGCGGCATTCCGCGTCTCAAACGTGACCTCGGCAATGCCTTCGTCCGCGATCTCCTCCTTACCGGCCGGAGCGTTAACGCCACTCGCGCGCAAGCCGTCGGCTTGGTCGCTCAACTTGCTGCCGAAGGCGAAGCCCTCAAGATCGCCAGAGCCACGGCCGCCCAAATCACCAAATTCGACGGCACGACTCGCGCCTCCGCGAAGAAATTCATCAAGCCCATTCCTCGGGACGAGCTGCGCCGCGAAATTGATCTCTTTTGCGAACTCTTCACCCGCCCCGCGGTAATGGCGGCGCTCAAGAAATTTGTTGAATCCACCGATGCCATGCCGTACTTGCCGTAAGTAACCAAAATTGCATGTAAACACTCCAATCTAGTAGCCGTTTCCATGAAAAGATTCCTGCAAATCTCGGTTTTGTTTCTGCTCGCTGCCCTTATGTTTCTCGCGTCAGGACAGCATGGGAGCTATTTCTGCGTTTCGCCTTGGGCGGGCGATACGCCGCTCGCCGACGCCCACGCCGATGCCCATCCTTGATCTGGATCACGTACAAGTGGCGATTCCTATCGGTGGAGAAGATCGTGCGCGCAAATTCTACGGCCGCATCCTGGGTTTCACCGAGGTCGAAAAACCACCTGCGATGGCTGGACGCAACAGTATCTGGTTTGTCGCCGGCCCGGTAAACCTGCACTTAGGCATCGAGCCGGACTTTCACGCCGCAAAGCGTGCGCATCCCGCGTTTGTCGTAGACGGGCTCGACGAAATCGTATCGGCTTGCGAGAGCGCTGGCTTTGCCGCAAAACCCGATACTTCCTTCAACGGATTCCGCCGCGTCCACGTGTTTGATCCCTTCGGCAATCGGCTCGAACTGATGGAGCCCAAAGACTTGTCGTCGTCGGTTGAGCCCTAGAATCCGTCCCCTCAAGAGCCGCTTCCCTGCCCGTTTTTCCAATGCCGCCCTAGCCAATCGGCGGATGCAGTGCCGGCATCGAGTCCGGCATCTTGTTCATGGAGGGTTTACATGTCTTCTCAACTTATCGAGCTTTCCGACGCCTTGGCGCAGGCAACACAGAGCGCCGCCGCGTCCACGGTCGCTGTACACACTGAAGCTCGCGGCTCCTCAAGCGGTGTGATCTGGCGCTCCGGCGTCATCGTCACCGCGGAAGATGCGCTGCGCCGTGACGAAGAAATTCACGTAACTCTGCCCGATGGCCGCGTCGTCCCCGCAACTCTGGCGGGCCGCGATCCATCCACGGATCTCGCGGTTCTCAAGTGCGCTGAGGCCGACGCCGCCCCCACTTCATTTGGTGACGCCGTCGCTCTAAAGCCCGGCAGCCTTACTCTCGTCGTCGGCCGCACTCGCGCCAGCGGCCCGGTAGCTGCCCTCGGAGTCGTCAGTCTCGCCGCCACCGAACGTCATACCTGGACCGGAGCTTCGCTGGCACCGTACGTGCGTCTCGACATCGGCTTGCAACCAACAGCTACCGGCGGTGCTGTGATCGACGCCCACGGCCACATCATCGGCATCGCCAGTCCGCGTTTCGGCCGCTTCGGTGTCACCGCCGTTCCCGCTGCAACGGTGACCGCCGTCGTCGACACGCTATTGCAAAAAGGCCGTATTCCGCGCGGCTATCTGGGTGTTGGCCTTCAGCCCGTGCGCCTGCCTGAGGCCATTCGACAATCGCTTCATCGCGAAGAGAAAACCGCGGCCATCGTCCTCGAAGTGGAGCCCGATGGGCCCGCACACAACGCCGGTGTAGTCATCGGCGACATCCTTGTAGCACTCGCTGGCCAACCGGTCGCGCACCTCGAAGATGTCCACGCTCAGCTTCACGGCGCCGCCATCGGCAAACCGTTGGCCCTGCAATTTGTCCGCGGCGGTGCGGTACAGCAAGCCAGCATCATCGTCGGCGAACGCAAGTCGGGAGGCAAATAGCATGCACATTACTGGCTTCGGCGAAATCGCGGAGCAGCTCCGCCGCTCGACCGTTCTCATCACCGCCGGGCCCAACGGCCGCGGCAACGGCTCGGGTGTCATCTGGTCGAGCGATGGAAGCATCATTACCAACGCTCACGTGACTCGTGGGCCCCGCCTCCGCGTTCAACTGTGGGATGCCCGCGAGTTCGACGCGACGGTCACGGTACGCGATCCTGCTCGTGACCTGGCCCATCTCCAGATCGCAGCCGCGAATCTACCTGCCGCCTCAGCCGCGGATTCCTCGCGCGTTCGCCCCGGCGAAATCGCCATCGCCATAGGCAATCCGCTGGGCTTCGTGGGAGCTTTGACGACTGGCGTGGTTCACGCCGTCGGTTCGATCCGTGGCCTCGGTCCGCAGTCCTGGGTACAGGCCGATGTCCGCCTCGCACCCGGCAATTCCGGTGGTCCGCTTGCGGACGCTGCCGGCCGCGTCATCGGCATCAATACGATGGTTGCTGGCGGCTTGGCGCTCGCCATCCCCAGCCATGTCGTCGCCGACTTTCTCGCCGGTGGCTCACCCGAGAATTGGCTTGGCGTCACCCTCTATCCGGTCCAAGTGCCGCGGCCGGGAAGCAACGCCAAAGCCTTCGGACTTGTCCTTCTGGAAGTCGAACCCGGCAGCCCCGCAGCGCAGGCATCGCTTTTGCCCGGTGATATCTTGCTCGGCACCGAACAGCAGCCCTTTGCCTTCATCGAAGACTTGTCCCGCGCACTGCGCGGCTCGGACCCGCGTCAGCTCCGCCTGGACTTCCTCCGTGGCGACTACGCTCGCGTTCGCCGCGTCACCATCCAACTCGGTAGGGCCCAACCCGGCAAGCCGCGCGCGCGTAGCTCCGTGGCCGCGTGATCCGCGTCTTCATCGTCGCTGCGTCGCCGCTGGTTCGCGCTGGCTTGGAAAATCTTCTGCCCGCTGGCAATGTGGAGATTGTGGGAAGGGGCGCGAACCTCGACGCGTTGGAGCAGCGCGTTTCCGATGCGCTCATCGATGCCGTTTTGATCGATGGGTCTTCCGAGCCGCCGGAATCGCTACTCGCGGACCTTGCCGATTCCGGTCTCGCCGCCGAACTTTCCGTTGTCCTTCTCTCGGATCATCCCTCGCCCGCGTCGTGCGCCGAAGCCCTGCGTGCTGGCGTCCGCGCCGTGCTGCCGACAACATCTTCGCCCGACCAACTCCTGGCTGCCCTCCAAGCGGCAGTATCCGGTCTGGTGGTTCTCCACCCGTCCGACCTCGTCGCCGCCGTGCCCGCAGCCGGGTCCCCGGTCTCTCGGCCTCTTGCCGAACTCGCCGAGCCGCTAACCCGCCGCGAACGCGAAGTCCTGCAAATGCTGGCTGCCGGCCTGGGTAACAAAGAGATCGCCGCCCGCCTCAACATCTCCGATCACACCGCAAAATTCCACGTCGCCTCTATCCTGGGCAAGCTTGGCGCAGCCACGCGCACTGAAGCCGTCGCCCTGGGCATTCGCCGCGGCCTTGTCCTGCTCTAGTTCTTCTCGGTGGATTTTCCTTCCCGCCGTGACAATGATAAATTGGCCTCTCATGCGCACCATCGAGCAGACCACCCAGGAGATCCTCGAACTCGCGTCCAAGCACTTCAACGTCCCCGCCGGCACGCTTGCGCCCGACGACGATTTCTTCCGCAAACTGGGCATCGATAGCCTCCAGACCCTCGAGCTTCTGAGCCGCCTCGAAAACCACTTCGGCATCGAGCTTCCCGATTACGAAGTCCAGGGAGTCAGCGACTTTCGCACCCTTGCCTCCCGCATCCAGTCTCGCTTGTAATGCTGAATCTCGCGAATTACCAATCTATCGGCGCCGCGCTGAAAGATGCACTGGATCTGTTCGCGGACGAGACCTGCCTGATCGAAGCCGATCGTGAACGTGAAAAGGAACGAATCACCTACCGCGACTTTCAGCGGCGTGCGCACCCGCTGGCAAAGGCGCTTCAGGATGCTGGCTTTCAACCTGGACATTACGCCGCCATTATCATGACCAATCAGGCTAAGTGGTTGATCTCCGCCTATGCCATCTTTTTCGCCGGCGGTGTCCTCGTTCCGCTCGACTTCAAGCTCACGCCCACCGAGCACTGGCAACTCCTGCAGCACTCCGGTGTTACCACGTTGGTCACGGAATTTCCGATCTGGCGGCAACTCGCCTCGTCCGCGGCGCGCGCGGAGGCGGCAAATCTTCACACCGTATTGGTCACCGAGGCCCCGCCGAATGCCGAACTCTCCGGCGCTGTGCGCTGGGAGGAATTTCGTGCTGAGGCGGCGCCTGTCTTCGTGCCGCGCACCCGAAGAGATCCCGCCACGATCGTCTACTCCTCTGGCACTGGTGGGCGCCCCAAGGGCTGCGTCATGACCCACGAAAACTATCTCGAACAGTGCGTGGCGCTCACTTCGCTGTATCCGTTCGCGCCGGGATTTCGTTACCTGAGTATTCTTCCGACGAATCACGCCATCGATTTCATGGTCGGTTTTTTCGGTCCGTTCATTTGTGGGGCAACGGTTGTTCATTTGCGAACGCTACGCCCGGAATTTGTCCGCAAAGCCTTCACGAAATACAAAATCACCTACGTAAGTCTCGTTCCGCTTGTCCTCAAAAATCTACAGAAAGGCCTGCAGGCCCGCTTCGACGAGTTGCCCTCTGGAAAGCGCAGGGTCTTTCATGCCCTTGTGGCCATCAACAAGGCATTCACGAAGACTCATCCACGACTTGGTTTGAGCCGCCTTCTGTTGAAGCAAGTCCATGATAATTTCGGTGGTGAATTGCGCGCGATCATCGTCGGCGGCGCCTTCACCGAACCGCAGACGCTGCAGTTCTTCTACGACCTCGGCATCCCCGTGGCCAACGGTTACGGTCTCACCGAAGCGGGCACGGCCATCACCGTGAACGACCTGCATCCATTCCGTGCCGACAGTGTCGGCAAGCCGCTACCTGGTATGGAAGTGCGCATCGTCGATCCCGATCCGGACGGCATCGGCCAAGTAACTGTGCGGAGTAAAACCGTTATGTCCGGCTACCTCAACGAGCCTGAACTGACCGCGGAGACTATCGTCGACGGCTGGCTCATGACCGGCGATCTTGGCCGCTTCGATCGCGATGGGCACCTACAGCTCTTCGGGCGCAAGAAAAACATGATCGTCACCGAAGAGGGCAAGAATATTTATCCCGAAGACATCGAAGCGGTTTTTGATTCCCTGCCGGTAAAGGAATTCTGTGTCTTTGCAGCCAACTACATCTGGCCGCAACGCTCCATGGTGGGCGAACAGTTGATTCTTGTGATTCACCTTGAACCCGGCCAGCCCTTTACCGAAGATTTGCGGCGGGATATCACCATGCGCAACGCGCGCCTCCTCAACTACAAGCGCATTCATGGAATCCTCGTATTCGATGAAGATTTTCCACGCACCGCTTCGCTTAAGATAAAGCGCAACATTTTGGCCGAACGTCTTGCGCATTTCGATCGCGGGACGGTTGTTCAGCCTCTGTGAAATTGTCGATTTACAAGCGATAGGAAGGTCCAGCGCATTGAAGGAACGTTTCTTCGCCATTGTGAATCCCGCCGCGGGTGGCGGCCGCTCGGCAAAGCTCGCCGGGCCCGCGCTGGCTCGCCTGCGCGAACGCAGCATGCTTGTCGATGTCGTCGCGTCTCCCGGACCCGGCGGCGCTGTGCAGATCGCTCGCGAAGCCTACATGCAGGGTTATCGTCGTTTCATCGCTGTCGGCGGCGACGGCACCGCCCACGAAATCCTGAATGGCGTATTCCTCTCGCGCTCCGGGAGCGAACGGATCTCCCTGGGATTTCTGCCCTTGGGCACCGGTAATTCCTTCTTGCGCGATTTCACCGACGAGGGCTCGGAAGCTTCGCTCAAGGCGCTGCTCGCCGGTCACAAACGCGCCGTCGATCTGATTCGCCTCACGCACGCGAACGGCGAAGTCTATTCGCTCAATCTGCTGTCCATTGGATTCACCGCGGATGTTGCCGCACTGACGAACCGTTACTTCAAGCCGCTCGGCCATCTCGGCTACCTGCTTGGTGTTTTTCTACGCGTCGCGCAATTGCGCCGCAGGCCCTTTGCGCTGCGCTGCGACGACGACAAAGATTGGAACGAAAAACGGTGCTTATTCCTATCGTTCAACAACAGCAAATACACCGGCGGCACCATGCTGATCGCGCCCGACGCCAATCCTACCGATGGCCTGATCGAGTTCGTCCGCTGGGGTCCGATTGGCCGCTTTGGCTTGCTGCGCATGCTACCTAAACTTTACGACGGGACTCACCTCGCCCACCCGCTGGCCTCACGCCGAGCCGTACGCCACGTGGAATTCAACCTGCCTATGCCGATCGATGTCATGATCGATGGTGAAGTCGCCACGCTTGAGTGTCGGGCGCTTGATGTGATTCCTGCCGCCGTGGACATCTACATATGAAACGCGTATGGCTCGCGTTTCGCAGCGCGTCTCTCTGGTTTTTAAGCCTGCTGCATTTCTTTATCGCCGCCCCGACGCTCGTGTTTCTGGGGGTTTTCCTCGATCCGCGTAAATACGACTGGCTTCAGCGCAGCTTCTGCCGCCGGATTGTCTTTTTTTCCGGTGCCCATGTTGAATCCCTTTGCGACCCCGGCTTCCATCCCAACTGCACGTGCTTCTTCATGGTCAATCACGTGAACCTTTTCGATCCATTTTTCCTCTATTGCGTGATCCCTCAATTCGTACGTGGCTGGGAGCTCGAATCCCACTTTAAAATTCCCGCCTACGGATGGCTCATGAAACGCTTCGGCAACGTTCCGGTTCCTGACGTTCGCCGTCCCTCCGACCTCAAGCGCATGTGGCGGCTCACGCAGGACGCTATCGACAGCGGCACCAGCCTCATCATCTTTCCCGAAGCCAGGCGCACGCGCGATGGTCACCTCGGCGAATTCCAGGATGGCGGCTTTCGCGTCGCCCAGCAGCTCGGCATTCCCATCGTCCCGGTCAGCCTGGTCGGTTCCTTCCAGCATCACCGCACCGGCCACTGGATGCTCTGGCCCGCCACCATCACCGTACACATTCACCAGACCATCGACACTAGCGGCCTGACAAAGGAAGATGTTCCTGTCCTTCGCGAAAAAATTCGTGAAATCATCGCCGCGCCCATCGAGCAGCGCCTCAAGGAAACGCAACTTTCATAGCAAGAGTCGAGTCTTGTCAGGCCTCGCGAACTGTTTCGGATGGAACTACAAGTTCAGGCGAATTCCAGGCAAGGTGCGCCCAGCGCGAGTTTCCTGCCACGTAAATACGATGCGATGAATCACCGTGATTGTGGAGACTACCGCGATCACCCAAAGCACCGCCGCCATGCGATTGAATACGCCCCCGATGATCAGCAGTACCAGGCGCTCGGGGCGTTCCATGAATCCCACCTTGCACAGCGGTATGAGCGACTCAGCCCGCGCCCGCGCGTAGCTCACCATCACCGAGCCCGCGGTCGCGACCGCCGCAAGTACCACGTAGGGCGTGCGTCCATTTACCGAATAATAGACCAGCAGCCCCATATACAGCGCCATGTCCGCATAGCGATCCAGCGTCGAATCGTAAAACGCTCCGAAAGCGGTCACGCGGCCCTGTCGCCGCGCCACCTGTCCGTCCAACATGTCCAGAAATCCCGCGAAGAAAATCACCAGCGCCCCGGTGAAAAAGTGTCCGACCGCGAACAACGCCGCCGCGCCAAAATTCACTACCAGCCCAAGGAACGTCAGAAAGTTTGGATTAACACCTGTGGCGGCCAGTAACCCGACGATCTTGTCAAGCAGCCACTTGCTGCCTTTACCGATTCCACCTGTGAGCGTAGCCATACGTCAGCGTTGTCTGCCCTCAAAACTCCGGTTATGCGCGAAAATTCCCGTGGCTGGATTCCGCGAATCGTACACTAGCCGCGCATCGCACCGCAAACCATCCATATTGTCACGCAATTTTGATCCATCCGAGATTTGCATCCGCTGGATTTGCCGTTTCCCCTTGACCTACCATTTGCCTGCGGCTTACATTCCTTGCAGCTTCTTTGTGCCGCCTTGTTCGACTATGAAAAATAATCTCAGTCGCCGTAATTTGCTGTCGCAGGGATGCGGTAGCCTCAGCGCTGTCTGGGTCTTCGCGCATTTTCCCGCTCTGCTCTCTGCCGCGAGGCACGCCCACGAATCCGTGCGGTCCGCCACTCCCAAGCTCACTTTCTTCACCCCCGAACAGACCATCGAGATCGATGCAATCACATCGCGCATCATTCCCTCCGATGACACCCCCGGCGCACATGAAGCCGGCGTCGCTTACTTCATCGATCAGGCTCTCACCACCTTCGCTGTCGACGACCAGAAAAATTACCGCGAAGGCCTCGCCGAATTCGCCGTTCGTACCAAAGAACTTTTTCCATCGATCGATAAATTCTCCTCCGCTACTCCGGAACAGCAGGACGAAATCCTCAGCTCCTTCGACGAAAAAATGCCCGCGCAGCGGCGCCCGAACCGGCCGCGCTCCGGCGGCCAAAATTTCTTCGAGACTCTGCGCAGCCACACCATCATCGCCTTCCTCCTCGATCCTGATTCCGGCGGTGATCCCAACGGCACGGGTTGGAAGGTACTCGGCCGCGAACGTTCTCACATGTTCCAGCCGCCGTTCGGCTACTACGACCAGCATTACGCTGGCTGGCAACCGTTTGCCGCTAAAACGGACAAGGCCAAGTCATGAGAGCCGACTTGCCCAAATACAAAACTACCGACGAAGTCGACTTCGTCATCGTCGGCTCCGGCGCGGCCGGCGGCATCATCGCCAAGGAGCTCTCCACCAACGGTTTCCGCATCGTGGTGCTCGAACAGGGTCCCTACCTGACCGAAGCGGACTTCGGCCACAACGAAGTAAAGATCCTCGCTCAGGATTTCCTCACCAATCATCCCAAGTTGCAGCCCAACACCTTTCGCAAAACTACCGAAGAAAAGGCCAAGCAGCAGCGCGCCGTCCTTTACGGACGCTTGGTCGGCGGCACCAGCGTCCACTTCACCGCCAACTTCTGGCGCTTCCATGAAATCGATTTCATCGAGCGTAGCAAGATCGGCCCGATTGCCGGCACCACCTTCACCGACTGGCCGATCACTTACGCCGATCTCGAGCCTTACTACACCAAGGTTGAGTGGGAAATCGGCGTCTCAGGGCTTGCCGGCGCCAGCCCTTTCGATCCGCCGCGCTCCAAGCCCTATCCCATGCCGCCCCTTCCCACCAAAGGCAGCGGCGTTCTATTCGAACAAGCCGCGCGTAAACTCGGCTGGCATGCATTCCCCGCACCCATGGCCATTCTTTCGCAGCCACGCACCGGACGCAGCGCCTGCATCAACTGCGGCTTCTGCCTCGCTTTCGGGTGTGAAGTAGGCGCCAAATCCAGCTCTCTTGCCGCAGCGATCCCCGTAGCCGAGAAAACTGGTCGCTGCGAAATCCGCCCGAATTCCTATGTCCATCGTATCGAAATGGACTCCAACGGCCGCGCTATTGGCGCCACTTATTTCGATGAAAAGCGCAACGTGCATCTCCAGAAAGCCAAAGCCGTCGTTATCTGCGCCAACGGCGCTGAAACCCCTCGTCTCCTGCTGCTGTCCGCCAACAAGCAATTTCCCAATGGCCTCGCCAATTCCAGCGGCTACGTTGGAAAAAATCTCATGCTCAATGGCGGCGGCATCTCCTTCGGCGTCTTCGAGCATCCCGTCAACGATTACAAAGGTTTCGCCGTCAGCCGCATCCTCCACGACTTCTACGAGAACGATCCGCAAAAGCTCGGCTTCTACGGCGGCGGTGGCATTGACGCTCGTTACGACCTCACTCCCATCGGCTTCGCCATGGGCGCCCTTCCCCCGGGCTCGCCGCGCTGGGGAAGAGGCTACAAAGATCTGCTGGCCCACAACTTCCAGCGCACCTTTGAGGTTTTCTCGCACACCACGTCATTGCCCATCGAAAACAACAGCTTCTCGCTCGATCCCGACGTCAAAGACGCCTGGGGCCTGCCCGCCTTGCGCATGACCTACAAGGATCATCCCGACGACGTCAAATTCGCCCGCTGGCTCAACGAACACGGCCTACAGCTTCTCGACGCTGCCGGCGCACAAAAGAAATGGTCCTTCCCCATCGATGAGCAGCAATTCGCCGTCCACCTGCTCGGCACCTGCCGCATGGGCAATGACCCCAAAACTTCGGTGATTAACAAGGATCACCGTACCCACGACGTAAAAAATCTCTTCCTCTGCGACGGCAGCAGCCTGGTCACCTCAGGCCGTGGTCAACCGACCATGACCATCGAAGCGCTAGCCTTCCGCGCCGCCGATCGCATCACCGATCTAGCCAAGGGCAACGAAATCGCCTAACGCTGCGTCTTACCGCTACGGCAGTCATCATCTGTCATCCCGTCTGTTGGGGAATGAAGGGATCGCAGTGACGCGCTTTCAACCTCGCCGACAGATGTCAAAAAAAGTGTCATCCCGACTGGAGCGATGCTTTTTCCGGCGCGCGCCTTTTGTGCGCGGCGTCGCGCAGCGCAGGGACCGTGGCTTGATGTCAACCATCTCAACTCGATGAGATCGTCTCCACGTGCGCGCCGTGCCCTTGCGATCTTAAATAGTGCCGGTTTCGATTTGCATCGTTCGGAGTGTCGCTTCTCGATGACATTTCGCCCCGCCTTTTTGCTACACTCCGGTTTCCAAAATCAGGAGCCCTAATCGATGCCTTCGCCGGCCAAAAAGCTTATCTTGATCGCTGCAGCCTTCACTCTATCTTTCGTTTTCTCATCAGCTCACGCCCAGGAATCCACAGCTCCCAAACTCGCCCAGCAGCAATACAAAAACATCAAAACCCTCAAAGGCCTCCCCGCCGACCAAATCATCCCCGCCATGCAATTCATCACCGCCTCGCTCGGCGTCGACTGCGAGTACTGCCATGTCCGTGAAGGCCAGCACATGCTTTTCGACAAAGACGACAAAAAGCCCAAGCTCGCCGCCCGCAAAATGATCGACATGATGAACGCCATCAACAAAGACAGTTTCGAGAGCAAGCGCGAAGTCACCTGCAACACCTGCCATCACGGCGCCGCTCATCCCGTCGGCATTCCCGTCATCAGCGATGAAGAGCCCAAGCCGGCGTCAGCCGAACATTCCGTCATCGACGCCCAGGCCTCGCAACCCGATGCGTACGCGCTGCTCGACAAGTACCTCGCCGCATCCGGCGGTGCCCCGGCGATCCAGAAAATCACCACCCGCGTCGAAAAGGGCAGCCTCACCGGCTCTGGCGGCCAGAAAATCTCGATCGATGTCTATGGCAAAGCTCCCGACATGCGCGTCTCAGTCATGCACACGCCCAACGGCGACAACGTCACCGCCTTCGACGGCCACTCCGGATGGCTCACGGTCCCCGGCCGTCCGCCACATATCATGAACGCCGACGAAAACGCTGCCGCGGCCCTCGACGCCGACCTCTACCTTCCCGTCCATGTCAAAACACTGCGCCAAAAATTCGTCGCAGGGCCGGGAGAAAAAATCGACGGCCATGACACCATCCAGGTAGTCGGGCGCACCGACGGCCAAACCCCACTACGCCTCTACCTCGACGCTCAATCGAACTTGCTGTTGCGCTTGGTCCGCTATCAGGAGACACCGCTCGGCCGCATCCCCACGCAAGTCGACTACAGCGACTACCGCGACGCCAATGGCGTAAAAGTCCCCTACAAATGGTCCATCGCCCGACCCGGAAACCGCTTCACCATCCAGATCGACCAGCTACAGCAAAACGTCCCAGTGGACGACGCCAAATTTGCGCCGCCTCCACCAACCCCAGCCGACCAAAAAACGGCTCACTAGCAGAAACCTGAATTTTTCTGAAAGCTCTGAGCTTGAATGGACGATGGATTGGGCAGCGCAGCGCGGCACGCTCACTCAATCATTCTCGGGCCAAGAAATCACACCGGGAATCGGACCTAGGTGGCCCTTGCATCATTGGAAGGAAATGTTTTCGGCGAAGACCTTACCCTGTACCCATCGAAGAGAGAACATTACCCGCTGCCCGGGTTCCAAGATGGTCTTGCGGCTCAGCAGATCGGTGAAAAGAAACGGAACCTTCGAACCATCCGCTGCTTTGATGATGCCGTGTCCTATCGGATCGACACTTTTGATTATTCCCCTCAAGCTGCTTCCTTCCTGGTTCGCGACCCTTGGGGCGTCTGCGTATTGCTCACGCAGTCGCGGCGGCGGGACCGAAGCTGCGAATAGCCTCCGCCTCACTGTCGTAAACGCTAAAAACGGTCAGCAGTCTGGTCAATTGCAGCACGTCGTGAAACTTGGTGCCCAAATTCGACAAGTGCAGGGCTGCGCCCTCATGCTTTGCGCTAACGTGCGCCGCCACCAGCATCCCCAATCCCGCGCTGTCGATGTATGTCACATTGTTCATGTTCAGCACGATCTTTTTCTTGCCGGCCGCCAGCAGGCTCTTCACTCGCTCGCGAAGCGAGCTGCTTTCCTCTCCTAGGACAATCCGGCCACTCAAGGCCACCACCGAAACCCCGTCGACTTCCCTGCTCGTCATGTTCGGGATCATTTTTTGAACCTCTTCGACGACTATACGCTCTTTCCAGGCTATCCACTCATTAGCCTTCCGGAAACCTCAGCGCGCCTTCTGATACACGGACTCCTTGATTTCCGTCACTAGCCAGGAAATCTTGCTGAACGGCAGGAACACAGCCGACTCCTTGGGTGTTGCCGCTCCAGCACCACCCTTGCTGGCCACAATCTTGTCCACCACGTCGCCCTGGTGGATCCACAATCCAGCGCTTTCCACCCCCAGGATCACGGCGGTAACCGCCGTATCCAGGCTTTCGATCTTAAGTTGGACGCTTTGGCCCACAAGATGAGATGTATTCATTTAGCTCCAATTTTTGCCCAATCTGGCCGCCACTTGATCAAGGCTGACGCGAATATTCCTCAATCCCCCCTCACGATTCGCGCGTTCGCCCAACCCAACGATTTGCAACGGGCGACTGCTTGGCAGGCATTACGCCAGGAGCTTTCGCGTGACGGTCTTCTCGCTCCTCGCGTTGGAAGGGGGCCGAGTTTATCATACCGCTGTCCCGGCGTCCGTTATGCCGCTGCTGCATCCGTGACTCGCCGGCTCCGCTTGTATATCTCTACCTTCAATTTCAATCCCGGGAAGTCTTGGGATTCGCGGAATGAAGCCCGTAGATCGACGACTTAGTTTTCGAACGACGTCCCTCCGCGGGATCCACAGCCCAAACCTGATCTAGCCAGATCCGGAGTGTCTCGCCAACTGCCCGTGGACCTTCATTTCGGTGCTGGCGCTGGGTGCTCGTCGCTGGCTTGGCTGCCTGCTACCTGCCAGCGCGTCGCGCCACCCTCGTGGATCCCTTGTGGCTTTGCGCTACGAATAACTTGCAGCCCGGTTCCCAACCGGACTTGCTCATCGATTTTTCTTGACATTTGTTTACTATTGTGCTAACGATAATCATGTTGCTCGCTTCATCGGCTCACGCCTCTTCCCACGCCGCCGCAACCCCAAAAGCACTTACATAAACTGCCTTTAGTTTCAACAACTTCCAGTTAGTACTCTTCGTAACATCCCTGTTTCAACGAACTATGCAAACACCCCCAGGGTGGGGGTACCCCAAAGCGAAATTCCGGCGAAGCGCCGCTCTGGCGCGATTGCGATGAAACTCGCCGGTCCTACCTCGCGTACATGGCTCGTAGAGGTGCTCCCATGAAAACCCTGTGGCAAGATCTTCGCTTCGGCCTCCGCACCCTGCGCAAGGCTCCCGGCTTCACCGCCGTCGCGATCCTCACCCTCGCCTTGGGTATCGGCGCGAATACCGCGATTTTCACCGTTGTGTATGGAGTCCTGCTCCGCCCGCTCCCCTTTCCCCAGCCGGACCGCCTGGTCCAACTCGTTGAATCCTACAAAGATCAGTCGGAAGGCGCCGGTCTCGACATGCGCCAGTTCCTGCGCTTGCGCGAATACTCCCAACTCTTCGAGAACATCGTGGGCTACACCCAAGTCGACTATAACCTTCGCACCGGGACTGGAGCGGATCACCTGACCGGAATGCCAGTTTCCGCTGCCTACTTCCGAACGTTGGGTGTACAGCCGGAGCTCGGCCGCGATTTCGCCGAGCCAGAGGATCAGGGTGAAGGCCAGCGAGTCGCCATCGTCAGCCATGGACTTTGGATCCGGCGACTTGCGCAGAATGGCGGAGGAATCGGCCAAACCATTCTCCTGAACGGTGAGCCGTTCACACTCATCGGCGTGATGCCTCCGAGTTTCAGCGCATTCGGAGATAGTGGCGCCCCGGATTCCGGGGCGCCAGAGGTATGGGTTCCGTTGTCCTTGGTTGCCAAAACAGCTGGCAGCGGCGGGAACATCGCCGTGCTCGCCCGTCTCAAGCCGGCCGCGACGCAAGCGCAGCTTGAAGCGCAAATGTCCGTGGTGACCCAGGATTTTCGCTCGCAGTACGCCCGCGATTCCAGTGGCCAGGTTGCGCTGAAGTTCTTGCCCTATCAGCGAACGCTCGGCGCGGACGTTCGCCCATTCCTGCTGGTGCTCTTCGGAGCGATCGGCTTCGTATTGCTCATCGCTTGCGCCAACGTCGCCAACTTGTTGCTCGCCCGCGGCGGCCTGCGTGGCCGTGAAATCGCCATTCGCACGGCCCTCGGCGCGTCGGCTGGCCGCATCTTCCGGCAGTTACTGACCGAGAGCATTTTGCTGGCGCTCGTCGGTGGCGTACTCGGTCTCGCCGTCGCTGCCGCGGGTGTCCGTTTGCTGCTCGCTGTGGCTCCGATCGATTTGCCCCGTGCGGCGGATGTGCGCCTCGATGTTTGGGCTTTCGCCTTTACTCTGCTGGTGTCGCTGCTCACCGGCGTGCTGTTCGGCGTCGCGCCTTCATTCAGTGCGTTGCGTTTGCGAATCGACGAATCCCTCAAGGAAGGCAGTCGTTCGGGTACGAGTCGCAGCCGTGGACGGCTTCGTCAGGCACTCATCGTCGTTGAGTTTGCCATGTCTTTGGTGCTGCTGACCGGCGCAGGGCTCATGATCGCGACCTTTACTAGGCTCCTGCACTCCGATTTCGGATTCAATCCGCATCCGATCCTTTCCCTGCAATTCTGGCTGACCGGTTCAAAGTACAACTCCAGCGCGGACATCGCGCAGTTCAATTACGAAGTCCAGCGCCGCATCGAAGGAATTCCCGGTGTGCAGGCCGCAGGAATCGTCGCCGCCGGTTTGCCGCTCGAGCGGGGAGGAAATAACGGCGTGCGCATCGCCGGCTCCGACTCCAGCCGCTACTACAGCGCCGACTACCGTGAAATCACGCCGCAATTCTTTTCCGCCATGGGCATTCGAGTTCGCGAAGGACGTCCCTTTGCCGAGACCGATACCACCGGTTCGAACCGAGTCGTCATCGTCAATGAGGCGTTCGCGCGTGAACATTTCCCCGGACGTTCTGCCCTTGGCGAGCACGTTTACGTCAGCAAAATACCCTGCGAGGTAGTCGGGGTTGTGGGCGACGTGAAATCGCATCCAGATGAGCCTGCACCTCCCACGACGTTTGTTCCTGCCGTACAGGCTGAATTCGACACTTCGCGGATGTTCGAGGCCTGGTTTCCGCGCACTCTCGTGGTCCGCTCGAGTATGGATCCCCTCAGCCTCGGCCGCGCCGTGCGCGAAGCGGTGGCTGCTGTCGATTCCACGATTCCTACTGGACACCTGCGTTCGATGGACCAGGTGCTGTCGCGCTCGCTGGCGTTGCGCAATTTCATGCGCGTGCTACTGAGCTTTTTCGCTGCGCTCGCACTGCTGCTTGCCGCCATCGGGATTTACGGCGTGATCTCCTACAGCGTCTCGCAGCGCACTCGGGAGATCGGTGTGCGCATCGCGCTCGGTGCCCAGCGTGCCGATGTACTCCGCATCGTACTCGGCGAAGCTCTCACGTTAATCCTCGCGGGCGCTGCGTTAGGACTCGCTGCTGCTTTCGCGCTCACAAAGCTGCTAGCGACGTTGCTCTATAACGTCAGCGCCACCGATCCCGCGATTTTTGCGTTAGGCACAGCGCTGCTCATCATCGTCGCGCTTGCGGCCTGCTACATCCCGGCTCGCCGCGCCACTCGCGTCGACCCCATCGTCGCTCTTCGTTATGAGTAGGTTCACCCCGCCCACCCGCGCCGCAAACGCGTAGGTGTGATCGCCGCTGCCGGCTTCTCCTCCGCCACTGTGGGCCGGGCGACCAGGACTTGACCTCGCCCTTATCAGTTGCGGCGCTGGCTTTTGCCATCGAGTGCGATGATTTACTATCTTGTAGGTTTCTGGGGCGATGCAGGCGGCACCCCTGGGCCAGCTCACACCCATTCCGCGCGCTGACAGGGCAATCACACGGTGGTATAAGTAATTTCCAACGCTCCTGGCCTGCCAGGTTCGTCCGTCGAAAAGTGGTTAGAGTAATCATGAGTGAATCGCCCTCCGAAGCTACAGAGCCCGGCCGCATCATTACCCCAGTGAATCGAACAGGCTGGATACGCTGGTTTCCAGGGTTGGACACTCTGCGTCATTACAAGTCGTCTTGGCTGCGGCACGATCTTGGCGCGGGCCTGGTAATGACCACGATGCTCGTTCCTGTCGGCATCGCGTATGCTCAGGCATCCGGTGTGCCAGGTATCAACGGCCTTTACGCGACCATCGTCCCGTTGCTCGCGTACGCTCTGTTTGGTCCTAGCCGCATTCTTATCCTGGGCCCCGACTCTGCGCTTGCGCCAGTGATCCTGGCTGTCGTGCTGCCCCTTTCGGCTGGAGACCCACAAGGTGCGGTGGCACTAGCGGGAATGCTGGCGATCGTCTCCGGCGTCGTGTGTATTGCTGCGGGGCTGGGGCGTTTGGGTTTCGTCACAGAGCTGCTTTCAAAGCCTATCCGCTACGGCTATATGAACGGCATCGCACTGACAGTACTGCTGAGCCAAGTCCCAAAGCTCTTCGGCTTCTCTGTAACTGCAAAAGGACCGTTGCGCCAAGTATGGGGAATCGTCGACAAGGTCCTCAAAGGGAACACAAACATTGCAGCACTCGCGATAGGAGCCAGCACGCTCGGTCTGATACTGTTGCTGAAGGGCAAACCGCGTCTTCCGGGTATTCTGATCGCGGTCGTCACGGCCACGGTCGCAGTCGCGACCTTCGACCTAGCTACTCGTGCCGGCGTGTCCGTGCTTGGTCCCCTGCCGCGCGGATTGCCCTCGCCCATGCTTCCCTTTGTCCACGTCGAAGACTGGGTATCGATCCTCATGGGCGGCATCGCCGTCGCGCTCGTTTCATTTGCCGACACGAGCGTGCTTTCTCGAACCTACGCTGCGCGTCTGCGGACGCAGGTTGACCCGAACCAAGAGATGGTGGGCCTCGGCGTCGCCAACCTTGCCTCGGCTTTCTTTCAGGGCTTCCCAATCAGTAGCAGCTCATCGCGGACACCGGTGGCCGAGGCAGCAGGTGCTAAGACACAGTTGACTGGAGTCGTGGGCGCACTTGCCATCGCACTTCTGCTGGTCTTCACGCCTGAGATTCTACAGGATCTGCCGCACCCCGCCCTCGCAGCCGTCGTCATCGCTGCGGCCATCGGTCTATTCGAAGTGTCCGACTTGCGCCGCATCTATCGTATCCAGCGCTGGGAGTTCTGGCTTTCGATGACCTGCTTCGCAGGTGTGGCCGTGTTCGGTGCCATTCCGGGCATTACCATCGCGATCGTGATTGCAGTGATTGAGTTCCTTTGGGATGGCTGGCGCCCGCATTCGGCAGTGCTTGGCCGAGTCGAACGTGTGAAGGGCTATCACGACATAACCCGTTATCCCGAGGCACGGCAGATCCCCGGCCTCGTGCTGTTCCGGTGGGATGCGCCCCTCTTTTTCGCGAACGCCGAGCTGTTTCACGAACGCGTCCTGGATGCTGTTGCTAAATCACCCACGCCCGTGCACTGGGTGGTAATCGCGGCGGAACCGGTCACGAGTGTCGATGTCACTGCGGCCGATGCCGTCTCCGAGCTGGATGAAACCTTGCACGCCGCCGGCATTGAATTGTGCTTTGCAGAGATGAAGGATCCGGTCAAGGACAAGCTGAGGCGCTTCGGACTCTTCACGCGCTTTGGCGAACAAACCTTCTTTGCGACTCTCGGCGAAGCGGTGAATGCTTACCTTGCGACGCATCCCGTAGACTGGGTCGACTGGGAGGATCGCGCCAAGTCCTGATTAACGCCGTATCGGAAACTTGAAATCGGCCCAGATTCCCATTGTCTGGTAATTCGACGAACCGGGCACTTGGTTGCTTTCTGCTATCGTGAGGCGATCCGAAGCGACATTGGATTGAGCGTGTTCGGCGCCCTCTTGCTGACCATGGCGACAATGTTACACCTGCAGAGGTGACCGGAACTCATGTGCTCGGGCAAAGCGGTTGGAATTGAAGCCGGACGGCACTTTCGTCCAAGACACTGTCTCAGAATCTCCTTCGAGGTGCATGAATATTCGGATCTCGGCTGGCTGGACGCTCCCGGAAAGCCGCGCGAGTTGCACATCCACAAAGCTTTGGCGGTTACGAATTTTGGCGGCACGGCAGCCGGCAGAACTTCTCCACTACGTCTGCCCACAGAGGAGGGTGACCGTTGGCTCCTGGCTGCGTGCCGCTGTTTTGCTACAGAACGACGGGAGACAACGGTTCCCTTCACTGTGACCATCTCTGAAGCGCATGATTTGCAGCGCATAACCTTGATGTGGTGAAAAAAAGGGTTCTGGCACCAGCGACGCGTCAAAAGACGCAGTTAGGGCTTATCGGGAGCTGAGGTTCGTGGAGGGAAAAGCCTAGGAAGGGTTTTGCACGCGCGTTCGCAGAACTAGGAAACTGGCTTGAGTTGTACAACGATCTCGGCTAACCATTCTTGGAGAATTGAACGTTGTTCAGATGTCGTCTCTGTAAAAGCAATGCCCATCCCAAATTTTAGGTCACAGTAGGCCACCTTGGCGTTGGTCTCGAAGACCCCCTGATCTCTGATAATTCGCAAGTGGACCAGTGTGCCCTGGGGGAATGGGTTTAGCGCATCCACATAGCAGCCCCCAAGCCCCAGTTCCGAAGTCCGCGCTGAGAGTAGTGTCCCGGACTGCAGTTCGGTCACCTCCACAGAGGCGACGAGCGGGCAGCGCCGGACTGAGCGCTGTTTAGTGCGTTGCAAAGGTTGTTTCCATTGATTCTCAAGCATCATTTTGTTCTTCATGATGCAGCTCGTGCCCTTGAATTCTGGTTGCCATTCTCCACGGTCTGGGATCGGCATGGATCAACCGTAGCAAAGACCATGCCCCAAAAAGCAGACGGTGGTCTCAAAAACTCTACGGCGACCAGCCTTAGCCGTTTTTACCCCTAGCTGCATCGGCCCGAGATAGACCACGTTTGACTCCGCGGTTTCCCCGGTAGCTTGATTGGCCAGAAATAGTTTCTGGTTTGGATTCACAGCCGTTGTAAGAGCGACGAGCCCACCCCACAGGCTCACCTTGACAGCAGACGCCTCTTCGACGAGAAACCGTTGATTTGAGGCTGGCTCATAGATTCTTAGGGGCACACGCAGTGTCACACGACCGCTGCGTCTGGTTTTCGTTCCGTTTCTGCCAGGCATGACCCGCTCGCTAAATGAGTTACGGGCTGGAATAGGCTCGTAGGATCGATCAGGGAGCCGTAGCCTGCAATGGTACCCCAGGACAGGCGTTCAATCTCAGGCCGCCAAAGATCGAGGCGCTTCCCAAACGTTTGGAGCGGCTCAACAAACACAGCCTTCGTTTTTGGGCAATGAGCGCTGCAGATCGGCGGGCATGTGGGCGGATCATAGGCAGTTTCATGTTGTCGGAGCAAGTCGCCCCGTCACGTGACGACGCGGCTCACACAGTTCCACCTAGGACAAGGCTGGCCACTAGGCCAGTTGTGATCGGCCTATCGCAAGGAAAAGATGAATTTAGATGCAGGTCCGGCTCGGCAGCTGCACTCCTGGAGGGAAGTCTTATGCGAAAACTCGTTGCGGGTACATTGTTAATTGCTTTGGTAGGGACGCCGGCGGTCGCAACGCCGCGGCAGAACCGCGACGACCAAGGTGACCGGCACGATAACGGCAAACATAAAGGCAAATACAAGAACACGGACGACCGGCGTGACAACGGAAAGCACAAGGGCTGGTACAAACACGCAGATCGCGACGACTATCGAGGCTGGGACGACGACCACGATCGTATCCGGCGTGGTCACTCCTACCCATACGGTCGCTACGGGCACGTCAAAGAAGTGTTTGTTGCGCGCAGGATTGACTACCGGACGCGGCGCGTAGTCCTCTACGACGATTCAAACTGGGTAGTGGCCAACTTCGATCTGAACCGCTGCCGCGACTGGGAGTGGGAACGTGATCGCGTGTATGTGTACGACGACGATCACCACCCGGGATGGTATTTGCTGTTCAATGCGCGGCTGGGGCATTCTGTGCACGTCGAGTACTTTGGTGTTCACTAGCCGAGAAGGCGAATCTCTACAAGCAGACGGCACTTGATTTCATTACAATGCTGGCTCCCTCGACCCGAGTAGACTGTGGTTGCTTGACGACCAAGGCTCGGGAGGAAGGAGCCAGATATGTTGATTATAGGCATAGATTATCACCCGAGCTTTCAGCAAATCGCTTCTATGGATCAGGAAACAGGTGAGTATGACGAAAGGCGATTG
>Ga0134124_10000205_pt1 | contig 53535 bp, 45 predicted proteins | sample KB304_FD_96880 | JGI IMG/M metagenome (GOLD analysis project Ga0134124, IMG submission 96880) | Terrestrial soil microbial communities without Nitrogen fertilizer from Kellogg Biological Station, Michigan, USA - KB3-0-4 | ecosystem: Environmental > Terrestrial > Soil > Unclassified ...
ATGTACTCCTTGTATTCGGTCATCGTTGTGGCGCCGATGATTCGAATCTCGCCGCGAGCGAGCGCCGACTTGAACATGTTGGCTGCGTCGGAACTGGCTCCCAGAGCCGATCCTGCGCCTATGATCGTGTGGGCCTCATCGATGAACAGGATCAGGTTATCTCGCTCTTTGACCTCGCTGATGATGCCCTGAATACGCTCTTCGAACATTCCCCGAAGCATCGTGCCCGCTACGATGCCCGACATCTGAAGCTGAACTATGTGCGAGCTGCGCAGTCTTTGCGGGAGTATTTCCGGCTCGAGCTCGATCTTGCGCGCCAGGCCTTCGACGACCGCGGTCTTGCCGACGCCGGCTTCCCCGACGAGCATCGGCGAGTTCGCGCGTTCTCGATGGCACAAGATCTCGATTATCTGCCGGATTTCTTCGTTTCTTCCTATCACAGGCGGGAGCTTATCCTGGCGAGCCAGCTTGTTGAGGCTGACGCCGAAGTGCTTGAGATAAGGCGGAAGCTCGTAGCGCCTGCGGTACTTCTCTTCCTTCTCTTCGTGGCTGCGTACCCGCGTGGCGATCTTCTGCATCACCATTTCGCGGTCGGCGCCGAGGCGCCTCAGAAGCTCGACCGGATAGCTGTGTGTGTCGCCGAATAGCGCGTAGAAAAGATCGGTCGCTTCGATCAGCCGGCGGCCCTGTTCGCGCGAATGCTTGAGAGCGTTGGACAACAAAGTTCTTAACGGCTCTGAGATCTTCATTCCGCGTCCGAGGTAGTCGCGCTGATCGAGTTTGGTCTCGAGCGCCTGGATGACGACTTGCGGATCGAGGTTGAGGCTCTGCATTACCTCGTTGAAGAATGGGCGCTCGACTTCTGAAATCGAAATGAAAAGGTGTTCGGGTGCGAGTTGATTGTGGTCCCTGGCGCGCGCCTCCTCGTAGGCTTTGCGAATCAGCCGCCGGCCGCTTTCGGCGATCTTATCGGTGTAGATTTCCAGATCGATCATTCTTACGGTTACCCGCTTCCAACTCTGGACCTTCACGCCGGCATGTGTGGTCTGCTCGTCCGCTGATCCACGCACGGAGTATATCAGAGAAAAAAATGCTACTCAAGAATCGCGACTTTTCGGGGTGTTCGGATTCTGCGTTGCTTAATGACCTCCGCGTGCTTTGCGGTCCTTTGCGACTTTGCGTTGAGTATTGGCTATTGAAGGAGCAAGACTCAATACTCAACGCAAAGTCGCAAAGGACCGCAAAGCACGCGAAGGACTGACCTTGAGTTACAAACGGGATCGTTGCTCCGAACGTCTGCGGGGAGTAACCAGGGCTACTTCGTATGCTGGTCGCTCGACGTTCCAAGCTTCGCGACTTGCAGGCGTGTTCGCGTAGATTCCCCGCCGCGAGCGGACCTGAAGCCCGGGTCGGGTCGGGTAGACGTTGATCGCGTGAAACTTCGTGTCATCACGCGCTCGCTCGGTCGAGTAAGCGAACAAATACTCGGTGCCGATTTCAGTGACGATCTGGGGGCTCAGCCTGGCAAACTCCTCCCGGGTGCCGGAATTCCAAACCGCGCCTCCGGTTTCCTCCGCAAGCCCCTTCAGAGTGATCTCCGCGGCTTCGAGCTGCTTGTAGTAAGCTCGCAGCGCCCAGATTCGTTTACGAGCAACCGGATCGAGCATCTCGTAAGAAGACAGCGGGTTGAACGCGCGCGGCTTGAGCTCACGCAAAAGGATTTCGTTTTGACTGATAACGTAAGCCGTCGCCCGTGCGCGATGAAGCGCGGTCAGCACCTTCTCAAAATCCAGTTCATTGAACGAGTCCACGCCGTCGGAGATCACGACAACGCTCCGTCGCCCGCTGACTCTCGGAAGGACCTCCTCGGCCGCGTAAAGCAGGCTCTGATAAAAGTCCGATCTGATCCCCGGCTTGAAGTCCCACTGGAGCGCCCGATGCAGCGCCGCTTTATCGCCGGTCCATTGTGAAAGCAGGTTGACCTGATCGGAGTAAGTGATCACTGCACCTTGGTCCTCCGGTCCCATGGAATCAACCATCTTCAGCGCGAGATCGCGATTCAGATTCAGGTTTTTGAGCGTGCTGTCGCCTCCCGCATCCAGCACGAACAGAATATTGGCGGGAGTGTGCATTACCGAGTTGATAACTTGTTTCTTTCCGTCCTCGGTGAGAATGAAGTCAGTCTTTTGAAGGTTTGGTGGAAGCTTGCCGAGATCGCTGTGGACGCTCACCGGAAGCAAAACTTCTTCGACACGCAGACGTATCGTGTCTTTGTCGTCGTGATGAGTCTGTGGCTTTGCCTGGCCGCGATTCCGCCCGCTCTGTGCTTCGACAGCGGGTGTTAATAAGACGACAACCCAGAGAACCGCGAGTGCTTCCGCTTTCAACTTGAGCGACATATGGGATCCTCCAAATGAGCGGCGCAACTGACTCGCGCCAACGATTGCCAAAGGTTCCCGACTCGTCTCGGCTTGCGCGCTTGCTAGTCTACTAGAATTCTCAGACAAATGATACGAAGACTTCGTTAGAAAGCAAACGCCCGGCGGGTGTGAGAGCCAGGCGGCCGCCGCTTTTTTCGATCAGTCCGGCGTCCGCCAATCTCGGCAGGTCAGCACTGAAACGTTCAATCACATCAACACCGTACTCCGAATGAAACTCGTCCAGGCTGATTCCTTCCTTCAATCGAAGTCCCATGAACAACGCTTCGGCGGCGCGATCGCCTTCACTGAGGTCGAGCCTCTCGGCGATGGCGTGCCCATTTTTTGCGACGCTTTCGATGTAGCTTTCGGTCTTCAAAGTATTGACCCATCGCGACCGCCCATCGTATGAATGCGCGCCGCACCCTACTCCGTAGAATGGCGCGCCCGTCCAATATTTCAGATTATGTTTCGACCTGAGCGCGCTAACCTCGTTGCCTTTGGCGGCGAGGGCGAAGTTCGAGATCTCATAGTGATCGTAGCCGGCTGTCCCGGTAGCCTCGCAGATCATCCGGTACATCTCGGCAGTCAAGTCATCGTCTGGCCATGGACGCAACCCGCGCTTGATCTGAGCGTAGAGTTGAGTGCCCTCTTTGACCTCGAGCAAATATAGCGATAGATGTTCAGGCTGAATCGACAACGCTTCCCGCAGATTGAATTTCCAATCCTCCAGGCTCTGTTCAGGGAGTCCGGCAATCAAGTCGAGACTGATATTCTTGAACCCGGCGTTTCTGAGAAGCTCCAGCGTACGACGGGCGTCGGCGACCGTATGAGTTCGGCTTAGCGAAACAAGCTCGGTATCGATGAACGACTGCACGCCGACGCTTGCGCGATTGATGCCGGCGCTGAGCCATCCGTCGACTTTCGGCCGCGAGAATGAAGCCGGATTGATTTCAATTGTAATCTCGGATTCGCAATCGACATCAAATGACTCACGGCAAGCGGCGACCAGGCTCTCCAATTGTGACGGTTCTACGATTGAAGGCGTTCCGCCGCCAAAGAATATCGAGTCAACCTTGACCCGCTCGGCGTCCGGTCCGGCGAGCAGCTCTCCCCAGTAAGCGATCTCACGAACAACGGCTGGAATGTAGCGCTCGGCCAGGTCGCCGGCAAAGTCAGTGGTGTTGAAGTTGCAGTAGGTGCACTTGCGTTCGCAAAAAGGAATGTGAATGTAAATACCGGCTCGCTGATTCACGTCGCGATTATAGCACGAGCACGCTGGCGTACTGGCGACGCATCACAATCAAAAGTATAGTTGCCATCGGTTTGACTCGTGTATTCGAGGAATCGGTAATCCCGTATGGGCGGTCCTCCTTGGAAACCATCCGACGCCGCGAGCTTTGCGGTACTTTGCGAGCTTTGCGCAAGGAATCCGATCGAGATACGTTGAACGCAAAGCTCGCAAAGGACCGCAAAGCTCGCAAAGCGGTTTCTTCACGATATCGGCTCGTTAAGACGAGTTGGCGCCCCTCTTGAAGGACCGACGAGTCCGCGTTGCAAGGAGGGGCGGCCACGGGGGACCGCCCATACAGGATTGCCCTTAAATCGCGCCATCGGTCTGTTACGGTAGCTCAACTGCTTCGACTGGTGATATCCTTCCTTTCCAAACAAGGCCCAAACTTCAAAAACAATGTTCGCTGGACAACTGCTGAATTGGAGATACGGAGCAATCGATGAGCTACTCTGAGAGTCTCGCCGGTCAAAGAATAATCGTGACCGGCGGGGCGGGTTTCGTCGGATCAAATGTCGTTCGCAAATTGTTGGCCGAGAAGGCAGTCGTCACGGTGCTCGACGATTTTTACACCGGCGATGATCACAACCTTCCGGCGGGCGCCCAAAATCTCGAAGTCGTTCGAGGAAGCGTCACCGATTTCGAGCTGGTTCGCGATGTGATCAAGGGTTCGAGTCTGGTCTTTCACCTTGCCGCTCGCAACATCATCGTCTCAACCAGAAACCCACGCGAAGACTACGAAGTAAATATCGGCGGCACGCTGAACATTTTGTTGGCGGCTCGCGAGCTCGGGATTCCACGAGTTGTTTACTCGTCGTCCACTTCCGTTTACGGTAACCCGCGCTACCTTCCGATCAACGAGGACGACGCGACGAACATGCTGAGCCCTTACGCGGTGTCGAAGTTCGCGGGCGAGAACTACTGCAAGGCGTTTTATGAAAGCTACGGCCTGTCGTCGGCAGTCGTCCGTTATTCGAATGTGTACGGGACGGCCCAGCGACCCGACAATCCTTACTGCGGCGTGGTATCGAAGTTTTTTGAGTCTGCGATGAAAGGCGAGTCGCCGCGCATTCACGGGGACGGCGAGCAAACTCGTGACTTCACCTACATCGATGATGTGGTTGAAGCTACGCTTCTGGCAGGCGTCAATCCGAAGGCCGACGGTCAGGTTTACAACGTAGGCACCGGCCGCGAAGTTACGGTGAACCAACTCGCGCGGATCATAATCGACATAACCGGGGCGAAGACCGAGCCGATTTACATCGATCGGCGCGACATCGACAACATCCGCCGTCGCGTGGTGAACATCGAGAAGATTCGCCGCGAGCTTCGATGGACCCCGACCTTCACGATCGAGCAGGGTCTGCGCCGAACTTACGAATGGCTGATTGAAACAATGGGTTAGGTTCCTTTGCGCGCTTTGCGGTCCTTTGCGAGCTTTGCGTTAAACGAATTTCTGCGAGGAATTCTCAACGCAAAGACGCAAAGGACCGCAAAGCTCGCCAAAACGACTGCAAAGCTTAATGGTTGATCGAAAGCAAGAACAGACTATTCAAGTAGCAACCGTCGAGGCTTACCCTCTCAAGCACACGCGCGTGCTGTGTGTCGCGCCGGCGTGGAACGAAGGCGAGCGGATTGCCCGCGTCGTTCAGGCAGTTCCGGGCGACCTTGTCGAAACGACTGTCGTGGTGGATGACGGCTCGACGGATGACACTGCTGATCAAGCCCAGAACGCTGGAGCAACGGTGATTCGAAGCGGCGCGAATCGCGGCGTGGGCGCGGCGATTCGGAGCGGCATCGACCATGCCATCGAAGCCGGCTACGACATCGTGGTAATCGTGTCAGGCGGCGGCAAGACCCCACCCGAGCAGATCCCGCGCCTCCTCGACCCAATAATCAAAGGCGAAGCCGAACTGGCTCAAGGGTCGCGATACCTGGACGGCGGCGAGTATCTGCGAATGCCGTTACGCCGCAAGATCGGAACGCGGGGTTACACGTTTCTGTTTTCGCTCTTCTGCGGTCACCGGGTAACGGATGCCTCGAGCGGCTTTCGAGCAATCAAAGTCTCACTGTTCGACGACAAGCGAATCAACCTCTGGCAAGACTGGCTCGATCGCTACGAGCTAGAGCCCTACCTGCTATTCAAGGCTCTGCGACTGGGACATAAAGTCGTAGAAGTTCCTGTCACCATCGAGTATCCGAAAACAGACGGCATCGCCTACACCAAGATGCGAGCGATAACCGATTGGTGGAAGATCTTCAGGCCGATTCTATTCCTTGGGATCGGACTGAAGAAGTAGAAGCGGTCGCCGCGAACGTGCCTCGGCTCGCTCGGAAGATGTGTCGCTTGAAACGAATGAGGGCTCTCGACTGCGACGCCGAGAGCCCTCATTCAACAGCTACGACCCGAAGCTACTGCTTTGGCCCGACAACTTGACCGTCTCCGATCACAAAGTAACCGGGTGGCGGTGACCCGTTGTGTGACAACGCATACGCTTTGGCTGCCGCCGCCTGAGCGTCGACGGAGTTCTTGTCTCCCTTGCTCTGGCTCTTCGGCACAACCACCGTCGCGCATGTGAACGACATGTTCCCCGATGTGTCAGTTACCTTGACAACAATCAGGTAGACCCTTCCGTCAGCCGCTCCGATGCGCTCCGAGCGCAACCTCAGAGTACCGATGTTCAAGTCCCTGGCATCGGGCGAGAAGTTGCCGTCGCCGGTCTCGGCTTCGTCGTCTTCGTCGCCGAACACCAGGACTTGCCTCGTAGCCCCGGGGCAGTTGTCGCTGAAGTTGCCGCCTGCCAGGCCGACATTGATGAGGTTATGGTCCGGTGGCGAGAGCGACGACGTAGCCACGGTGATCGCTGTGACGGACGGCGGCTCCGTGTCGTTTATCGTCACGGTGAATGAACACGTTGCGGTATTGCCCGACGCATCGGTTGCGGTATTCATTACCGTCGTAGTGCCCTTCGGAAATACCGAACCGGAAGGCGGACTACTGACGACCGTCACCCCCGGGCAGTTGTCGCTCGCGGTCACGACAAAGGTTACTACCGCAGTGCACACGCCCGGGTCCGTCGACCTGACTATGTTCGCTGGGCAGCTAATCGTCGGATTCTCCGTATCATTGACCGTCACAGTGAACGAGCAATTGGCCGACGTGTTCCCGCTCGCATCGGTGGCGTGGCAGGTGACTGTCGTTGTGCCTATCGAGAATGAAGTCCCGCTTGCCGGCGCGCAGGTTGTTGTCGCTCCCGGACAGTTATCGCTGGGAGTCGGAGCAAATGTAACTACCGCTCCACACTGGCCGGGATCGTTGGGCACTGTGATATTCGCGGGACAAGCGATCGTTGGGTTCTGATTGTCGTTAACCGTCACCGTGAAGGTGCACGACGCGGAGCCCAGGCTGTTGGTAGCCGTCGCTGTCACGGTCGTAGTGCCGATTGGAAAAACACTGCCGGAAGGTGGCGAATAGGTTATGGTCGGCGTCGGGTTGCCGGTAGCGGTCGCGGCGTTAGCGCCAGTGAAGTTCACCACCGCGCCGCAGGAGTTCGGATCGTTGCTGACTGTGATATTCGGCGGGCAAGTAATAACCGGTGTGACCGGAACGCACGACGGATACTTGAAGGAGCCGATGCGCGTGTGCCAGTTGCCGGTGTTTCCATTTGCCTGCGTGTCGTAGTACTCGGTTGTGTACCAGAACGTGCAGTCATCCACATCGATGCTCATCGAGCTGTAGTCGCCCCATCGATGACAGGGCCCGCCGCCGCAGTTGAAGATTTGCGATCCTGCGCCCGCGATGAGTTGCCTCTCGGTCTGGGGCAGAGTGCCGAGCGGGTCTGAAGCAAGACGGCCGGAGTAGGCAATGCTCGGGAAGTTCGGAGCTGTTCCATTTGACGTGCTGTAACCGAGAGCCATGTTCCCGGCGGTGTCGGTGGCGAGACCACCCATCCATCTGAACAGAGTCGTATCAGGCTGATAAATCTGTTGCTGCACCGGAGTCGTTGCTACTGTCCCGCCGGAGACATCGATCTGCGCCCACTGCGGCGCCGTAGCCGCACCCGCGGGTCGAACGGTGTGGACAACCCACACGGACTCAGCGCTTCCAACTTTTCGATATTGGACCTTCTGCATAATTCGATCGCCCAGGCTATCGAGCGCGTGGGTGTTCGCGGCGGGAGTATCGTTGGGTTGAAGAACTATGTTTGTTCCGGGCGTTGGACCGGAAGCGTGGCTAACGGTTGTTGCCGCGGAAAGCGTGCCTCCCCCGCCGCAGTTTGCCCCGGGGGTGAATCTCCTTACCTGGAAACTTGTAGTCGAGGCGTTGCGAACAAAGAAGTCCGGCGTTCCGGAGGGTGGCATCTGATTCGGCGCCCGCCCCAACAAATTCGATGGGAACAGCGAAGTGCCAATCGCAGCGCTAATGCCGAGCGAGCCTCGAAGCGTCAGGCCGTTGTACATATCGTTCTTGTTGAACGAACCAAAGATCGCGCCGCTGGAATTGCCGCTGCTGTTGAAGGCGTTTGCTCCCATGTAGAGACAGCCGTCGTTCCAATTGCCGAACTTCGGGTAATCGTCGAGTGTTCCCACCGGAGGAAGTCCGGCGCCACCGGTATCAATCCGCACCGCATAAACCCACCAGCCCCCCATCACCGGATCGCCGGTTTTCGAAGCGGCAAAGCACTGGAAGACGGGCGGCACCCAGAGTCCTGTCGTGGTGTTGAGGACGAATGCCAGGTTGGTCAGGATCCAGCGGTCCGCGAGTTGGTCATAAATCACAACCGGATCGCCGAAGGTGTTTGTGTCACAAAGCGTGCCCGTGCCGGTGCCGCCGCCGGGCCGGCTTCCGCTGCTGAAGAGAGAGTTTTCAGTAAACGCCGCCAGGCGCGTGCCGGTGGCCTTGTCATATATTCCGTACGCATCATTGACCGAGATGATGAAATGGTTCGGACCCACGTCCCCGTTTGTATCCGGAGGCGTGCCGGCTCCAGCCTGCCCGCCGGTCACGGGTTCAGTCCTGCTGAGGCCGTTAAAGCTTCTGATCGGCGCCGGGGCGGGAGCCATAAGAATCGGCAACCCGGGCTCGTGCGAGCGCGAGGACTTTTCCATTCCGCCGACCGGAGTTTCCAATTCCTGCAATCTGCTTTCGTAGTCGATGGATCTTTGGTCGAGGTTCGTGGGCACCGGGATCAAGTCGCGCACATCGCCGTCAAACGAGGCGGCGTTGACCGCCGGGATGTCGTATGTTGAAGCCTCCGCGGACTCGTCAACCGGGTCTTGTACCGGTGCTGTCGCGCCCTTGGGAGACCTGAGCTCCGCGCTAAAAACGAGAGGTCTTTCAGGCGCACGCTCGGTCTTCTTCACGACGTTGGGTATCCGCACGCGGTTCTCAGATCGAGACCAGGAGATGTCGCTCGCGAAGAGAAGCAGCGCAACAAGGCAACCGAGACTGAGAGGGATTCTGAGATTAGGCGTTTTGATAGCTCGATCCGTTCTAGGCATCATCGACCTCCTGTTGAATCAGAAAGCAGTTCGTAATTGATTGTGGGCCATTCGAATTGCCGTCTAATGGCTCAGCTTCGGTGGGCGTCGTTCAGCGACACTTCACGAGGTTTCCCTCGCTGCCCCGCACGAGCGTAAATCTGCCGACGCTCTCGGACGAATCTGTAAGCGTGACCGCCAGCGTCATTCGGTCGCCGCTGATACTGCCTGAATAATCTGCCGGACGATTCGGAGGCGTCTCGTTGTCGCGCATTGGGCCGCCGTGTTCGCGTACAAGAGTTCCGCGTGCGCGAAAGTTGCCTTCGCCATCAACCTTGAGAGGTCCGGAAATCACGCCGTGCGCGCAGTCATACTCGACGGTCGCACCGTCGTCTTCGACCTCTATGCGAATGTGATCGCCGCCCCAGACGCCACGCGTAATGAGCATTCCCGTCCGATTATTGGCCTGGTTGTTCACTGGAGATGGTGCGTTTGACCTTGTTTGACAGGAGCCTTGTTCGGTCACGCCCGCAAGGGTAAACGCCAGCACAAAGCCAATTGAAACCAGGTTTGAGTTTGTCACTCGCTTCTCAAATGCGTCGAACTCAACGCGGAACATTGTTCAGTTCATGCCGGATGTCCGACAAACTTCAGTTTGTCGGTGTGCCGCATGTCGACAAACTGAAAAGTTTGTCGGTGTGCCGCATGTCGACAAACTGAAAAGTTTGTCGGACCGTCCAAAAGTGACCACTGGTGACCGAACTTGAAGTGAAACTTTGAGGCCCGTTCTGCGGGCCTGGCTTGATAAGGCGCCGTTTAGGTGATTCTGTTGCGCGTAATAGAACCGCTTACCAACTTAAGCCATCCCACTTGGCTAATGGGCGCGACGATATCAAGCCAGGTTCTTCCTGTCAACGCAGGATTGGCGGGTAGTGAGGTATTAGCGTGTTGCCAGCAAGCAGTCCTCTGCGTCCCCGGCGTCCTCCGCGGTTTCTCTTTCTCAGTGGCTCGGAATCAACAGCAGAGGACGCAGAGGACGCAGAGGAGAAACGCGAATGTGAGCGAGCAACACACTGGGGGCAATGGCGGATTGTTAAAGATCTCCTGGCCGATGTTCTTTACGCCTGGAATTCTATGGAGCAGGAAACGTCCCAACCTCCCCCGGCCTGCGAAGCATTTTGTTGACTTCCCCGCAGTGCAACTCTTCTTCGGCGATCATCCTGCGCGCATACTCTTCCAAAAGCACAGAGCGATCGCGCACCAGTTCCAGAAGCTCTTTGTACAGATCGGTCGCCGCCATCTCAATCTCGAGCGACTCGCGCATAATGTCGTTGATCTCGTGCTTGTGCGTTTCCAGAAGTGGCCCGATGTTGAGTGAAGGATGCTCGCCGAAGTGTGTCACAAGCTCGCCGGCTGCGTGAGCGTGGGCGAGTCCCGTAGCAGCCTGCTCTCGTAGCCAGGATATGATTGGAATTCTGCTGTGCCCAAAAACCATCAGCGAATAGTGCGTGTACCGAACGACGCCCGCTAACTCGTCTTCGAGGATTCTGTTCAACAACGCGACCACTGCTGCTTTGTCCAGTTCTTGCTGCGCCATAGTTTTCTCCTGCGTGAAGGCTGTTTGTTAATGTGGAATCTATACCGAAGCAATATTGCGATGCAATGCGGAACCTCGATTGGGGTGCGCGTCCTTCGCGTGCTTTGCGGTCCTTTGCGCCTTTGCGCTGAGTATTAGGTATTGGCTGAGTATTGGGTATTGAAGGAGCGAGACAGAATACTCAGCGCAAAGACGCAAAGGACCGCAAAGCACGCTGAGGTTATTAAGGAACGCAGAATCCGAACACTACCGTCGATTGAGCAGCCGTCGAACTGCGTGCTATCTTTGGCATTCCTGGGTCAATCACCGCATCTGGCCGGCCAACTGAGAGGGATCCTGAAGTGAGCAGCCACAATCGAGCGCTAGAGGCTCTTCAAACACATTTCGGATTTTCCGGCTTTCTTGAAGGCCAGGCCGAGGTCATCGAGGCGGTCTTAGCCGGCGAAAACTCCGTCGTAGTAATGCCGACCGGCGGCGGCAAGTCGCTTTGTTATCAGTTGCCGGCGATGATGCTTGATGGCGTGACTCTCGTTGTTTCCCCGCTCATCGCGCTGATGAAAGACCAGGTCGATGCGCTCGCCGCGCGAGACATTCCAACTACATTTATTAACAGCTCGCTGGGTTACGCCGAGACCAACAAACGATTGAGTGAAATCCGCCGGGGCTTGTATAAGCTCGTCTACGTGGCCCCCGAACGCTTCCGAAGCGCCGCTTTCATGGAAGCAATTGCCGGCGTGACGGTGCGGCTGTTCGCCGTCGATGAAGCGCATTGCATATCACACTGGGGTCACGACTTCAGGCCGGACTATCTACGGCTCAAGGATGCTGTCGAGCGGCTTGGCAATGCTCAAATAATCGCGCTCACCGCGACCGCAACACAAAAAGTCAGGGCCGACATAAGCGAACAACTGGGCCTGACGAATCCTCGCTTTCTCGTGGCGGGTTTCGATAGACCCAACCTTGCCTTGAGAGTGATTCACATTTCAACCGAGAAGGAAAAACTTGAAACTCTCAAGCAAGTGATGAACACGCCAACCGGGACTGGCATCGTCTACGCCGCAACCCGCAAGAGCGTCGAGCAGATTACCGCCAAACTCAAGATGGCGGGACTGAGTGTTGAGCCCTATCACGGCGGGATGGGCGAGGCCGAGCGAACGCGGGCGCAGGACAGTTTCATGAAAGGTCGAGTGCAGGCGATCGTCGCCACGAACGCGTTCGGCATGGGAATCGACAAGCGCGATATTCGCTTCGTCGTTCATTATCATCTGCCGGGCTCGATCGAAGCCTACTACCAGGAAGTCGGTCGCGCCGGGCGAGACGGGCTGCCCGCCGAATGTCTATTGTTGTTCAACTATGCGGATACTCGCACGCAACAGTTTTTCATCGAAGGCAATCATCCTCCGCCCGAATTGATTCGCCGCGTGTATCACGAGATCGCGTCGTTCGGGCAGGAGAAGATCGAGATGTCCGCTCGCGAGATTGCGCAGCGACTCGGCGAGAAGAACGATATGTCGATCTACTCCGCGCTGGTGGTGCTCGAAAAAGCCGGGCACATCGAACGCGGCCGTACGACTGACAAGAATATCATCGCCGGTTTGACGGCTCGCGTGGACGCCGCCCTCGAGCAAGTTGGCGATGACTCGTCCGAAGGCGCGGTGCTGCGCGAGATGGTGTTCAATCGATACCTGAACGAACGCGAACAGACCGAACTGGATCTGGGCGCGATTGGCCGCACGCTGAATATGGGCGACGCTCAATTGCGAAGAGCGCTTCGAGGACTCGCCTCGCGGGGTGTTATTTCCTACCGAAATGCTTATCAGGGGCGGGGCATCAAGCTGCTGGAGGACCCGCCCGCCGCAGCTTTGCGCATCGATACAAGGGAACTGGCCGCGCGAGCCGCAGCCGAGCAATGGAAGCTCCGCAAGATGATCGACTACTGCTATAACAAATCATGCCTGCGGCGGTTCATCCTTGATTATTTTGGCGATCGCAAGAAGGTCGAGCGTTGCGAGACGTGTTCGGTTTGCGCACCTCATCGGTCGCTGTATGGCGACGGTCCGCGCTCGAAGGGCGGCCGGGCCAGGTCCGGAACCAAGTCCGGAACCAGGTCCGGAACCTTGAGCATCGGAGCGGCGGCGTCCCGTCCGGTGAGCCTTCCCGCGTCTACCCGGATGGATGAATTCATCATCGACAACGCGCCGACCGGCAACGATCTTCGCGAAGAGCTCAAGAAACGCGCGGAACTCAATCGGGCGACGAGCGGATCGGCTGCGCCTGTCGAGCAAGAGACGGCTCTCGGACGCAGCCTCAATCCCGCGGAGATCATTGTAGTGAGAAAAATATTGAGCTGCGTTGCGAGGCTCAACGGTAGATTTGGCAAAGGCACCGTTGCCGCGGTGCTTCGCGGCTCGAGTTCAAAACAGGTGATCGAGCATCAACTGAACAAACTGTCGACGTATGGTTTGCTTCAAGACATGACGCAGGACGACATAACCGAGTACACGAAGGCCCTCATTCAATCCGGCTGCATAGCCGTGGGGCGATCCCAATATCCAACCGTGAGTCTCACCGACTTTGGCAGAGAGGTCATGATGGATCGCGCCGAAGTGACGCTTCAATTGCCCGAGTAAGAGTAAATGCGAGCGTTCAGAGTACCGACTTTAGTCGGGCAGTGACTTGTAAAACCGATGCTTGTAGGTTGCAAGCCACTGCCCGACTGAAGTCGGTACTCTGAACGCCCGCTTCTGACTCTGAACGCCCGCTTCTGAAGGATCACTGACTTACAGAATATCCGTATGATATATTCAGGACTTTGATTCGGCATCACTGCGATGTCTATGCGCTTATGCACTGTTTCTTATCAATCGTTATCCCCGCGTACAACGAAGTAAATCGCATCAGGCGAAGTCTCGACGATGTCCTGAGCTTTCTTAAGAGTCAGCACTACCGCGCAGAAGTCATCGTCATCGATGACGGTTCGTCGGATGAAACCGCCGCCCGCGTATCGGAGTACATTCCGAAGTTCCACGAAGCGGGTCATGACCTTCGCGTGCTGACCAATGAACCAAACCGTGGTAAAGGCTACAGTGTGAAGCGCGGTCTGGCGGAGGCGGCCGGCGAAATAGTCTTGTTCAGCGATGCCGATTTCTCATCTCCAATCACCGAGGCGCCGAAGCTGTTGGATCCCATCGCCGAAGGACAGGTAAACGTGAGCATCGGCTCTCGAGCGCTCAATCGCGAGTTGATCGGCGTGCATCAACCCCGGATGCGCGAGTTCGGCGGCATGATTTTTAATTTTTGCATGCGAACCATAACCGGGTTGAAGTTCAAGGACACGCAGTGCGGGTTCAAAGCCTTTCGCCGCGAACAGGCGCTGCCCGTTTTCAAACTCCAGCGAATCGATCGCTTCGGCTTCGATCCGGAAGTGCTGTACATCGCCAAAAAACACGGCAATCGCATCCTCGAGGTACCCGTCGCCTGGAATCACTGCGAAGGCGGCGAACTACAGAGCAAGTGGAACTACTTGCGCGACTCGATTGACATGTTTGCCGATTTGATTCGCATAAGACTCAATGACGTCGCCGGACGATACGATGCTCCAGGCAAGCAACCCGAGTCCGAAGCACAGCAACCAGTCGGAGCAGCAACAAAACAAAGATGATCAGGCTCAACGTCAACATCGATCACATCGCAACCATACGGCAGGCGCGCAGGACCTGGGAACCGAGCGTGATCGCCGCCGCGGTGCTCGCCGACCTGGCAGGCGCCAGCGGGATCACCGTTCATCTTCGTAGCGACCGGCGTCACATCCAGGATGAGGACGTGCGGCTTCTACGCGGGGTGGTAAAGACCCACTTGAATCTGGAGATGGCTGCAACGGATGAGATGGTAAAGATCGCTTCCGAGGTGCGTCCAAACACCGCGACGCTGGTCCCCGAGCGCGCCGAAGAACTAACTACCGAAGGCGGTCTGGACGTGCTCGCGCACGAGGCAGAGATTGGACGAGCGTCCGACAAACTCTCGGCGGCGGGAGTGCTGGTAAGCATCTTTGTGGATCCGGATCTCACACAAATCGAAGCCTCTCGGCGAGTGGGTGCGCATCAAATCGAAATATGTACGTCGCGTTATTCGGAGATGACCGATCCAACGCTCGCCAACGATGTAAGCCAGGTCCACGCCGAACTCGAGCGAATATCCCTGTGTGCAATGCGGGCCGGTGAACTAGGTCTGAGCGTTGCGGCGGGACACGGATTGACTTACCGCAACGTGCGCGCAATTGCGGAGATTGATCCGATCGAAGAGTTCAATATCGGACACAACATCGTCGCGCGAGCCGCTCTGGTTGGGATGGAACGCGCGGTGAGAGAAATGATCGTCGCGATAAGCGTGATGCGTGAAACGTGATGCGTGAAACGTGATGCGTGAAAGGTGGGACGTGATCCGTGAATCGTGAGCCCCCATGTGTGATTGGATGGTTGTGTTGTTAGGTCTCAAGGAAGGGAGTACGCATCACGTATCACGCATCACGTTTCACGCATCACGCATCACTCCTCACGTTTCCCGTAGCTCGTCAGGTTTCGCGACTTGTCACGATGGCGTTCAAGCGCGAGTTGAATCAACCTGTCAATCAACTCCGCGTATGGAACACCGCTAGCCTCCCACAACTTCGGATACATGCTTATCGAAGTGAATCCGGGCATCGTGTTTATCTCGTTTATGATTACGCGATTGGTTCCGCGCTCAACAAAGAAATCGACGCGCGCCAACCCGGCTCCGTCGATTGCTCGAAAGGCGGTCACCGCGGCGCGCTGGATTTGTTGGATCGTCTTCTTTGGAAGCTTCGCCGGAACTTCAGTCCGGGAGGTATTATCGACGTACTTGTCCTCATAATCGTAGAACTCGTGACCGGTTATGATCTCTCCGGGAAGACTTGCCGCCGGATCGTCGTTACCCAGCACACTCACTTCGATCTCACGGCCATCCACCGCGCGTTCGATGACGATCTTCCGGTCGTATCGCGCGGCGTCGTTGATTGCGTCGCGAAGCTCTTCCTTGTTTGTAGCTTTGGATACGCCGACGGATGAACCCAGATTCGCGGGCTTGACGAACATCGGAAAGCCAAGAGAGCGCGCGACGCGTTTCACAATTGCCTCCGGATTCTCTTCCCACGACGAGCGCAAGAACCATTCGTACTCGATGATTGTGAGACCCGCCTGCCGGAACAGGTCTTTCATCGCGATCTTGTCCATACCTGTCGACGAAGCGAGCACGCCACATCCGACGTACGGAACCCCGGCCATCTCCAGCAAACCCTGAATCGTTCCGTCCTCTCCATAAGTGCCATGGAGCACCGGAAAGACCACGTCCAGCGGATCACTCGAAATTGCGCGGTGTCCCTCGTTAAGCCGCGTGAGTCCCTGTCTGGTCGGATCGCCGATGATGGCGACCCGTTCCTGAGTGTCAGAGGCCATCACAGCCGCGGGAAGCAGAGCGGCTGCGTTTCCCGACGTCAGCCATCGGCCTTCCTGGGTGATGCCGATCGGCACGACTTCATATTTAGACTTGTCGATCGAGTTTATTATCGACTCCGCCGAGCGCAACGACACTTCGTGTTCACCCGATCGCCCGCCGAAGATCACACCGATTCTCAGTTTCTTTCCCAAATCAATTCGCTCCTGTCTTGTAAGGGCGGCCCCTCCGTGGAACCCACCCGACGCCGCGAGCTTTGCGGTACTTTGCGAGCTTTGCGCAAGGAATCCGCTCGAGAAAGAGAGATACGTTGAACGCAAAGCTCGCAAAGTACCGCAAAGCCCGCAAAGGATTTCTTCACGGTATCGGCTCGCTAATACGAGCACCGCTTACTCCGTGGCCGCCCCTCTTTACGGTTATGATGCATTGGCAGCCAAACAGGGGCGGCCACGGAGGCCGCCCTTACATGTCGTTCGCCGCGTTTCTTTCACACTCCCGAATTCTAGCCCGCACCTTGGCGATCCCGCGCCACGCCAGCAGCAGGTGAATCACGCAGAATGCCAGCGGCAGCAATACGAAGGGATTCACAAGCAGTAACACAAATCTCACAAGGGATTTGGACCAGATCGGGATCGCGAAGATCAGACAAAGCGCAATAAGCGGAATGAAGATTCGAGCCTGCTCGTTTAGCCTGTCGATCCTGTCCTGCAAATCGATAGCGAGTCGATCGCGCTCCGCCGCAACTGCGCTCCGCTGGATCGAGCCGGTGCCTGAATTTTGCGCGTAAGGTTGCTCGGGCATTTTGATGACAACGATTCGACCGGTGCTTTTACAAGATTTTCTTGCCAAGCGCCGATAGGATGAGTTCGACTGCCAACAACGCGGTCTGGTTGGCCGTGTCGAAAACCGGATTGACTTCCGTAAGCTCGACCGACAACACTCGCCCTGAATCGGCGATCTTCTCCATGGCAAAATGTCCCTCTCGATAAGTCGCGCCGCCACGCTCGGGGGTTCCAACCCCCGGCGCGTAGAATGGATCGATAAAATCCATGTCCATTGTGACGTGAAGTCCGGCCGTGTTGAGCGATGCAATCTCCAGGGCTTCGTTAATGACGTCGGGCATCCCTCGTTCATCCAATTCACTCATCGTGAAGACGCGAATGCCGAGCGATTTCAGAAGCTCGCGTTCTCCGGGGTCTATGCTGCGAGCCCCGATGATCGCGGTGTTCTCAGGCAAAACCTTTGGCGCGAATCCGGCAACGTGCGTGAGCTCGCGCGCGCCGCGGCCCAGCAACGCAGCCAGCGGCATCCCGTGAATGTTACCCGACGGCGAAGTTTCAGGTGTGTTGGAGTCTGCGTGCGCGTCAAGCCAGATGATGCCGACCCTCTTTTTGCGTTTGCGATAATAAGACGCAAGCCCCGCCACGCTGCCGATTGCGATTGAATGATCCCCACCCAGCACGACCGGCAACGCGCCCTCATCGAGGGCCGCTTCGGTCATCGAGGCCAGCTCTTCGGCGGCGGCGGCTATCTGTTGAAGGTAGCGCGCGCGCGGATTCATTTCCTCGACGGCTTCCGGCGGATGCACGTTGACGTTGCCGGCGTCGGTCACTTCATATCCCAGCAACGCAACCGCGGAATTCAATCCGGCGATTCGAATCGCCGACGGGCCCATATCCACGCCGCGCCGGCCCGCGCCCAGGTCCATCGGGACGCCAATTATTTTGGCTTTCTTGCTCATATCAGACGGCGTTTAGAGCACCAACGCTGGTTGGCCCTTCGCGTTCGGGAAGCCGATCAAAGTCAATAATGCTTCGTCGTGCGTATTGTCCCATCCAAGGCGTTCGAGCCGCAAGACAGTAGCTGAATCCTGTTGCAATTGGTTATGGTTAGAAATGGGCCTTGGGTCACGGCACTTCGAAGCGGCGATCGAGCGTTCCGCTCGGAAACCCCGTAGGGGTGCGATGTTTATAGTAAAGACCGCACGCGAACTTCCGATCTCCGTTTAGGAGCGGCATAAACCTTTAGCGCAGGACATTCCACCCCTACGGGGTTAGCAACGTAGCGATCTCGATACCATAAACATTCTACCCCTACGGGGTTCTAAGAAATTCTCCAGAGCTTCCATCGATGAGGAGCCCCGTCCGCCATAAGTCCCATTCTTAATCACACCTGTCGCAAGTGGGAATGATTCGTTCCGTTGAAAACAAAACGAGGCCGCGTTGCGCGGCCTCGATAAGTGAGTTCGGATTATCGCGATCTTAACTTCCAGAATAGGTTTCGAGAGCGCTTCGCGACGTGTGGCCTTCGCTATCCTGCTGGCTCGCGACCTTGATGGCGGCGAGAATCTTGGGCACGTAATCCCGCGTCTCCTTGGGAAGCAGTTCCTTTTCGTAGAGATCCCAGAAATTCGCGCGGCCGTTCTTGACGATGGCGCCCATCACTCGGGGCTCGCCGGAATTGTAAGCAGCCATCACCAGCGCCCAGTCGCCGAAAATCGTGTACAGGTCGTGAAGATATACGGCCGCGACCCGTGTCTGTTTGAAGGGATCTGCGCGCTCGTCGTCTCCGCTTTTTACTCTTAGGCCGTAGTCCGTCGCCGTCGCGGGAATGAACTGCCAAATCCCGCCCGCCGCTGCCGGCGAAACCGCTCGAGGATTCCAGACGCTTTCGACGAAGGCGAGCCACACCAGGTCTTCGGGTACGCCGGCGTTGCGAAACTCCGCGCGCGCCATCTCCAGGTACGCGTCGCACCGCTCGATCCCGACTTTCATGGTCCTTTTTCCGATGGGGCTGGAAGTGTAATAACTCATCCAATGCTCGATAGCCGGGTTCGTTTCAAACGCCATGTCGCCGACCGTCAAATGTGAATTCACCGTGAACTGCTTCTCGGAATCGGTTGACGAAGCAACTACATTGCTCGAACTAGCCGGCTGCGCGGCTGCGCTTTCGGCTCGGGCGCTTGCGGCGGTTCTGGCGTTTCCGGTTCTTGCCACCGTTGCCCTGATGCCGCTGCCGTGTTTTAGGGTGGCGACGCCTGAGCTGCTCTCGGCGCTAACGGCGTCACCCTTCACCCTTTTTGTGAGACCGTCGAGGTAACTTGCAAGATGCTGATTCGCGCCGGCGCCGTCCGTAAGAATCGAAATCGCTTTTCTAAAAGCGCCACGCGAGCGAGTCAGGCCAGCAGGAACTGAGACGCCGCCTGCTTGAGCTTCAGCAGTAGATGTCGAAGGCAGATCGCCCGCGGTATCGAGCACGGCAGAGAGGATCGCAAGACTGGTAAGAACAACAGAAATTATTTTCTTTGCGGTTTGCTTTTTGATGAAGCCGGTTTCTGAGCTTGGGACAAGAAATCGCCTTAGGTTCATGCACACTCCTGTCATACACCGCCGGTTGTGCCGGTTCGGTTATCTATTCTTAATTAGTGATTGGGACTACTGGATGTGATCTGCTCTTCTGAGAGGCGTCTACTTCAGCAAGTCAAACTCTTCACCCATACCCTTGTTCGTTCTTCACGTCCACTCAATCTGATGTACGAATCTTACCAAGCTGAGATGCGGAAAACCAGACCTATGATCGGTCGCAATCAAATTGCAAGAAAGGCGGAAATCGGTGTTGGTTCTGTTTGCCTCTTTAATCACCAGGAAGGAATTAACCGCTGATTTTCGCTGACTGCGTTTCGCTGACCTGCGCAGATCAGCGTACCGAAGGCGGCGCAAATCAGCGGTTAATTGGGTCCGCGCGACAGGCTGAATCACTGAGGGAAAATGCCCTACTGTATGCGCGCTTTCAGGACCGCGATGGCTTCTTCGGCTGTGGCCGCGAATGAAAGAAGTGTCATATCAGCATCGGACACGACCAGATGCTCGCGCAGGCATTCGATCGCGCGAGGCCAGCAGTCGCCGAGCAGGATCAAGGGCCGCTGCGGAAGCACGTTCATCACGAGCTTGTTCCACACCAGCGAGATCTCGGTCACAGTTCCCATCCCGCCGCGCAGTGCAATGTAGCCTACCGATTCGAGAATCAATTTTTGAAGTCGCGCGTAGAAGTCGGCGCTCGGCTCGATCTTTTTCAGATAAGAATTGGGCGCCGATTTGAACTGGTCCATCGTTACGCCGATAACGTGGCCGCCCGCTTCGTGCGCGCCGCGGCTGATGGCTTCCATGACTCCGGCGTAGCCGCCCGAGCAAACATCGAAGCCGGCCTCGACCAGGAGCCGGCCGAGCTTTAGCGCTTCCTTGTATTCGGCGGCTTCGGGTCCGCACCGCGAGCCGCCAAATACAGTGATTCGTTTGTTGTTGTTGTTGTTTGGTCCAATCAATGGCTTACCCGGAAGGCGGCAATACTGCCTTCCACACGAACCTCACCTTACCAGATTTTGGGTAGTGGGTCAGTTTGAGGTTCAGAGTTCAAGCTTTAGCTTGCTCTCGAGTTTTATGGTTGAAAAACGGCAAGCTAAAGCTTGAACTCTGAACTTGATCTTCAAACTGACCCACTACCAGATTTTGACTCGCAGAGCCTCCGGTCTCGCCATCGAATTGTCGCCTTCGCAGCCAAAGGCTTTTAGAAATTCCGGCATATTCGATATAGGACCGAGCACCCGGAATCGCGCCGGCGAGTGCGGATCCGTCACAATCAACTGTCGCGCCATCTCCGGCCGCGTATTGCGCCGCCAGCTTTGCGCGAAGGCAAGAAAGAAACGCTGCTCGGGCGTGAAGCCGCCTATCTTTTCCGGACGCGGCTTGCCGTCGAGCGCTTTCTGCAAAGCCAGGTAGGCGATCTTCAGCCCCCCGAGATCGGCAATGTTCTCGCCCATAGTGAGCTTGCCGTTGATGTGCAGAGACTCGATCGGAACGTAGTCGCTGTATTGCTTGTCTATCAGTGCGGCGCGAATGTTGTAGTTCTTCTCATCGTCAGCCGTCCACCAGTTTTTCAAGTTCCCATCGGCGTCGAACTGGCGGCCCTGATCGTCAAACCCGTGAGTCAACTCGTGACCAATGATACTGCCGATTGCGCCGTAGTTAATCGCATCGTCCGCCTTCGGGTCAAAGAACGGCGGCTGAAGTATGCCGGCCGGAAAGACGATCTCATTGAAGTTGGGGTTGTAATACGCATCGACCGTCGGCGTAGTGATTCCCCACTCGGTGCGATCGATCGGCTTACCGATCTTTTTCAGATTGCGTTCAAATTCAAACTCGCTGGCCTGGAGATCGTTCTGCACGTATGATCCGCCGTCAACCGCAAGCCCCGAGTAATCGCGCCACTTGTCGGGATAGCCGACCTTCACAACGATCGCGTCGAGTTTCCTCAACGCATGTTTGCGGGTGTCTTCACTTATCCAATCCAGAGTCGAGAGACGATCGCATAAAGCGGCCTTCAGGTTTGCAACCATTGTTTGCGCTTGAGCCTTTGCCGCACCTCCGAAAGTTTTCGCGACGTAGAGTTGCCCCAGCGCTTCGCCCAGGTCTGAATCCGTGGCTTGCAGAACCCGCTTCCATCGAGGCCTCAGCTCTTTCGCACCCCCGAGGATCGTCCCGTTGAAATGAAAATCCTCGTTTACAAAAGGCGAGCTGAGCTTGCCGGCCGTTGCGTTGATGAGCTGCCATCGTAAATACGTTTGCCAATCGTTGAGCGGAACGGTCGTCATCATCCTGCCAGCTTCCTTGAAAAACTCCGGCTGCGCGACGTTGATGTCACCAGGCTCGGCAATGCCGATGCTCGCAAAGTAGCGGTCCCAGGAATAGCCCGGCGTCAATGCGTTCAAATCAGCAAGACTCATCTTGTGATAGACAGCATTGGGATCACGCTGTTCGACCTGTGTCATAGAAGCCTTCGCCAGCCGTGTTTCCAAAGCCATCGACGTGTTTGCTTCGTTCGCCGCCTGAGCCGGGTTATCGCCAAGCAACTCGAACATTTTGGCGACGTGCTCGACGTACTGCTTGCGAATCTCTTTCGACTTCTCATCGTCGTTTGTGTAGTAGTCGCGGTCGGGGAGACCCAGGCCGGCTTGATAAAGCTGAGCGATGATCCGTGTGCTGTTTTTGAAGTCCTGATAAGCGAAGAAGCCGTACACCGGAGAAATCGTGAGCCGGTGCAGATGGGCTATTTCATCCTGGAGACTCGTGGCATCTTTGATCGCGGCTATGCGAGCGAACTCTTTTTTGAGTGGCGCGGCGCCTTCAGCCTCGATTCGAGCTTCATCCATCCCGGCACGATAGAAGTCGCCGACTTTGCGAATCACGCTGCCCTTCGGCGCTTTGGTGTCTTTGGCGGAGTCTTCGAGAATCTGATGCAGGACGACAAGGTTCTTTTCGTATAATTCGGCGCCCGACCCCCACGAGCTGCGATCAGCAGGGATCGGGGTGTGTTCGAGCCATTGGCCGTTAGCGTATCCGTAGAAATCCTGGCACGGCTTCACGGTTGCGGCCATGCCATTGATATCAATGCCGCGCCATCGCTGTTCGGCAGATTTGGTCTGGGCAATAAGGCCTGAGCTTGCAAGGTTGATTGCAAGCAACAGGCTCACAATCGTAATCCCAAACTTTTGCAGCCTGGTCATGATTTTGATTCTCCTGAGACCGGCAGGTCGATTCACTCGGGCACTGAGTTCTTTAACTATACGGCCAACACGTAAATCAAGGTTTCAATCTGTATAACATTCTCGGGAACGGAATCGTCTCGCGAATGTGCTCTATCCCACATAGCCAGGTGACGCACCGCTCGATGCCCATTCCAAACCCGCCGTGCGGGAACGTTCCGTACTTGCGAAGATCGAGATACCAATTAAAAGCCTCTTCCGGCAACCCGTGAGCTTGAATCTGCTTGACCAGGTACTCGAGATCAGCCGCGCGCTGGCCGCCCCCGATGACTTCCCCGTAGCCCTCGGATGCCAGCACGTCCACACACATCGCAAGCTCCGGGCGCTCGGGGTCGGGCTGCATGTAAAAAGCCTTCACCGCCGCCGGGTACCGGTGCACCATCACGGGCTGATCGAACTGTTTGGATAGATAAGTCTCGTCCGGCGCGCCGAAGTCTCCTCCCCATTCGAAGCGGGCTTCCAGCTCACCCTTATCGTGAGCCTCCTGAAGCATCTTCACTGCATCGTCGTACTGAAGCCTGGGAAACGGCGGCGCTATTTTCTCGAGCTTCGACGTGTCGCGCTCCAACTCCGCAAGTTCCTTGCGTCGATTCTCGAGCACGCGCTGCACGATGAATGTAAGGAAACGCTCCGCAAGATCCATCAGGTCGTCCAGCTCCGCAAAAGCCACTTCGGGCTCGACCATCCAGAACTCCGTGAGGTGGCGGCGAGTCTTTGACTTCTCCGCTCGAAACGTCGGACCGAAGCAATAAACCTTACCGAACGCCGCCGCAGTGGCTTCATTGTAGAGCTGACCCGATTGCGTCAGGTATGCCTTCGAGTCCTCGAAGTAGTCGACCTCGAACAACGTGGTCGTTCCCTCGCAAGCCGCCGGCGTGAAGATCGGCGTATCCATAAGCAGGAAGCCGTCCGAGTCGAAGAAGTCCCGAACCGCGCGAATCACTTCGGCCCTGATGGATAGAATCGCGTGTTGCCGCTTCGAGCGCAGCCACAGGTGCCGATTGTCCATCAGGAACTCAACCCCGTGCTCTTTGGGCGTGATCGGAAACGGCTCTGCGATCTGGACAACCTGGACATCGACTACGTCAAGTTCGAAGCCGCCGGGCGCTCGCTCGTCGGCGCGAACGCTGCCACGCACGATGATCGATGACTCCTGAGTGAGTTTCTCGAAGTCGGTCCATACCTGCTCAGGGACGTTCTTCTTGAAGACGACCCCTTGAATAATGCCTGACCCGTCGCGGATCTGTGGGAACATCAATTTGCCGCTTGAACGAGAGTTATAAAGCCAACCCTTGATCGTGATTTCTTCGCCGATGTGTTTGGATACGTCGCGGATAAATGTTTGAGCCATAGCACTCCGGTCTCTCAGTGAACGTGGATTCGATTAATCGAATTGGTAATCCTACTACAGCGGCTTCAGGGTTTGAAGGTTGCTTTGCGCGCCAGTGTTGTCTTAGACTGGCGGCATCTACCTTCCTGGGCAAACGGAGGTGAGATTATGAATGACGATGACGATACGAAGAACCTGGACAATCACGAACTGCTACTACAGCTAATCGGAATGTTTCGATCGTTCGACGAGCGGCTTCGAGAACACGACGCCAGAATTGAGTCTCTCGAAAAAACAGTCGAGGCTCGGCTCTACGACACTCGGCCCTTGTGGGAAGCAGTTCAACTTCAAATAGTCGAGCTGCGAGCGGAAATGGAAAAGGGCTTCAGAAGATCTGATCGCAAAGCGGCGCTGTTCCACGAGCAGGTTTCCGACCTCTACGCCTACCAGCGAGACATGGACGAGCGCCTCGAGAAGCTTGAGCCCAAGTCGTAACGAGCATTTGTTGACTATCCTACTGACCGTGGTCTACAGAAGATTCGACTGTCTGTAACCCGTCTTGTCTGTGTTTTCATCTCGGACAGTTTGCGTTCTGACACTGTCGAAGCAATTCGATTTCCTGGCGGAATTCGAATAGTTATGCGCGACCTTACAAGACGGCACCGTTGTTGCTGAACTAGTAATTCGTCATGCTCAAGGTGATGAACACCTGTAAGGGCGTGCCTCCGTGGGTGCCCGTCATCGGTGATCGAAGTGGGTCGCAACAGAGGGGCGCCCACCGAGGGACGCCCTTACAGGTGTTCATCAGAATTAGTGTGACTGACTACTGAGTCGCGGGAGATTACTGAACGCAAAACGGAGGATCAGAAAATGTCTGAACGAATAATCGAGGAGCATGTTCACACTGATGGCGGTGGAAGCGGAGGATTGATGGTGCTGGCCGTCGTCCTGCTAATGATAGTCGTACTTGCCGTGCTTTACTTCGCGGGTGTGTTTCGACGTGGTCCGGCCAAGCACGAGATCGATGTCAACATCAATAAGCCCGGCGTAGTTCTGATGCTTCGCTAGGCTGACCTTCGCCGATTAGCGTCGATGAGTTGATAAGCAAGGACTGGCCGGCCACTACTTGAGTGGCCGGCTGGAAGCTAGCGGCTGGCTCTTTGATGCGGGCACTCGTCGATAAGGCGTCTGCTGCGTAAACTGCATCGTTAATGTCTTGTCGACTCAAAGACCATGTCATTCCTTTCGACAGGCAGCCTTTAGTTCCCTTTCGCGGTCGCGCGCCCGCTCCGCAGAACTGCTGCACTTGAGTGTAAAGCTGTCGACAATACTGATCGCGCAGACCTGCCTCTTCTGAAGGTCCAGTTCAGAGTTCAAGCTTTAGCTTGCCGTTTTTTTTCAGCCATAAAGCTCAAGAGCAAGCCAAAGCTTGAGCCCTGAACCGCCAAGTGACCCACCACTCACCGAGAGCTCCGCATTGACAAGGGCTGCGCGCGGGCGATAGAACCTGCTGATAGGATTCAGGCTAGTTCAACAGTGGAACAGACAAGACGCGAGAGGAAAAAGATGCGATACACGGCAACCAGGTTATTTGCATTCATGCTGCCGGCGATGATCTGCGCAACAGCGATGGTCAACACCGCTGACGCGCAAAAGACAAGCGCGCCCGCTAAAGCGGGTTACCATCTGCTGAAGAAGATCGAAGTTGGCGGTGAGGGCGGCTGGGACTATTTGTTTGTTGACGGCACGGCGCGAAGGCTCTATGTCTCGAGAGGTACCCGGGTGATGGTGTTCGATGCAGACACCGGCAAGACTGTAGGAGAGATTCCAGACACAACAGGTGTTCACGGCATCGCCATCGCCGGCGACGTCGGCCGGGGATTCACCAGCAACGGGCGAGACGGGTCTGTGACGATATTTGATTCGAAGACGCTCAAGACGATCAGCAAAGTAAAGGTCGGCACCAATCCGGATTGCATTATCTACGATCCCGCGACGCATCGTGTGTTCGCTTTTAACCGAGGCAGCTCCAGCTTCTCGGCTATCGACGCCAGTAGCGGCGAGGCAGCCGCGCCAGTCGACCTCGGCGGACATCCCGAGTTTGCAGTCGCCGACGGCAAAGGCATGGTCTTCGTCAACCTGGATAACAAGAGCGAGATCGTTGCAATCGACTCCAAAAAGCTGGAGGTGAAAGCGCACTGGCCGGTCGAACCAGGTGAAGATCCTTCGGGCCTCGCCATTGACCGCAAACGAATGCGTTTGTTCTCGGTGTGCGGCAACAAGAAGATGATGGTGCTGGATGCGACCACCGGCAAAGTTGTAGCCGATCTTCCAATCGGAACCGGCCCGGATGCCGCGGGGTTTGATCCCGAAACGAATCTTGCCTTCAGCTCCAATGGTGAAGGAACGCTGACCGTGATTCACCAGGATTCGGCGGATAAGTACTCAGTGGTTGAGAACGTAACCACGCAGCGCGGAGCGCGAACGATGGCACTGGATCCGAAGACGCATAATATTTTCCTGGCTACCGCTCAATACGGCGCCGCTGCCGCGCCTACCCCGGAGCGCCCAAACCCGCGGCCGGGCATAGTGCCGAACAGTTTTGTCATATTGGTATTTGGGAAGTAAACGTTCTTACATCTTTGCGCGCTTTGCGGTCCTTTGCGTCTTTGCGTTGAGAATTATTCTCAGCGCAAAGACGCGAAGAACCGCAAAGCACGCTAAGGTCATTGCCTTTGGACTTCGACGAGATTATCGAAGAAAGTCGCGCCGGCGCCGATGTCGGTCAACTCCTGCGAAACGAGTTGATTGACATTCGCATGACCGGGACTGAGCTTGTTCCACCAGATCGAAAGCGCTACCGCGACGCCGGGTTTGACTCGGTCGGTTATTCGAGCTACAAGCCGGCATTCGCCTCGATCATTCCAAACGCGCACCGTGTCACCATCGTCGATTCCGCGACGCTCGGCGTCCTGCGCGCTGAGCTGGATGAACGGCTCCCGCTCGCTCTTCAGGAAGCTGCTCAGGTGCGAGAACGTTGTGTTCAGAAATGAATTTGCGGGCGGGCTGATCAGTTGCAGCGGAAATCGAGCTGCCAGTTCCGGCGCGCTGTCGGGCGACTCGCGAGGTGGAATGAACGCCGGAAGCGGATCGAGCCCCGCCTGCTCCAACGTCTCGGAATAGAACTCACATTTCCCTGATGGCGTTAGGAACCGGCCGTCCGCAAAAGGCGCGAACGTCTCCGGCAGGTTCAATCGCGCCCATCCCCGCTCCTTTAGTTGATCCAGCGTGATACCGCGGAGCGGCGCGTAGTCGGTCGCGATCGCCTGCCGGATGATGTCTTCGTCCGAGTCTTCAAAACACGAATCGTCAAATCCCATTCGCGCGGCAAGCAGGTGAAACACTTCCCAGTTGGGCTTCGCTTCTCCCATCGGCTGAATCGCCGGCTCGTTGTAGACGAGATAATAGTGGCCATACGGCTTAACCATATCTCGATGCTCGAGCTGCGTCGTCGCCGGCAACAGGATGTCAGCGTAGTCCGCCGTGTCCGTCTGAAACTGCTCGTGAACCACAGTAAACAAATCTTCTCGCTGAAAACCTGTGAGGACTTTCGATTGATCGGGCGCGACCGCCGCGGGGTTCGAGTTATAAACGTAGATCGCCCGGACCGGTGGATCAGCTTCCGTGAGCGCCTCGCCCAGCCGCGACATATTGATCGTTCGCGGATTACCGGGAATCAGGTCGGGCCTCTCGAGAACGTTCTGGTCGAACGCAAACATTCCGCTGGTGGAAAGCAAGATGCCTCCGCCGGCATCGCGCCACGAACCGGTGAGCGCGGGTAGTGACGACACTGCGCGCACCGCCATACCGCCGCCCGCATGTCGCTGCAGGCCGTAGTTGATCCTGATCACCGCGGGCCTGGTCGTCGCGTATTCGCGGGCGAAACTTTCGATCTCTTCTTCGGACACGCCGCATATTTGCGCGGCGCGATCCGGCGGGAATTCGGCGGCTCGCTCGCGCAGTTTGTCGAAGCCGAGCGTGTAGCGATCGATGTAGTCGAGGTCTTCGAGCCCCTCCCTGATAATCACGTTCATCATCGCCAGCGCCAAAGCCGCATCGGTGCCCGGCCTTACTTGAATCAACTGATGGCAGTGGTCGTGTGTGTGATTGCGATAGGGGTTCACTCCGATTAGCCTTGCGCCATTGGCCAATGCTTCCTTGATCTGCGGCCACAGGTGAATGTTCGACGACAGCGTGTTCGTCCCCCACAGCACGATCAGCCGCGCGCGGTGGAAGTTCTCCATATCCGTTCCGATTTTCGCCCCGACCGTGAGCCTCAACGCTTCGCCGCCGGCCGCCGAACAAATCGTGCGAGCGAGCTTGCTTGCGCCGAGACGGTGAAAGAACCGCCGATCCATGCTTCCGTTGTTGACGATACCCATCGTCCCGCCGTAACTGTACGGAAGGATCGCTTCAGGGCCGTCGCTTGAGTCAGCAATTTCCTGAAAGCGCTTCGCTATCGTCTCGAGGGCCTCATCCCAACTGATGCGCTCGAAACGGCCTTCACCTTTAGCGCCGATTCGCCGCATCGGATAGAGCAAGCGATCCGGATTGTAGACTCGCTCGAGATAGCGGGCGACTTTGGTGCACAGGAATCCCTGCGTAGGAAGATGATCGGGATCGCCCGACACTTTTGTAGCGCGGCCGTTTTGGACTTCAACAAGCATCGCGCAAGTATCCGGACAATCGTGCGGGCACGCGGCATGGATAATCTTCATTTCTTGCATTGAGGCTCTTCAGTGCGTCAGGCTTTGCTCCGAAACAACTGCTTGAGTTGTTTGTAAGCAGGGAGCAGCAGGCGATACTTTATCTTGCCGTAACGAGAAAGCAATCGCCAACCAAGAGAGTTGGTGATCTTCGCGAGATCAGCGCGCTTAATAGCCAACTCTTCGGCCAGCTCGACCGCCTTCTGCCTGCCTTCAGAAACCTGATCTTCGAGTCGCGCTGCTTGCCTTGCGTGGCTGGCCTCGAGAACCTCTGTCTCTCGTTCGCGATCGGTCAAGCGCGAACGCAGCACATTGTTCTCGGTTTCCATCGAGTCGCGCTCACCCTGCAGCCGCGCCATTTCGATTTCGTGTGAACTCTTGAGAATCGATATCTCCGTTTCACGCGCGGCAAACTGCGAATGCAACTTATAGTGTTCGGCTTCGATCCAATCCCGCTCTCCCTGCAACCGGTCGTTTTCTTTCAATCGTCGAGCCAACCATCGCAAGTAATGGGCGGCCTCGCGAGACTCAGCCGCCCAATCACTCCCGCCTGTAGCGTGTTCTTCAATCACCTCCCCATAAAGCGACAGTAGCTCATCAATCACCGCATCACGGCCGGCGGTGGCCCGAATCCGTTGCGATACGAGGGCCGCATCGTCGGCGTCATATTTAGCGATCTCACTGGCAATCGCATCCACGCTGATTGATTCACTGAGCGCCCGTATCCCGAAATTCAGCGGGCGCAACCGTTCGAACTCGCGCGTAGTTACCATCGGCCCAATATTGCGCCCGTCGTATAGCACGACCGCCGCCCCGACTGACATCGCCTCGATCGCGGATCTTGCCTTCGCGAAAATGAGGTCGTAATTACCGAGGACAATCTCCGGCTCTGCACTCGGTTTGCCCGAACTCAACCCGATGACGTCGAGCGCAATTCCGGCGCGTTCGCACGCGTCCCGCACATCCGCGACAGTCGTATGTTCATTTGCCTCGTTGCTGAAGACCAGAGCGCGTTCGGGGCGTGACGGAAGAGGTGCTCGCGGCTTAAACCGTTCGAGGTCGGCAAAGTTGAGCAGAACGCTGACGCGATCTTCCGGAATGCCGTTCTCTAAGACAAGGCGGTCGCGACAAGTGTAGTCTACCGCGACATACCTCAAGATCCTTGGGAAGCGAGGCGGAATTTCTTCCCAGGGGATCCATCCGTGACAAACGAAAATCGCAGGAGTACTCGGAAAGTGAAGCAACGCCATCATCGTCTCGACATGATGTTGTCCGTGAATAATGTCGGGCGGGGTCGTCAGCGCATCAAGGCTGTCTATCACCGGGATGGTCGCATCGCGCAGCTCTCGCGCCACATCTCCCAGCAAAGTGCTGAACGCGACCGGTGTGTGACCCCGTTTGAGCAGAGCGATCGCAATGTCTCGCACGTACAATTCGGAGCCGGCTCGGTTCGCGAGAGTGTTATTGGTAATCAGTACCGTGAGGCCGCCCATTGGATTACCTCTTTGCGTGGTTCTGCAGCTCTTCGAAGATTGGCAAAATGTGTTCGCGGTAACGGATCACGCGGAGATAGTGACCTTCCGATACCTGCTTCTCTCCATAACGCTCATAGAAGGGCGGCTCTTCAACAGGACCATCTGTGCCAACAGCACTGATGACCGGTCGGAGAGCTTCGAACCGAAAGGCACCGGTTCCTGCTTCGTTGATCATTTTCGCGACGTCGTCTCTGAGCTCCAAATACGCTTCTGCCGCCCCAAGTTTTCGCCCGAGGGCGGCTTCGTCCAGACGGAACCGTATTTCCTCACCGCGAGACACATCTGAATTCAAATCGGGCTGGCCGATGACGCGGAAGTCAAAGTTCGCAATTGGATTTGTCTTGCGTCTGTTCGCCAGCTCCACTGCAGCGTTGATCACGCTGCGGCACAAATCATGTATCGGGTTGTAGCCTTCTATTGCGTCTCCAACGACGTATTCAACGTGGTGGCGCAAAAATGCCTGGCCAAGCTCTTCCGCCAGGTCTATGAAACCCTCGAAGTCGGCATCGAGTATCGCCGAATAGATATCAACGTCTTTGAAGCGGCCATAGATCGGGCCCTCTGAAGCGCCGCACTCACCCACAAGCCTGGTCGTCGACTCCAATCTCGAGTGCCCCGAACGGCCCGAGCCGTCTGTGAGTACGCACACGATCGGTTGTGCCAATACCATCCAGCCGTGTACGCGCAACTCATGACCGGGATGCGCGACGACGAGCGCGGCGCGCCGATCTTCAAGCGCGCGTGGCAAGCAATATCCGATTGTTGATTCCGCCTCCCGAGGTAAAGAAGGCACAAACCCTACCGAGTGCAACTAATTGATTCCTTTCCGGCGAAGGCCGGCGGCCCTACCGTAACGAAACCCGTATCCAGTCCAGGGGGAAACCAGATTGACGAAACATTGGATCAAATCTACTGCAACCTCAGTGCACAATAATAAACGCTGATTCGGAGGAGCGCCACTAAACCATGATGCAGAGTTTGCTCGGGGGGTGATTAAGAGCCGGACTTCTCACGTAGTAACGAATTTGTCCGTTTCTGAGAATCCCAACGAATAAATTCGTTACTACTTGGGCGTTATCCGTTGAAAGTCCCACTTTTTGATCACACCCTTTGCTCGCTGGAACGCCGCGTCGCTTTCGGCCTGCACAATTGACGCCGACATTGAGGGAAGTATCCCGCACGAATTATTCGTGACGGATTCGGAGCCAGAACTGGCTGTCGCAGTCCATTCCGGATAGTTCCTCCACTTTAAGCGCGCGCCGTTTGCACTGCTCAACAATCCATGTCAATGAGTGCTTTATTACACCGGGCGTATCCGACTCGTGGCTTGTGCCGATCCAGTCATTGCCCTTGTAATCCTCCTCCGAGGACCGGGCCGGGAGATAGGAGGTGAGAAAGATACTCGAAGGATTCGAATCGCGAATAAACGAATCGAGCATAGCTGCGATTTGGGGCTTGCTTGCATGTGTCCAGATCGATCTTGCGAGGAAGAAATCGAACCGGGCGCCGAAGACGGAAGAGTCGAAGCGCGGGTTGAAATCGAACCGTGGCTCCTTGAGAGTCACTTCCTCGGGCGTGAAAAGATATCGTAGTCCGTACTCAACCCGCTGCCGCGCCGGTTCGATCCCGTGATAGCAACCGGGGTCGAGAAATCTTACGAGCCAATAAGCAATGCGTAGGCATCCGCAGCCAATCTCGAGTATTTCCGATTCGGGGTTCAACCCTTCGCCGAGTAAAGCAATCAGTTGTTCGCGCCCCGCTTGCTCGAACGTCTCGACGGGAACCCCCAGAAAACCGTGCTGGGATATCATTTCTTCCGCGAGCTTCTGAACTCTGGACATAAACCATTCCCGTCAATAAAGCGTTCCGGAGATGTGTTAAATAAGAAGGCTAACTGCCGACTGCTATTCTATATCAGACGCATCACAGTTTAACGAGGCGTGATTAAGAGCCGGACTTGGGTGGGACGTAAGTCACCCGGAACTCAGCGCGGGGAATCGAGCGTTCCGCCCGGCAACCCCGTAGGGGTGCGATGTTTATAGTTACGGACGCCGACCCGGACTTCCTAGCTCCGTTAGATGCGGCATACAAGCTGAGCGCAGGGACATTTCACCCCTACGGGGTTCGCAACCTATGGAGCTCGTACTATAGACATTCTACCCCTACGGGGTTCCAGGGAATTCTCAGGACCTTCCTCCGGCGAAGAGTCGCGGGCGATTACCGGCTCAAGTCCCGCTTTGATCACACCCGTTAAAGAGTTTGGCGGGGCCGCGCCTTTGTCGCTGATCTGTCAGCCATAGTATTCTCTCCAACACATGAAACTCTGGGGCGGAAGATTCAAAGGCGAAGCCGATGCCGAGTTCGCGCGGTTCAACTCGTCATTTTCCTTCGATCGGCGATTGATTGAAGCCGACATCGAGGGAAGCCTCGCCCACGCCGAAGCGCTCGTCGCCGCTGGAATCCTCAGCCAGGAAGAAGCGCGCAGGATCGCCTGGGCTCTCAAGGAGATTCTCAGTCGCGCGCGCGCCGATAAAAGCCGCCTCCTGGGTTCGAAGGACGGCGGCGATGCGGAAGATGTGCACAGCTTTGTAGAAGCCGAGCTCGTGGCCGCGATCGGCGATGTCGGTTACAAATTGCACACGGGCCGCAGCCGCAACGATCAGGTTGCGACGGATCTGAGGCTGTTTTTGCGCGCCGAAATAGACGCGTCCCGCGAGTTGATTCGCGACCTTCAGCGAGCGTCGATCGAGCTGGCTGAAAAGTATCCCGATTGTGTGATCCCGGGCTACACCCACCTGCAGCGCGCGCAGCCGATCTTGTTCGCGCACTACTTGCTAGCCTATTACCAGATGATGAAACGCGACCGCGAGCGTCTTGAACAGATGCGCCGGCGCGTCAATGTGTCGCCCCTGGGAGCAGGCGCTCTCGCGGGTACGGGGTTTCCACTCGATCGCGAATTGATAGCGCGCCGGCTTGGCTTTGATGGAGTATGCGACAACAGCGTCGATGCGGTAAGCGATCGTGATTTCGTGATCGAGTTCATCGGCGCGGCCGCGATCGCAATGGTGCATCTCAGCCGGCTTGCCGAAGACCTGATCATCTACTCGACAACCGAGTTTGGCTTTATCGAGCTTTCGGATAGCGTGGCGACCGGGTCGTCTTTAATGCCCCAGAAGAAGAATCCTGATTCGCTGGAGTTGATTCGCGGGAAGGCCGGTCGAGTGTTTGGTCATCACGCCGCGATGCTCGCGACGATGAAGGGACTGCCGCTGGCCTACAACAAGGACATGCAGGAAGACAAGGAAGCGCTGTTCGACACCATCGACACGTTGAGCGGCTCGCTGAGGGTGATGGCAACTGTGCTTCGAAACATCAAGGTGAACAGTGAAGCTGCCAGGCAAGCCGCATCGACTGGCTATCTGAACGCGACGGACCTGGCGGACTACCTTGTGCGAAAAGGCCTCGAGTTTAGAAAGGCTCACGAGCTTGTCGGGCGCGTCGTAACGCAGGCGATCGAGCAAAGCAAGCCGCTGGAAGGGATCACCCTGGAGGAATACCGGGGATTCTCAGATCTGTTCGGTGATGATCTTTACGCGTCACTGAGCCTGGAGTCTTCGCTTGGCAGTAAATCGGCGATCGGGGGAACGTCGGCAGATCGTGTGGGCCAGTCATTAGTAAACGCTCGCAAAGAAATAGACCACGGATGACACGGATTTAACGGATGGGCACGGATCGTTCTACATGGCGTCAGCCTCGAAGCGGAGTGAACCCTACGTTGAGATTGACGTACGGCAAAGCCATCATATAATCAGCCGCAGTTTACGAAACCGGGGGATGACGCTTATCACGAAAGCTGACTGGAAACTTCATGGGGTTCGCATCGTTCATTCCGAAGACCTCGATGCCAACACTCCTCAAACTCCGGGAATGAATCGAGCCGCGGCGATCACTCACGCGCGAGCCGGCGCCTCGAAGCTCTGGGCCGGCACTGTAAGCATTCATCCCAACGCAAAGACCGGAGCGCATCATCACGGCGAACTCGAAAGTGTAATCTACGTCGTAAAAGGCAAGGCCCGCATGCGGTGGGGCGATCGACTGGAATTCACCGCTGAAGCCGGAGCCGGCGACTTCATCTACGTGCCGCCTTTTGTTCCTCATCAGGAGATCAACGCCAGCACCGATGAGCCGCTCGAATGCGTGCTCGTGCGAAGCGGGCAGGAACCAATCGTAGTCAATCTCGACATTCCGACCGTCGAGCCGCCTGAAGAGGTTCGATGGATCGACGATGTGCATCCGAAGGCGCCACAATGAAAGCGCAGTTGACGAAGAGCGGGTTCAGGGTTCTGTTTGCGAGCTTTGCGGTCCTTTGCGAGCTTTGCGCTAAAGGAACCTGAAAATACATTAGCGCAAAGCTCGCCAAGGACCGCAAAGTTCGCCAAGGAGCGCACCCGTTCGCCAAGGACCGCAAAGCTCGCAGAGAATACCTTGAACGCGGAAACCGCCACTCACTTGTCGAGCGGGACGCTGACCACCGGCGTGTCCCAGTGCCCAAGCAGAATCTCGAACCTCCGCTGCTCTTCGCGTTTGTAAGTCTCCTGATCCGGATACAGCTTTTTGATGATCGGCTCTTCGCTCGCCTGGTCCGATGCCGCAGCCATATTCCTGAAGACTATCGTCACGCGATAATCCCAGCGCCCTTCTTCCGTCGCGTGATAACGCGGCTTCACGCAGGTTACGCTGAGTATCCGCCCCGTCTCCATCTGTTTCTTGAGTATCGGGTAGTGGTTCTTCAGGAATAGCCGTATGAACTCGTCGGCATATCCCCACCTGGCCTTGTAGTAGTAGTCCGCGGCGAACGGTTCGTCCACGGTTTTTGTCTGGCTGTTCACTGTTCCCCCGGCGCACACAAGAACGAGCCCGATCACAATAACCGCCATCGCGTTGCTAAGTCTGTGAGTCATGCATTCCTCCAGTGAGCGTTATCTGAAATCACTTATCAGGACTACGTCCGAAGTCTGAGCGCCACGCGCACATGCGAGCCGGCCATCACGAGACCAGTCCCAGGAAAACATTAGATCAGATTTGAAGTTGGTTAACTGTACCGGTGTGCCGCCCGCCAGCGGCTGGCCCCAAAGGTTTGAGACTCCCTGGTGAGTGTCGATGTAAGTCAAATACCGTCCGTCAGCAGTCCATCGAAGCTCGCGCCATGCGTTGATGGTCATGGTGTCGAAGACATGAGCCGGTTTCCCATCTTCAAAGGAGAGGGCTGCGATGCGCAGTTGCCAGTCCGAACCCGGGGGTATGAAGTTACATGCGATCAGCTTTCCGTCAGGCGAAACGGAAGGCCGTTGCACCACGTCGTTCGCGCTGGTCACCTGGACCGGGACGCCGCCCTCGATAGGCGTCTTCCACAAAAGATGATTTCCGCCGGACTCCAACTGGAAGATCACCCACTTACCATCAGCGGAGCAGCTTGGAAACCAGCCTCCGTCAAAGTTCACTTGTGTAGGATTGTTTCCATCCGGGTCGATTCTCCAAATGTCGCTTCTGCCGGCTCGGTCGGAACCAAAGACGATGTAGCGGCCATCAGGCGAGACAGACGGATTGACGTTAGAGCCGGCGTCTGAAGTCAGTTGTTTTTGAGCAGTCCCGTCCGGGTTCATTATCCACAAGTCGAGCCGGCCGCTTGCCAGCGAGTGATACACGATCCTGCCGTCGGGCGTCCAACAAACGCCTCCCCCGTTATCCGCTCGGCCGGCGCCGGTTGGATTGTGCACGAACACACCCGCTCCGTATCTCCCGCCCCCGGACGTAATTTGTTTTGCACGAACGGCATCACCGCCGGGCGCAACCCAGATGTTTGACACTTGATCGCTCTGCACGGTAACCAGGGCCTTTGAATCGGCGGTGAGGCTTATGTTGTTATAACCGTTCAGGTCGTTTGTAATCCTCCGCGCCTCACCGCTCGGATAAGCGAGGTGCCAGATCTGCGGCTGGCTTGAAGCTTTGTCTGACCCGGGAACCAGCAAACCGTTGCCATCCGGCAGCCAGGCGATTCGTCCGACGTTAAACCATTTCTGAGACTTGATCGGTTTCTCGGCCCCGCCCGATGTGGGAGCTTCTACGATGCTGAAACTGCCGTCCTGGAAGTTCTGAACGGTGAAAGCGATCACGCGGCCGTCAGGCGACCACGCCGAATCGTAAATGATCTCGGGCGTCCAACGCGAAGTAATCTTTCTTTCGCTGCTTCCGTCGGAGTTCATGACTAAGAGCAACTTCTCCGAGCGAGGCCCCTCTCCCCGGCCGGGTCTCCATCGAGCGAAAGCGATCTGCTTGCCGTCAGGAGAAAACGTGAGACCGCCGTGCACTCTTTCTGTGATCTTCTTTGGGGCGCCGCCCAGCACCGGCATTTGATAAAGCGTGCTGTCCGGGAGACCTTCCTCTTGTTTGACGTAGTAGACGTAATTCCCGTCGGGCGAAAAGATCAGCCCGTTGTATTGCGCGCCGCTGGCCGGTGCTATCAACACGCTGCTTGAAGTGGCGACCTGGCGCATCCAGATGTTCTGACCGGCTGCATCATTCATCACGAACGCCACGTATTTGCCGTCGGGCGATATTGCGGCTTCGGTGACACGGCCGGTCGTGGTGAGCCTGGCTACATTCATCGTTTGAAACGGCGCGGCGAGCTTATCCTGGCCAACAAATCGGTACAAACCATAGCCCACCGCGCCGATTAGAAGAATCACCGTTAACAGCGCAATGGCCGCGCCGGTTTTGTGACGCTTGATTTCACTCAGGATTATCTCGGCGCTTGACGTAGTCCTGGGCGCCGGGCTGCCGGCGGTGTCCAGTGCAGGCGTTCCGCCGGTTCGAGCCGCAGCTTGCCGGCCCTGGGTACCTGCGCCGCGAGCATCGCCGGCGGTGGAATGCGCTGAAGGCCTGAGCTTTGATTCGATCTCCAGTTCCTGCTTGAGGCTGCGCAGGTCGACCATGAAGTCGCGAACGCTTTGGTAGCGTTCCTCTCTGTCCTTCCGCAGGGCCTTGCTGACGATTCGCTGAAGCTCAGCCGGAACGCGCTCAACATATCGCTCCAACTGCTCGGGCTCCGTCTTGAGTATCGAAGCGATAACGTCGCTTGTGGTCTCGCCCTGAAACGGCAGATGGCCCGTGACCATTTCGTAGAGCACCACGCCGAGACTGAAGATGTCTGTCCTCCCATCGACCGGGTGGCCGCGCGCCTGTTCGGGCGACATGTAATAAGCCGTACCGACGATCGTGCCTGGATCGGTCTGCAGCTTCATCACCGTCAGCGCCGTCTCGCTTGCGGGCGTTCGACTCTCCGTAAGCTTGGCCAGTCCGAAATCCAACACCTTCACGTAACGGTCGGGCCGCAGCATGATGTTTTCCGGTTTTATGTCCCGGTGAACTATCCCGGCGGCGTGCGCTGCCGCCAGCGCGCTCGAGGCCTGGGCGCATGCGTCGAGCACCTCGACGAGGCTCGAGCTTCGGCGCCGCATCAACGAGCGAAGCGTTTCGCCTTCGACGTATTCGGTGGCGATGAAGTGGATGCCGTCTATCTCTCCGACATCGAAAATGGTGAGAATGTTTGGATGATTCAATGCTGAAGCCGAGCGCGCCTCCATCTCGAATCGGCGCAGCCTGTCCGGGTCGCGGGTGTAAAAAGCCGGGAGCAGCTTGAGCGCGACGCGACGACCCAACCGGCGGTCCTGGGCGAGGTAGACTTCGCCCATCCCTCCCACTCCGAGCACCTCGGTAATCTTGTAAGCCCCAAGCTCTCTTCCTATAAGAGATTCGCTCTCGCCATTGATCACAAGCTCGGCGGCCGCTTCGAAGACGGGCGCCTCGATGAAGCTGCCGGCTTTATCGTGAGAGTCGATCAACGCCTCGACTTCGCGGCGCAACGAACGATCTCCCTTGCATGCCTCATCGAGAAACGCCGCGCGCTCCGCCTGGCCGCGATCGAGCGCAGCCTGAAAAATGCCGTCGATTTGTTTCCAGCGTTCGGCCTTCAATGAACGTCCTTGACGCTACCGATTATCTGAAGCCGCCAATCAAGACCACATCGCTGGCGATGCTTCCGCGCGCCACAGCCAGTTGTTTGCCGTCACGCGACCAGGCGTGACTAAATATTTGATCGGTCCTGAAGTTGGTCAACTGCTTCGGCGCGCCGCCGTCGATCGGATATGACCATATATTAGAAATGCTGTCGCGCAAGTCCGTGTATGTCAGCGCACGCCCGTCAGGCATCCAGTGAACCACTTGTTCAAGAGGCTGCGGCAGGTCAAAAACCTTTGTACGCTGCCCGCCTTCAACCGTTATAAGGGCGAATCTCTGACGCTTTGGCGTTGCCTGCTCATCCACGAATCTAAAGACAATCTGTTTTCCATCCGGAGATGGGGCGGGTCTGGCCGAAGAGTAGTCCGTGAGCCGAATTGGATTGCCGCCATCGATAGAGACCTTCCACAACTGGCTTACGCCCGTTTCGGTGCCTGAGTAAACCACCCATTGACCATCGGGGGTTATCTCCGCGTTCTGAGCGCTGGCTACGCCGGTCAATTGTTTCGGATTGCTGCCGTCCAGCTCCATTCTCCAAATACAGGAATTGCCTGTGCGATTCGAAGAAAAAACGATATAGCGTCCGTCAGGGGAAACCGTTGGTCCAAGGCTCGCACGCTCATCAGCAGTCAATTGTTTCTGGCCTGTCCCATCCTTATTCACGATCCATATGTTCACGACGCTTCGCGTTCTGCTCGTGTAGATAATTCTGCCGTCAGGGGTCCAACATAAGCCGGACAAACCATCTGAGTTGTTCGATGTAATCTGGGTGGCGCGGCTTGCATCACCTGCGGGCGCTATCCATATGTTTGAGTTTTGCTGGGTCTGCACTGTGCCCAAAGCATTGGAGTCTGCGGTCAGGCTGATGCCGCCATAATCATTCGTGTCATTTGTGATCCTTCGTACCTGGCCGCCGGGATAGGAAACATGCCAGATTTGCTGTGACGGATACGACTCTTTGTCGGAAGCGGCGACGATCAAGCCGCTTCCATCCGAAAGCCATGCCAACTGACCGGCCGAACGCCACTGCTGATGGGTGATCTGCTGTTCGGTGTGATCTTTAATCCGGACCGTCATCACATTCCAGTGGCTGCCGGAGGCGTCGCCGATTCTTAACGCATAGGCAATCCTCTCCCCATCGGGCGACCAGGATGGGCCCCAGGCTTTCTTTGATGTGGAATAGATGTCACGCTGGCTATGCGTAACCAGAGCTTGCTCTCCTGTGCCATCAACGTTCGAGGTCGCTACGACTCCTTCGTCGCGCTGCGGATAACCGCGCATGTAGACTAGTTGTTGGCCGTCGGGAGAAACACTGATGGCTCCATCCACATCCCTGGCCAGCATTTTTACCGAGCCGCCAAGGACCGGCACTCGATACATCGCATTCTCGACCGATTCCCACCTTAGAAAGTAAATGTAATTCCCATCCGGAGAGAAGATCAGCGAGTTGTAGTCAACATGATCGGCGGGAACAATCTCTGTATCGCTGCCCGTCGCAATATGCCTCAGCCAGAGGCTCTGCTGCCCTTTCCCTCCCAACGCGTGCGCCACATATTTCCCGTCTGGTGAGATCGCCGCACAACTCGCCTTTCCGGTTGTAGTAAGCCTGGTCAGTTTCATGCTGGCGAAGGACTCGGGCGATTGCGGTGCGATTTGTCGCTGGCTGAATAGCCTTGCTATTCCCATCCCAACTCCGGTAATCAAAATCGCCACGCCAATGAAAACCAGCGCCGCGCCTTTCTTGTGCCGCTTTATCTCGCTGAGGATGACCTCAGCGCTCGACGTCGTGAGCGCACCACCGTCTCCCGTCTTCTTCGGTGTTTGGCCGTCAGTATCGATGACCGCTTGCGTTCGAGTAGTCGTCCTGGAATCGTCGATATCCGGCGCTATGACTTGCGCACGCGCGGCTTGAAACTCGAGCTCCTGTTTTAGCCGCCGGAGATCAACCATCATGTCTCTTGCCGTCTGATAGCGGTCATCCCTGTCTTTCGTCAGCGCTTTTGTGACGATCCATTGCAGAGCCTCGGGAACATCATTCGAATAGCGCGCCAGCGGCGGCGGCTCCTTCGAAATTATCAGGGCAATCAATTCGCCGGCAGTCTTGCCTTCAAACGGCGGGCGCGCCGCGATCATTTCGTAGAGTACCATTCCAAGACTGAAGAGATCGGTCCGCGAGTCGAGCGGCAACCCGCGGGCTTGCTCGGGCGACATATAATTCACTGTTCCCAGAACCGTACCCGGATCGGTATCGACCCGCGCGATGGTGGCCGCTTGAGTGTTGTCCGCGGCGCCGTGGCTCTCCGAAAGTTTCGCGAGCCCGAAGTCCAGGACCTTAACGAAACCATCGCGTCGCACCATTATGTTCTCCGGCTTTATGTCGCGATGAATTATCCCGGCCTGATGCGCGGCCTCGAGCGCATTCGCCACCTGGATCGTTATCTCGAGAGACTCTTTCACGCTGAGGGTCGCGCTTGATAGCCGCCGGCGAATTGTTTCCCCATCGATGTACTCCGTCGCCAGGAAACGGATTGAGTCTGCTTGTCCAATCTCGAAGATCGTGATGATGTTTGGATGATTCAAGGCTGACGCGGCGCGCGCCTCTTGTTGAAATCTCCGAAGCCGCTGTTCATCCGCGGTGAAGTAATCCGGCAGGAGTTTCAGCGCCACGTTCCGGCCGAGACGGCGGTCCTGCGCGAGATAAACGTCACCCATCCCGCCCGCCCCGAGCAGTGCGGTGATCCTGTAAGGCCCAAGCTCTCTTCCGATCAGAATTCCACCGTGAGCAGTTGCCAGGAGTTCAGGAGCCTGTGCGAAAACGGGAGACTCGATAAAGCTTCCGGCCTTGTCAGAAGAATCGATCAAGGCCTCTACTTCGCGGCGCAACGAATGATCTCCCTCGCATGCCTCATCGAGAAAAGCCTCGCGCTCCCGCGGGTCGCGTTCGATCGCGGCTTGAAACACCTTGTCGATTTGCTGATAGCGTTCAGGAGTCATGGAGCTGTGGTGATCACGATATCTGATCTATCTGCTGCCGGCGATCAGGCTTCATCTGTCGCTCCTTCCTTAATCTCGCGATAGAGCCATGCTTTTGCCGCTCGCCACTCTCGCTGGACCGTAGCAGGCGAAATAGCGAGAACCTCGGCGGTCTCTTCTATGTTCAGCCCGCCGATGTATCGCAGCTCGACGATTCGCGCCTTCCGCTCATCCATCGCTTCGAGGCTCGTCAGCGCATCGTCAAGCGCTACGAGATCGGCCGCCTGCTCTTGAGAGACAATTGCCGCTTCGTCGAATGAAACCTTGACGGCTCGCCCGCCGCGCTTTGCGAAGTGGCGCTTTCGAGCATGCTCAACCAATATGCGGCGCATGGCCTGCGCAGCAACCGCGAAGAAATGTGCTCGGCTCTGCCAACGCATCTGGCTGTAATCCACCAGCCGCATGTAAGCTTCGTTGACCAGCGCCGAAGTTTGGAGCGTATGGCCCGGCCGCTCCCGGCGCATGTAATAGGCGGCTAACCGGCGGAGTTCCTGGTACACGACGGGCACCAGCTTATCCAGCGCCGCCTTGTCGCCGTTGCCCCAATCCAGCAATAGTTGAGTAACTTGATTTTGTGAGAGTGTCACGGCCGAATGCTCGTTTAGTCGACTGAAGAAGCCAGCTCAAACGCGCGGATTATACCACGCTCGGTTGCTGGCAAGAACAAATGTAGGTCGTCCCTCCTCAGAAACCCTGCCGGTACTTTTTTGCATCAGGCCACGCGTATAAAGAAACTCTGTAAAGCTGCAATGTTCGTAGTCCGGCCTTCAGGCGGAAGTTCGTAATTCAACGTAAACGCATGAAAGCTCCCCAAACCTACGGTTGTGGTAAGCCCGCGTAGTGGGCACTGGAGTTTGGAGATTTACAACCACGAAGTGGGCGCTGGAGTTTGGAGATTTACAACCACGAAGTGGGCGCTGGAGTTTGGACATTTACAACCACGAAGTGGGCGCTGGAGTTTGGAGATTTACAACCACGAAGTGGTTGCGACCCAAAGCCCAGGGTTGCGGTACTCCGCTACCCTGGGTGACGGTGCCGTGCCGAGACCACTCAACGGGGTGGCACCAACCCCAAAGGGGTTGCGGCGTGGCTCGCGAGGTAGATTAACGACGAATGCGGCGGGCAGTGGGTGATGATGCGATGGCAGGCCGCAACCCCTTCAGGGTTGGGCCAAACGAATTGGGTAGTCTCGGCACTGCACGGTCACCCAGGGTAGCAGAGTACCGCTACCTGAGCTGTAAGACGCATCCCCTTCGGGGAAATGTCCAACTCAATCCCTAAGCCTGCGGTTGAGGGATTGCAGTCTTCCGTTGGTAGGAACTATTTCCCGGCGGCGGAAGCCATTTCCCCGCGGCGGGAACCATTTTCCGGACGGTCCTTTTTACATTAGCCCAGGCGTTTACGCCTGGGTTCACAGGATTTTTACATTAGCCCAGGCGTTTACGCCTGGGGTCACGGGATTTTTACATTAGCCCAGGCGTTTACGCCTGGGTTCACGGGAGTTGTGAGTCTCATTTTCGAGCCCGATTTATCGGGCTTTGTCCACCGATCGAAGATGGCTAAAGCGTTTTTCAAGCCCCGTTAACGGGGCTTGAAGAATGTGGTAGCTCAGGATTCCCAGGCGTAAACACCTGGGCTACGGAAAAACGTGGCCGCTCAGGAGCCAAGGCGTAAACGCCTGGGTTAAGAAAAAAAGTTCTCCGTTGCCACGCCAGCGGTTGCTTCGTCGCATCGGCTCGTTAATGCGCGCAAGACTACGCCGTGGGCGCCCCTCGTTACCATTGCCGTAGGCTTGCCAGGAGGGGCGGCCACGGAGGGCCGCCCCTAAATGTGTTTATCAAAATGATTGTTCGCCAAAGTGATTTTTTTGGCTCGGCGTGATGGGATTCCCGATCGGTTCTCGCCATATGGTCCGAGGACAGAAGTCGAGGATCAATTCGATTATCGAGACACGAAAGGAGAACACCATGAAAAGAACACTTATGATAGCAGTCGCAATCGCCGGCGCAGTCTTCTGCGCATTTCAGTTGAGCACCCCGAGTGTATCAGCTCAGCAACAGACAGATGACAAGCTTCCGAGCAAGATCTGGAAGCGGGGCCTTGCCATCGCGCCGGTCGCCCTAAACCTCACCGGCAAAGACAAGGTCCTGGTTGGCGAAGGCAGTTACCTCGTCAACACTATGTGCGTAGACTGCCATACCTCCCCCGCATTCGCGGCGGGCGGCGATCCGTTCTCAGGTCAGCCTGAGAAGATCAATGCCGTAAACTACCTTGCAGGAGGCGAGCATTTCGGCCCGTTCACTTCGGCTAATATCACCCCCGATTCCAAAGGCCTACCCGCCGGGCTGACGCTCGATCAGTTCAAACAAATGATCCGAACCGGCTTCGACCAGGAGCGGCACCCTCAGTTCGGACCGTTCCTCCAGGTGATGCCGTGGCCGGCTCTTTCGAAGCTGACGGACGATGATCTCGAGGCGATCTACGAGTACCTTCGCGCCGTTCCACACGCTGAGCCCGCTCAGTAAGACGTGATGAGCAATTCTCATCAGACGCAGCCGCGACTGCGCTGCTTGATCTCAATTCAGACGACATAACAGAAAGGAGACGGTATGACCAATAAGAGGTTTCCACTTTATTCACTCGCAGCGGCCCTGGTTCTCGCATTCACAAGCATAAGTGCCAGCGCCCAGTCTGCAACCACCTCAGTATTAACCGCAGGGCTGAAGACGCCTACCAGAATAATTGTCAGCCCGAAAGGTAATCTGCTCGTCGCCGAAGCGGGAAACGGGCCGAACACCGGACGAATTTCAATCATCGACCCGGCAACGGGCAGTCGTCGAACCCTGGTAGACGGATTGCCGTCCGGGTTTGCTCCTCCGGAGGGCGACGCGTCGGGACCTTCGGGGCTGGAGATGCGCGGGCGCACTCTGTACGTGGTTATCGGAGCGGGCGATGGAACGATGAATGGACCGGTGCCCGGAACCGAACTGCCAAACCCCAACCCGTCGTCGCCCTTCTTGAGCTCTGTGCTGTCGATTCGCCTGAGTGCACTCGCGGAGGACACGACGCAGGGCTTTACGATCGCTGCCGCCGATCAGGGGTCGTTGGGGTTTAAGAAGCTTTCGGACGGAGCCGGCAATGAATTGGTCATCGAGTTGGTGACGAATTTCCGCAACTTCAGTGAAGAGCCCATTCCAGGGTTTCCTACAACCGTTCGGGCCTCGAATCCATTCGGCATAGCGCTTCGGGGAAACACTCTCTACGTCGTCGATGCGAGCCAGAACCTGGTCTGGGAAGTCGACAGCGATACGGGTGCGACTCGGCGCTTTGTAACCTTCGCGTCAAGACCAAACCCGTTGCCGTTCGGCCCGCCCTTCATAGATCCGGTGCCTGACAATGTTAGGCTGATGGGCAAGAGCCTGCTTGTGCCGTTATTGACCGGCTTTCCATTCCCTGGCGGCTCGGCAGAAGTGCGCAAGATCAGACTCGTCAATACCGCCAACGAGCCGTTCATCACCGGGCTTTCGTCGGCAATTGACGTGCTGCCTGCAAAGAACTCGAGCGGTCAGGATCAATTCTTTACGCTCGAATTCAGCACGGATATGCTGGCCAACGGACCCGGCCGATTGATGCGATTCGACGGCATCGGAGGATCTCGTGTAGTACTGGTGGACAACCTGATCTCGCCCACCGGCATGGCCCAGAATCCAACAACCGGAGACCTCTACATTGTAGAGACCTTCCCCGGGCTCATCCTTCGAGTAAAGACGCAGTAACACCAGCAGGTCTTAACGCAAGGACGCAAAGTCGCAAAGCCGCAAAGCCGCGATAGGAAGAAGAAAAAAGACTTTGCGTCCTTGCGTCCTTGCGGCTTTGCGTTAAAGAGATCTGCTTGCGGCTTTGCGTTAAGGCGACTCGGCTGAGCTGATCATCGTGCCCGCGCCTTCGTCGGTGAAGACTTCGTGCAGAAGCGCGTTGCGCCTGGAACCGTTGATGATGTGCGCGCTGCGAACGCCTCGGCGAATAAGGTGGGCGATTGCGGCTATCTTCGGAAGCATGCCCGCGGATACGACTCGGTCTCGCACCAGGCGGTCAGCTTCCTCGGCAGTCAGTTTTGAGATTCTTGAAGAAGGGTCATCGCGATCGCGCAGGATCCCGTCGACGTCGGTAAGCAAAATCAGTTTTTCAGCCTGTAGTTTGACGGCGATCTCCGCCGCGATCGTATCCGCGTTGATGTTGTAGATGTTACCTTGCTCATCCGCGCCGAGCGAAGAGATCACCGGCACGTAGCCGTTCTCGAGCAATAATCGGAGCAGGCTCACGTTGATCTCGACGATGTCCCCCACGTGACCAAAATCAATCGTCTCGACTTCACCGGTCTCCTGGTTCATCACGTTTTGAATTTCGCGCCGCCGGGCGTGAATGATGTTCCCATCGATTCCCGACAGCCCGACCGTTTCGCATCCCGAGCGGCGCAACGCGGACACGATGTCCAGGTTGATCTGTCCCGCGAACACCATCTTTGCGACTTCGAGGGTCTCGGTGTTGGTGACTCGCCGCCCGTTGACGATTCGTTGTTCGATGCCCAGCCGTTCGGCGATGGTCGTGAGCTGTTTACCTCCACCGTGAATGACGGCGATGTGAATGCCGACCTGTTGAAGCAAGGTGATCTCTTCGGCAAGCGAGTTGAGTTGCTCCTGGTCCTCGGTGACTTTGCCGGAGAGCTTTACTACAAAGGTCTTGTTCTTGAAACGCTGTATGTAAGGAAGCGCTTCTCGTAGTAGATCGAGTCGTTCGTTAATCATTGAATGCTCGGTTCAAGGTTCAGGGTTCAGTCTTCTTTGCATGCTTTGCGGTCCTTTGCGTCTTTGCGTTGAGAATTTTCCGCGCCGTTGAGAATTCTCGGTGGTTCTCAACGCAAAGACGCAAAGGACCGCAAAGCACGCAAATAAGAAGAACTAAATCATTGAAGCCAGCACCGCCTTCTGCACGTGCAAGCGATTCTCAGCCTCATCAATTGCCGCGTTTTGCGGACCATCCAACACCCCATCCGTCACGACGACGTTCCGGCGCACGGGCAGGCAATGCATGAACCAGCCCTTGTCCGTCGCTCGCATGATCTCTTCGTCCACGCGCCAGTGTTTGTACTCCTGTCTGAGCTGTATGTCGGCTTCCACGCGCCCGTAAAACTGCTTCGCGCCCCAGCTTTTTGCGTAGACGATCCGCGCCCCTCGACAAGCGTCTCGCTGATCGCGAGAGACTCGAACGACACCGCCGCTTGAACTCGCTCCCGCCTGGATCTCGGCAATGGTTTCATCGCCGAGATCATATTCCGGCGGACACGCAATCGTCAGATCGAGCCCCATCTGCGCCGCGACCAAAGCAAATGAATTCGGCACAGCCATCGGCAACGGCTTGGGATGATAAGCCCACGACAGAACTACTTTCTGATGTGAGAATGCTCCGAGCTTCTCCCTGATAGTCATAGCGTCGGCCAACGCTTGAAAAGGATGGTGCCTGGAGGATTCGAGATTAAAGACCGGCGCGTCGCTGTGTTCTGCAAAGCCTCGAACGACGCTATCATTCATCTCCTCTTCGTAGTTCTTCATTTCGGGAAACGCTCGCACGCCGATCGCCGCAACGTAGCGCGACAGCACACGGGCGGCTTCCTTGATGTGCTCGGTTTTGTCGCCATCCATCACGACGTTCTCGCGATGCTCCAGACTCCAGGTACCTTTGCCGACATCGAGCGTGACCGGGTTGCCGCCGAGATCGAAGACCGCGATCTCCATCGAGGCTCGCGTTCGAAGCGAAGGATTGAAAAACACCAGCGCGACGCTCTTGCCTTGAAGCGGCCGCTCTCGATAATCGCCGGCTTTGATCTTCGTCGCGAGATCGATCAACGCCGTCAATTCGTCCGCCGTGAAGTCCGCGGTACTGAGAAAATCTCTTCCTCTCATGTTCATTTGGGGTTTGACTCTCTTTTGCGTTCTTTGCGGTCCTTTGCGTCTTTGCGTTGAGAATTCTCAACCAGGAATTCCTAACGCAAAGACGCAAAGGACCGCAAAGAACGCTAAGAAGCAACCTTATCCGAGAGCGATCCCGCTCAGCTCATCCAAAAACAAATCAATCTCTGCTCGCTTGAGCGTGAGCGGCGGCAACAGCCTCAGAACACTCGGATCATCCGAGAGCCCGGTGATGATCTTCCGATCGAGCAGCCCCTGCTGCACGGGCTTTGCGCTCCCGCCCGCGAACTTTATTCCGACCAGGTAGCCGAGCCCTCGCACTTCCTCAACCAGCAACATCTTTCTCAGCTTTCGAAACAGGTACTCGGAATTCTCGCGAACGTTCTCGAGCAGCCCTTCATCCCGAATAACATCAACCGTAGCCTCGAGCGCCGCGCACGCCAGAGGTCCTCCGCCAAAAGTGGTTCCCAGATCGCCCGTCTTTATCTCACCGGCAATCGCGTCGGTCATCAGCAGGGCGCCCATCGGCACTCCGCTGGCGATGCCTTTCGCGAGCGCGGCCATATCCGGCACGACGCCCAGTTGCCCCGCGAAAAAGAACTCGCCGGTCCGCCCCATCCCCGTTTGCACTTCGTCGTAGATCAGCATCGCGTTAGCTTCATCACACCGCTCACGCAATGTTTGGTAGAACTCCGGCTCGGCCATTCGCACGCCGCCCATCGATTGAATCGGTTCGAGGATGACGGCCGCCGTTTCTTCATCAAGCAATGAGCTCACGGAGTCAATGCTCCCGAACTCGGCGTACACGTGGCCCTCGAGAAGCGGCGAGACGTTCTCGCGATACTTGGCCAGCCCGGTGGCGGAAACCGATCCCGGGGTTCGCCCGTGAAACCCGCCTTCAAACGAAATGATCTTCTTCCGGCCGGTCAGCATCCGAGCGATCTTCATCGCGTTCTCATTAGCTTCGGTTCCCGAGTTGACGAAGAACGCTTTCGAAAGATCCGGCGGCGCAATCTCGACCAGCTTTTTGGCGGCTCGAGCGCGTGCGTCGTTGTAGACGAGATTCGAATAGAAGATCAATCGCGAGGCTTGATCAGTGATGGCCTTAACGATGCGAGGATGCGAATGTCCGGTCGACACAACGGCATGCCCGCCGTAGAGATCGAGATATCGCTCACCCTCTGACGTGTAGACCCAAACGTCTTCGCCACGTTCTATTACGAAAGGAAACTTCTTATAAGTCGCGACCTGGTATTGCTCTTCGATGTCGATCAGGTTTTCGAGTGTTGGTTGTGTAGTCAACTCTATGTTACTCCGAAAAAGAGTTCGTAGTTCGGCCTTCAGGCGGAAGTTGGTATGTGAGTGGTCCGGAAAGCGTTACGAACTTCCGCCTGAAGGCCGAACTACCAACACCGACCATGGCGAATGAACACGCATCCTAACAACTACCATCTTCATAGCACGCCATAGTATTATCGAATCGCCGGAGGCATCTATGACAACCTCTCTGAAGGATCCGCTTCATACGCCCGGCAATATGCCGGCGTCTTTGCGTCGCGACGGCGCTATCAACCTTGAGGTTAAACAAGGTGTCATCATCTTACGAGCCTCGAAAGGTGTCCAGGATCGCATTGAATCATTGTTAAACAAACAGCAAACCGCAAAGCTGACTCGTTCCGAAAAAAGAGAATTACAACAGTACGAACAAATCGACGACTATTTGAGTTTGTTGAATCGTCTCAGCCGCAATCTGGCGCAGTCTCAACAGGCCCAAGAGGCAGCCGGTGCCCCATAAGCTCTCCGCCTCTGTTCAATCGCAAGTTCGTCAGCGCGCCAGCTTTCTGTGTGAGTATTGCCACACCGATGAAACGTGGCAGTACGTTCTCTTCTCGATAGATCATATCGTTCCAGTCTCCGAGGGCGGCGAAGACCATCTCGAAAACCTGGCCCTGGCCTGCTTCCACTGCAACCGCCACAAATCGAACAAGCAGATAGCATTCGATCGAGAGACAGGGCAAACGCTTCCTTTGTTCAATCCGCGCAAACATCGCTGGCCAGACCACTTCATCTGGTCACGCAACGGTCTGCTAATGGTCCCTCTAAGCGCGATTGGACGAGCGACCATTGATTTGCTCGAACTCAATCGAGAACGCATTCAACAAATCCGCGCGGCTGATGTAAGCATAGGTCGTCATCCCCCTTTTGACGACCCGGTTCAACCAATAGGATGAGCGTAGCGATGCTGCGATCGGTTGACTACCCATATATCGATCGCGATCACGTCAACTCTTAACAATGTCAGACCATCGCTCTGCCCGCTCCTCTTCCATCGTCTCTTCGACACGAGAGGAGATCGTCCACACGTGCCCGGAAGGATCCATAATTCTTCCGGTGCGATCGCCCCAGAACTGGTTCTTCACCGGTAGCAGGATCGTAGCTCCGGCGGCAACTGCGCGCTCTACCGTTTTGTCGACATCCTCAACGTAGACGAACATAACCACCGGCGAGCTGGCGTCCTGCTGCGGCGCGCGGCTCGCAAGCGTGGGCCACTCGGCTTCGATGATGATCATCTCCCCGCTGATCGTCAGCAACGCATGAGCGACGTTCCCATCGGGCCCTGGTCTGCGCCCCACCTCTACCGCCCCAAATGTAGTTTTGCAGAAGTCGATCTCTGCCGAGACGTCGCGGCATACCAGCATTGGAATCACCGCCGAGGAGTTGTCCGGTATCGGTTTCACGTTGGTCATGATCGTTACCTCCTCTGAAGTGCTGGTACTGAGCGGGCGAGTCAGATTAACCGCTGATTTGCGCTGACTGGCGTAACGTTGATGTTCGCAGATCGGCGGCAATCAGCGAACCGAAGGCAGTCAAGATCAGCGGTGAATCATCCGCCGCTAACAAGGCTACGGATTGCTACCCGGAAACACTAATCCTTCGCGCTCCTCGAACCCAAACATCAAATTCATATTCTGAACTGCTTGACCCGCGGCGCCCTTTACCAGATTGTCGAGCGCGACGAACACGATCACCGTGTCGCCGCTCGCCGCCCATCCTATGTCTACAAAGTTTGTATTCTTCACCCAGTTGATGTCAGGCGAGCCCTCAACCAACCTGATAAAAAACTCAGTGCCGTAGAACTCTCGAAAGACGTTGCCGACTTCGTCGCGTGTCATCCGCCTCGCCAGAGTGACGTAGATCGAGGCAAAGATTCCTCGCACGACCGGGATCGAGTGAACCTGGAACACCAATGAACTCTCAGATGACCACTTCGAGTTGACTGAAGCAAGCAACTGTTCGACTTCGGGTTGGTGCTGGTGCTCGAACATCTTGTAAGCGTAGAAGCTGTTCGCGCGTTTCGGATGATGCGTGTTGACCGCCGGCTTCGCTCCCGAGCCCGACGATCCGGTCTTCATGTCCGCGATGACCTTGCCTTTCACAAGGCCGGACGCGACTAACGGAAATAGTCCCAACTCGAGCGCGCTCGCGAAGCAGCCGGGATTAGCGATGTGCGTCGCTTCTTTGATCTGATTGCGATTCACCTCGGTCAAGCCGTATACAAATTCGCGCTGCGCTTCCATCGCCGAGTGTTCGCGTCCGTAGAACTTCTTGAACGCATCGGCGTCGTTCAATCTGAAATCGCCCGAGAGGTCTATCACTTTCACCGAGCGAGGCGCCGAAGGGACGATGCCCATCGCCTGGCCGTGAGGCAGAGCAAGAAAAACACAGTCGAGGCTTTCGAGCGTGCTCGGGTCAGGCATTGATTCAAATTTGAGATCGGTAAGTTTCGCAAGATTCGGATGAACAGAATCGACTCGCTTGCCGGCGTGCTCGTTGGCGGTGACTAGCACGAGCTCGACTTGCGAATGAAACAGCAGAATGCGAAGCAGTTCGCTTCCGCCGTAACCTGAGCCACCGAGTATGCCTGCTTTGATCAATCGTTTTTCCCTTTGTACTTTTGCGTGCTTTGCGGTCCTTTGCGTCTTTGCGTTGAGAATTCAGGAATACTCAACGCAAAGACGCAAAGTACCGCAAAGCACGCAAAGCGGACACGCAAAGCCTGCAAACAGCTAAGCGGAGAGATTAAGCCAGGCCGCTACCTTCGCTTGAATCAAGCTGCCAAGCTGCTCGCCACCGTTCACCGCATTCGCCGCATCAAGCCCAAGTTCGCGCTTTACATAGTCGATGCCCATCTGCGAATCGGACACCGGGCCGGAGACCACGTCGATCTTTACACCTTGACCGGCCAGCAATTCACGCCCGCCCCACGCGCCCACGAAGTCGTTGGCGCAGAACACCAGTGCGGCCGCAGCTTTCATCAACTCTCTGTCTTCGAAGATCGTATTCACTCCGTACCCGCCGAGTATTCCATCGCCCAACTCGATCACTATGCAGTCGGGTTGCATCTCCGACAGCTTCGAGATAATGCCTTTCGCGATCGGCGCGAGATCCTCGACACCCACCGTAGAGGGCAGCCCGCAATCGAGAAAGCTCAGCGTCTTGATCGCGCCGTGATCCTGCATATTAAGAGTATCGCGCAGGCAGGCCACTCCCGCGAGCTTTGCGCCCGCCACGCGATGACCCGCGCGTGTAAGGTGTTTGATGATTTCCGTCGCGGCGTACGTCTTTCCCGAGTTCATGCAAGTGCCCGCGACCAGCACAAGCGGAGTCGCGCCGTCGAGTGTCTCTCGAGGCGCCACCGCGCCTTCGGCTATGTTCAGTATCCGGCCGTCGACGACCGGCATACCGAGCACTTCGACTTCAATGGCATTGCTGAGACTATGATGATGCCCGACGCATTTTCCGATGAGTCCGCCAAGGTTAAGCAGGTGCAATCGGTCTTTTGAATTGACGGCTTCCGGCACGTCACCCACAAACCCTTTGAGCGCCCGGCGATAACCGAGCACGCCGGCGATCACGTCGCCAGGATTTATTTTGGCCATGCGTCCGGTCACCAGCTCGAGCGTGTTGTAGGTCGCGTTATCGGTGAGGGTGCGCACGACTACTACGTTGCCGGCTCGCGCCTCACAGTTAGTGGTTATCTCGATCTCATGATTGAGATTGAGATTCACCGTTGACGAGGCGATCTTGTCAACGCGCACAAGGTGCAGCTCGGAAGCGGGCTGTTCCACGATCGGCGAAATTGGTTCGGCAAAAGTTTGCATCATGACTTCCATCCTCTGTCTTCGATCTTCAATCCTCGTTTCTTTTCTCTTCGGCCATCTTTCGCATTCTCAAACGCAACGCGTTGAGTTTTATGAAGCCTTCCGCGTCGCGCTGGTTGTACACCGTGTCATACTCGAACGTAGCGAACTCCTCCGAATACAACGAACAAGGTGAGCGACGGCCCACCACCATGCAATTTCCCTTGTAGAGCTTCAGCCGCGCAGTGCCGTTGACGTTCTTCTGACTCTGGTCTATCAAGGCGCGAATAGCTTCAAACTCCGGCGTATACCAAAAGCCGTAATAGATCATCTCGGCCACTCGCGCGTTGAGCGAGTCCTTCAAGTGCGCAACCTCGCGATCCAACGTGAGCGATTCGACTGCGCGATGCGCGGAGTGAAGGATGGTCACACCCGGCGTCTCATACACGCCTCGCGATTTCATTCCCACAAACCGATTCTCGACAAGATCTACTCGCCCGATTCCATGCTCTCCTCCGATTTGATTCAGGCGATCGAGAAGCGAAGCGGGCGAAAGCGTCTCGCCGTCTACGGCGACCGGTACTCCCGATTCGAATTCAATTTCGACATAAGCCGGCTTATCGGGCGCGTCTTCCGGCGCTCGAGTGAGAATGAAGATCTCTTTTGGCGGCTCGGCCCAAGGGTCTTCCAGAATCCCACCCTCGTAACTTATGTGCATCAGATTGCGATCCATCGAGTAAGGCTTTTCTTTCGTCGCGGTGATCGGAATCTTGTGCTGCTCGGCATAGGCGATCAGGTCGGAGCGCGACTTGAACGGCCACTCACGCCACGGAGC
>Ga0134124_10000206_pt1 | contig 53372 bp, 39 predicted proteins | sample KB304_FD_96880 | JGI IMG/M metagenome (GOLD analysis project Ga0134124, IMG submission 96880) | Terrestrial soil microbial communities without Nitrogen fertilizer from Kellogg Biological Station, Michigan, USA - KB3-0-4 | ecosystem: Environmental > Terrestrial > Soil > Unclassified ...
AAGCGGACGGCTTGCGGTTACGACCTAAGATAGGAGCCGGATGCGGTAACTCCGCACGTCCGGATCTGTGGAGGGGGCGCGCAGCAATGCGCGTCCCTACTCCGACTTCGCAACATAGCGAACTCGCCACTATAGACATTCTACCCCTACGGGGTTCCAAGTGACGGTGTCGTGCCGAGACCACCCAACGGAGGTGGCACCAACCCCAACGGGGTTGCGGCGTGGCTCGCGAGGTAGATAACCGACGAATGCGGCGGCAGTGGGTGGTGATGCGATGGCAGGCCGCAACCCCTTCAGGGTTGGGCCAAACGAATTGGGTAGTCTCGGCACGACACCGTCACCCAGGGTAGCGGAGTACCGCAACCCTGGGCTTTGGGAAGAAACCCCTTCGGGGTTGTTGGCTGCTCACAGATAGTTGGTAAGGCAAGAGATTGAGAAGGCGAAATGTCCAACTCCAGAGCCCGCGTAGCGGGCGACCGATAAGCTTCAGCTTGTCGCGGGTTGAATGCCGAATTCCAACGTCCGACAGACCTGACGACAAACTGAAGTTTGTCGGACCTGAAGTTTGTCGGACCCTTTCAGGGGGTTATCGGGGGAACCTTGATGATGAAGACATCTCGACGGGTCGTGCTGCCCCAGTTGCTTGTGAAGGAGATGAATTTTCCGTCCCGGCTGATGTCTGCTCGCGGAGTGTCCCAGTAATCGCGATAGGTCGAATGATGATGCGCCAACCTTCTGACTTTCTGGGTCCCGTCGGTCGAAGCCTGAAAGATCTCGTTGCGGAATGGGCCGACAGGCGCGGCGCCCGCTGTGTAGTTGCTTATGACACACCAGGCTTCGTTGTCCGCGAGCATCGACACGTGATTCGCCTGAGACCAGTCGTTGCCAAATCCGATCACCGTCTGAAACTGATGCGGCGTGGTTAGCTTCCGAATCGTGAATTGGTTGTTCCAGTTGTCGTAGCCTACGACGACCTGCCGTCCGTTGTCGCTGTGTCCCGGCGAAAAGTCCGGCGCCGGATCAGTCAGGTTTTCCACGCTTCCGGTCTGCAAGTCGATTACCTGCACGTCGACGGTCCGGTCAAACTTCGCCTTCACCGTAATGAAGCGCCCGGACTTGTCCACCTGAACCTCATCGAAGTTCAGCAGATTTGCGTTGCGAAGTATCTTGTTTTGATCTCGTCGCCACACAAGAAAGCCAACTGGCTTGTAGTTGGTATCCTTCTTCGTAAACGCGAAGACATTGTCATCCAGGCTCTTGCTCATCTGGCCCAGATAACCCGAAGCGAGTTCCGCGCTGAAGTCCCTGATCAGCGTGTACGTCTTCGAAGCTACGTCATAAGAATAAAGTTTGAGCCCGGTATATCCGTACAGCTCGCTGGCGCTGGTTCCACTCCATATCGCATCTTCGGCGGAAAGGTAACCGCTGCCTTGCGGGGGCCGGTCAAAGAGCGGCTCCTTGCCGCTAATCCTGAAAGCGTTCGGGTCCATCCTGTAGAGCTTGGGGCTTGTGTCACATGCGATGAAGAACCGCGTGCTGTCCAGATTGAAAGTTTGCCAATACGAGTAGAAGTTGTTGCAACTGGCGCCATCGCTTTCGTCGGTGACTCGAAGTATCGTCGTGCCGAAGGTCGGATCAGCAAAAGTTCCTCCCGCGCGGGGCAGCGCCGGAGGCGTTCCCTCGTTATAGATCCGATGGTCGGTGGTGACGGCTGACCGAGCCGACACGGGGGAAGCGACTTTGCTGGTTTGAGCCGAATCGATCTTTGCGACGCTGAAGACCAGCATCACCGCAATGAAAACGTGTTTCTTCATAACCATCTTTGTTTGCCCTTTGCGAGCTTTGCGGTCCTTGGCGTCTTTGCGTTGCGTTTTCCCGTGAAGAATTCTCTGCGTTGCGTATTCCCGTGAAGAATTCTCAGCGCAAAGCTCGCAAAGGACCGCGAAGCTCGCAAAGAAAACTAATCTCACCTTCAGGAAATGACCAAGGGTTCAGAATTTCTAGAAGATGACGGTGGCGGCCCGATTCTAGATGAGTCACCTGCGGGCTTCAATGGTTAGTGCAGAAGTCGCGGTCCGCGTCTGGAAGTCGAGGGTCTTTGTGACTTTTCTGAGGTAAGAACAATTTTCGGATACTGAGGGGCATATGATCGGTTGGAACAATACACAGCGATTGCGGATCTTTGTAGTGCTTGGCTTGTCTCTGTCGTTGCTCTGGATGAAATCACCAACTCCGTCGAACACGCGAGCCCTCGCTCAAGGATCAACCTGTGAAGGCGGAATCGGAGGCCGGATTCTATCAGGCGGCGGCGAGGTCGTAGTCGAAATCCTTCCGGCCATTGCAGGATTCACGAGCGAGCTGAGTCTGGTCTCTCCGGGATCGACGCGATTCATCGCAACCAACCGCGACGCCGGTACGGTCGTCAGCCTGGGTTCATTTCCGGCAGGCGTTGAGCTGGTCTTCAGCATACATGTCCGCGAAACCGACCGCACGTTTTACACCGGCTCGGGCTCTTTGAACCCGGACAGGATGGGGCACTGCGATGTGACCTGTTTGAACAAAGGAAAATCGAGGATCGGGTTCGAAGATCAGCTTGGAGGCGGCGATCGAAACTACGCCGATCTTATTTGTGAAGTAAGGCAACCGCTGGCAGGGTGCTCTTATACGATGTCGCCTTCGAGCCAATCGTTTGACTCCGGCGGCGGCAGCGGTACGGTGGACATTGTCTCCGGAACCGGTTGCAACTGGAGCGCATCCGCTAACAATGGCTGGATTTCCATCGTTTCAGGCGGGTCGGGCAGCGCCAGCGGCACGATCAGATACTCTGTCTCACCCAACTCAGGTTCCGATTCGAGATCCGGCTCGATCTCAGTTCAAGGTGACACGTTCACTGTTTTTCAGGACGGCGCCGGCACAGGACCTGTGATTACAAGCACCGCGCGCAGTGGTAAACACCTCATAGTCTTCGGCATCAACTTTGACAGCGGATCGGTGGTTCTGCTGAATGGCGAGAAGATAAAGTCTCTGCCGGATAATTCAAGCCCAAGAACGATGGTGATCGGGAAGAAGCTTTACAAGTGGGCGGTACCAGGCGACAGGCTGCAAGTAAGAACGTCAACGGGCGCCCTGTCAGCGGAATATACCTACGCTCCGTAGACCTTGTAACGTGTGGTCAGTCCTTCGCGTGCTTTGCGGTCCTTTGCGCCTTTGCGTTGAGTATTGTGTCTTGCTACTTCAACACCCAATACTCAACGCAAAGGCGCAAAGGACCGCAAAGCACGCGGAGGTTATTTAAGCAACGCAGAATCCGAACACTACCTGCCAATGAGGGGCGCCCCTACAGGTGTTCATCAAAATCAATCGCTGATAACTGCGTTGTTCACAGTGCCGTTCAGGTTGATGAATACAGCGTCCACCTTAAGCGGGTAAGACACCGCTCTTCCGCTTGTGTAAAAGACCGCGCCGTTCTTGTAGTACTTCACGACGCCGCCCTGGATCGCAATCCGGAAGACATCGCTGCCAGTGTAAGTGATCTCGCCTTGATAGGAGTTGTTCTCACGGACCTCCGCTACCCCGGTTTCGGTCAGCTTGATCGCAAAGTCGATCGCATAAAAATCAGTGCCCGAAGGACTGTGCGTCAAACCACAGAATCTGATCTTGCCAGTCGCTCCCGCGGTGAATTCAACGTAACCGTCTCCCGAGGCGATCTGCTGCTGTGAAGTACCGGCCGCATCCGGCGTATCGCCAAGCCCGGACGTCTTCTGCAGAGAGTTACCTGTCGCGGTGCAGTTCACAGCACTCATCCAGACCACATTCTGAGTAGCGCCGCCGCCCCCTCCGCCGCCGCCGCCGCTGCCGGCAGTGGTCGTGAAGGTGAAGTCTCCGGAGACCGCCAGATTGCCGGCTGCATCTCTCGAGCGCACTCGATAGTGATACACGGTGGTTGCTGCAAGCCCGCTCAATGTCCCGTTGTGACTGGTTGTCATCGAGGTGTTCAATGTCGTAGCGCTGCCATACGCCGCGCTCGTTCCGTACTCGACCTGTGAGTCACTTGCCTCATTGGTCGTCCAACTGACAGACGCGCCCGAAGCGGTAATCGAAGAAGCATTCACACTGGAGATCATCGGAGGCGTCGTGTCTGCGCCGCCGCCGCCACTCCCCGAACCTTGCGGGACTTTGATGATAAAGACATCCCGGCGAGTGGTGCTTCCCCAGTTGCTAGTGAACGCAACGAATCTTCCTGAGCGGCTTATGTCGGCTCGAGGCGTGTCCCAGTAGTCTCGATAGACCGAGTGATGATGCGCCAGCCTTCTAACGCTTTGGGTCCCATCGGTCGACGCCTGGAATATTTCCTGGCGGAACGGGCCAACCGGAGACGTGCCGTTGGTGAAGTTGCTTATCAGGCACCAGCTCTCGTTGTCTCCGAGCATTGAGAGATGGTTAGCCTGTGACCAGTCGCTCCCAAAGCTGATGACTCGCTGAAACTGATGCGGATTGGCCAGGCTTCTGACCGTGTATTGATTGTTCCAGTCGTCGTAGCCGACTACGATATTCCGCCCGTTGTCGCTGTGACCCGGTGAATAGTCAGGCGCCGGATCGGTAAGCCCCTGAGTGCCTCCGGTCTGAAGATCGACGACCTGGAAATCAACGCCGCCGCCGAATAACGCTTTCACCACAAGGTAGCGTCCGGACTTGTCCAGCTCTACTTCGTCGAAGTTCGAGAGAGAAACATTGCGAACGATTCTGTTCTGGTCTCTCTGCCATACCATGTAGCCGGTTGGCGCGTAGTTCGGGTCCTTCAAGGTGAACGCAAACATGTTGTCGTCGAGGCTTCTGCTCATCTGGCCGAGGTAGCCGTTGGGCACCAGGCCCGTGAAATCTTTGATCAGAACGTAGGTCCTCGCCGTGACATCAAACGCCCACAGCTTCAGTCCATAGTAGCCGTACAGCAGGTTCGGGTTGGTACCGCTCCACTCGGCGTCTTCCGTGGACATGTATCCGCCGCCCGGCAGCACCTGGTCAAACAATGGTCCCTTGCTGATGATTCGAAACCCGGCCGGGTCAAACCGAAAAAGGATCGGGCTGTTGTCACAAGCGACGAAGAACTTTGTGTCATCGAGGTTGAACGTCGGCCAATAAGAGTAGTAGTTGAAGTTCGATTGGCCGTCGTGCTCGTCAGTCACTCGCATGATCGTGGTCCCGAAAGTCGGGTCAACGAATGTGCCTCCCGCAGCCGGCAATGAGGGCGGCGCAGGCTCAGGATAGACGTTATGATCGGTGATCACACCACCGCCGCCGGGATCGGGAGGAGGCGGCGGCGCCGAAGCAGTCGTGAACGTGAAGTCTCCGGTCACCGCAAGATTGCCGGCCGCGTCCCTGGACTTCGCGCGGTAGTGATAAAGAGTGCTCGCTGAGAGCCCGCTCGCAAAGGCGCTGTGAGACGTGACGAGCGAATTGTTTAGCGCGCTCGAGCTTCCATAGGACGTGGTCGTTCCGTAGTCGACCTGTGTGTCGCTCGCTTCGTTGGTGGTCCACGCAATCGTCGCGCTGCTTGTAGTGACGCTCGCTGAAACGCCGCTGATAACCGGCGGTGTCGTGTCCCCGCCTCCCTGGGTTGTAAAGCTGAAGTCCGCGGAAACCGCCTGATTGCCTGCGGCGTCTTTCGATCTTGCCCGGTAGTGGTAAAGAGTCGCCGAAGCGAGCCCGCCGAACGCCACGCTGTGCGACGTCACCATCGCGGGGTTCCTTGTCGAGCTGCTTCCGTAAGCGGTGCTCGTGCCGTACTCGACCTGAGTGTCGCTGGGCTCGTCGGTGTTCCACGAGATCGCGACTCCGGTTGCCGTGATGCTTGAAGAACTGACTGAGCTGATGACCGGCGGAGTCACATCCGCTCCCGAGGTCACCATCACAGTCGCCGAAGCGCTGATGTTCGGGTTGGACGTGTACGCAACCTTCACCGTGTACGTTCCGACAGCGTTTGGCGCGGTGTAAAGGCCGCCCGACGTAATCGAGCCGCCGGTAGCCGACCACGTGACGCTGGTGTCGACGCCACCCGTGACAAGCGCGGTGAATTGGAGGGTCGCTCCTCCGATCAGACTGGCCTTGGCAGGGCTGATCGAGATTACCGCGCCCATCTGCGCGGCGGACACCATTACATTGTCGACACTGGCCATCGTGTTGACGAGCGACGCATTGACCAGCAAGGGAAAAACGGGCGCGGCCGTGCTCGTATAGAAAACCGAGCCGTTCTTGTAATAGTTCACAACACCCGACTCGACCGCGACCCGAAAAACGTTTCCGGCTTTGTACTTGACCTTGGCCTTGACGACGCCGTTTTCGACGACGTTTGCTTTTTTCGTGCTGGTCAACTTGATCGCAAAGTTGATATCGCTGGTGGACTGATGAATCTCGTTGCTGTTGTTCAAGCCGCACGATCGCTCGCTGTCTGACTGCCGAGCGGTGAACTCGACAAAAGCGTCGCCCGACAACGCGGCCTGCGTTGATGTCGCGCGGGCGTCATCGGCCATGTCGACGCCGCCAGTCTTTTGAAGAGAGTTCGCGACTGCGGAGCAGTTGACCATATGCGCCCAGGTAATGCTTGAGGCGGTCACGTTGATGTTGACGGCCGCTATGAAAACGTCGGAGCGCGAGCCGCCCTGGATCGCTTGGAAGATCGAAAGACGGCCGTCAGGTGAAACATCGCTGTGCGGCAGCTCCGAAGGATGATTGATCGCCGCCAACACATCGAACGAATCATTTTGCCGCGACTCGGCTTTCACGCCGCGCGCGCCGGTCTGCTCGATTTGCACGGAATCCGCCTGGGGAGAAGTTCGATAGCGCCACACACGAGTCGTTTCGCCGTTCACGATAAGAGCTTCGCCGGCCCTGTCGAGATGAGCTTCTGAGAAGCCCGACACTCCGCCAAACGGATCGTTGAGGTAGAACACAAACGTGCTGTCGGCGGCTCGATCCCAAACAACCACAACGCTGGGATTTGAACCTCGTTCGCCCCAGATGAACGCAAAATGATTGTCGTCCAGCGCCGACTTGCTGAACTGATGAGCTTCGCCGCTTCCGAGGCTGCCCGAAAAGTCCTTCAACACCGTCCTGCTTCCGGTGCGGGTGTCGTAAGAAAAGATAGTTGCGGAATCCGCGGATTCGAGTCCGATGATCGTGCTCGCGTCAACCGCCGACCAATGTAAGCCGTCGGCCTGAACCGCGCTCGTCCCGAACAACATTCCCTGCTTATGAATCTCGAGACTTGCCGCATCGATCGCGTAGAGCATCGGCGTGCCGTCGAGTTCCACGATAAAGTGCGACGAATCCAAATTGAAGCTCGATCCGCTCGATGCCAGCGCCGGCTGACCATCACGCGTATCGGTTACGCGAACTATTCTTGTCTCGGACTTCGAGTCGATAAAAACGCTGCCGGCTTCCTGCAACCTGGAATCGGAAACACGCGCGGCCGCAATCGGCTGCGCAGCGATTCGAGCAAAGGCGCTCTGCTGAACCAGAAGCGCGAGGATGATTGTCCACGCTGCAAACAGACTCTGTTTTCGCGCGAACGCGCGTAAGACTCCCTTGAGACAAACAGGCAGAGAAAGGTCGGGTGTTCGATTGGTCATCTCATACTCCAGACGTCCGTCGGCTCGAGATGACCTGGACCGCTTTGTTTAGGGAGCAGTCTCCTTCTACGATCGCTTCGGGCGTTTTCACCTACAGGGGTTTTACGATCGATTCGGCCGAAGCTTTGCGCAGAGACCCAGCTCCAGGTACATCGTTTAAGAACGCGGACTGTACGCCGGCGTAATCAATCACACCGGCGGTTTGTGAATGAGCAAGCGGTGCGAGTATCAGCATTACAAAAAGATCAGAGGTGAATTCAGATCCTGTTTGTCTTCTCATACCAGCCCCGGTACAGACCTACATGGTCTTTCGTCGGCAACTCGAACCCGCTACTCAACAGTCCAGCAATGGCGCTCGCGGGGCCCATCTTACTTGTGCCGTTATCCGCTGAGTACTGTTAGTAGTTACAGTTTTGAATGAGAAAAAAGTGCAGTGCATTCGGTCATCGCTTCCGCGTCGCTCTGTCCCACGCTTTTCGGAGTTGAAGCCGTCAGGCGCAAGAAAAAACCACCGAGGGCAAACAAGTTGTGGAATGAGATGGACCTAAGGTAGGCGTCATCTCACTTCGGTAGCCAGTCATCCTTGGTGAATTTCAAATTTGAAAATCTTCAAGGCCTTGGCTTTGCGGCCCAGGATCACTCCTGGTGTGCCTTTATCGGTGAAACGGCGCGTGCATATCACACGCGACTCGGCTAGATCGGTTACAGAAGATGAAGCTAATTCGTTCGCGTTACGGGATGCGTCGCGCAAACGATTCAACCGCGCTTCAACGGCTGCCGTCTCTCTAACCGTGCAAAGAACGATTGCGAACACTCTGCGCGGGGTTCTTGCTGCCGCATCTCCGCTCGAGTGTAGACGTTCGCAGGCCAGCTAATTGCAAGCGTTGTTCCAATGCGAATTGTAACCTGTGTCAGTCCTTCGCGTGCTTTGCGGTCCTTTGGGTCTTTGCGCCGAGTATTGGGTCTTGCTCCTTCAATACCCAATACTCAGCGCAAAGACGCAAAGGACCGCAAAGCACGCGAAAGCTATTAGGCAACGCATAATTCAGGAACCTTGCCGGCAATAGGCATTTACTTAAGTTAGGAGAGGACCGCTCGACCGAGTCTTCAATATGCAGATGCAACCGAAGCCCAGGACGTTGACGATAGACGCCGCCCCCCGAGGTCGGTCACCGGCTTCGCGCACGATGACCGTTGTTTTCGTCAAGAACTTCGAAATGCTTGAGGACTACGGTCAGGCCTGGGAAGATCTCGCGGCTGAGGCGCTCGAACCGAATCCTTTTTACGAGCGCTGGATGTTAATGCCCGCTCTCGCAGGCCTCGCAAAAAGCTCCGACGTTGGTGTTGCTTTGGTCCTCAGCGTCGAGCACGGAGAGCCCGTCCTTTGCGGTGTGTTTCCGCTTGAAAGGCGAGCGCGTTACAAGGGCCTTCCCGTCAGCGCTTTCAGTCTTTGGCGGCACCTTTATTGCGCGCTGTGCACGCCGCTAATTCGACGCAGCGCTGCCCGCGAATGCATGGATGCCTTTCTTGAATGGGTCGACTCCGAGTCCGACTGCTCGCTTATGGATTTCGATCTTGTTTCCGGAGAAGGCCCGTTTCATGACCTTCTGAATAACTGTCTGGCGGCGCGCGGACGTTCAGCTCTGGTCACCGAGCGCCACGGTCGCGCCATGCTCCGGCCGCAGGAAAACTCTGAGCTCTACCTGCGCGCGGCCCTTCGGCGAGATCACAGAAAGGACTGCCGTCGAAAGACCAGGCGCCTGGCGGAACGCGGAAACCTCGAATTCGATTCGCTCGAATTCGAAGGCGATGTAGACACCTGGATCGACGAGTTTCTTAAACTCGAAGAAAGCGGATGGAAGGGCCGTGAAGGCAGCGCCTTCGCGTGTAATGAAAACACCGAGACCTACTTTGTCGCGATTGCCAGAGCGGCCTTTGAACGCGAGAGGCTCGAGATGCTGGCGCTTCGGCTCGATGGTAAGCCGGTGGCGATGAAATGCAACTTCAGCTCGATGCCGGGATCATTCGCGTTCAAGATCGCTTTTGATGAAGCTTATGCCGATTCCTCGCCCGGATTCCTGCTCGAGATCGAAAACGTCAGGTGGTTTCACGCCCGACGCCGCTTCAAATGGATGGACTCCTGCGCCGCTCCCGGTCACCCGATGATCGATCGGCTCTGGGTCGATCGAGTCGAGATTCAAAGCGTGCTGGTTCCTGCAGGCATCGCTGGAAAGTCCATGGTAGCGGCGCTGCCTCTTATGAGATCGCTCAATCGAAAGTTCCGCAGGTTAGCTGGAGGAGTCAGTCAATGAGTTCAGTTAGGCTTTCAAGTTCTGTTATCCCGATGCCGGCGCTACAACCTCGCGCCGACCGCAGCCTGCTGCAAATAGATCCGGACGTTTTTCAATCCAGTTTCGATCGACGGCCCTTCACAATAAACCACGGTCTCGTCGATCATCCGCTGCTGACGCTTCCGAGCCTTATAGAACTTTCACGTCGTCTGCCGGAAAGTAACATCAGATACAACCGCGGCGACATCCCGGCGGGCCAGCAGATTTACACGGCGCCCAAGACGGATTTATCCGTCGAGGAAACGATCCGGCAAATAGAGCAATGCCGCTCGTGGATGGTGATAAGGTTCGTCGAGCAGGACGAGATTTATCGCGACCTATTGGATCGGTGCCTGGATGAGATTCAGCCCTTGTCGGAATCAATCACGCCGGGCATGTTCAAACGCGAGGGTTTCATCTTCATCACTTCGCCCGGAAGCATCACGCCTTTTCACGCCGATCCGGAACACAACTTTCTGCTTCAAATTCGCGGGACGAAGACCGCGAGCCTTTTTGATGTTTCCGATCGCGCGATAGTCACCGAGCAAACGCTGGAGAATTATCTTAGCGGCGAGCCTTTCAAGGGAGAGTTCAGGGAAGAGTTTCAGCAGAAGGCGTTCGTGTTCGATTTGAGCCCGGGGGATGGTTTGCACTTTCCCCAGAACTGGCCGCACTGGGTAAAGAACGGCGACGAAGTTTCGATCTCGTTCAGCATAACTTTCCGCAGCGCAAAGTCCGAGCGGACGAGCATCATCTACAGCGTGAATCATGCAATGCGCAAGCGAGGCTTGAATCCCACGCCTTACGGAAAATCGCCTCTCAGGGACGCCGCTAAATTCAACGCCTTTCGCGCAGCCCGCCGCGCGAAGAAATTGTTGAACATGTCGAAAGAAGAGAATTTGGAGAGGTACTGAGCGTGTGATCGGTCTTTGCGGTCCTTTGCGTGCTTTGCGGTCCTTCGCGTGCTTTGCGGTCCTTTGCGACTTTGCGCTGAGTATTTGATCCTTCAATACTCAGCGCAAAGACGCAAAGAACCGCAAAGCACGCGGAGGTTATTAAGCAACGCAGAATCCGAACACTACCGAATTACGAACGCAAAGATTATCTTACGCGGACTTCGCGGTCACGAATACTCGATCCATATCCTGGTCTGCTTCGGTGAAGTGCCATGACTGAGCGCCGATCAACACATCAAGTTGCGGATCGTCGTTCTCGACCGCTACCTGAAAGCCTCGCTCTTCTCGCCCGATGAATCCGTGACGACGAAGCCTGCGCGCCAACGCGCTGTCCTGCGTAGTGCTCATCTCGAGCACCGAACACCCCGCCGCTCCAGCATAGTCGATCGCAAGTTGCAGAATCGCATCCATGATCTTCGCATCCGGCGCGCTGAACAAATCGGCGATTGCGGCAAACTCCCCGGCTCGTTCAACCGCTACGAAGCCTATCAGCTCACCACGATGCCTGACTGCTAACGGGGTCTGCCGGTGAGCCGGCGCATCGAGATATCTCCACGCCAGGTAGTCACGCATTCGAACGCAAGCGACCTTGTGCTGCGCTGCTGCGCGTTCGAACATCGCGTCGAACTCGGCGCCGAAGTCGTAGACCTCTTCAACCGTGAATCCACTCGCGTCAGACTTCGTCAGGCGATCGAAGACCATTATCGGTATGTGTGCGAGCTGAGCCTGGCCCTTTGTAGGCACTCGCGAAAAAGCCGCTCGATAGGCGCCTCGGCTTGTGAGCGGGCGCACCCATCTCTTGTAGTTAGTCACGAGGTGGGATCCCGCTTTCACCAGCGCGCCGAGGTTGTTGGGAGTCGGCGGACCGTACATGAAATCGACTCCCTGCTCACGCATCTGCCCGAAGCTTACGGCGTGCAGCGCAGTAGCCAGCCCTTGTCTTCTGACGCGAGGCTCGATGAAGCAATCGCCGCCGATGCCGCCGACGCGCTCTCGTCCGTTGACCATCACTCGCCGCGGGAAGATCGAAGTGCAACCGACCGCCTCGCCGCTTTCGCGTTCGATCGCGATCCACGTCAGAGCGTCACCGTGAGGGTTATTCTCATACAGCCAGGCGTAGCGCTCGCGCATATCGCCGGGATAGACCTTCCCCATCAGCCGAATGACGTGTTCGCGGTCGCGGCGACTTGCTGCTGTTATCTCGAACTTTTCCATCGCGTTGTCCTGGGAGCGCAGGCATCCTTGCCTGCTTGCCGCCGAGAGTAGCTTATTTCGGGAAGCTGCAGGCAAGGATGCCTGCGCTCCCAGGTCATTTGTAATGCCTCTGAGTAATAAGCCGATGACCGGCCAGCCGTATTGGCCCGGGAACCGTCGCGCGCAAAAGCGACTTTCCCATCTCCTTGGCCAGCTCGATGCCTTTGTAAGCCGCCGATCTTGTCCCTGGCCGATCGAGCGCCAGACAAACACTTTCCTTGAAATTCTTCGTCCAGGCTTCCTTGTACTGCGAGTTACCGCCCATCAAGTCATACTCGCGAATTCGTTCGTCTTCGATGCAGGCGCGAATGCACAACCCGTTCATCACGCTTCCCAACCCTTGATTTGCCTGGGTGGGATCGTAACCGGCCTGAAAAGCATGCGCGATGTGATTATCGATGAAGTCGAGCCGTACCGCGGCAGTTTTGCCGTCGACTTCAAGAGTGGTGAGGCCAAGCCGGCCCTCAATGAGACTCGCGCGCATCACCTCCTTCAAAAACTCTTCGAGGTTCGGGATCGCAAAGGTGCCGGGCTCGCCTCTGGACTGCCAGCGCAACTGATGCAGCCTCACAAGCTCATCCATAGCCGGCTCGAGTTCGTCCGCCGTCTCCACGCGGCTAAGATGGCAGGCGTGAGAATTAAGCAACCGGCGCGTGCGCCGAAGAACGTTGTTTCGCGCGGAACTGCTGAGACCGGCAACGAAGGTCTCCCAGTCTTCAGTCGTGTCGACCCAGTAAGCACGGCTCCCCACATCAATCTGCGTCTGCTCTCCGAGCGCACGCCTTAGATGGCCGAGCATCCGTGAATTAGCTGGGAGGTCCTGCAGACAGAGCCGGTCCCAATCGCTGCTGCGTTGGAGGTATTGGACAACCGTTTCAGCTACGCCGAATTCGTATCCGCGACGGGCGACGATGTCCAGGTATTCACTGGTTTGGGCATAGATTCCGGTGCCCAGAAATAAGAGTTCTCTTACGTGAGGAATGCCCGCGGTGTGCCTTTGTCGCACGTAGAACGGAGCGAGGCCGACCAGCTCGTTTCGGGCATTGCGGCAAGTGACGATGAAGAGCTGGCTGTCAGCCGGCCTCATAATGCGCCACCAGAGCCGGTTCCACGACCATCTTAGAAAAAAGACGTGCTGATCGCTTTCTTCCAGCAGCTCATCCCATTCGCGAGCGATGGCGTCAAGCGCAGAGTCGCGCGTCAGTACTGACGCTTTGATCGGACCGGATGTTTTCTCGCCGAAGCTGTCGATCATTGACTTGACTCGTGTAGGGAAACCACCTTGGCGTGCTTTGCGGTCCTTGGCGTCTTTGCGCTGAGAATTTTGCGCCGAGAATTCTTAACGCAAAGACGCCAAGGACCGCAAAGCACGCAAGCAGGCTTTCCGTGGACCGCCCCTACATGCTTACTAAAGGGCTTTTGGCGTGGGATTTCCACATCGAACGGCGGGTAAGCCGGAGCGCCTAAACTTATGGAAAAACCATTCGATTGCCAATTTATCACTCGTGAAGGATTAAAGCGCGCGGCGACGAGCCTTTGCTTGCACAAGGCTTGAAGCCACGAGCGGTTGAAGAGGTGAATATGGGAAGCTTCAGACCCCGAGGTCTTGCCGAATGTCTCCAGATACTCTGGCGGCGAAAATCGCTGATCCTCGTCATTGCAGCGGTAGTCCTGCTCGCCGCCGGCGCCGTCATCCTCCGGATGCCACGACTGTACGAATCGCGCGCCCTGATTGTCGTTTCGGGTGCGATTTACGATAAGACCGCCAACGGCGCTCAAGTGGCTGCGGTAACCGAGCAGATCACCAGCCGCGCCAACCTTCAGGCGCTCGTCGAACGCTACAATTTGTTTGCGCCGGTCACGAAGATGGACGCCACCGTCGCGCAATTCCAGAAAGAGATTAAGTTCGAAACAAAGTATCGCAGCGATTCAGCCGGGTTCCCCGAGTCGTTCACCGTGTCTTATCGGCATACGGATCCGCTGATCGCAAAGCAAGTGGTCACCGATCTCGTGGCCGTCTTCGATCAGGCAAATAAGACGCTTGAGAAACAGGCCGCCGAAGAGGCGCAGAGAATAAGGGGCGAGATCGCGGACCTCGAAGCCAAGCTCGGTCACGCAACTTCGCAGCGCATTGCGAGCGCCGCCCGAAGCACCGCCGCAAGCCGCGCGGCCGGAGCAATCGAACGCCAGCGGTCCGAGCGCAGCGCCGTAGCTTCGACTCTTGAAGCACTCAAAGATAGGCAGTTCGCGCTCGACGCGCAGATTGCGGATCAGCGGCGGTTGGTCGCGCAACAGCAGGAAGTCGTCAGGACCTCTCCTCCGCCGCCCGATGATGTCAGAGCCAATAATTCATACGGCGCGCTCCTCAAACGCAAAGCCGATCTCGAAGGCCAGATCCAAGATTACTCTTCCAAGTTCACCGACAAATACCCTAAACTCGTCCAGGCTCGTGAACAGCTTGCAGAGGTAAATCAACGCATAGCCGAGGCCGGCGCAGGCGGCGAGTCGGCTCGCGCGTCGGCGAGTTCACCGGCGGCGATGGAGCTTCGCAACCTCCAACGCGAGCTTACGCGAATGGAAACCGATCTCGCGATCGTGAAGCGCGAGATCGACCGCAAGCAACAAGCGGCCTCCGGCATCCCCTCGAGCGCAGTTGCCCCTTCTTACAGCCCCGCCCCGACGGTATCAATGATCGACCCCGGCAGCGTATCCGGTGACTATGGATCTGAAGGCTTGCGCGAACGGTATACGTCGCTGCTTCGACGAGAAGACGCTCTACGCGAGTTTCAGCCGTCGACTGCGGGTCCGGCCACCCCGTTTTTTCAAATGGTCGATCATCCCAACATCCCTGAGTCCCCTGCCGCCCCAATTCGCTCGAGGCTGATGCTGATCGCGCTGGTGATTGCCCTGATCGCATCGGTGGTGGGCGCTGCCGTAGTCGAGGCAAGAAGATTTTCAATGATCTACGACGAGCGCGATATCAACTACTATCTCGGCGTTCCGGTGGTCGCGATGATCCCGGAAACGCTGACGGTCCCCGAGCGGTCGAGGATTAACCAGCGACTGTTCGCGCGGCGGCTTGTTTATCTCGCGGTCGCGGTCGTTGCAATTCCGGTGCTCGCGTTGTTGCTTGACGCGACAAAGCTATTTCAGATTTTGGGAAGCAAATAGAACTCGGATCGAAAGGTTCGCTCGATGGGAAAAGTATACGAAGCGCTGAGCAGGGCACAGAACGACGAAGTCGATCTCGATCTTACTGACGAGCTTACTGACGATCTTACTCGCGAGCTGGGCGACGAAGATTACGCTTCGGGTGAGACGCATGAGCCGCAAGAGCAAGCGCAAGAGCCGGAGCAAGCGCTCCAGCGAGTGCCGTCCTCCCAAAAGTTCAGCTTCATGCGCTATTCCATGGGCGCTACCGCCCTGGTCACCGAAGACCGCGCGCGTCAAGGCGCTGCGCGTCAAAGCACGGGCGGAAACAAAGCCTTGGCGCCGCGTTCGCTCACAAAACCCAGCCACGAGATGACCGTGGTTCCCGAGCGCATCGATCCGCATTTGGTTGCGTTCCACAACTTCGACCGGCCCGCTTCTCAGGAATACAACAAGCTTGCTCTATCACTGATATCCAGGGCGGCCGAGCGTGGATTCAAGCGAGTCCTGGTCGCGTCGGCGCAGGATGGCGAAGGCCGCACATGCGTTACGCTCAACCTGGCTTGCGCGCTTGTTCGCGCCCGTCAGCGAGTGCTGGTGGTCGATTGCGACTTGACCAACCCCTCGGTGATGAAGCGCCTCGGACTGAGAGCCGAGATCGGAATGTACGAAGCCTTCGATCGCGGGATGCCTCCGGCGTCGGCGGCGGTTTCAATTCGTCCCTACGGCTTCACCGTGCTCCCAACCACTCATGCCCTGGAGAATCCGGCCGAGCTGCTGGCGATGCCCGGCTTCTGGAAAATGCTCCAGGCGTTTGACGCCGATTACGACTTTGTCCTCTTTGACTCGCCGGCTCTTGGCAGTGGAAACGATTCGAGCCTGCTCGTGCGTTTCACCGATACGACGTTGTTGGTCGTTCGCGCGGGACACACCAGCTCCGCGCAGATGGCGAAGGCGCTCACACCGCTTGGCCAGGACGACATCGTAGGGGTCGTAATCAATCGAGCGAGCAAGTGATCGAACGCAAGTGATTAAGCGCCCTGTTAGGTAATCCAGCTTTGGGAAAACAGGAAATGGCAACCGGGCCCGGGAACGGGAACACAGATTCGATGAAGCAGACACTGGTGAGCTTGATGCACGGCGCCGGCGCATTCGCGCCGTTCCGAATGCTGAATCGACACAAAGCACTGATCCTCATGTATCATCGCTTCCGCGAGACGGCAGACGGCGTATCGACTTCGGCGCGGTGTTTTGCCGAACAGTTGGACTACCTCAGCGAGCACTATCGCATCGTCCCGCTCTCCGAGCTTGCCCGTTACCTGGCTAGCGGGCGTCCGGTGCCGCCGGGACTTGCGGTCATCACTATCGATGACGGCTACCGTGACTGCTACGACATTGCGTTTCCCATCTTGCGAGAGCGAAAGATACCGGCGACCACCTTCGTAGTCACCGACTTCGTCGACCAGGCAACGTGGCTGTGGACCGACAAGGTTCGGTACCTGACGGCGAGCGCCGCTGGATCGGTTCTAGAAGCAACGATAGAAGATCACCCGCTCAAAATCGCTCTCGACGGCCGATACTCGCGACTAAAGGGGGCCGAGCGCGTCAACACGGAACTCAAGCTGATCTCCGACGAAGCGAAAGAAGATGCGATTTGCGAGATCGCCGAAACGCTCGGTGTGAAGCTGCCGAACGTGCCGCCGCCGGACTTCCTGCCGCTGACCTGGGAACAGATCCGGGAGTTGGATTCCTCGGGAGTGGAAGTGGGCTCGCACACGGTGACCCATCCGATATTGACCCGAATCACCGGGGAGAAGCTCCGTTACGAGCTTCGCGGATCCCGCGCGCGACTCGAGGACGTGCTGGGTCACAAGGTCGAGCTGCTGGGTTATCCAAACGGCGATCACAATTTGGCGGTGCAACACGAGGCCGCGCGCGCGGGTTATACCTGCGCGGTGACCGCTGACTACGGGTTGAACAACGGGCGCAGCAATCTGCTCGCGCTCAAGCGCATTCACACCGAGCACGACATCGCTCACTTCGTGAAGAGCACGAGCGGATTCGAGCAGTTCAAAAACACATTGATTCACTATGGCGGCGGAGCAGCGGGAATCGCCGTCGATCAATCGACAAACTAATGGCAGTAACCGAAACAACAAAAGGAAGCAACAACCTGACCAAGAGGGCGGCGTGGCTGGCGTCGGCGAGAATCCTCGCGTTTGCGATGACGATCCCGCTTCCGCTGGTGCTCGTGCGCACGTTGAATCAGTCAGACTTCGGGCTATACAAACAGGTATTCCAGATAATGATGACCGTCCTCGCGCTCTCGGGTCTGTCGGTCAACATGAGCGTGTTGTATTTCCTGCCGCGCAATCCGGACAAGAAGCCTCAAATTGCGTTGAACGTCCTGGCTTTCTATGGAGTGGTCGGCTCACTGGTTGCGCTGTTCTTCGCGATCTTTCCGGGTTCGGTGACGTTGATCTTCAAAGGCGACGGTTTAGTGCCGCACATGCCGTTGCTTGGAATTGCGATACTGCTCTGGCTTCTGTCGACCGTTCTGGAAGTGGTTGCGGTCGCCGACAACGACATCCGCTCAGCCAGCTTGTTCATAGTGGTGATTCAGCTCACCAAGAGCGCGCTGATGATGCTGGCGGCTGTCCTGTTTGGCAGCGTTCACGCAGTTGTCGTCGCGGCGGTGCTGCAGGGAGTGCTGCAATGCGCGATCATGTTCAGCTACCTGCACAAACGTTTCGGCCGGTTCTGGACCGCGTTTGACTGGCCGCTGTTCAAGGCGCAGCTTGCCAACGCGCTTCCTTTCGGAATCGGCGGGCTCGCTTACGCGACGCAAGGCGACCTCCACAATTATTTCGTATCGCACTATTTTGATCCGGATCAGTTTGCCATTTACGCGGTGGGATGCTTTCAGTTGCCGCTGTTGGGGATGCTGTTGGACTCGGTGATCAGCGTGCTGCTTCCTGAAGTCGCACGCCGCGAAGCCGCCGCCGATTACCAGGGCATCATCCAGTTGTGGGCCGCCGCGATTCGCAAGCTCTCTCTGTTTTTCATTCCGGTTTACACGCTTCTTTTTGTTGTGCGGCACGAATTCATTACGGTTCTATTCACACACAACTATGCAGCGGCGGCGCCGATATTCGCCATCAATTTACTGAACATACTTTTGTACATATGCGTGCCGACCTCGATACTCCGCTCGTTCGATGAGCTGAAGTTCCTGCGCCTGAAACTCTCGCTGGCAATGATCCCGCTCGGCGCGGTTGCGTTGTACGTTGGAATTCACGCCGCGGGTTTGGTAGGCGCAATTACAGCCGTCGTCATAGTTCAGACGCTCGACCTGGCAATATTGGTTTTCGCCATCGCGCGCAAATTGAAGATGACCCCAAGAGACCTTCGACGGTTCGCGCCGGTGCTGAGGACGCTTGCGGCCGCGTCAATCGGCGCGGCAGCTACATACGGCGTCAGGTTGGTGGTCACCGGTTGGAGCGCATTCATCGCGCTGGCGGTGTGTTCGACTGTATTCGTTACCGTTTGTTTGACGGCGGCATTCTTCACCGGAGCGCTCAACGCATCCGAGAAACTCGAGATGCGCGGCACCCTGTTGAGGTTCTATCGCGTCGGATCGAAGAGGCTCGGCTTGTCGACGGCCGAGGTCGAGGACCAGGTAGCATGATCGCTGACCGCAACAAATTGAACCCGGGAGCGCTGTTCGAGCGGCACGCCGAAAGTGTGCTGCTCAACCCCGTCGCGCTCGCAGAGAAGAGAGAGCGCGCGGAGGCTGGTTCGCACCCTCTGGCGTTCGCCGGGCTGTTCGTGTTCACGCTGCTGCTCTACGTAAGGCCAAATGAGTTGTTTCCGGATTTCTTCGGCGCCTTCCCAATCATGAAGATCGTGGCGATTCTCACCTTGATCGTTTACATCGGAGGAAAGCTTGGTCACGGAGAGCGCCTGTCGACGTGGCCGCTCGAGATGTCGATGCTCGCGGTCATTATTCTGCTTGGAATTATTCTCACGCCAATATCCGCCGCTCCAAGCGCCAGCATCGATCTGCTGACTGACACGTTTTTCAAAGTGACGGTGATTTTCGTGCTGATGATCAACCTCGTCGATACGCGGAGGCGACTGCGATTGATGATGAAGCTCGTGGTGATCTGCGGCACAGGGATCTCGGCGGGCAGCATCGCAAAGTTTGCAGAGGGCAAGTTCACGGCCACCATTCAGGGCGTCGGCGTCCGCATTGAAGGAACGGTTGGTGGAATCTTTGGCAACCCGAACGACCTTGCGATGGCGCTGGATCTGCTTTTGCCGCTCGCGATCGTTCTTGCGTTCACCAGCAAGCCCGCGGGCCGCGTGCTCTACCTGGTTTGCACGTTCATCCTGGCGATGGGAACGGTAGTTACTTTCTCGCGAGGGGGCTTTCTCGGGCTCGCGGCGGCGGGAGGCATTCTGCTTTGGAAGCTCGGCCGCAATAACAAGCTGATGATGGGAATGGCCGCCTTAGCAGCGTGTCTGGTGCTCGCGATGTCCATGCCCGCGGGTTACGCGGACCGGCTGTTCACGATCATCCACACCGAGCAGGACACCACAAATTCCGCCCAGGAGCGCCAGGGCGAAATGAAACAGGCGCTCGATATCGCGTTGCGCCATCCGTTCATCGGAATCGGAATGGGCAACTATCCGTTTTATTCCAATCACGCGATCAGGGCGCATAACGCATATGTTGAAGTCGCCGGCGAGCTTGGAATCGCAGGACTCCTCGCCTATCTGGTTCTCATCTTCGCCCCGCTGCGAAGCTTGAAACGAATCGAACGCGGGACGTCTGGAAAAAGCGAGCCGCGAAAACGCGAGCTCCATCTTCTGAGCGCCGGGGTGCACGCGGCGATCATGAGCTACGTCGTGTGCGCTGTTTTTTCCTCCGCCCAGTATCAGTGGTACCTCTTCTACGTTGTCGGATACGCGCTGTCGCTGCGGAAGCTTCACGCGATGGAACCAGCCGATAAGGTCGAGGCCGTTGCAATAGAACCTGTGCGAGCGCACGAGGACGGAATGCTCTGGAGAGAAGCAGTCCGAGGTTGAGTTGTCCGACAAACTTCAGTTTGTCGACCTGTGTACATATTTAGACAAACTGAAGTTTGTTGGACACCGTCGAGGTTGATTACTTATGTGTGGCATTGCCGGAATGTTCGGACCTGAAGGATCGATGAGCGCGGAGCGGCGGCGCGGGCTGCTCGCGCAGATGTGCCGTGTCATCGAGCACCGCGGACCCGACGATGAAGGCTTCCACGTCGACGGCGGCCTGGCTATCGGCATGCGCCGGCTCTCGATCATCGATCTGTTCACCGGCCGCCAGCCGATCACAAATGAAGACGGCTCGATCTGGATCGTGTTCAACGGCGAGATCTACAACTTCAAAGAGCTTCGCGACGATCTGCTTCGACGCGGCCACACATTCGAAACCGGCACCGACACCGAGGTCATCGTTCACCTGTACGAAGACGAAGGCGAGCGTTGCGTCGAGCGTCTCCGCGGGATGTTTGCTTTTGCGATTTGGGATAAACGCGAGCGCAAGCTGTTCATTGCGCGCGACCGCGTTGGCGTCAAGCCGCTTCACTATTGCGTCGCCGGCGACACCCTGGTGTTCGCGTCTGAGATCAAGTCGATACTTCAACACCCCGACGTCACACGAGAAGTAAACCTCGAAGCTATCTCCGACTTTCTGACCTTCGGGTACGTGCCCGATCCGGCAAGCGCGTTCCGCGGAATATTCAAGCTCGAACCCGGTCACACGCTGGCCTTCAAGGACGGACGTCTTACCACCAGGCAATATTGGGATTTCGATTACCGTAAGAACGGAAATGGCGGGGCGGACGAACCGCCGCGCGACGAGCGCTACTACACCGAGCGTATTCGCGAGCTTATTGCCGAATCGGTCAAGCTCAGATTAGTAAGCGATGTTCCGCTCGGCGCGTTCCTTTCGGGTGGAATCGATTCAAGCACCGTAGTCGCGATGATGGCGCGCGAGATGGACCGCCCGGTTAAGACTTTTTCAATCGGCTTCACCGAATCAAGCTTCGATGAGCTTCATTACGCGCGAATCACAGCGCGCCACTTCAACACCGAGCATCACGAATTCATCGTCACACCGGACGTATGCAAGCTGGTCGACGAAATCATCTGGCATCACGACGAACCCTTCGCCGACGTTTCGAGCATACCGACGTACATCGTGTCGAAGATGGCTCGAGAACACGTAACCGTCGTGCTTTCAGGAGACGGCGGCGACGAGTTGTTTGGCGGCTACGATCGCTATCTGGTGGATCGCAAGCGCGCAATGTTCGGGCACATACCCGGTTTCCTGCGGCGAAACCTGATGCTTCGGGCGAGCCGCGCGATCCCGCGAGCAATGTACGGCAAGAACTTCCTGCGCAACGCGGCGCTCGATTCCGACGCGCGCTACGTCGATAGCATTTCTTACTTCGATGAGGACTCCAAGCGACACTTGCTCTCTCGCGAAGTCCGCGGCTGGCTCAACGGGCGCGACTCGTCATGCGAGTTCAGACGATTGCTGGCGGTGCCACAATCCCTGGAGCGCCTGGACCATTTGCTATATCTCGACAGCAAGACTTATTTGCCCGGAGACATTCTGACGAAGGTCGATCGAATGAGCATGGCCCACTCCGTTGAAGCGCGAGAGCCGTTGCTCGATCACAAGCTGATCGAGTTTGTTCAAACGATTCCTGCGTCGCTCAAGCTTCGCGGCTCGGTCGGAAAACATATTTTGAAGTCCGCGGTTCGAGGATTGATTCCCGATGAGATCATCAATCGGCCAAAGCAGGGGTTTGGCGTTCCGATCCGCCGGTGGTTCAACAATGAATTGCGAGAGCTGCTCTATGACACATTGACCGATGCTCGAACCCGGCAGCGCGGCTACTTCAATCAAAGCGTCGTCGAAGAGATTCTGGACGAGCATCGCCGCGACCGTCGCGACAACTCGACCCATCTCTGGGGGCTTCTGACACTCGAGCTGTGGCATCGAGCCTTCATCGACCGATCGCCCGATCAGAACTTCGAAGGCGCAAAGCGAATCGATCTGGATCGGTTGAGCGTAGCTCCCGCTGGAGTTGCGGAAGGGTGCGCACGATGAGCGTGGCAATAACCGAAGCATCCGTCGCCCGACACACCGCGAAGGTCAGTGAATCTTCGCGTCGCCGCCCGCGTGTGCTTCATCTCATTACAAGCTTCGAGATCGGCGGCACCGAGCGGCAAGCCGTCGAGCTTTTGAAGCGGCTCGATGGGGAACGCTACGATGTGCGCCTTGCGGCGCTTCGCAACGAAGGACCGTTCTACAGCGAGATCGCGGAGCGGTTCCCCGACGTGCCCGAGTTTCCGCTGACGAGTTTTTATGATGCCAACGCGGTGAAGCAGCTCGCGCGTCTGCGCCGAATGATGCTGCGAGAGAGAATAGATATTCTGCACGCGCACGACTTCTACAGCAGCTTTATTGGGGCAGCGGCCGCGCGTCTCTGCGGAGTCCGAGTGATCGCGGCGCAGCGTCACTTGAAGCTGTCGGATCGCCGCGCTCACAAATGGGGCACGCGCTTGATTCATCGCCTGGCTAACAGGATTCTTGTGAACTCCGACGCCATCCGCGAACACATCGTCAATCATGAAAGCGGGCAGATGGACAAGATCGTCGTGGTCAAGAACGGAGTCGTGCCGATGCCTTCGTCTGCGCAAACTCGCGTTGAGCTTTGCAAAGAGCTTGCGGTCGATACCGGCGCGACGATTGTCGGCATGGTCGCGAGGCTTCAGACAGTGAAGGGCCATCGCTTCTTCGTCGAAGCAGCGGCGGCGGTCTTGCGCAAAAGGCCCGATGCTCACTTTGTTCTGGTTGGCGACGGACCGTTAAGACCGGAGATCGAAAATCAAGCCGCCGAGCTTGGCATCACCGATCGCGTGCATCTTCTGGGCGATCGAGCGGATGTCTCGCGGCTGGTCCCCGCATTCGACTTGCTGGTGCTCGCATCGTTGCACGAGGGCTTGCCCAACGCGGTGATGGAAGCGATGGCGGCGGGTGTTCCGGTAGTCGCGACCGCAGTCGGCGGAACGAAAGAATTGATCACCGACGGCGAAACAGGTTACCTGGCGCCGTCAGCGAATTCGGCGGCGCTGGCGGAAAGGATTCTTTTCGCGCTCGGCGATGAAGTTCATCGCGATGAAATTATTTCAGCCGCGCGTCGCAAGATCACGAGCGCTTTCGGGATCGAGCGAATGGTGGAGTCGGTAGAAGCTTTGTACGACGAAGTGATGGAAGTCATGTACGGGCGGCCCTCCGTGGCCTCCCCTCACTGATTACCGCGCGACTAAAGGGTAGCCACGGAGGGGCGGCCACAGAGGGCCGCCCCTACATGAAATGAAGAAGTCTGAAAACATTCGAGTAGCCATCGTAGTCGCGTCGATCGACATTCTCGGCGGGCAGGCGATCCAGGCTTTGCGGCTTATGGAAGGCCTGGGCGCGGAGCCCGGAATCGAGGCCGAGTTGCTGCCGATCAATCCGCGACTACCGAAACCGCTGCGATGGCTGCAGCGAATCAAATATGTTCGAACCGTCGTCACTTCGATCGCTTACATTGCAAGCCTGCTTGTGAGACTGACGCGCTTCGACGTCGTGCATGTTTTCTCGGCTTCATACTTTTCGTTCGTGCTTGCGCCGACGCCGGCGGTTCTCATCAGCAAACTCTACGGCAAGCCGGTGCTGCTGAATTATCACAGCGGCGAAGCCGAAGACCACTTGCGCCGCTGGCCTCGAACTGCGCTGCCGGTACTCAGGCTCGCCGATCGCGTCGTCGTGCCGTCAGATTATCTGGTAAAGGTCTTTGCCGCTTTCGGAGTGAAGGCGGAGGCGGTGTTCAACACCGTAGATTCTTCGCGCTTTCAGTTTCGCGAGCGCCGCGCGTTGAAGCCTGTGTTGCTGTCGAATCGCAATCTGGAGCCGCACTACAACGTTGCGTGCACGCTGCGAGCATTCGCAACGATCCAGACGCAAGTTGCTGAAGCCCGTCTGATCGTTGCCGGCGATGGAAGCGAGCGTCGTTATCTTCGGGAGCTCGCGGGTGAACTTCAACTCAACAACGTCGATTTCGTTGGCGCGGTCGCTCCCGAGCGCATGCCGCCGTTGTACGACAGAGCCGACATATTCGTTAACGCCTCGAACATAGACAATCAGCCGCTTTCGATCATCGAAGCGTTTGCCTCAGGATTGCCGGTCGTGACTACCGGCGCCGGCGGCATACGCGACATGATCAGCGACGGCATAACAGGACTTATGGTCAGTTGCGACGATCACGCCGCATTGGCCGATCGAGTGCTCAGCTTGCTAAGCGATGATGAACTTGCATCACGGATAGCAGGCCGCGCGCGCGAAGAATGCAAAAACTATTCGTGGGCCGCCGTGCGAAATCAGTGGCTTACGATTTATCGTGAGCTAGCCCCCGCGAACGATGCCCTGAGATGCAAACCGGTGCAACACGCGGAAAGCTCAGGGAGGATGTGATGGTTGAGGTGCGATCAGATTTAACAGTAGGCCTGCATCGACGTGAAGTAGCGGCAGGCGAGCGATTCGCTTTTGGAAAAAACTGGGAACGCTTTCTCGCGCTCGTCGATGAAGACCGAATCGGCAGGGCCGCAAATTCACTGAAGCTCTGGCTCGAGGTCGAAGATCTCGAAGGAAGGAGCTTCCTGGACATCGGGTCGGGAAGCGGGCTCTACAGCCTCGGCGCGAGACGACTCGGCGCGCGGGTTCACTCATTCGACTACGACCCTCAATCGGTAGCCTGCACCGCCGAGTTGAGACGGCGCTATTTCAGCAGCGACCCTCACTGGACGGTCGAAGAAGGTTCGGCGCTGGATGCGGATTACCTGAAGGCTCTCGGTGAGTTCGACGTCGTCTACTCGTGGGGCGTGCTTCATCACACCGGACAGATGTGGAAGGCGCTCGACAACGTGCACGGTTCGGTTGCGTCGGGCGGAAAACTGTTTATCGCGATCTACAACGACATGGGTTCGCAGAGCACTCGATGGAGAGCGATCAAGCGAACGTATAATAAGTTACCGAAGCCGTTCAGGCTCCCGTTTGCGGTCCTTGTGATGGCGCCTTCGGAGACGAAATCGCTTCTGCGCGCGCTTGCGACTTTCCGAATGGGCGAGTACATGCGCTCCTGGACCGAGCCGCGCCCCGAGAGAGGGATGAGCCGCTGGCGCGACATCGTCGACTGGGTGGGTGGTTATCCTTACGAAGTAGCCAAGCCGGAAGAGATATTCGACTTCTATCGCGCGCGAGGATTCACACTGACAAAAATGAATTGCGGCGGCGTCGGGCTCGGTTGCGATCAATTCGTGTTTACGAAGGAGGCGCCGGCTCGTGCTTAGCATCAGGCGCAGTAGCAGCATGACAATCAGGCAGATGTCCTACAACTTTTATGACTCGGCGCGTAAGGTTATCGCGCCGAGCCTCCTTCATTCGCAATCGCTTTACGAGAAAGTTCTCGAGTCGCACGTCGACGCCAAAACGCGATGGCTGGATCTCGGGTGCGGCCACCAGGTCCTGCCGAGCTGGCGATTGGAACAGGAAAAGAAACTGGTCGGCCGGTGCCGCTCGGTCGTCGGACTCGATTACGATTCAGGTTCGCTGCTGGCTCACAAGACCATCACCGAGCGAGTACGAGGCAGCATCACCGACCTTCCTTTCGCAAGCAGTCACTTCGATCTGGTAACCGCAAACATGGTCGTCGAACATCTGGATAACCCCGACATTCAGTTCAGGGAAGTCTACAGGGTGCTGAAACCCGGCGGCCTGTTCATCTTTCATACTCCGAACGCTCTCGGTTACCTGACGATCGGCGCGAGAATGGTGCCTGACCGTTTCAAAGACCGTCTCGTTTACCTGCTGGACGGCAGAAGCGAGAACGATGTTTTCGAAACTCATTACAAGGCAAACACGCGGAAAAAGATCGCCGAGCTTGCCGAGACAGCCGGATTCGATCTGATGAAAATCAAGATGCTGGTTTCAGAAGCCGGGTTCATGTTTGTGCCTCCCCTCGCGGTCCCCGAACTGGTCTGGATAAGACTCCTGATGACCAAGAGCCTCGAGCCCCTGCGAACAACCATCATCGCGATATTGAAGAAAGCGGCGTAAGGAATTCGTGCCCTCACGAGTTGCGCTCCGGCCCCGGCAGAGACACGCCGACCTCAAACGAATCAGTGACTGATTGAGTCTGGGCGGGTATAATCATCGCATCTGACAAACGGAGATAAGGTATGGAAGCGTTTGTGACTTCGCAGCAGCGGGAGACATTGACGAACCCGGACGCCCTGGTCATTCATCTCGGGCCGCTCAAGAGTCATCTGAGCGATGATGAGTTCTTCGAGTTCTGCGCTCTCAACAGCGACTTGCGAATCGAAATGACCAAGGAGGGCGAGATGATCATTATGCTGCCATGCGGAAGCGAGGGTGGACACCGCAACTTTGCGCTTACGGCAAGATTCGGTTCCTGGGCCGAGGCGGACGGCACCGGCGTAGGATTCGATTCCTCGAGCGGTTTCACCTTACCGAACGGCGCGAAGCGAGCTCCCGATCTATCCTGGATCGAGCGCGAGCGCTGGGAAGCAATCCCCAGGAAGCAGCGGAAGAAATTCGCGCCTATCTGCCCCGATTTCGTCGTCGAACTGCGATCAGAAACCGACACGCTTGTGGCCGTGAAGAAAAAAATGGACGACTACATGGAAAGCGGCGCCCGGCTTGGATGGCTGATCGACCCAATTCAGAAAAAGGTTCACATCTATCGTCCTAATGTTGAGGTCGAAATCCTTGACCATCCCGGTAACATTTCCGGCGAGCCGCTGTTGAAGGGCTTCGTGCTCGACCTGACTGGCATATTCGACTGACCGCGTTCGAAGAACCCGGCAATGCCCCGCGCTCCTAAAGGCACCCCAGCAAAGTCCCGTTCCCCCAACATCTGGTGAAATCGGTCAAATAGACATTTCGCTTACATGTAAGGGCGGCCCTCTGTGGCCGCCCCTCACTGGTAATTCGGCGGCCCTCGCAAAAGAGGGCGGCCACAGAGGGCCGCCCTTACATATCGAAAAACTGCCTCAATGAAGAATCGCCTCACAAAACTCGAGAAGCTGCGAGGGAAGAGCCTTCGCGAGCTTCGCGTTCGCGGCGCGCAGGAGCTCGCCAAACTGAACGAACGGGTGTTCGGCACGGCGGAACTGTCTGACGACGCGCTGTTTCGCCAGATCGATCCACGATCGCGGAACGGAAACGGCGAAGGCTCCGCGATGCTCATACTCGAGCGCATCCGGTCTTCGACAGTTGGCGCTTCAAACAGCGGGCTGCGCTTCTTCCCGGCCCTGGCCTGTCGCGATCAAGTGTCATCGATCGTCAAGCAGCGCTTTTCCGAGGAGCGCCGCGCGTTGCTTGAGCTGGCCGAGCGAGCGATCAAGTGCCGGTTCGATTTGCTTGGCTTCGATGATTTGAACTTTGGCGATCCGATTGACTGGCGTCTCGAGCCAACCAGCGGCAAGCGATCCCCGCTCGTTCATTGGAGCAAGATAAATTACCTTGACCCGGCTGTTGCGGGCGACAAGAAAGTAACCTGGGAGTTGAACCGGCACGGTCATTTCGTCACTCTCGGACAGGCTTACTGGATCACGGGCGACGAACGCTTTGCTGAAGCCTTTGTCGCACAAGCCTCGGCGTGGATGAACTCAAACCCGCCGAAGCTCGGCATCAACTGGGCAAGCAGCCTCGAGCTGGCGTTTCGCGTAATAGCGTGGACCTGGGCGATTCACCTGTTCGCCGATTCCGATCGGCTGACGCCAAAGTTCGTCACCCGATTTTTGAAGTTCCTCCTCGCTCAGGGCCGTCACATTGAGGGTAATCTTTCACACTACTTCAGCCCGAACACGCATTTGACCGGCGAAGCTCTCGGTCTGTTTTATCTGGGCGCGACGATGCCGGAGTTTGCGCGCGCGCGCCGCTGGAGAGATACGGGTCTCAGGGTCTTGCTCGAACAACTGGCGCGACATATCAGAAGTGATGGAACTTACTTCGAGCAGTCGTCTTACTATCACCGCTACACGGTGGATTTCTACACGCATCTGTTGGTGCTGGCTCGAGCGGCGGACATTGGCCTGCCTCGCGACGTGAAGGACCGGCTCTCGCTTGCGCTCGATCACCTGATGTTCATCACCAGACCGGACGGTACTTCTGCGCTGTTTGGTGACGATGATGGAGGCCGTTTGCTCAAGTTGAGAGCGCGCGCGACGAATGATTTTCGCGACACGCTGGCGACGGGTGCGGCGCTGTTTGACAGGAGCGATTGGAAATATGTTGCGGGCGGCGCGCCAATCGAAACACTCTGGCTGCTGGGGCCTGAGGCGCTTGCGGGCTACGACCGCCTGGAAGCACGCGAGCCGATCGAAACGAGCCGCGCGTTTTCCGAAGGCGGCTATTTCGTCATGCGAGACGGCTGGTCTGGCAAATCGAGTTACGCGCTGATTGATTGCGGCGCGCACGGGTCGGCGTCGTGCGCTCACGCGCATGCGGACGCGCTGGCTTTCGAATACGCGGCTGAGGGGCGGACCTGGCTAGTCGATCCGGGCACGTTCACGTACACCGGCGACGCGGGCCTCCGGGATCAGTTCCGCGCGAGCTCAGCTCACAACACGGTGACGGTTGACGGGTTGCCGCAATCGGTTCCGGGCGGACCCTTTGCGTGGGAGAGCGCCGCCGAATCTAAATCGAACGCTTTCTTTAGCAGCAACGCGTTTGATTATTTCGAAGGTTCACACAACGGGTATGAGCGGCTCAACGATCCGGTCACGCACACGCGATCGATTCTCTTTGTGAAGCCGGACCGAGAGCGCGACCTTCCATCGTTCATGGTCGTGCGCGACAAGTTCGATGCGGTCGAGCGGCACAGCTACGAGCTTGGGTATCACTTTTCACCCGAGTGTTCGGCTAGCGCCGATCGAAACTTCGTGACTGCGGTTGACCCGGCCGGGCTTGAGTTGGTGATAGGAACTTTCGGCCGCGTCGAAACAACAGCGCATATTGAAGACGGTTGGGTATCGCGTTGCTACGGGCGGCGTGACCCGGCTTCGGTAGCGCTGTTTAAAGCTGAGGGTCACGGGCCGCAAGACTTCGTGAGTTTCATAACATCGCGCAAATCATGTAGGGGAGGCCCTCTGTGGCCGCCCCAGATCGAAATCGCGAAAGGCGCCTGTCACCCAGCAGGGGCGGCCACGGAGGGCCGCCCCTACATGGCTTTATCGTTGGGTACAGAACAAGCGCATGATCTCTTTCTTGTCGCCGGGCAAAGCGATGAACTAACCGATAGTCGGCTGACTGCCAGGGGGTCGATGGCGTGGGGACGTTTCATCAAAGGAAAATTCGAACGCGGTTGTTTGATCGGCGGAACTCATTTCGAAGTCGCAAATCAACTAAGCCTCTTCTCCCCGGAAACGGTAGGTTGCTGCGCGGTTCAAATCGTCGAAGGCTGCGTTGAACTTACTGTTCAAATTACTATTCAAATTACTATTCATGGTGCGACCCGGTTTGACTTATCCTTTGATATCCCCCCAGCGAGGATCGTAGTCAACCAGTCTCCCTTCGATCCGTTGCCAGGCTCTCGCGTTCTCTCTTTTGCCCTCGCGGATTCAGCCTGGAAGCTCACTCAAGAGGATTAACTGTCGATGTGTGGAATCTGCGGCATTGCTATTCCAGAAGGAGTCAATCAAAAAGTCGACGCGGCCACACTCGCGCGGATGCGTGACAGCCTTACGCATCGCGGACCCGACGACGGCGGTCTCTACATCGATGGGGGCATAGGCCTTGGGCACAGGCGATTGTCGATCGTGGACCTCGCGGGCGGACATCAGCCAATGTCCAACGAAGACGGCTCGGTTTGGATTACTTATAACGGAGAGGTCTATAACCATCGCGACATCCGTCCCTCGCTCGAAGCGCGCGGCCACGTGTATCAAACCAACTGCGACACAGAGACCATCATTCATCTCTATGAGGAACAAGGCCCGCGCGCGGTCGAAGATCTGCGCGGCATGTTCGCGTTCGCGATATGGGACCGTTCGCGGCGCAGGCTGGTGCTGGCGCGCGACCGGCTGGGAATCAAGCCGCTCTACTACACGCTTTCTGATGATGGCGTAATCTGCTTCGCGTCTGAGATCAAAGCTCTTATAGAAGCGCGCGCGGTGAGGGCCGATCTCAACTACGACGCGTTGCCGGATTACGCCGCCAACCGTTCAACCTCGGGCGAGGAGACTCTGTTTCATGGCGTCAAGCGCCTGCTGCCGGGTCACACGCTGGTGTGGACCGATGGAAGGATCGAGATCGAGCGCTACTGGGATGTGAGCTTCGCGAAACCTGCCGACGTTTTGAGTGATGATCAATACATCGATCAATTTTCGGAGCTGTTCCGAGAATCGGTGAAGCTTCGACTGATGGCCGATGTGCCGTTGGGAATGTTTCTGTCGGGCGGCATCGATTCAAGCGCGATTGTGGCGGTGATGAGCGAGATGGTCTCCGAACCGATCAAAACTTTTTCAGTAGCCTTCGACGATCGCGAGGCCAATGAACTCGAGTATGCGAGGATGGCGGCTCGAGCCTTCGGGACCGATCATCACGAAATCATCGTCAGTCCTCAGCAGTTCTTCGACGCTCTTCCGGACCTGATCTATCAGGAAGATGAGCCCATCGCCCACCCTTCCAGCATACCGCTCTATTTTGTATCGAAGCTCGCAAGCCGGCACGTGAAAGTTGTCCTGACCGGCGAAGGAAGCGACGAGATGCTGGCCGGCTACGATAAGTATCGCAAGACTGTTTTCAACATCGCGCTCGGCCGCCGCTATCACGGCGTCGTGCCCGCGTCGTTAAAACGAGCGGTCGAGCGGGCAATTCTAAGCCTCAACGGGAGCTCGCGGATTCGCCGGAAGCTTTCGCGCACATTCCTGTCTCTCTCGCCTGAGATTGAAGATATCTACTTCGACAATTTCTCGGTGTTTTCGCGAGCGATGCAGCAACGGCTCTTCACCGCCGACACTCGAGATCGAATGCCTCAGCGCGATCCTTATCGCGCGTCGCTGTCTTTGATTGAAGGGTCCGATGCGGAAGAGTTGTTGGATCAGCTTCTCGCCGCCGACCTGAAGACTTATCTTCACGAGCTTCTGATGAAGCAGGACCAGATGAGCATGGCGGCTTCCATTGAGAGCCGCGTGCCGTTCCTCGATCACAAGCTGGTCGAGTTCGCCGCGCGACTGCCCATAAACATGAAACTGCGCGGGCTGACAACAAAATACATTTTGCGCAAGTCGATGTCGGACCGGCTGCCCAGTGAAATTCTCACGCGGAGCAAGATGGGATTTCCCGTTCCGATCGGGTCGTGGCTCCGAGGACAGTTCAGCCACGTGATTGACGAGTACGTGCTGAACTCGCGCGCGCTCGAGCGAAACATATTCAATCCGGATTTCGTTCGCGAACTGGTCGCGAGGCATCGCGCGGGCGAGAATCATTCTGAGAGATTGTGGGCATTGATCAACTTCGAAATCTGGCAGCGGCGCTTCCTTGATGGTGAAGAAGGAGGACTGTTTTCCGTAGCCCAGGCGTTTACGTCTGGGATCGCGAGCGGCCACGGCGTTCGAGCCCCGTTAACGGGGCTTGAAAAAAACGCTTTAGCAACTTTCGACCGTCGAAAGCCCGATAAATCGGGCTCGAAGATGAGATCAATCGCCGTCAACCCAGGCGTAAACGCCTGGGCTAGCGCAAAACGACCGGCGGTGGTTGCTGAGGAGTCGCTGTTGCCGATTCGCGACGCCCAGAAAGCAGAAGGCTTCTGAGGAGGGACGAACGAACAGATATGAAGATTCTGTGGGTCAAAGCGGGTAAGCTGCTTCCGGTTGATACCGGCGGAAAGATTCGCTCGTACAACATTCTTCGGCGCCTTGGCGCGGAAAACGAACTGACTTTGCTGTCTTACTACGGCGGAGCGCGGGACGTCGATTACGAAAAGCAAATCGCCGAGATGTTGCCCGGCACATTGAGCGTCCATACCGGCGCGCCCGAATCCAGTAAGCTCGATTACCTGCGACGCCTGTTCAGCTCGGCGCCTTACGCGGTGACGAAATTCACATCACCCGAAGTTCAGCGCAAGGTGTCGACGTTTCTCAATGATCGACGTTTCGATGTTGCAGTGTGTGATTTCCTGGCTGCCTCGCTGAACTTCCCCAAAGTTCTTACGACTCCGACCGTGTTGTTCCAGCACAACGTCGAATCGGCGCTGTGGGAACGGCAAGCTCGCCACGAAGCCAATCCGATCAATCGAATGGTCTACAAACTCGAGGCGGCGAAGATGCTTCGATACGAGCGCGCCGCGGTCGCGAGGTTTCAACACGTTATCGCGGTCTCAGAGAACGACCGCAGGCTTATGAGTGTTATGACGGATGCCGCTCGAATCAGCGTGGTGCCCACAGGTGTGGACCTGAAACAATTCAGCGGCAACCGGTCAGGAGAACCCAACACGGCCGATCCGCTTGTAGTTTTCGTTGGCTCGATGGATTGGGAAGCAAACATCGATGCGGTCGACTTTTTCTGCCGAGAGATTTGGCCCACGGTGAAGCAGGCGATTCCTCGAGCGCGATTCAGGGTCGTGGGTCGCAACCCGCATCCGCGAGTACAAAAACTCGCAAGCGACTCAATTGAAGTCACCGGAACCGTCGCGTCCGTCATCGAGCATTACCGCGAAGCCTCGGTCAACATCGTACCGCTGCGGATAGGCGGCGGCACGCGTCTGAAGATCTACGAAGCGATGGCGATGGGCAAGGCTACCGTGTCGACGTCGATTGGCGCTGAAGGATTGGACGTCAACGACGGCAGCGACATACTGCTTGCGGATTCTCCGGAGAAGTTCGCCGAGTCGCTGATAGCTTTGATTACAGACAATCAACTGCGTAAGCGGATTGAGAGAGCCGCGGCAGAGCAGGCAGCGCGTTATGATTGGTCGGTGATTACCGAACGATTTGAAGAAGTGTTGGCTGGAGTTGTTCGACTCGACGTCGATCGCGTGGGCGCCGTGATAACACCTGTAAGGGCGGCCCTCAGTGGCCGCCCCTCTTCCAGCAACGAAGTTTTGGCTCATCAAGGAGGGGCGGCCACGGAGGGCCGCCCATACAGCCTATGAAACTAAGCATATTCGGTTTGGGTTACGTCGGATGCGTATCCGCCGCGTGCTTCGCGGACCGCGGTCACGAAGTGATTGGCGTCGATGTGAACCCATTGAAGGTCCAGATAATCAATGACGGCAAAAGCCCGATAGTTGAACCGGGAATTGCCGACTTGATAGCTCGAGCCGTAGAGCAGAAGAAGCTCCGCGCGACAACCGACGCCGGCGAAGCAGTCGCGGCGACCGACGTTTCCCTCGTGTGCATCGGCACGCCCGGGAATCACAACGGCAGTCTCGACCTCAGCTACATCAAACGCGCCTGCCAACAGATTGGCGAAGCTCTGGCGCAGAAAGGTCGATACCATATCGTTGCCATGCGCAGCACGATGCTGCCGGGCACGATCGAGCAAACCGTCATTCCAACGCTCGAGATTTTCTCCGGCAAGCAAGCGGGCCGCGACTTCGGCGTTGCGGTTAACCCGGAGTTCCTGCGCGAAGGAAGCTCGATCTACGACTTCACTCATCCGCCGTTCACCCTGATCGGAGCCGACGATGAAGAGACATCTCTTCCACTTCAGAGGCTCTACGCCGGAACCGAAGCGGCGATGATCACGGTCGGCGTCAAGGAAGCCGAGATGGTCAAGTACGCCTGCAACAGCTTTCACGCGTTGAAGGTCGCATTCGCAAACGAGATCGGCAACGTTTCGAAGGCGCTCGGTGTGGACAGCCACGTCGTGATGGATGTGTTCTGCAAAGACACAAAGCTCAACTTGTCTCCTTACTACCTGAAACCGGGATTCGCGTTTGGCGGCTCGTGCCTGCCGAAAGACATCCGTGCGATAACCTACAAAGCCAAGGAGCTGGACGTCGAGGTCCCGCTGCTCAACTCAATCCTGTTGAGCAACCGCCAGCAGATCGAACGCGCGATCGACACCGTTCTGCGGACCGGTTACAAAAACGTCGGCGTGCTGGGGTTGAGCTTCAAACCGGGGACCGACGACTTGCGCGAGAGCCCGATGGTTACTTTGATCGAGACGCTGATCGGAAAGGGATTGAAGCTGACGATCTATGATCGCGACGTCGAGCTGGCCCGATTGTTCGGCGCAAACAAGCAATACATCGAGCGTGAGATTCCGCACATTTCCTCGCTGATGAACTCGGATCTCAGCAGCGTAATCGAAGGCTCCGAAGTCGTCATCATCGGAAAAAAGGAAGACGAGTTTCGCGTGCTGGCGGACAAGCTGAACAATGGGCGGGTCATCGTCGATCTGGTCAGGCTTTTCGAAGTAGCCGACGCGCGCAAACAATACAAAGGCATCTGCTGGTAAGCGATATGAGTGCAAGCAACAAAGTAGTCAGTATTGGCGGGCGGCGCCTGATGTCGCACGCCGGACACGACCTCGATCGGGTTCGCCGCGCGCTCTCAGGCAGGTTCAATAATATTGTGCCGCATGGAATAGCCGGAGACGTTGAAAGTTATCTGGCCGGCGACTTGCGAGGCGAGACCGTCCATCTCAGGGTGATTTCGGCTCACGCGGCCGGCGACGCACGTGAAATGTTGATTGACGAATTCCGAGCGGCCGCAAAGCTCACGCATCCCAACATCGTCGCTACGAGCGAGCCGGCGGAGATCCTCGGCGTTCAATTCTGTGTCGTCGAGCACAAGCGAGACGCTCAGACGCTTCATGAAATGCTCGCCAACGAAGGATGGCTCGATGTCGCGGGCGCCTCATACATCGCGGACCAGATTGCCGGTGCGCTAGATCACTCTCATCAGATCGGCGTACTTCATCTGCGGCTTGACCCCGACTCCGTCCTTGTCGAACCCGACGGTTGGGTAACCGTCAGCGGCTTCGGGGCCGAAACAGAAACAGCGCGTCGCGCCGAGAATTACAAAGCACAATATGCGAGTCCCGAGCTTGTTGCGGGCGCGGCAGTCGATCAACGCGGCGACTTGTATTCGCTGGGAGCGATGCTGTATGAAATGTTAACCGATCGAACGCCCTATGATTCCGAGGATGCGGATCACATAAAGCACAAACAGATGAGCTATGCCCCTTCGCCGCCGCATTTGATTTCGCTGGACGTTCCCGAATCGGTGTCAGGAGTAGTAATGAAACTTTTGGAGCTTGAGCCTGACAATCGTTTTCGCAGCGCCGCCCAGTTTCAAGCTGCGCTTGACGCGGCGGTAAATCGGCTATGATCCTGTAGGGGCGGCCACGGAGTGAGTCATGCTCGTATTAACGAGCCGATACGGTGAAGACACCGCTTTGCGAGCTTTGCGGTACTTTGCGAGCTTTGCGTTCAACGTATTTTTCTCGAGCGGATTCCTTGCGCAAAGCTCGCAAAGGACCGCAAAGCTCGCGGAGTCGGGTGGTTTCTAAGGAGTGCCGCCCTTACAAGTTGGCCGAGGATAATACGTGTATCTTGAGTTTTACGGACTTAAAGAAATGCCCTTCGGGTTGACGCCTGACCCGAAGTACATCTTCAAGACTGAAAGTCATCTCGAGGTGCTGGCAACAATCCGCTACGCCGTCGAGCACAACAAGGGACTCGTGGTGGTCACGGGCGAGGTCGGCACCGGCAAGACCACGACCCTGCGAGCGGCGATGCAACAGTTCACCGATGAGGTCCAATGCGTATACACCTTCAACCCGTTCCTGACCGCTCCTGAATTCTATGAGCAGTTGGCTGATGAGTTTGATCTGGGTCTGAAGCGAACCGCGTCAAAGCCCGAATTGCTCTCCGCGCTCGGTCATACGCTTGCGCTACGACATTCAAAAGAACTGCGAACGGTTCTCGTAGTCGATGAGGCGCACGGGCTGCCTTCCGCGTTGCTTGAAGAGATTCGCCTGCTCATGAATTTCGAGACGAACAGCGAAAAGCTGTTGCAGGTGATATTGTCGGGACAGCCCGAGCTGCAAGACGTGCTGAACCGGCCCGAGCTTCGACAGCTCAAGCAGCGAGTCTCGCTCCGTTGCGAAGTAAAGGCGCTCAGCCTGTTCGAGATCAACAAGTACATCCGCTTCCGTTTGAAGCAGGCCGGCGCGCGCAGCGTGAACCTGTTCGACAACGGCGCAATCGGTCTGATCGGCAATGTGTCACAGGGAATTCCACGCGTGGTGAACAACGTTTGTGACAACGCGCTGCTGTATGGCTACGCTGCCGGGGCCGAAACGATAAGCCGGGACATAATCTCAGACGTGATCGAGGCGCTAGACCTGTCGCCTGTCAATAGACCCCATCGCTCATTCGCATTTGATGATGAAGCAAGCTCGGGCCTGTGAGAACAATCGAGTAATTCCGAAAAACGATGAATCCTGTAGGGGCGGCCCTCTGTCTGTGGCTGCCCCTGTTTGGTCAGTGAAAATGTTTGCGCTTGCGAAACAGGGTCGGCCACGGAGGGCCGCCCCTACATGCTGTTGAAGGTTTCGATTACAGCTCACTCACTTCTGTTTTGTTCCTGCGCGCTCAGAACGGAGTAGAAAAGATCGTGCATCGCGCGCGTCGCGCCCTCCGCTGGATCGGCTTCGCGAACGATCCTCAACCTCGAATCAAAAAGGTTCTGCTGCGTAACGCTGAGTCCCGGTGCTACTTCGATCTGAACCAGATCAGCGCCACGATGGGCTTCGGGAGTGAACTCGCGCAGACCACCGCATTGCCAACACACGCCGGTCTTGTTGATCAATTGGCACAAACCTTCGTAGGTGGAAATCATCGTCGCGCGGGCGGCAGCCAGGCGATGACGAAACACGGGCTCGGAAAGCTCCAGCATCGCCGCCGATTCCTGATTACTGAACCCGAGCACTTCGCGAAGCATGATCGCAGCCTGCTAATGCACGAAAAACAAAACGCGATGTGCTCGCGAACTTCGTAGACAAAATCGGGACGCGACAACACATCGGCGATCTGCTCGCGGTACTCGGGGCTCGAGTCGGCTTCGCGCTCACCGTAGAGCTGGGCTTCCGTTCGCCAACGTTTCCTGTTGCGCAGGTGATCGAGGCAAACGTGAGTCGCGATGCCGAAGAGCCAGGTCTTGAACCGCGCTTCGCCGCGAAATCGCGGCAGGCTTTCGAGCACGCGCACCAGCACATCCTGCAATAAGTCCTCGGCGTCCTGACGCAGAGTGACCATTCGATACACATAAGAGAAGAGCGGTTTGCGAAACGGCTCAACCAGTTCTGAAAAAGCTCCCTGGTCACCGCGAAGCGCGCGCTCAACCAGTCGAGACTCCTGCTCGATGTTGATTTGGTCCATCATGGCATAAGAACCTGACATAGTTGCAACCGGTTGCCAAACGGGTCGCGAAAAGTCGCGATGCGCACGACGCCCGGAACTTCCTGAACTTCACCTTCAAACTTGACGCCTTTGGCCGTCAGTTCATTCTGTGTTCGATCGAGATCGTCCACTCTCAGCACGACCGTCGCGCCGGGTTCCTCATCGCTCTCGCGCATTCGATTCAATCCAATCGATGCAGCGCCGTCGGCGTGGCTGTACTCGCACCAGCCTTCGATCTCGACAGTCTTCTTGAGGCCGAGCACTTCACCGTAAAACTTCTTCGCCGCGTTAAGGTCCTTCACGTGATACCACGAAAGATTCACTTCCATTTCGCTTCCTCCTTATCTCGGATGTCGCCTTCATGAACTTAGTCGTTTGAGCTGCACGGTTCCGCCAAACTCTAGAAAGGACGCGATATTGCGGCATTCACACCGGGATCAGTAAGTCTCAAAGTATCGCCAGGAACGTTTAGCCTGTGGTTAAGTGCAAGTCTCGGCGACGGGCGTTCAGAGTACCGACTTTAGTCGGGCAGTGCCTTACGCGGTCGACACCTCACCGGTGCGTCGAACCACTGAACAATTAGAACAGTAGGAGCCGCGAGTTTGCCTCGCGGTTGTTGATGGCGTTATGTTCTTCTCATCAAAGTAACCAGAGAGGAGATTATTCACGATGGCAACACGAAACGGCAGCGCGGTTTGGGAAGGAACGCTGAGAGAAGGCAAGGGCACCGTAAGGCTCGGGAGCGGAGCATTCGAAGGGCCTTACTCATTCGCTTCGAGATTCGAAGAAGGCACGGGCACGAACCCGGAAGAGCTGATTGGCGCGGCTCACGCGGGATGTTTTTCAATGGCGCTTTCGGCAGGCTTATCGAAGGCGGGCATTTCACCGAAGCGGATCGAGACTACGGCGAAGGTTCATCTTGGACCAGTTGAAGGCGGCTTCGCGATCACGTTGATCGAGCTCGACACAACGGCGGATGTTCCGGGCATCGATGAGAAGACCTTTCTGGAACACGCAGAGGGAGCTAAGAAGAATTGTCCTGTGTCGAAGGCGCTCGCGGGGACGGAGATAAAGCTCAATGCAAAGCTCATGAGCTGATTGGGACGATATCTCGTGTTCTTGAATAGAGGCGGTTGCGATGCGGTGTGTGAACCCACGCCTGACATTGGGATTTTTCGTCGTCTACTCACTACTACTTTAGCTAGCAAGGGCGCGCTTAAGATCTTCTAGTGTCTCGTCACTCTTGAAAACAGACTCCCGGGCACTTGCCAACAATTCCTCAAGGAGACGGCTAACCGACTCACTCTCGTCGCTTCTGAGCCAGCCCACAGCTTTGCCGGCGCTGTTTAGAATGTTTACTTTGATGATGCCCTGCTCCTCCGGATCTTCGAAGATGTTGACGCTGGACTTGGGAAAAGACACGACATAATCGTCGTGGTCCTCTGCCATATCCTCAAACGGAGTCCAGATGACCTGCTTGGCTTTCGATTTTTCAAGTAGGGCTGTGAGTATGGATCGGATATCGTCCTTAGTCATCGTCTGACCCTCCCCGCAAGAATCTAACTTCCTCCATCCAAGCTGATACCTCAGCAGTATAATCGGAAAGCTTGTTGTTTGCAGGCCTGACAACAACGCGGCTTTCCGGTTCCTCAAGTTTTCGCTCCAAGAGATCCTGCAGCTTCTTCAAATAGGCCACCATCGATTGAATCTGAGTTGTACGCTCATCCGTGCGGAAACCGCGTCTGCTACGAAGCTGGTTGAGAGTCTCTCTGAGCGATTGACTTTGAAGAAGCGCGGTTTCATATCGAGCTCCGTGCAGCGCAACTTGTACTCTTTTCATTCCCGCTTTGATTGTGGCGAGGTCAGAAATCGTGTCTGTGTCCGAAATCGATCGAATCGCACGATCGGTGGCGAGCCTTGCAGATTCGGCGGCGGTTCTTGCCTTCCGCGTTTGATACCAAAGTAGAGCGAATCCTGCGAGCGATAGGAGAATGCTAAGGCCGCTTGAATTGCCCTGAATCCAAAGCCAAATATTCTTTAGACTCTCCACTCAGCCTCTTTTGACAGGTTTATGTTCCACCCAGGAAGGACAGCTCGGCAACAGATCGTACCCCGCAACCGACTTAGAAGCAACTGCGCTTAACTCCTATTTCAACAGACTGCGCCGGTGCTCGCTCAACTACGCCCAATCCATCTTCGGGTGCATCGTGTGCCATTTAGTCGCGCGCTCGTAAGCTAAAGCCACTCTCAACGGCGCGGCTTCATCGTACAGGCCGCCGGTGAACATTATCGATCTCGGCAGATTATCGACGAACCCGGCCGGCACACACACCTGAGGATGTCCGGTGAGATTTGTCACCACTAAACTCGCGCTGCCAGGCGCAGGCGAGACGAACACATCCCACTTCGACATGAGTTTGTCCATCTCGCGCATCAACAGGGTTCTCGCGCGTTGAGCTCGAATGTATTCGACTGCCGGAATGAATCGCGCTGTTCGAAATGAGTTTGGCCAGTCTTGCGGAGTTTGTCCCGAAAGCTGATTGACTCGCCCGTCCCGAGTGATGTCGTCGAAGGCCGCGGCGGCTTCGGCGTTGAGTATGATGCGGAGTGACTGAGCTGAAAACTGCGGCAACTCCATCGGTTCGAGATTGGCGCCCGCCGTCTTCAAAGCGGTCAGCGCCTCGTGGTGAAGAGCCTTCGTCTTCTCATCGCCCTGTTCAAACTCTGCCTTGAGATACCCGATGCGCATCTTTGAAAGCGGCGCGTCAGGTGTCCAGTTGAAAGGCGCGTCTCCCACGGTGATGTCTCGCTGGTCCGGCCCGTAGACCGCAGACAGCACCGCCGAAAGATCCTCGACGCCTCGACAGATCGGGCCGATCTTGTCCATCGTCCAGCTCAACCCCATCGCACCGTAGCGGCTTATGCGACCGTAAGTCGGACGAAGCCCCGCACAACCGCATCGAGACGACGGCGAGACAATCGAGCCTAACGTTTCAGTTCCTATCGAGAAGCCGACCAGACCAGCCGCGGTCGCAGAAGCCGGGCCCGCTGACGAGCCGCTCGATCCGATTCGATCTTCTTCCACCTGCCACGGGTTGCGAGTTACTCCTGCAAACCATCGCCCGCCCTGCGCGAGCGCGCCCATCGAAAGCTTCGCGACGAGCACGGCGCCGGCGTCGCGCAGCCGTTCGAAGACTGTCGAATCGTAGTCGATCATCTGATCGCGAAACGGCTCGGCGCCCCAGGTAGTCTTGATTCCTTTGGTCGCGAACAGGTCTTTTATTCCGCAGGGAATTCCGTGAAGCGGCCCGCGATATTTTCCCTGCTTGATCTCGGAATCGGCTTCTGCAGCCTGTTTCAAGGCGAGCTCTTCAGTCAGCGTCACAACGCACAGCAGCTTCGGCCCGAAGCGCTTTAGACGTCCGAGGTACATCTTTGTCAGATCAACCGACGACACCCGCCGCGTTCTAACAAGTTCGGCGAGCTGCGTGGCGGTAAAGAAAGCAACCTCATCGAGCGAGTTGTATTTTGGGATTTCCTGTTTGGTCGGCTTGAATTTTATCGCCGGCTTGCCGGATTTCTTTCCGGGCAGCGCGGGATGAAACGCGGTGGCCGGTTCAGTATCGAGCGGCACGTCGATCTTGCGAAGCGCCTCGTAGCTTGCGAGGCTGCGATTCACGCCCGGCAGCGCCATCGCTTCCTGAGCGTCGTTCAGCTCGATGCCGATCAATTGCTCGGCCGCGTGCATCATCTCTTTAGTAACGCGCTGCGGCGTTTGAGATTGTTGTTGCACGGCTTCCGCAAAAACGTCATCGAGTCGAGGCGCGGCAAGCCCGGCCACTCCCACGGCGGGAAGCATCTTCACAAAGGTGCGGCGGTCAACGCCGTGATTCGACGAGTTTACTTTTGTTTTGCGAGTATTCTTTCTCATCATAATCTTCTCATTCTCATTTCTTAGCCTTCGAGCGCTGGCGTTCTAAAGCGGGTAATCAAAAGCCCGTAGGGGCGGCCCTCCTCAGAAACCACCGCCGGTGTTTTGCTTAGCCCAGGCGTTTACGCCTGGGTTGACAGCGGTTGAGCTCGCCCTCGAGCCCGATTTATCGGGCTTTCGACGGACCGAAAGCCGCTCAAGCGCTTTTCAAGCCCCGTTAACGGGGCTCGAAGACTGTGGCCGCTCACGATCCCAGGCGTAAACGCCTGGGCTACGGAAAACAGTCCGACAGCACGGCGGCGGTTTCTTCGCGGGATCGGCTCGTTACTACGAGCATTATTTACTACGTGGCCATCCCTGACGAATCATACTCAGCGCAAAGACGCAAAGGACCGCAAAGCACGCAACTGGGGCGGCCACGGAGGGCCGCCCCTACACTGCGTTAGTACGCTCAGCAAAAGCAATGGTTGTTGCTACTCCTTCCGAGCTTGTTGGGCCTTCGAGCCGATCTCCTTCAACAGCTCCTGCACCGCTACCTCGATCTGACGATCGCGGCCCGCGAGGTTGTCTTCCGGAGAGTTCTCTACCGAGATATCAGGCTTCACGCCGTAGTTCTCCATGTTCGTCCGGTTCTTGTCGGCGAGATAAACTCCAACGCCCGGCGTGCGCACTGTCGAGCCGTCAATCAACGAATAGCTGCCGGTCCCGATCACCGCCCCCATCGTGGGAGTGCCGATCACCTTTCCCAGGCCAAGCGCGCGAAAGCCCGCCGGGAACATTTCAGAGTTGGAGGCTGAACCCCAGTTCTGCACGACGACCTTCGGGCCGAAGAACCCCGCAAACGGCCGACCGGTGGGCTCGGTTCCACGCGGCTGCCAGACCTGATACTCACGCTGCACCAGGATCGCCAGCAGCTCCTGTTCGATATTGCCGCCGCCGTTCCATCGCTCGTCGATGATCACCGCCTCTTTGTTATGGTTCTCACGAAGCTCCTTTTCAAAGCGCCTTAACGAAGGTGGATTCATCGCCTGAATGTGCAGGTATCCGATCCGCCCGGCGGAAAGCTTATCTACCAGCTCGCGGCGCGTCTTCACCCAGCGCTCGTACCGAAGCTGACTGTAGGCCTGCTGATTGACCGGTTCGATGCGTGCCTTCCACGCGCCTTCGTCCGAGGGTTTGTTGTTGAAAGTCACTTCGACTTTTCGATTCAGCCGGCTATTCAAAAGCTCCCAGTAATTGTCGCCTGCCTTGACCGGCTTGCCGTTGATCGCGATCAGATAATCCCCGGCGCTGACCTTTACCCAATCCTTGTCCGCCGGACCTTCTTCATAAACGTGAGTGACTTTGTATCGGCCGGCCGAGTCATCCGCTTCGAGCTCGACTCCAAGGTGAGCAGTAGAGACCCCGCCGGCTTCGCGACCGCGCGGCGGCGGCGCGGCTCCGGTGTGCGATGCGTTCAACTCGCCGATCATCTCGTTGACGATGTTAACAAGCTCCTGGCGATCGCCTACGAATTCAACAAGCGGCTGATACTTCGCGCGCGCGGCGTCCCAATCCTTGCCGTGCATCTGCGCATCGTAGAAGCGGTACTTCATCGTGCGCCACGCATCGTCGAACATCTCGGCCCACTCGGCTGACTTGTCGATCCTCACTTTAGCCGTGAAATTAATTCGACGGCGTCCAGCATCGCGGCCGCCTGACGGGGAAGCGGCTGCCGCTGCGCCACCGAAGCCCCCGGAAGCGTTTGCGGCCGCGGGCATGGAGACCGAGTAGATCGAAGATCCTTCCTTGAAGAACAGCGTGCGGCCGTCGCGCGAGATGTTCAGGCTGTTTATGCCGCCCCTAAAACCGAACCCGCCGCCGCCACCGCCCGCGGCGTCGTCGGCAGGGGGCTCGCCGGCGATAATCCGAGTCAACCTCCTGCCGTCTTCCTGAATCGAGTAGACGACGGGAATCGAACGAAGGCCCGCCGGTTCGGTGGTGACGAACACTACAGTCCGGTTGTCGGGTGCGATTCCGTAGTTGAAAACCGCGAACGGCATTCGTGTTACCTGCCGGGTGCGGCGCTTCAGTCCCGCCCAATCGACGTTGATTTCCTTAGGCGGCGCGTTGCGCTGACCTGCCGCGACTCGCCGAACGACGCCGTCATTGGACTGATCCTGCAAGTCACCCTGCTCCGCGCGGTCTTCGGGATCGGCGGGATCGCGATCTTCTCTTTCAAGAGCGACCGAATAAATCTGCGCCGTTCGCTGCTCGCCTGTATCGTCGGTCCGGACGAAGAACAGCTTGCGGCCGTCGTGAGTGAATACCGGGTTGACTTCGCTGAATGAATCGAACGTTACCTTTTTCTCTTCGCCTCCCGCGGAGGGAATCAGATAAATGTCGGATGTCCGAACGTAATCAGGCTTCGAGAAAGCGATCCATTTGCCGTCCGGCGACCACACCGGAGAACCTATGTTGCCGTACTTTGACGATGAAAGCTCGACTGTTTGCTTTGTCTCAACCGTGTATTTCCGAAGCTTGCTATCGGAGCCGGTGAAGGCGATCTCTTTTGAGTTTGGCGACCACGCGAATGAAAACTTCAACGTGTCCAAGTCGGTCACCTTCTGCGGTTCGGCGGACCCGTCGGCCGCCGTAATGTAAATCTCTTCGCGGCCGCTGCGATCGCTGATAAACGCGATGGACTTGCCGTCCGGAGAATAATCCGGCTCTTTGTCGCGAGCCGGGCTGTCGGTGATCTGGCGAAGGTCACCTTCTTCGGTCGGCGCGGTGAAGATCTCGCCGTGAATCGAAAAGGCTATGCGACGGCTGGAAGGCGCCAGGGCATAGTCGTCGGCCTGCGAGTTGAAGTCGCGAATCTCGGCGATGTTCTCCTGGGTTTCAGCGGCTATGTCCAGCTTGATCGGCGCAGCGCGCCTGCTTGCGACATCGAGCTTCCACAAGCCGAAGTCGTGTTCGAACACGATGACTTTGCCGTCGGCGCTGATGGAGGGGAAACGCACGTCGCCGGTCTTGAAGCCGGTCACGCGGTCGGCTTTTCCGCCGGCTTCGGGCACGCGCCAAACGTTCGTGAGACCGTTGCCGTCGCGGTCGCTCACAAAGTAGATGAACCCATCAGTGCTCCACATCGGCCAGCTATCTTCTCCGTCGTAGTCGGTGACGTCCGTGAACTTTTTGGCGGCAATGTCCATCACCGTCACGTCGGTCTGAAACGCGCCGTGATAGTACTTGCGCCAATAGACTTGTCCCTTGCGATTGATCGCGAGCTTCTTGCCGTCGGGCGAGTAGCACGCGTTCACTCCCATATCCGCCCCGGCGTTTTTCTCCATGCTCCCGTCGACGGACACGGTGTAGAGCTTGGACATGAAATCATCGCCCCGGCTCGAAGCAAACAGCACCGCCCGGTTATCGGGCGTCCAACCCAGCACCGTATCGTCGGCTGAATTGAAGGTGAGCTGTTTGGCATTCCCGCCGTCGCTCGCGACAATGAACACGTCGAAGTTGCCGTTTCGGTCCGATGAAAAGGCGATCCATTTGCCGTCCGGAGAGAAGCGCGGATAGACATCGCGCGCTTTGTTTGCGGTGATTCGCCTGACGTTTTTGCCGTCTTCATCGGCGGTCCAGATGTCGGCGAGATAAGTGAACGCGATGCGTCCGTGATTATAGCTCGGGTATCGGACCAGTTTGACTTCGCGGCCGAGGACAGCGGCGGGCGCGCAAGTAATCAATAGAAAGGCGAGAGTGTAGAGCTTTTTCATAGGGCCTCCATGCAAGCTTAAATGATTGGTGAGTGACAAAGACGCAATGTCCGCCGCCGGGGTTACAAACTACGACGTCCGACAAACTTCAGTTTGTCGTTCGAGTCCGCCTTTTCGACAACTTCAGTTTGTCGTTCGAGCCCGCCTTTTCGACAAACTGCAGTTTGTCGAACTTCCGTTTGAACTGCGAACGGCGCAAGCGCTATGATACCCCATCCATAGCGAATCAGTAATGCAGTAGTGGCTCGTTCAGTGCCCGCTACCAGTGGTAACCAATTCAGATTTCGGAGGCGAAAATCATGAAGCTATCAAATCGTATCTTGATCTTGTGCGCGACTCTTTTGCTGATTGCCGTGCCCGCATCGCTGTCAGCGCAATGGAACAAGAAGCCTTACACCGAGTGGTCGGAGAAGGAGGCGACAAAGGTGTGGGAGAATTCACCGTGGGCCCAGACACAAGTCTTCAGTGACACTTCAAGCGAGTTCAAAACAGGGCCGGCTCGGGGCGCACTCGGAACCGGGGATACCACCAGCGGTGACTACAGCGTTCACTCGCTGAATATTCGAATGCGTTTGCTCTCGGCAAAGCCCGTACGCCAGGCGTTCGCGCGTATGGTCGCGTTGTCGCAAAAGGGTAAAGTGACGCCTGAGGTCGATGCCCGGCTCAAGGCGTTCGCTACGCAGGACTTTCCCGACATCATCGTAATTTCTCTGGATTGCGATGCAAAAGAAAGCAAAAACGAATTCCGTGAGTTCAAGGCGTTGCTGGACAACCGCACAATCGCCGATCTGAAACACAACACCTACATTACAGGCAAGGGTGGCGAGCGGGTCTATATTGAAGCCTATCAGCCCCCGAAAAATGACAACCTCGGCGCGAAGCTCATCTTCCCCAGGCTGGTCAACGGCGAACCTTTCATCACAGCCGGCAGCGACGAGATTCATTTCTACTCGGAATTCTCAACCAAGTACGTCTTGAACATGCGTTACAAGATCAAGGACATGACGGCTGATGGAAAACTGGAGTATTGAACCATGAACGTTGTAAATGATTCGGCGATGCCGCGACGGCGCAGCGCACTGATGGCCATGGCGGCGGTGTTCATCTGTTCCATCATCGCTTTCGGACAGTACGACAAGAAGCCTTACCTTGAATGGTCGGAAAACGAAGCGAACAAGATCATGAACAACTCGCCGTGGTCGCAGACGCACACGCTCACCGACACATCAAAAGCGTTCAACACGTCCAGAGGCCGGCGAACCGCGGTTTCGACGGCGTCCAACGTGGTCAAGGTCAACTTTCGAATTCGCTTCCTGTCTTCACACCCGGTGCGCCAGGCCATCAGCCGGCTGGCCCTGCTGCATGACAACAAGATACCCGAACAGATGCTTGGGCGATTGAAGGCGCTGGCCGAGGCGCCCTTCCCGGACTATGTCGTGGTTGCGGTGACCACTGACTCTGACCGAGGCAGTGACATGCTGACCCAGGCTAACGAAACGCTGCAGCGGGCAACAACGGCGGTACTGATCAACAAGACCTATCTCATCACCAACACCGGCCAACGCGTTTTTCTCAAGGAGTATCAAGCTCCGCGCAATGACGGTTTCGGGGCGCGGTTTATCTTTCCGCGCATAATCGACGGCAAAGAGATGCTGACCGCGGGGAACGGCGAAGTGGTCTTTCACGCCGAGATGGGCGGCGGCTCGGACCTGAACAGCGGAGTGACAACCAGCGACACCGCTAATGGATACGGGTTCACGCTCCAGACCAGATACAAGGTCAAGGAGATGATGTTCAACGGGAAGCTCGATTATTAATGGGCACTCCTGTATGGGCGGGTCCTCCGTGGCCGCCCTTAGTGGAGCAAGCGCTTTCTCGAAGGAGGGGCGGCCTCGTAGGACCGCCCATACAGGACCAGCGAATTCTTTGGTACACTCCACTAGGTTCTCCTCTTCAGTAAGTAGAACCACCTTGGCGCCTCGCTGCCCTCGACGCGGACAAAGTCTTCGGCAAAAAACCCGTCGTCCAGCGCCGCCAGAAAAGCCGCGCGCGTTGCTTCTCGCCACTCAACGCCCAGCTTCGGCTCGCTCTCTTTGAGAGCGTTGATATTGTTAGGAATCTCGATAGAGCACCGGGAAGCCGAAAGAGCGCGGAAGTCCCCAAGCAGCGGCCGCGAGCCTTCGCTGTAGATTAGCGCCGACCCAATTACCGCGGCGGCTTCGCTCGGATTAAGCGAGATCCTTCCCGCGCGTCCAGGGGCTTCGATTGAGCAGCGTTGCTTGACTCGATCACTGCTTAGCAACCACCTGACCCAAAGTCGATCGGTACCAAAGCCGCTATGCAGCGGGCTCGACGTAGCTTCACCATAGAAGTTCGGAATGTAGCGGTGAGATATCACGCCGAGCTTTGTGAAGTTCAGGTGCGCGTTCAAGCTCTGAAGCGGATCAAACGTCCACGTGATTTCGTCGAGCCCTTTCTCGAGCGCGCGAGTCCGTTGCGCAAGCTTCAAGTAAAAGCCGGCGTGACAGTTTCGATAGTCAGGCTTTACCGCGAGCATATGAGAGTGCAGTGAAGCGCGGCCGTCTTCGAACCCCGGAAACCCATAAGCAAACCCGATCATCAGGTCGCCGTCGAATGCGCCGAGAACGATCCCGCCGGCGTGCTGTGTAGCCACCAGCGTCGCGGCAGGCACGGTATCGAGATCGCTGAACTGCCAGGCTTCTTTCTGCAGATCTTCGATCGCGTGGAATTCGGGCTCGCCTTCCACGTCGCGGATATGGAAATGCCTGTCACTCACCTTCCATTCGAACATCAAGTCACCTGCCTGCCTCTGCGGCTTGCAACAGGGATCATTTCGAGCGCTAAAGTGTTTCAGCGGCATGCTAAGCGCCGCGCTATTATTCCTGCAAACCAAAACTGCGCCGCCATTCTCTCTTCGACAGTGCCCGCACAGATCTCATAGTCACCGCTCAGCCAGAATGGTAGAACTGGAGGAACCGTTATGCGAAGCGTCCAGGCTCTACTACAAGTTCTGCTACAAGCTCTGCTGATAGCGTTGATAGTCCTCGCTGCCAGTCCAACGTCATCCGCTCGAGCGCTACTGCCCCTTCAGTCCGATACCGGCGTGATAAGAGGCGTCGTTTTAGATTCGCAGGGCGCGGTCATAGCCAGCGCAGAGATTCGCGCCACCAATAACCAGACGGGCCAGGCATTCGTGACTAAGAGCGACGACACCGGCGCGTTTCTTCTAAGCGGTGTGCCGTTCGGCGACTACAGCGTGCTCATCACTTCGCCCGGTTTTGCAAAGTTTCATACGCCGGTCACCTTAAGTAGAGAGACGTCTGAGGCCCCTCATAATGCAACGATGCAGGCGACGCTGGGCGAAGTTCGAATTGATGCTCATATGATCAATCTCGGAAGCATCGTTACGGGTTGTGTGGTGTGTGGCTATACCTACTTCTCGACACGATACGCGGATCTCCCTTTTCTCGATCGCGACCCGCAAAGGCTGGTGACGCTTCAATCGGGAGTCACCGAACACAAAGGGCGCTTCTCAATCGCCGGCCGCCGAGTTGAAAACAAGACTGCGCTGCTGGACGGCGTCGACAATCGCGACCCGGCGACCGGGCAATTCACCGCCTCGTTAGGTCTGGACACTCTAGCCGATTTCAATAGCGACTACACGAATGCCGACACAACGGTGGGATCCAGCTATGGACAGAACAGCGCGCCCCTTCTTTCCGCGACAAGCAAAGCAGGCACTAACAGCTATCACGGGCAAGGCCTTTGGCAGTTCGGGCGCACGGGACTTAGCGGCAACAATTTCTTCACCAATCGAGGCGCGTTGCCACGTGACGAAATGATGTTCGATCAGCCGGCGTTCACGTTTGGCGGAAACATATCAATACCCCGTGTCTTCAGCGGAAAGGATCACGCTTTCTTCTTTGTCTCCTATGAACCAACTCGCGGCCGCGAAACTACAGGCCGGCAAGTCACGGCGCCGCTGGCATCGTTCATCGAACGCAATTCCGCAATTCAAGGCGCGCTGTTTCGCAGCCTGTTCTCGCTCGGCCGCATTCCGCTGGCAGATGGCCCCGGCTTGCAGGACCTCGATGGTGACGGGCTGAATGATATCGGCGACGCGCCGGTCCGCAGCTCAACATCGCTTATGCGAAAGCTCGCGTTTGCTCGGGCCGATTTCGTTCTCACGGATAGGCTTCAACTAAACTTGCGCTACTTCGGAGATCAGGCGCATCGGCTTGATGACTTCAACGATTCAGCGTTTACGCCGGCATCACCACTCGACGCTACGCACAGAGGCGACCTCGCCGTAGTGCAGCTCACCGCGTCGATCAACCCTTCAACCTTTAATGATCTTCACTTTGGCTTTCTGAAAGGACGGACGGTTCTTTCAGGCGCGGGCTCGGACGCGCCTGAGCTTGTCGCCGTGAATACGCCCCTGGGCGTCGGCGGCGGCATCCCCGAGTTCCCGGAGCGACGTGAGAACCGCGCGTTGACCTTTGCGGATACGCTTTCGCGCGCGGCCGGCGCACACGCCTTAAGCGCGGGCGTGCAGATTACTCGCCGTAATGAACAGTACGCTAACCTAGGACTGAGTCAGGGACGTATTTACTACGCCGACGCGCTCGCGATGATAACCGACGGCGCGCAGTCGGCCGGTGATCCTGCGCGCTCGATTCTATTTGCAGAGCTTCAGCAATCATCCGAACTCGAGCAGTATCGATTCACCGACCTGTACGGCTTCGCAAACGACACATGGCGGGCGGGCCCCAGATTGGTGCTCAGTTACGGCACGGGTTACAACGTCTACTCCGGCGCGATCTACGGGCGGAAGACGGACAAGAATAACTTCGCGCCGTTTGCGAGTTTTGCTTTTGCACCGACGCATTCCGAAAGCGTCATCTTGCGCGGAGGCGCAGCGATTCTGTACGCCCCACCGACGCGCCTGCCGTACGGAGAGATCAGCGCTACGCCGCTGTATCCGGTTGCAACCGGTTTTGCGCGGCCCAGTGAGATCACCGGGACGCCGCTGCCCCGCGGGTGGACCCAACGAGACGGGTTGTCGATATCGAGCAGGCGTACGCAAACGAGATGCGCACAGCCTACACCGAGTCGGCGTTCTTCTTCATTCAGCGCTCGATCGGTGACAGATTGATCGTCGAAGCGGGATACAACTCGACGTTCGGGCATCGACTCACGCGGGCTTATCGAGTCGAGCGCGGCCGCGTCGACTTGCCGGCGAATGATCGCCGGTCATCAGACGAAGAAACGATCTCGATTGCTTCCGATGGGAACTCGAGCTATCACTCGTTGCAGGTGAGAGTGACAAGCCGTGAGCGGCGCCGGGTTACCTTTCAAGCTCATTACACGCTTTCAAAATCGATCGACACTGCAAGCGCCGACCGTCCGAGTATGTTTCGCGCGCTCGGACTGGGGCCGGTCGACGAGAACAACGCGTCGCTCGAACGAGGACCCTCGGATTTCGATCGCAGGCATCGAGCCGTTGGTTTCTTCGTATGGCGAGGCCCGTCGTTTCACGGATCAAAGGAGCCGTGGCTGGGGAATTGGCAGTTCAGCGGAATCGTGACTCTCGAATCCGGCCCGCACGTTTCGGTCTACTCGAGCGGCGACTTCTTTGGCCGGCTGGGCGATTTCAACCACGACGGCGTGTTGAATGACCGCGTGGCTTACATCGGCCCCGGTTCTCTGCAAAGCTCGCTGCACAAGAACGCGAGTCCTGCCGATCGATATTTCGACGCGAATCTGTTCGCAGCGCCAGGCGTTAGAGGAGGCGAGCCGCTTGGCCGAAATGTCCTGCCATCGCCTGGGTATGCTTCGATCGACTTGTCTATCCAGAAGAAGTTCTCGCTCACGGAAATCCAGAAGATCGAGGTGCGAGCTGACGTGTTCAACGCCGCAAACCGAGTCAACTTCGCGGCGCCGGTTACGGATCTCGTCAGCGCGGACTTCGGCCGCAGCGTCGAAGCGGGGCGGGCCCGCATAGTTCGGTTCGTGCTGAAGTATTCATTCTGAGTAAAAACTCCCGCGCTGTTTTCAGCGTCATCTGAGCCGGCGCCTGGCTGCTCATGACCGCCACGGCGCAGTTCATACCAATATGGTTGCTGCGCTTTTCCGCGTCAGATAGAATCTCACGGCTCGCACCGCCTCGAGGATTGGACACAATAGTTCAAGAAGCGGGGCCCTCCGCGATCAGAATGTAGCACAGACTTTAGTCTGTATTAGGAACTACAGACTGAAGTCTGTGCTACCTGAAGTTCTAGCACCCAGAATTCCAGCGATCAGGCTTCCGTGGAGGCACAGGTATATGACTGCCACAGCAATCACAGAAAACGTCGAGACCGGGCGGGATTTGGAAAAGCACCCGAAGGGTCTCTACGTATTGTTCGCCACAGAGATGTGGGAGCGCTTCAGCTTCTACACGATGGTGTCGATGTTCACGCTTTACCTGCGCGATCCGAACGAAGGCTTCGCGTGGACCGCGGCGCAGGCCTCGACTCTCTACGCGAACTACATGATGTTCGTCTACTGCAGCCCGCTGATCGGTGGATGGATCGCCGACAAGAAACTCGGCTATCGAAGAGCGGTGATGATCGGCGGGTTCTTTTTCATGGCCGGACATCTGTTGCTGTCGGTACGTTCGCTCCCGTTTGTATATGCCGCATTGACATGTCTGGTTATCGGGAACGGCTTCTTCAAACCGAATGTCTCGACTATGGTCGGGAACCTCTATCCCGACGGAAGCCATCTCAAGGACCGCGCTTACAATCTGTTCTACATGGGCATCAACGTCGGAGCGTTTCTCGCGCCGCTCGTTGCGACGGTGATGCAAAAGAGTTTCGGCTTTCATCCTGCGTTCGCGGTGGCGGCGTTTGGGATGGTCATCTCCGTTACAATCCTGTGGAGATTCAAGCACTATCTCGAGGACGACAGATATCGCGCGGCAAAGCCGGCCGCCGCGCTTCAATCAAAGGCCGCCGACAAGCAGGGCATTATGGACGCGGTCGCCGAATGGAAGCGAATCGGCGCATTGGTCGTGGTGTTCGCCGTCGTAGTCGTTTTTTGGATGGTCTTTCATCAGAACGGCACGACGATTACTTATTGGGCGGATGAGAACACAAACTGGAGCGTTAGAGGCATAATCTCGAACTCGATAAATCCCGGTTGGGTCCTCATCCTGACCATACCGCTGATCACTTTTTGGAAATGGCTGGACAAGCAAGGTAAAGAGCCGGCGACGCCTACCAAGATGGTGCTTGGAATGGCGATCACATCAATCGCGTTCCTGGTTTTCTTCATCGCGGCAAAAACCGGCGAAGCTACGGTGACCGGCGACAACATCTACGCGTTCAAGGTATCTCCGGTATGGCTGCTCGGCGCTTATGGAGTGCTGACGCTTGGTGAATTGCTGCTCTCGCCGATGGGGCTTTCGTTAGTCTCGAAAGTCGCGCCGACTCGCTTTCGAGGAATGATGATGGGCGGCTGGTTCGTGGCGACTGGTCTCGGAAATAAGCTGACTCAGATCGCGGTGTTCTGGACCGAGTGGAGGCACTCGACGTTCTGGCTTGTGCTGAGCGGGGCAGCGATGGTGATGGCGGTGGTGTTGCTGGTGTTACTCAAGCCGCTTAAGAAAGCGATGCCCGGAGTTTGATTCGCCGAATTCTTGTTGAAGGGGACGATTAGAAGATGGCAACAGACCTGGCCGAAACACTACCCGCGCCGGACACTTCCGGCATTGGCGGACATCCTTCCGGGCTTACAACGCTGTTCTTCACCGAGATGTGGGAGCGGTTCAGCTAC
>Ga0134124_10000207_pt1 | contig 53181 bp, 46 predicted proteins | sample KB304_FD_96880 | JGI IMG/M metagenome (GOLD analysis project Ga0134124, IMG submission 96880) | Terrestrial soil microbial communities without Nitrogen fertilizer from Kellogg Biological Station, Michigan, USA - KB3-0-4 | ecosystem: Environmental > Terrestrial > Soil > Unclassified ...
GAGACTTGCCGTTTTTGCTTTTCACCACGATAAAGCAGTCACGCGGCACCTCGTGATATTCGCCGTCTACCTCGACCCACTTAACGTCGGCGTCGAGATTGAAATGATCCCGTTCCAGTCGTGCCAGCTCTCCGAACCTCAAGCCAGTATTCCGGTCGAATAAGCAGAGCGGTCGGAGATGCGCGTAACGACCAGTTAGCCCGTTTTCGAATAGCAATATCTCCTTCTCAGGCGTCATAGAACACTGCCGCTTTTTCCGCATGGGAATTTTCTTCCGCACCGTTTTTGGAATATTCCGGCACGGATTTTCAAGCGCAGCCTTTTGAACGACGGCCATGTTGAAGATCGAAGACAGTAATCCTACCTCCTTGTGAACAGTGACCGGACTCCGCAGCTTGGTAGGTGCTGACTTTTGATTGTGGCGACAGATCTTTGTAGAGAGGCGGTGCTTGATAAAACGGACCACATCCAACATGGTAATGCCGCTAAATCGTTTGCCAGCAAAGTAGTCTGTGAGAACCTTGCAGCGGAATTCGTCATGTACATAAGACCTCTTGTTCTCTCTTGCGTACGGGAGATAAACGTCGTTGACGAAGCTGCAGAAATCGCCGTCAATGAGCTTATCTTGTTTCAGTCCGAGACGAACTTTCGCTTTTTCATCCTTCTCAAGTTTACGAGCCTCGGCATCGGACTTAGCCTCTAAAAACGTCCCGTAATGCGTTTGATTGTTGATTTGGAACTGGTAGTGATAAACACCACCGCGTTTCCTTACGCTCATGCGATGCTCCTTTCCAAACGAGCGGATTGCGTCCAGGCAAGGAGCGCCCGGAGCATACTGCTAGAATCTGGGAGCCGCAACTTTTTTCTATTGGTTGACTGCCACGGGATACGGTTTTTTCTTGCCACCAGTCTTACGCCTCTTTCGATCAAATGGCTTTCGGAGTCGCGCCCACTCAAGCACTTCAAGTCGGTCAAACTGTATAAGGCCGTTCAGATCAACGTACGGCAAAGGATACTTACAGTTTGGTTGTTGCGCCTGGTCCAACAGTTTGTCTACATGACCACGTGAGCAATTGAAGAGCAACGCAAACTCAGGAATCGTTATGAACTGTTTGGCCATGATTCGTTGGAGGGTTCGTTCAATCCTTTCCGCCTCTTCATCATGGACCGCCCCGCTATTGCCCAAGATCGATTCAAGGACTTCTCGAGTGATTTGTTCGATCGCTTCTCTGGGGATCTCGATTTCAATTCCAGGCATATATCTCACTCCGTGGATTAGTTGAGACGATGGTGCGAAACAGTGTTACCTGGCCTAGCGGATGTGTTTGAAGGGCCGGGGACTGGTCTCGTGGTCCAAGGTTACATATCTGAGGATCGGGCAAGGTCGCGCTGGAACTTCCAGCACTGCCTACGTAGCAGCTATTGTGCCATCTCGGTTTTGGACCAGCTATTTTATTTAAGAGGCATGTATTCAGTCTCGAGACAGACCCTACTAGGGTAAAAAACCCTAGTTGCATTTTTAGAGTAGGACAAAATCACCTAGCGTTTTTCATCGTCCCCAACATAGCGGGTGTAATGTTTGAGTCTTGGATGTTTACGATCGCTAACACCCTCTAACCTTTTTCCGAATTCCGAATAGTTCCTGCCGGTTCGCCTCGCGGCAATTTAGAAAGAGAAAATGGATGGCGTTGCGTGGACCTTGTAGTGGCAAGGAGGATCACCTCAGTCAGTAATATTCAGATTCGCAGCACCTTAAAAACTCTAGGAAGGTTTGAGATTCGGGATGGTTAATCGGAACGTGGTAAGTGCTTTTGAAGACCATCGGCTTCGCACGGCATATCTGTTGCCAAGCATGAGCGAGCGAGGGAAGCAACACCAAACTTCTATTGGATCAATTGGTGTTGGAGGCGATGGACGGGCCAGCGCAATTACTCGGAGCCCAAGCCATCCTGCTATTTCCCGGTTCTTGGCGAAAAGAATTCTTTCCCGCGAAAAAGGTTCTTTCGTTACATCTGACGCGGCTCTTTAGAAGGTAAGAAAGACCTACGTTCTGGGATCAATTCGAATAGGTAAGGAAGGTTTATCAATGTCTCATCTACAGGTCACAGTCGGCACAACACAAAGAGCGCATCAAGAGATGCTGAATGATCATAAACGAATCCTACAAAACTCCATTGACACGTTAATTGCGAGGGGACTAAGCCCGAACACGATAGAGGGATACCGTTGGTTTATTGAGCGCTGGTTTGAACAGATCAAGGTATCGGACGCAATTGGTGAACGTCAGATTTTCATTTGGGAAGTCATGAACCTGGGTGAAGGGCGAAAGCGTATTAAGGACTTCTTGAAGACCCTGAGCGCCGCCGATGACGATGGCCAGATATGTTTGCGAGCCGGGACGGTGAGAGCCTACGCCCGGCAGCTCGAACGTTTGTTCACTCACACCATCGAGTGGCCTTTTATTGAGGGCCAACAAACAATCTCATCCAAATACGGCGCAATCGATAATCCCTTCACCGGGGTCGAGTACCCGCTCCATAGCCGGGAGATTTTGCGCGAGGAAAGATTTTTCCTGACGCCCGACCAGATTTTGGAACTATTGGTCTTTCTACGTGAAGTTTATCCCGGTCTGACGCATAGGAATGCTACTGCTGGACGGCTCTACACGATCGTGATGTTAATTACTGAGACAGGTATGCGTTCCGTTGAAGTAATCAACTTGGACGCCCTCGGAGACAACCGGGACATCTTCTATGACAGGCGGGTGATTCAAACACGCTACGGCAAGGGGTACAACTCATCGGGTCCTCAGACTCGATTGATCGACTTGACAGATCGGGCAGCGGTTACACTGAAGCAGTACGAACGATGGGTGCGACCGCAGTTCCTCAACTATCTGAGTGATCCAGCCCTATTCCTGACGTTGACAGGTAAAAGACTTTCTTATTCCACCCTACGCGATAACTTTACACTGCTGGTCGAGGCTGCCCGCAAGCATGGTGTAAACCTCCCGCCGAAACTGACGATTCACGACCTGCGCGCAAGCTTTGCGACTAATTACCTTGACGCAAACCCCGACCGGTTCTGGGAATTGATGGAATTACTCGGACACGTCAGCCCCTCCTCGACGCGTCTCTATATTAGGTCCAGAGGCAAGAACAGGTGGTTATCAATGAAGGAAGCGCGTGGAGTCAGGCCAGGCAGGACCGGTTTTACGTCGATGATCTATAACATATAAGGAGTGGTAACCGACGTGTGGGACGTTAAAGAACTGGCGAAAAAGTATCAAATCACCACCGCTGTTCAGCTCCAAACTTTTATCGCGGAGAAGTTGGGAGTACTCGTTTCAGTGCAGACTCTAAGAGCAGTAATGCGAGTCTCACCGGCGGCACCACGCGTAGAAATGATTAAACTGCTATGCGACGCTTTCAACTGCCGGTCTGACGCGTTTTACGTTGTGAATCCCAATCCGGCTAGGGCGCAGCAATGGGCCAAGGACAGGTCCGAAGGTAAGAAACCATCAACGCTGTACCAATCTAAAGCTGCGGAGCCCGTCAACTACATAGTCGAAACACAAGATGAAATTGTTCAAGGTGAGAGCACGCGTGAACGTATGTCCTTACGGGCGACGTTCACCGACCCCAGAGCGCTCTTTAAGAAACGAGTGAAATGCAAGGAGCAACCGATTTGAGTAAGGCGCAGATCCGAATCCGCCCCATTGTAGAGTGCAAGCGTTGTCGCAAGCGCAGGAGAACAGTGCTTCTCGGCGAGATGATTTGTGAACCCTGCTTTAGGGTTGAGCCGAAGGCTAACTGCAATATGTGCGGCATGGCAAAGCGATTTGTAACGGATGGAGGTGGAATGTGCCCCAAGTGCATTAGAACCTCACGAGCTATAGAAATAGAGTGTGCCGGATGCGGGAAGAAAAAACGACCAGGAAAGCGAGGTGGAAAATACTGTGCGCCATGTCAGGCCAGGGTGAGCTGTGGCAGAGGTATATGCTCAAATTGCAAAAAGGACCGGCTATATAGGCACAGAGTGAACAAACTCTGTAAGAGTTGTACTTTGAATTACTGGGCGCCGAACCGTCTACGAAAGTATGTTGAAAGAGTAAGTATCTCGCACGAGTATAACCGCACCCTGTTTAGTCGCCTCACTGAGTTGATCAATTGGGAGACGGTAGACGAGAAGGAGCGCAGTCAACTCTATGAGTTCGGCAAATTCCTCCAGTCTCACAAGTTCGAAGAGCCACTCAGTTGGGAGAGTATTCTCAAACTAAAAGCTGATCTACCTGCCGCTCAGTTCCTTAGAGTGCGCGGCTGTCTTGAGCAACTGGGCGAACTCTTGTTAGGTCCGGAGAAGGACGAGAGCTGGGAGGAATGCATCAACGGGATCAATCCCCTCGGTCCCGTTGCCCTCTTGCAGACGGATGTTGTCGCCGTTTTCAAGAAATACAATCTCTGGCTGCGTTCCGAGCGAAAGAATAATCGCACGTCCAGAGTTCATCACTTTGTAACGTTGGGTGGCTTCTGGCGATGGTGTGCCATAGGAGGATTGATGTCGCTTAAAGGTGTCAAAGCAGCGCATGTAGAAGAATACCTACATATCCTCGGGTTGAAATGGAAGTGTCGCTACTGCTCTTTCACAAAAAATCTAACCAGACGAGGCGAAGTTCCGCCGACCGTTTGCGAAAACCGGGAGTGCCGCGCACCCGATTCCTTTGACAAAGTTATCCGTTGCGTACAGGGTACCGTGAACGGGCACCGCGCCGCGCTCCGCGTCTTCTTTGGTTGGCTCAAGAACGTTGAAGATGGAATCGAGGTAAACCCAGCGCCCACTCCTCAGCGGAGGAAGGCGGAGAAGAAAAGGGGTTGGAGACGAACGAGAAAAGCTGCACCTGCGATTCAGTGTTACCCTTGGGAGGTGATATCTGCCCTTTTAAAGAGTATCCAAGACCCAAACATGCCGGCCGAGGAAGCGATGGGGCTCTATCTACTCCTCCACCACGCTTGTTCCTTGTGGGAACTTCAAACTGTGCGAATCCCTTCGCCCTGTCTTCCGCCAGCGCTCGGCGCGGAACCGCCTGAGTCATTGGAAGATACTCTGTGCCTCGAATGGCGTCAGCGGGAACTTTCGAGAAACAGGCAGTTTGTAGGTCGGAGCGGAGAGATGCTTCGGATGGAACCGACAGACGAGCCCTGGTTGCGAGATTTGGTTCGGCGATTTATACGCGAGCGTAATCAGAAACTACGAGATCCAAATTACCCATATCTCTTCGTCGGGGGCAAAAAGAGTTCTCATGGCGGACCTGTATGGGGCGGATATATCCGGACACTGGTCGAGCGTGCCACAGCCCGCATTACAGGAAGAGTATGCACGGTCAACATATTGGGTAAGTGTTCTAAGGTTCTCTATGCAGAGTTCGGCGGCCATGAAGGCTTTCAGCATTTGCGGGAACTGGGTTTATGCGACAATCAGGCGCGTTCCTACTCGTGGATTAAACGAGTGAAGGTGATTCCAAAGAAAGCAAGTGAAGCTCGAAAGGGGGAACGTAAGGAGCACCTACGAAGTCTGACGCTCCCGCCGATAGATGTTTTCGGCATCCCAACCGGCTCGTGACACGAGTTGCGTAAGGATGAGAAGCACAGCTTCTGCGCTAGCTGGGTATGCGCGTGCTCGTTTACAGGACAATACGAGCAGGTCTGAGTTCGTAACGCCCAACTCCAGCGCAATACCAAGTGCGCCAGCCCCCAGCGGGGCGTAGCGAAGAGAGCGGTGCGAGGTGCGCCGAGCGCGCGAGCGAAGCGGGCGCAAGGGGGAGAACGAATAAAGTAGCGGGCGTTTGATAACAGCGATTCCGTTTGGGAGCGCCGCCAGGCGCTTGTAGTTGGGAGAACGGAATCTTCTGTTATCAGATGACCGTCCGATTTGAGGTTCTTTCTGCCGAAAGGCTCTCATGTCGGTAGGACCGCGTTCGAGATTGAATTGCGAGCGGACGTGGTCTAACTGTTGGGATTTAGGAATAGCGTAATCGTTTTGGTCTACGTGTGGCCCATGCGTAGTAAGAACGAAGGGCGCTACTGAACACCCACCTATTCAAAGTAGCGCCCTCGCGCGCCCCACCCTCTGGGCCGATGAAGTGAGGCTCTGCCGCAACTCACCGGCTTTATATATCGGTGCTGATCGGACGTCGCAACTATGATTGAAATTAGCTTCATTTACATTTAGTGCAAGCCACTCTGCATATGACCAACACGCACACTTCACCCGCGCCGCCTAAATGACAGCAAGACTCACGTGAGAGTGATCCTGGTTTAGCGACCTATAAGCGTAATGATCATGAGTGCCACGTTAGCAAGCACTGTACTCGCAGTTGCAGACTGTGGCGTTGGCGGCTGCGTCACTGGCGCACCGTTCGTCGGTACTTCGCCCGCCAGAACTGTCACAGACAACAACCCTGTGAGTGCGATAGCCAATCCAAATCGTTTCATGTTTTGAGTCTCCTTTGCGATTGAGGATGCAAGCTAACTTGTATCAGAAATCGGAAAAGCGGAAGTAGAGCTTGCGGCGGTAAATGTTGCGGAGTTGAGCCAGCGAGGTTTAATATCCGGCCCGTACAGTCTTTCCTCCCACAAACCCTAAAAGGAAGGTCTATCTCTTGAGGTTAGCCTCACCGAAGCTAGACACGTCGCATCTGTCTCGTGATGAGGAAGCTCTGTCCCGATGCGAGATCGCACTAGAACAAAGAGACAATGAAATTCCGCAGGGCGCTCTTGAGATCATGCGCCCGTTGTGGCGTGGAGTCGGCACACGGCCCAACACGGAAGGACTGCAACCGGAGACGGCTGCCTATGTCTTATTTTGCACCGGCACTCTCACAGGATGGATTGGCAGTCGCCAGCAAATTAAAGACGCACAAGAAACCGCTCGGAATCTCATTACTGAGAGCATCACGTTTTACGAGACGCACAACCTCAAAAGGGAAGCTGCCGAAGCATGGTCGGAAATTGCGTATTGCTATTGGAGAGAAGGTCGGGTCAACGAAGCACGGATCATGCTGCTTGAATCGCTGGAACGACTGCCGCATACAGGCGAAAAGAGAGCGCGGGCACTTCTCAAAATGGCAGACGTAGAACACTCGGCGGCGAGATACTACGACGCGCTAAAACTTCTCTCTGAAAACGGTGCTGTGTTTGCGAGCACACGGCATCTGCCAGCGGTGGTTAAAGGCTCATATCACAATGAGCTTGCGATAACGTGGAGAACAATCGGAACTGCGGAAAACCAGCCGGAGTATTTTCAACGTGCGCTTGCTGAATACAAAGCCGCAGAGCATCAATTCAAATTAGCAAAGAATCACATTTATCGTGCGAGCGTCAAAAACAATGAAGCCGTTGTGCTTTTGAAGTTAGGTAGATTCAAAGAAGCCCACAAGCATCTTGATCAAGCGCGGGAGATAGTCGTTCGTTTCAAACATCGAACTCTAACAGCACAGTTTGACGGCACTCGCGCGGAGCTACTGATCGCAGAGGGAAGATTCAAAGAGGCCGAAGCTGTGGCCCGCAGAGCAGCAACACAATTAGAAAAAGCCGGACATAGATGTTGGCTCACAGACGCGCTAATCCTACAGGCGACCGCGTTGGCTCGTTTGGAAAAGCAGATCCGCGCACAAGCCATCTTGCAGCGAGCGATAGAAGTCGCGCACGAAGCAGACGCGCTCAATAGAGCAGGACTCGCGGCCCTCACAATGATTGAGGAGGTAGATCGCTTATCACCGGATACCTTGCAGGCAGCATATCAGCAAGCGCGTGAGTGGCTGGCAGATTCGCAGAGCCGGGACGTGCTATCACGATTGAACGCAGCGGCCGGAAAGCTTGCTGCCAGTGTGCGGCGGGAATTGAGTAGGGACGAAGCCGTTGGCCTTCTCTTAACGAAGCCGCATGACCTAGACCAAAAGCTATTGGAGTATGAGCACGATCTAATCAAACAGGCGCTCATACAGTCGGACGGGAAAATAACTCACGCGGCAAAATTGTTGGGCCGAACCTATCAGGGGTTGGGCCACATGATCGAAAAGAAGCATCCCGACTTAATTCCATTACGCACGCCCGTTCGCCGCCGATCACCGCGGAAAAACAGAGGGAGCAAACCTCGTTAGGGACAAACACCGAGTCATAACTAAATTCGCATGACCTCAGATTTCAAATTAGACACTACCCACAATCGCTCTCAGTGATTAGCTTCTCAGCATATAAAATTTTTCGCCAGCCAAGTGCTATGCACTTGGCTGGCGTATCTCAGGGGAGTGCTCATCAGGGCCGGCCAAGCCCAATGCGTGCTCTCAAGCGCATAAGGAAAACCCTTATTGACAAGGGCAAAAGTGCGAGCGTATATAGGAGGTCTCGGTGATCCTTGCCGCCGGATTTTTGGTCCCCCGACGTGTTCCCCCAGTCTCTAACAGACGCCTCGCGTAAGGAGATAAACCAACTTTTCCTCCTCCCTTCGCGCAGCATTCGGTCTCGTATCCTTCACCGAAGAAAGTGGTGCCGCATGGATTCACGCGTGCGAACCGCGCTTGCCCTCATGCAAGAGAACCTCCAGGATGCATGGTCGCCTGACACACTTGCCCGCGCACTAAACTTGTCTCTTTCGCGATTTCAACATCTGTTCAAGGTCGAGGTTGGCATGGCACCTGCACACTACCTTCGGGCGCTTAGGATGGAGCAAGCCAAGAAGCTTTTGCAGACTTCTCCATTGACGGTCAAGCAGATTATGAATGGCGTCGGAATCGAAGATAAGAGTCACTTCGCGCGGGAATTCAAGAAGGCTTACGGACTGACACCTACCGCCTACCGTGCAGCTCACTTACTCGCTGGGGAAGTAAAGAGGCTTGCACAGGCCCAGATAGCAGAAAGGGCTAACAGATAGCAGAACTGGCTTCCATTTTTGTGTTGTCTTGCGAGACGTATAGAAGTATTTTCTGTCGCCCAGAGAGGATTCAGCGAGCCGGTTACTGCGACGAGCAGATCCCCCATCGGGATGCCGACATCGAGTCTCATATCCCCCTATAGATTGTAAATTTGCCGCGTATGGTTCTGGATGTGCTGCCGCAGAGCAGCACCAATTGAGTGGTTTTCTCTCAGAGGAGTGATCCACTCATGAAGCTTCGCCTTTGGCGTGAGCGTTCTACAAACTAACGAGGAGCACCCATGAAACCCAAGCGAATTATACGAGCAACAGTGTTAGCCATTTTGGTGTCTTTGTCTTTGCTCAGTAGCACCGCGATTTGGTCAAACTCATTAGCCTTTGAAGAGTGCGTAATCAGGGATGGAAAATGTCTCAGTACCGGATGCGAGACTAGAGGTGGTGTTTGCGGAATGCCGGAGATCACCCGGCACGGGAAAGCAGCGGCATTTGATCAGTGTTGGTGTCTATTCTAAGGCTGCTCAACGTTCACAGTGCAAGCATCACCAAATGGGAGCTACGTATTCCCGGCGCAGCTTAAAAAGCGAGCAGGTATTACTCCGACGAGCAGACCTCGGAGTGCCGACATTGAGTCTCATATCGCCCTATAGATTGTAAATTGACGCGTATAGTTCTGGAATGTGTTGCCGCAGGCAACATCGATTGAGTGGTTCTATCTTAGTGATCCACCCGTGAACCTTCGCCTTTGGCGTGAGCGTTCGACCAACCAACTGCAAACGGAAAGGAGCAGCCATGAAACCCAAGCGAATTATACGAGCAACAGTTCTAGGCATTTTGGTGTCTCTGTCTTTGCTCAGTAGCACCACGATTTGGTCAAACTCATTAGCCTTTGAGACGTGCACACTCAGCGGGGGAAGATGTGTCAGTAATGGATGCACTAGTGCTGGTGGTGTTTGCGCAATGCCGGAGATCACCCGGCACGGGAAAGCAGCGGCATTTGATCAGTGTTGGTGTCTATTCTGAGTTAAACACCAAGGCTGCCCAACGTGCCCGGTCCATGAGAATTGCTGTGGTAGAGCAGTAGGCAAATTCTTTAGGATGCAAGCAATCACCAAGTTGGAGCTACGTATTTCCCGGCGCGGCTTAAATGGTCACTAGCGTCAGCGAGCGTGGTGCCGCGCCGGCTTTCCTGTCTCAATCATCTGCAAACTAGATTTGTGAACGATCACCAGAGTTTGTTGAGATGATTTTAGGATATAGAACAGCAAGCCGCTAATTACAGAAAGAATAACTAACGGTCCGGTGCGCTGATCACGGCAAAACTCGATCCGACTGCTCAAATATCTTTAGGCCCTTGATGAAAGATCTGCTGGAGGGTAAGAGACATGAATGCCTTCAAAGTATCTTGGTTTAAGCTGACTGTCACGTTATTGTTTTTAGGAATCCTCTGCATGAATGTCGTACTAATGTGGCAGACACGAGAATTAAGAACTCGTCTTGAGTTGGCAATGAATAAAGAGTTCAAACTAGGGGAGATTCTTCCTGATTTTGCAGGAGTCGACCTCAATAAACAGTACGTCAAGATAGGATTCAACGAATCGCGTAAAAAGTTCCTATTGATAACTTTTTCCACTGGATGCCCAGCCTGCCATGCCAATCTACCAAACTGGCTAGCTCTTTCCGGGAAACTAGACCGCAACCAATGGCAAGTCGTCTGGCTCAGCCGCGACTCTCTTGATATGACGAGAGAATACTGCTCCGAACAGAATATCTCTGATCAGGTACTGAGCGAGTTTCCATTGAGGACTTATAATCTTCTAGGGCTTCGGGGGGTCCCTCAGACTGTCGTTACCGATTCTCACGGCAAGATAGAGAAGGTATGGGTGGGGCAGCTCGACAATAAAGGTTGGTCTGATGTTTCCAGCTATTTCTCCTCTCAACAGCAGATAGTGAGTCTAGGTAGCCCATAAAGAGCATACTCACGCGGAAGGGTGTATGAGCTACCTCGCTGTTAGCCGATCATCAGTCAAGCATTTCCTCATAGTCATCGTTCGCCTCATCATCGGTGGCACCTTCGTCATATCAGGACTTTTGAAAGTCATCCATCCTGATGCGTTTAGAAAAACGCTCTCGACGCACGGGTTGTTTTCTACAGGAACCATTCATCTCATTAGCTTAGTGCTTCCATACGTAGAAATAGCGGTTGGATTACTTTTTGCTCTCGGCTTTAGAATAAAAGCTACTGGTAGAATAATCATTTACTTGCTTATACTTTTCACAATTGAGGGTTGGTTTGCGTTTGCCCTCGGCAGTGCCGTGGATTGTGGATGTTTCCCCACCGGGGGCGGCGGCGAGTCTATAGGTGTAAATTTTTTCTTCAGAAATGGATTACTTATTCTGTCTTCACTTTGGGTCACGGAAGGACACAGTAAACCATCTTGTAACTCCAATAAGCCATTCACCTCCAATGAAGAATGGGGTGACAGCCTCCAATCTGATCCTCGCACATAGGCGTCAGTGATTCTCTCACCAGCAAACCATTTGAAGAGTGTTAGCCTATCAGAGGTGCCATATGAAAACCCTACTCCAAGATTTTCGCTACGCTATCCGAATGATACGTAAAAGCCCGGGCTTCTCGTTCGCGGTTGTGAGCATACTCGCCCTCGGGATAGGTGCGAACAGTGCGATTTTCAGTGTTGTTAACGCTGCACTGTTGAGAGCCTTGCCTTTTCAAGACCCTAATGGTCTTGTCATGGTCAATGCCACCCATCAGAAATTAGGCAAGACTGTGGCCTCCGCTGCTGATTTCATTGACTGGAAGAGTCGAAATCGTGTCTTTGCGCAACTCGCGGCTTTTAGAAATCAATACTATAACGTCACAGAGGTGGACGAACCTGAACGGATTTACGGCTTGGCGGTTTCAACAAGTCTCTTTCCTCTGTTGAACATTAAACCCGCTGTTGGCCGCGCTTTTTCTTCCGAAGAGGAAAAATTAGGGGCCAATCCTGTTGTCATCGTGAGCCACGGGCTTTGGCAGCGTCGCTTTGGCTCCGATCCGGGATTCGTCGGAAAAGTTGTTAAGCTCAATAATAATGCCTACACAGTGGTCGGTATTATGCCACCCGACTTTGATTTTCCCATGGCCGCTCAGACAGTTGACATATGGGTACCTTTAACTCTCAGCCCTAATCTCCTCGCGGACCGTGGGAACCACAACTTGTCTGTAGTGGCGCGTCTCAAACCGAGCGTCACATTACAGCAAGCCCAGGCAGAAATGGAAAATATCGCTAGCCAGCTTGCGCAAGAGTATCCAGAAACCAATCGCGAGTTTGGGGTTAGGCTCATATCCCTGCACGAGGAAGTAATTGGAGGGATAAAGAAGCCTCTCCTTATTCTGTTCGGGACTGTTGGGTCCGTCTTACTAATTGCCTGCTTCAACGCGACTAACTTGCTACTCGCGCGCTCGACCACGCGGCCGAGGGAGTTCGCAGTTCGTCTAGCGCTTGGAGCTACCCGCTATCGGATCATCCAGCAAGTACTTGTCGAGAGTCTGCTGCTGGCAGTATTGGGCGGTATTTTAGGCCTTTTGTTATTTGCTTGGGGGGTCAACCTTTTTCTAAAGTTTGGCACCGATGAATTAGCTCACATAAAGAATATAAGCGTTGATCATAATGTGCTCGGCTTCACGCTGTTAGTATCTGTTCTGGTGAGTTTAGCCTTCGGCCTCGCACCAGCGCTGCGCTACTCACGCCCAGATTTGAACGAGACACTTAAACAAGGAGGTCTCAGCTCCACGAGTAGTTATGGCTTCCGTCGTTTACGAAAAGCCCTGGTTGTAGGCGAGATTGCTCTTGCGCTTGCGTTACTGATCGGTGCTGGATTAATGGTTAAGAGTTTCCTACGTTTGCAAGCAGTAAATCCTGGCTTTAACCCAAATCAACTACTTACGATGGCAGTATCGCTACCTCGTGCTAAGTATCCTAAGTCAGACAAAATTGCCAACTTTTATCAGCAGGTTCTTGAACAGATCAAGACTCTCCCAGGAGTGCAATCTGTAGGTGCGACTACGGGACTGCCGATACAAGGTGGTGGGGGTTCGGCTACTTTTTTCGTCGAAGGTGCAGAGCACACGGCTTCTGAAAAGGGTGCCAACGCTAATTTTCAAGCAATAAACCCTGATTACTTTCGCGTAATGAGTATTCCTCTGATGAAAGGACGATTTTTCACGGAGCAAGACGATGCGAGGGCACCGAAAGTTGTGATCATCGATGAGCTTACCGCACGCAGCTTTTGGCTCGGCGAGAATCCTTTAGGCAAACATCTTATTATCGATAACATTCCGCTTGAAATCGTGGGGGTGGTTGGACAGGTAAAGCACACCGGATTAGCAGTCGGGCCCGAAGCGTCTATCTATGTGCCGTACCTTCAGGGGCCTATCCCTTCTATGATCTTTGTGGTGCGTACTACCTCTGACCAACAGGCAATGGTCGCTGCGGTACGAAGCGCCGTGCAGTCGGTAGATAAGGACCAGCCAGTTTACAAAATCAAATCGATGGAGGAAATCATCTCTGATTCAATTGCACATCCACGTTCAATCTCACTTTTGCTCGGTGCTTTCGCTGGTATCGCTCTCGTTCTAACGGTATTAGGAATCTACGGTCTCGTAGCATATCTCGTAACTCAGCGCACCCAAGAAATCGGCATCCGTGTGGCGCTTGGCGCTCAGCGGCGTGACATTTTCAAGCTAGTAGTGAGTGAAGGTATGAAACTATTCTTTATTGGTTTAGTCATCGGGGTAGGAATGGCGTTCGGCTTGGCTCGTGTGCTCTCTAGCTTACTCTACGGAATTAGTGCGAGCGATCCTTCCACTTTTTTAGGTGTCTCGGCTCTCGTAACTCTAGTGGTGCTTGTGGCTAACTTTCTCCCCGCCAGAAAAGCGGCCAAAATCGATCCTATAGTAGCACTGCGTTATGAGTAAGTTCTTTTCCCACTCGATCGCCAGTGCGAGATCCCCTAGAAGCTTTGTTGCTGCGCAAAGGGTTTGAGAAGGTAGTGTCATACTTAGAAACAAGCAAAGTTCGAACTTCGCCAATCGATAGAAATTCTGCTGGCGAGTGTTGGCCTAACAAATACCCGCGCAGCGGCTGATCTGAATGCCGAATGGTAGAATCCGCATAACTTAATTTCGATCCCACTCCGCCAGCACTCTTTGTGCTGCCCATAACGAAACCCGCATCAGCTGATCGAAGAGGTCCATGGCACGTTCGTGTGTTGAAGCTTCAACGGTCGGATCGGTGTAAACGCGCAAGACTAAACGAACCAATTCTTCACCGCTTCCACTAATTTCAGATTTAGAACTGTGTGGATTGTTCAAGACGGTCTCTACGATGGTGAGAGACCATGTTGGATCCACCGGGCCGTTTTCCCATAGAAAATCAATGAATTCGTCAAGACCTGTCTCTAGAGACCGCGACGCTGCAAATGCTTCAATGAAAGGACGCATTGGAAAGAAATCTTCTGCTCGTAAGGAATGAAAGCAGCCGCTGACATATTTTCGTACTTCCTCGTCATCATCGTTGACTAACTCCGTCAAACGGTCAGCGCAATCTTCAGCTCCCCTGCTTGCATTCTGACCATAAACGCGGGCTGCGCCGCGCCTCCAAGGAGGTGATCCCGTGAGAGTCTCTTGAGCTAACGACTGAGCTGCGATTTCTGCTGCCTGCGACTCCATAGCCTTCGGCGAGATTGCCGCTATGCAGGCCAGCTCTGCGCCGCGTTGTTGTACGTTCTCGCTAGCATCATTCATCATCGCGACTATGTAGGGCTTCATCCGAAGATAGTTTTTGAAGAACCCGTAGTAGATAAAGTCATCAGTGAAGTGCGCGCCAAGCAAAGCCGGCTGCCCCTCCATCAGGCTGTCGAAAATTGACAATGCGCGTGGGCGGTCGTCGTCTAATACATAAAATAGTTCTTCTATGGCTCCAGCTTTGATTGCTACCGATTCATCGACAGCAACTCGTTCGATTAACTGCCACTTCGCTGCGACATCGGCTCGATGGTTAAAGGCACGCATAAGCGTCCTCATTGCTGCTCCACGGACCGAATTCAAATAGCTTGAGTGTGGCCCTCCGTGAACGTCGCCCTGGCGTCCATTTCGACGATTCATTTCGGTTTCTCGACGCCACCATGATTCGTCCTCACCAGGACCTTCTCGCATGTATCCATCCAAGACCGCAATCAGGTCATCTGGAATCCCGTCATCAACACGTTTTTCTAATGCCCAAGCAATTGCCCGCTTGGTATCGCTTGTCGCTACGGGCACGAATCGTCGAATTACGTCGAATGCTAATTCGGCCGGCGCCGAGGACTGCGACAAACCGGCAATTAACCCGCGCAGGTAAGCCTCATCGGTATCGAGCGGAGCACGCATTGCCAACTTAAAGAAGCGCTCAGGCCTCTCCTTCGTCAGTCTTGACAAGACAGCTCCCTGTTCGCTCGCGCCGCCTTTCAGAAAATGTTTGTGCTGGAAATTTCCTTTGTACTTGGTCATCGCACGTAGCCATGACTTATCGCTCATTTTTTGAGCAACGTCATCAGGAATCGGTGGACCAATAAAGCCGCCTCTTGCCGTACCAGGATCTTCAGAAGCTTGTATTCCAGGGAACTTCCGTTCCATCTCGCGTAACTGTTTATGGCCTTCAGTCGTTAAGCGCTCCGGAGGTAGGCACTGTAGAAGGAATAATTTCTCCAAGCCACGCCAACGCAACGCTCCGATGCCGCGGTACTTTCTAAGCGGTTCGTAAGAGAGTATGACAGACTCCAAGAGCACTAGTTGTTCGTTTGTGAGGTTCGGAATAATAACTTTAATCAGTTGCCTTGAATCGTATTGTTGATGGTCGCCCAAGTCCAGCCGACGTCGATCAGAAATCAGGAAGTTAAAGGCATCCTCCGTCATTGAAGCAACCAAGTTTCGATAAGCGTGCGCCAGATACCGCTGTGGCGCACAATAAGGCAGCGACTCGAGTTTTTGCGCGATTTGAGCGAACTGAGTTTTGGAAGTTTGTCCCAGCGAAGTTAATGCCCTTATGAATGCCTCGTTAATCTCATGATGTACAACATAATGAGAGCTGTACCAAGACTCAGCGAGGGAGTCGTTTGCGAAACTGAAAGGGTCGTTTCGTGGAGGCTTAATGCTAACCACACGTTCCAACCACGGCAGCATCGTGTCGAGAAAGTATTTCGGGTATGCCTTTGTGACGTTGCCGAGTGCTTCTGTGATAGTGCTACCGTTTAGAACTTCGAGAGCAGACGGAAGGCGCAATGAGTAAAGGTGGAATTCTCCATCGCCAGTGCGTGTCGAAATCTGATCATCCAAAATACGATCGAATGCAATCCTAATAAGTCGGCAGGCTGTTTTAGGATCTGTTTTTGCGATTTCATGAATCTCGTAGAAGTCACCCAGGCGTTCGACTGGCGCTTCTCGGAATCTCTCTTCGAAGAGCGCAATCGCCTCCTCGCTCTTCCAATCTCTAATATGATGGGTAATGTTTTGTACCCGCGTTTTCCACTTATTGTTCTTTTGTTGATACGGTCGCAGGAATGTGATGATCTCACTTTGGTTAGCATTCACCATCGAATAAATAAAGGGAATCGTTTCTTTGTCGATCACCTCATCAATCTCTGAGTCGAGAGTCTTTTGGATCTCTCCCTTCAAACGATAGAACCATCCCGTATTTCCTTGGGCCACGGTCAGAAATGCTGAACGACGATTCTCATCAGCAAGTAATCGCTTCGAAATCAGCCATTCATCTTCACTGGGATTGATTATCGACCCGAACCAGCGAAGCACATGGTCACGCAAGTGGAAGCGAAGATGCGAAGCAGGCGCATTCAGGAATTTGCTCAGTTCTCGTATGTATTGTGGTGGATCGACGCCCCGCAAAAATTCGAGGACGTGAATGACCTGAGGACGGGCAAACAGACCTTGATCACCGTCCCGAAGAATCTCGAAGAGTGATTTGCGTTCCCCCAGGAAATTCTTTGCATAGCAATAATCGAAGAACGTTTGATGAAGAAACGCCCACTCGAGACCTGAGTGAACTCGGTTAGGCACAAGGATGCCTTGACTCGCAAGCCATTGGGCTGCTCGTTCCATGTTCGGCGACTGAATTGACATCAACGACTGCGAAACTGTTGTCCTTTTCGTGAGATCCATTTCGTTGGTTATGACCTGTAATACGAGTTCGCGATCGGCAACAGTCGGCGCGTCTGAATCGTGCTTGCGAATTACTGTCTGCCAAAGAGCAGCATACAAGTCCTGCAAGCTTTGGATTGCATGGGCGGTTGCAGTACCAGCCGATCTTTCTGTGGTTCTTTCATCTAGAACTCGCAGAAACAAATCTAAATGTAGCGGGACGCGGAGCAATCGTCGCGTGGCGGGTGAAAGCTGGTCATAGTGAGTCGGGTGAGGCGCAGTCTCAAGAACTAGTCGAACCTCGGTTTCCTCAAGTTCAGTAACTTCGAACTTCTTGCTCTTCAGATTGCTTAGTTTCGGACTATTATTGAGGTCAAAGGTGCGGCAAGATAGTAGAACGCGAACACCGGAAATGATGCGTGCGCGGGCGACTAGATCTAGTACGAGATCGAGTGTCCTTTGATCACGAGCAAGAGAGCGTGAAAGCGCGTCTATTTGATCGATTAGTAAAACTGCCGGAGATTGGCCCGCTAAACGTTGAAGTATGCGCTCGACCGTGTCGGGCAATCGCAGATGCAACCTCAGGTCGTCGGCCGTTGTTATGCCTGATAAAAGATCGGCCTTGATCGCCAAGACGTTAATGCCGGCGCCCTCGAGATTGTAGAGAACGTCTTGAAGGACAACCGTTTTTCCCATCCCCGCGCGATCTACAAGGATCCCGACGTCATCCCTCTCTCCAGTATCTTGGATCCATCCAGCGATGATATTGACAATCGGCCGTGTTAAGTGTCGTCCGGTACTACCAAACGCATTCTTGTGTTGCTTTAAGGTGGCACCACAACCTTTCACTACCTCAAGCAACTCGTCGGTATCTGGTTGCTGAACGAACGTTACGTTGCATTCCGCCGCGAGTTGCGCTCGTAAATCAGTCGATGAAAATGAGCCCCGCTTGCGAGCCGCATTTGCTGCTGCATCTCGCAACAATCTGAAAAGCTCGATGGGCTTCTTATTACTTGCGGGGATCCATTTCGGCACCAGATCGCGTTCAAAGTCTATGAGCGGGTGAATCTCAACATCGACGTGTTTGAACAATGACAGGACTTCTTCTTCAGCTTCACTGTACTTCGGGTCAAATATCGCAGTAATTTTTCTCAGTAGCTTTTCTTGAGGCTTCGTAAGCCGCAAAAGCCATTCTGAGTGTGTTTCGCTGCTACTGGCCCGATTCGTTATCTCCCTTAAGGCATGGTGCTCGTCGTGTATTTCGCCGACATGCAGAAGTAACCGATCTTTTTCGATACGAAAGTCCGCATTCCAGAATTGGTTTTCAAATGCCTTCCACAAACCTTGCCAAGCCTCATCGTTATCACGAATGTTTTCCTTGGCTTGTATGAATGCTCTATGTCCATCTCGATGTGTTACAACTATATCGTCGACCGCCGAAGGAGCTTCGATCCGGACAGCTTCCACTGCATATTTGTCGGGACGTTGAGTGCTATCGCAAAGACGCCCCAGGTACAGAGCTGCGATTGAGTTTTGATAGAGAATTCCCGATTGCGTAGTTGTTCCGCCGCGTTCCATGGAAATGTTGTGTGAGTTTCAGTAAGGCAACAAATGATTCAAAGTCGTATCAAGTGCTGTCCTGTCAATTCTACAAGTCTTTCCTCGAATGCCTTTCCGCGACGGGGTGACGGTAAAATCTTGCTATCGATCATAAACCAGAGCGCTTGTGCGAACTCGCCCAGAAGCACTCTCTCATTATTTGTTAATGCATTCGTCGAAACTACGCGACACTTATAAGGGTCACCGCCAAGAATATAGGGAACCGCCACGCTCATGTGTTTTGGCGGGCTCTCGCGTGTTTGGTAGATAATGCTTGGCAAGTCTCTTGAGACATTCCGTCGAATATCGCCGATGGCATCTCTGATGTGATCAAAGGTTACCTCAACGGCTTCAATTGGTCCCATCCACGCCACGGTGTAGGTTTCGGCTATTTCCCTCCAGCTATTTTCGATAGTTGCTCTCGCGCGCTTCTGCGCTTCCTCTTGGATGGAACTCATTGGGTGATCCTTCGTGAATTTTTAATCAGCGATAAAGAAGCTTATTATCACACTTTGCCCAACTGGGATTGTAGTATTGGGGGGCGTTTTTAAACTTATTAACTTCTATGGCAACAGACAAAGCAGCGATTGGTTCGGCGGCAGAGACATCCGACACTCTATCAGAGTTGTTGCAGCATCTTAGTCGGCCAAATGACCTTGGCTCACTCACGGGTCAGCACATAGAGAAATTTCGGAACGCGATCAATGAAACCGAGTCCGCCGATGTAGCAACGCTGGCCTCAACCTGGCGTTATTCGGGTATCGAGGCACAAACGGATGGTTTTCCCGTTTTGGATGGTTTGTGGGATGCAGGAACAGACTCGCGTAATGGGCCAAGACCTGGACAGGAATTGATCGCCCGCTTAGCTGAGTTTCAGCCCGACTGGATTGGTAGATGGTGGCAGTGGCGGTGTGCGAACAAAACCGGATTGGCATCCAACTTCACAGCAGTCGGTGAAGCCGTTTTAGACGCACTGACAAGAGAAGAGTTAATGAAGTACCTACCTTTGTTGGAACGTAACGCGGCTGCGGCGATTGTATTAACCAAACCAGAATTCTTGGACTGTTTATCTTCCGAGCGAAGCGGCATCGTTCTTCGTTCAGCATTCGAGCCGGAAGCTCAGTTTCCTGACGTTCTCCAATCGCTGTCGAAATACGATATTCCGTCTAATGCAACCGCGGTGATAGATCGGATCTTTGACTGGGCATCACCTTATAACAAAGTTGAGAAGGACGAAAAAATAAATAAGGCATTGGCAGAGATCACTAATGCGTGGAAAAGTCACAGAGGTTCTGATCCTATATCACGGGCGATTACCGCAGGGCATGCGCGTCTTGAGGCATTCTTACGTTCTCCCTGGGATCAGTTGGTGGGAATTCGCACTGACGACAAAACACTCTGGTCAAATCCAATTCCATGGGAGAGGCGCCGGGTGTTTGGGGTTGCTGCCAGCGCAGCGCCTGATCGATTTAAGCTGGAAGTTGGATTTTTAGTCGGAGTGTCGATTGCCGAAGACGGAGGTGAACCATCGAAAGCTCAAATTACCGAAGAGCTGGAGACACTTTACATTGAAACTGAAGATTCGATCATTCAGGTGTTTACACCAATGGTAGAGCTTTGGTCAGCTCTTCGAAAAGTTGCGAAATACGAAAGCTCCTACGGCCACATGACCGAAATTGTGGGTCTACGAGAAAGGGTTTCTTCGCTGGCGGAACACTCACCGGGCCTTTGGGCTGAATCGCTCCTCTGGATTCTTGCCCGATCGGGCAAATTTGGACAGCTTGCAGAGATAGTGACATTGGCACTCGCAAGAACCAACTCGCAGGTTCGGGTTGCGCTGGACCACGCCCGCCATGCCGATACCGAACAGGTTCGTGATCTAGCACACGGGCTTTGGACGTTACTTAAGGGGGTTGAAGATCCTGGTGCGCAAGTCGCTCGAAGTTTGGCAGACACCGCAGCTCGTTATGTAGACGATGTTCCAGTTTTTCCACATCCACTTTCGCCGATGTCAGCGACATGGCTTGGTTCGCTTGGCGTTGAACAAGCAATTACAAATGGCGTACGACGTGCGGCAACAAGGTTCGCTAACGTGGTACGAAATCAAGGTGGAAAGATAGAGGAAGCCTTAGCTGAGTCGCTGGTCAAGGAAATAGAAGTTGAGTTCCGTAATATCGAATTACGCGTTAAGGCTCTCGGTTCCAATCATGGGCGTTTTCAGGGGCCGCTTCTCTCGGTAAAGCAACGCCCCACGTCTAAGAGCAGTGAAGAGCCGGTTTATGGTTGTGATTTGGCATGGCTCTTACACGCTACAATACGCGGTTTTTATCTCTCAACCTGGGCTGACCTAGTACAAGTAAAAAAATCCAAGGCTCTCATACGCAATAAGAATGTGAAGGCGCGCTCCAATAATTCCTGGGCCATCGAAGTCAAACAACTGAAGGATATCTTGAAGTGGTCAGCGACTGCGGTCTACTGGTTAATCGCCTCCGAGGGAGAAGTGTTGGTCGTTCCTGCAAAACACCTTTTGGGTATAGCGCGTGGAAGAAGCAAACGTCCCGTCGGCGCTTCGTTTACGGTTGGCTACAATGACGTGCGCTCTGCATTCATACCCTTAGAGCAGTATTTGGTTGATTTGCTGATAGGACAGTGGGTCGGCACCACCTCTGAAGAGGTTGTCAAATTTGTGGAAGGCAACTTGAATATACGGCCAATGTCAGTGGTTGAGGTGAACATCTCGGTGGATCGAGAGGCGCAATAATTTGGGCTTACCTCTCCGGTCTGTGCCCGCGCATCTTGAGGGAGGGTTCATGGAGACTCATTACCCTTTCGAACAAGGTGCCCATCCACCGCATAGAATGGAAATGAGTGTATCAGCCATTAGATGGTATCGATTCGTTCGGTTGAATAACGCCACTCTGACGGGATTTTGTCCTTGTACTTTGAGCCCGGATAAAAGGCTGGCGAGTCCTCTTCTAAAGAACAGTGGCCTCGCCCTAGACACCTAAGTTTCAACTGTGCTGCTATCTCAGAGGGACGCGCTACATACACTCGCGGAGCTTGTATAAGTTCGACGTTTATAAATCCGACAAAGATATACACTACATCACTTCGCTGGGCCGCCAGCCATCGATCGATAGCGATGTGATAAGTCACCCCTCTTTTGAAGGTAGTGCCTAACATCCAACCACCATCTTGGCTGCCTTTTACAGATATAGGGAGCTTGCGCTCGCCTTTTACCGCCATTAGATCAAAATGAGGCTGATTTGGCCCGTATTGGACCAGAACGTCATAACCAGATCGTGCCAACAAGCAAGCAGTGTAGGACTCAGCTGCTATCTCGCACTGTCGAGCAGTCATTGTACGTGGACGTTTCAAGCTTGCTCCCTCCGAGCTATGGTCTGTCTACGGGAGAACTAAGTCATCGATCTGAAAGTACCAAGCGTTGATGTCAAGGTGGGGTTCTAAAACTCTGAGCTTGTGAACGGGATTGATTTCTCTTAGGAAGTCGCCGCGTGTCTCGACGACAAACGATTTACCTTCGACCGTGGCGTTAATAATCCGAACAATAAGTTTATTATAGAGTTCATCCGCAGCTCGCAGGTTTAATCTGAGAAGAATTATCTCCTTACCGTCCTCGTCGAGCGATTTGTAACCCTTGATGATTTGCGTCCGAAAATGCAGGCTTTCCTCGTCGGTGGCTTTACGGAGAACGTGATCTATTCTGTAAGATCTTGATCCTATCGACAGCTCCTGCCGGATCAGAGTTTCGCTTTCGCCTAACCCGTCGCCCTTCTTCCTCCAGCAGTAAGATTCATAAAAGCGCCTGATAACCGCGTTCTTAATTTCGAATCTCAGTTCAGCAATAGTTTCGGGTGGGAGCTGACGAAATTGATCGAGCGGGTAATCATCCTGTTCGTCCACCCTGACACCGGCAATTTCGGAGATTATTTTATCGTAAAGGTTCTCGTTTGTTTTCCATTCGCTGTAATACTCGTTGAATATAACAGTCGCGTCTTCTTCATCGTCGTTCTTGTTTGCGTTATGTTCAGCGACCTCTTCAGTCGACCAGTAACGCCTCGTGAACTCTATTTCTTCGCCCCATGTTTGCCATTCGTCGGGCTGCGGCTTGCGAAGGCGATGGGTGGTCTTGTAAGGCTCCGAACTATGGCGGTTATGGACCAGAGTGACAGCGAATGGGTAGTTGTTGAATTCGTAGGGCCCATCTTCGACAGATGTATCCGACGCTTCAGCGTCCCCGCTGTTTTTGTCATCGTCTTGCTCGTCTGCCTCATCACGGAGTAGCACTTCTATTTTTATCGTGTCGGCATTTTCCGAATCTGAAGGTTCGAGCGGAGAGACAGCAATATCCAAAGAACGGTGGATTCGTTGTCCTCTCATGCCTATGCTGTCGAGTGTTCCTAACCATCGCCGAGTCGCTTCTAGCGCAGGTTGATTAATTGCCGAGACAACCTCTGAAACCGATTTATTAAGCCTCGAAGTCGGGTCCAAAACGGCATCTTTGATGGCTTTGTCGATCTGTGAGATTGTGGGACCGATAACGCTGCGAAGATCCGACTTTGCGGTAACTAATTTTGCGGCCTCGACGGCGGCATTGTGCAACAAGTCGTTTTGAAAATAGGAAGCCGCTTGGCGGGCGAGGTCGTGGGTTATTCTCTCTATGTTCGTTTTTGGAATCAGCGAGGCGATTTGTGCTGCCCGTGCCTTCTCTATGGCGCTTATGTTACTCGTCGGGATGGCCCGATATACGGCTGTCGGCGAGTCAACCCTTTCGAATGTGGTATTCCGTTTAGCCTCTTGCTCCTCGTCTTGTCTCCTGACTTCCCGAACCTCTTCGACTGCTGCTTGCGCGTCTTCGACATCGAAAAACTTAATAGCGTATTTAATGAATTGCTCGCTTTGGTAGATATAGATCGAAGTGTTCGTTTTCTTCTGAAATTCTTCGAGTAGTTCTAATCTGGGAGAAATCGTCTTACCGCTTTTCTTAACCCACCAGTCTTCCTTCCGGTCATCAGTAACAAAAACGATGGGTCTCTTCTCAACTTTCGCGTGTTCAATCAGTTGGAACCAGAGAACCACGTCACCATATTTTTCAGGTACACCTTTGTCTTTCGCATCGCTGAAGCCGGGAGGGCGAAGAACTGCGAACCGTTGTTCCGCTTCTTTGTAGATCTCCGCGAGTCTGACGTCACTGAACTGGTCGCCCGTCTTTCCGTCGAACAATTCGACAATCCTTTCTACCAACGGGTCAGAATCCGAAAAGTCCGGGTGTTTTTCTTTGTTCCTTTCCAACGAATTCTTCGTCTGTTTCAGGACAGTTCTGATCTGCTCGACGATACCGTCGATTTTCATGGAAGGGTGCCGCCTGTATTTTTCTTCAAGTTGCTTCGCCAACTTCTCGAGATCATCGATCTTGCCAGCGACTTCCTCATACACCTTCAATTGATCGGCGATTACGCCGTCGCGCCTTTTAAAATATTCGTAAGCCGCCTGGTGCGGAATCCACACTCTGTCCTTTAATCGCTCCAGAATCGCAAAAAACTTACCCTGTGTTTCCGGTGTGTAGCGGTAAATGTTCAACAACATGTTGGCATCGAACGCGAAAATGCAGAGCCGCCACATTTCAGCAAACTCCTCGTCGGTCGGTCTACGATAGGCGGTAAATAAATCTCTCATCGTTCGCAGTTATTTAATCCAGAAACCCTGTATTCTTTGCATGTTCCTGCAACATTGTTTTGAAAGCCGACACTACTTCAAGAAGGTGTCCGCAAATCTGCTTCGTTCCTCTGAAATATACGCCACTCGGCCATGACATTGTGATAGCGTGTGGGCCAGAGTTCACTGTCATCACACAGACGCAACGGACGAGGTGCATTACAACGAAAGCGGAGGATTTTAGCCTTTTTCGAAAAAGCTGGATAACGCTCGTCGTTTGGCATCATTTCGACGATTCGGAGTTTGGTTTTCTCATTGTGGCAAGCATTGCAGAGCAATTGAAGATTGTCCAATTCGTTAGCATCACCATCGATGTGGTCGAGAGTGGTACCTGCTTCTCCACATTTACAGCACACCCCGTTGTCTCGCGCAATCACTTCTGCTCTCAACGAACGTGGAACCTGACGTTCTCGAGCCGGGTAGCCTCCGGCCATAATATGGGCAAACCGGATCTCGATTGCCTCTTTGACATCTGCTTGCTTTATTCGTCCATCATGCGAGCACCGTCGAAAATACCTGACGAATTTAGCCTCTTCGGAACAAAGGTCCGAACAGAAAAGTTTGATTTGGCCGGTTACTTCAATAGGTTGGTCACAGTTGAGGCAAATGAACGGGGGTGGGTTATGGAATCTTGAGATTCTCTGCTTGCGACTTCTAGATTGGGTCTGTGGTCCAACTGGCTCCCGATCACTGTGAGGTGACTTACGCCTCATACTTCGCTCCAATCCGGCAAATGTCCGACGACTTTCTCACCGACCGTAAATTGCCTTATGTTGGGCCGCCGAAATAATTCGGGGGAGAGCGGAATCTCCGCATATATGTTGTGGTAGACGCGTAGTGTTGCAATCCCTTCGAGATTGGTTGAAATTACAGCGACCGCACTAACCGAAGTATTATGCTCTTTTGACATCTTACGTTTAGGTCCGAACTTCTTATCAGTCAAATAAGGACTGATGTTTAGATCTTCAGGTACAGCTAACACGTGCGTTTCTAGTCCATACATCGCAACCAAGATGAAATAAGGATTAGTGTGGTCAGCAATGAGAACATTGTTATAAACAACGAGAATTGACGGCAGCCGGCCCTTGGCTCGAACACGAATCTGACTTGCTCCGGCAGTTATCTTAGTTCTAACGCGATCCCCCGGTGTACTACCTGAAACGGCAAGCCCGCCCGCTTCAAATATCCGCTGTTGTTCCATTTCCTCTTCGTTTGGATCAATCTGCTTGATTTCGCAGACGATCTTTTGTTTTCCAATGTAGATATAATAATCAGGAGTTTCTTCTTGCTCCTTTGCCAATGTTGGAATCGCCTCCCATCTAATACCGTTCTGATCACAGAACAATTCAAATAAACTCTCGGACTCGGTTTTTCTCGACATTCGAAACTTCCTCTAAACCTGAACGGTATATCCGGGGGTTAGGTGACGAGATCTGCTTCACTTACTCACTTAAGCCGTCGTCTTCCGGCTCGTCAAAGTACACGCCAGGCGCGCCGATCACATCCATCAATTTCAGGCGATCCCGCTTGTCATCTAGCTCTTGATAGAGGTACTCAAGTTGATCTCGAACAAAAGCCTTTGCTGCATCCGATTGAAAGCAGTCCAAGTACTCGTCCACCAGACCTGGATCAAAATCGAGTGGAGTGATATCACGTAGAAACTGGAGGTACCCCGACGTTTCCGTGGTGTTCATAAAAAAGATCAGCAGTTCCTTCCACAGAATGTCCTCGCTAGGTATATCCGCTTGCCCCAAGAAAATCGTCTGAGCTTTTGAGCCATCCCGCACTTCGTAGGTGTATAGATTAAGCTCGCCAGCCTTTGTCAATATAACCTCATATACCTCAGTCGAGATCTTCTGAACCGTTCTACGGAGAAACTTGCGATACCGCCCATCGTTGGGAATTCCAAATATCGAGTTTCGGTCGCTAAACTCCACTTCGAGGTGCTTGGCAAAAAAACCACAAAGTGCATCTCTCTCCTTTCCCAGACCTGGAATTGACGAGAGAGAAAAACGATCGTACCGAAAGGTGCGATAAAACATTGATAGCAGGCTAAGCAGTTCGTGATGTGGTTTACCGAAGCTTAACTGCTTGTACTTTTTTATTCGTCGCAACAGCTCAAGATGATTGTGTGTTCTTAGCGACTGCTCAAGCGCCTTCTGATCTCCGTGATCTTCATGCTCCAACAGGACGATCGCAATCTTCAACAAACGTTCTAGCCCAACAGATAAGTAATAAAAGACCTCGAAGATCTCATCCGCGTGGTCAAGCTTTCGAAGTTCGTGAAAGCGGCGAAGACCATTGTAGATGAATGCTCCAGCAATGCTCACCTCCTCCCCAAGCTTAAAGTTCTTCCAGAATTGCGCAGGATTCATTGTTGTTTACGCCTTTGTGGTCGCCTCCGGTGCAGTGTGAGTGGAGCTGGTAGATGCCGAATTCACTCGCAGACTAGCGGAGCAATATCATCGTCTCAACGATGCCATTCCAGAATTGCTGGCGAAATTTGATGAAACGATGGAGCAATACATTCCTGATACACAAACTCGACAGGCCATTGAACGCCACGATCGAGCTTTCTGAGGTCATTAAAGAGAGTTGGGACAACCCCGTATGAAGTCCGAATGAGTTTCATCTTGCGATCTACGTGCTATTCGGTAGGAGGCTTCCATAGACTGCTCACTCTTTCCGCGATGGGATCTACTAGGACTACTGTAAGCAACGCCAGCACCTCCACAGCATACAACGTGTAGTCACGTGGTGAGCCTCCAGTCTTTGACCATGCAATCATGACTATTCCGCTTAGAAGCAAAGTAAAAATGAACCCTGTGAAGTTCCTGATTGCGCGAGCTAAGTAAAAGAGCTTCTCTGTGTTCTGAGGAACGTTCATTTCTAACAGCCAGAGCTTCACTCCGATTACGTAACGTAAAGCGTCAACCAGTGATTTACCCTGAACGTCAAAGATTAATTCAGGCGTTGCTCGATATAGCTTTGCGGGTTTGAAGACCATGAGATTAAACCAGACTGATTTAAGTAGGAAGACAATGCCGGCGAGAAAAGGCAAAAGCACGGCCCAACTTGGAGATGAGGAGAGATGCGTGTAAACGAAACCGAGTGCCCCAATTAGAATGCTTGCCCCCACAGCGCAGGCCTTTAAAACGTCTTGAGCTTTGTTCTCCGCTCGTTCTCCGCGAGCTTTCTCGCCATTTAGCAACGCGTCCGCATTGAGATCGCAAATACGTAACACGTCAGTATCAGAGGTCGCTAGCTCATTTAATATGTCGTTAAACTTCATGCGTGGCTAGGCCTTGCTAGGAGGTCGATGATTGAGTCGCGGATTGGGAAACGGACCATCTCCTCGATCCAGGCCCATTGGCCGTTTGGATTTACCTCAAGAAAATAGAGATCACCATTTTTAACTTGGACCATATCAATGCAAGAGAACTGCAGATTGAATCGACGATTTAATTCGATGCACTTCACGCGTAGGTTCTCCGGAAGATCGAACCGTTCGTGTACCAAGTCGACTCCTGTTACATCCCAGGCTCTCCAATCAACAGACGTTTCTGCATTCTGCTGAGACAAAAGAGCTACAGGAAAAACCGAATCTCCGACTACAGTAACTCGCAGGTCGCACTTCTTATCCAAACGGGGCTGAAATATTGAAGGTACAAGGGATGTAGCGGTCGCTATCGAGGTCAGATCTGATTGGTCCAGGGCACTAGTAAAGAGAAGGTTCATGGTATCCCCACAATTGATAAAAGCGTGCTTTACGGCTTTGGCAATTACCTTTCGATCATGGGTGTCAATAAACTTGAGTACCTCACGTGAGTTTGAGGAGATCAACGTCGGCGGGATTCGAAATCCTAGTTCCGTTGCTATTTTGAGCTGCTTTATCTTATTACTTGCCAACCACAAAGCTTCCGGAGTATTGAGCCACTTTTCGTCGGGTATAAGACGCCAAATTGATCTTAGAGTCTCCGAGAGTTCGCGGCGGTTGAACGCCTGCTCACTGTCATCGGATTGCCCGGCGCCAATCGGCACTTGTGGTTTGCGGAAATACGCGGCGGTGATATCGGCCAATCTGAGCTCAACGTGCCGACTAATGTCAGTAAGCGATAAATCAGCGCTATCAGATCCGAGTCTTAAGGAGACTTCAAAACCTGAAAGCAGATCTTCCGTATTGAATCGAAAGAATGAAAGGTGCCGCTGTTCGAGCCGACGTATGAAGTAGTCGGTAGTGAGATCGTCTTTGCCGGTTACTATTAGAATCAATGCATCAATAAAGCTCTTCGATGCCCGGATCCGGATCATCGTCAGTAGGTGCCTGATGAGTCTTAGAGTTCGTCGGCAATCGATGCGGCTGGTCGATTGCGGGCTCTAGTCGCTCTCCGACTCGAACCATACTAACCTGCTTCTCAGCATCGTAGGTCAGATCGCTGCAACCAATGTCGATTGTGAATCTTTTGCTAAATAGAATTGATCGCGTGGCCATTGGATTCGTTCCACCTTCGGTCCAAAGAAGATACCATACCCCCAAACCGTACGGGAAATTGTAATGGACACTTCGAGGTCTGATAACATAACACCAGCCTTGATGAGATTGAAACCATATCACATCGACAGCCGAATACTTTTCCTCGTCATATCACTTCATCGAGATTGAACGAAAGCTGATATCGCACCAACTTGACGTTGGATAGACCTCTCGCCGCAAAAACGACTCGCGAGTCAAAGTTAGATGCCACAAGGATTCCGCGCACTGTTGTGTCGGACGCTGAAAGACAACCCATGTACCCCAACAACTGCCCCAGCGCACTATCTTTTGCTGTGCCAGCTTTCAATTCAATAACGACCACGCGATTCTCAACGTCTCTGGCCAATAGGTCTATTCTACCCGCTTCGGTTTGGTACTCTACGCCATTTTCAACAAGAGTGAGACCGGCTTCGATTTCACTTACTCTCGCTGCCAAATACGAGTGTAAATCTCTCTCGAGGGACAAACTCGCTTCGACGGTTTCTTCAACTTCGGATTCAATCTGATCTCCAGTACTGATTATGCGTTCGCCAGAAGAAATGCCCGGCACTACTATCTCGCCGGTTTTTATCTTCGACTTGTACCAAGCGTAATGAGTTTTTTGCCACTTGCTAGTCGGGAAATGCTGCCGTACCAAAGACGTGAGTTTTTCGTAAGAAGGAAATTGCCCTTCACTCATGCAAGTATCAATCACCAGCTCTTTAATTGTGCTGAAATCACCCATTTCAGTCTCCTGCGCACTCCGGGAAGCCAGTATTAATACTCTGGATTATATATCGGACTATGCTCTTTACTCTCAACTGCATGGACCAGCAGAACAGTCGACGTTCGTCCTCTAAAAACAAATCGGCAGCAGAAACGACTCGTTTCTGAGCTGCGTAAGCAGCTCTTGTCGACTCTTAAGCCGCAGCGAGGAAGGCAGTCAAGGGCGGAGCGAACTGTTTTTTGTTCGCGGAGTTCATCGGAGCGCAGCGTAGACCCTTATAGTTCTTCCAGCTTTGGTTTTCTGTTTTTTCCTTCTCCACAAGTTACAGCTCGAGACCGCGGCAGAATCTTTGCGCTCGTCTCAAGCATCAAAACAGAATCCAAAGTGGATTCTTTGGAGCGTTAGCTCCTTGTCTACTGCCCAGCCGGAGCGAGGACGGCAGTCAACGGCGAAGCGAGCGCAGCGAGCGGAGTTCATCGAGCGAAGCGAGACCGTTGACGGCCGCCACAGCGGAGGCTACCGCGCGCGTGTGAAACACGGTCGGCGTCAAATACTCAAGACTGTGCTTTGGCGAATACGAGCTGGTTGGTCTAAGAATGTTGTGTGCACGCATCGTCCCGCTACGAATAGGAGACCCCAGCGCCAGACGCTTCAGTAAAGACCTTCGAGCGGGACGACGCGCTTTGGTTCGACAACGCATACTCAGATGTCGTTCTGTGAGAACTCTACTATAAGGGCTGCGCAGAACTAAAGCCGCGTGTTCCTGGAGAAGATCACGATGCAACAAAGCGCGCCGGAAGACTTCGGAGCATATATCGGCATTGATTGGGCTGATCAAACACATTTCGTCAGCCTGCGTGACGCAAAAAGTCAGGAGGTGAAACGTTACAAGTTAGAACAAAAACCTGAAGTGCTGTTGCAATGGGTAAACGAGTTGCAGCAACGATTTCCCGGACAACGGGTAGCGGTGGCGCTGGAACAAACGCGCGGTGCCTTGATTTACGCCTTAATGAGTTATGAGTTCTTTGTTTTATTTCCAGTGAACCCCAAAGCGCTGGCCAGGTATCGTGAGGCTTTTAATGTAGGCGGCGCCAAAGATGATCCGACAGACAGTGATTTACTACTGGAACTGGTCACGCTCCATCGTAGTAAATTGCGAGCCTGGCGGCCCGACGATGAACTGACGCGCACGATCACCCTGTTGGTTCAATATCGACGCGATCTTGTAGATATGCGGACCGCCTTAACCCATCGGCTAGCAGCCCTGCTGAAACTCTATTTTCCCCAAGCTTTGCAGTGGGCTGGCGAGCTGGACACGTTCCAAGCCTGTGATTTTCTCCAGCGTTGGCCGACCCTGACTAAAGTGCAAAGAACACCGGCCGCCAAGCTGCGGCAGTTCTATGTCAGTCACAATTGTCGCACCGAGGCTGTAGTAGAAAAACGACTGCAACAAATACCTACAGCTCAGCCGTTAACCACTGACGGGGCGGTCATCACAACTTCAGTAGCCATGGTCCAAGCTATCGTTAATCAGCTGCGTCCGTTGATGGTGTCGATTAAAGAGCTCGACAAACAGATCGCAGAACTGTTTGCGAAACACGATGACTATGAACTATTCAGCAGTTTTCCTGGCGCCGGCGAGGTCTTAGCACCACGTTTGCTTTCAGCGCTTGGTGCTGATCGCGATCGCTTTGAATCAGCAGAAGAAATACAACAGCTCTCGGGGATTGCTCCGGTAACGGAACGCAGTGGTAAAACTTGTTGGGTTCATCATCGGTTTGCTTGTCCGAAATTTCTCCGTCAGAGTTTTCACGAATTTGCGGCTCAATCTATCAGTCAGTCGCCATGGGCGCGTACGTACTACAAGCGCCGGCGAGAACGGGGCAATAGCCATCAGGCTGCTGTCCGCAGCCTAGCGTTTAGATGGATCAGAATTATCTATCGCTGTTGGCAAATGCGTATTCCCTATAGCGAACAAACTTATCAACAGGCTTTACGGCGCCGTGGTTCACCGATCGCCAAGCTAATACCGCTACTAGTGGACCAAACGTCTTAGCGAGAAAAAATCTGGGTAGCAGCAGTGAGGTCATTTTCCAAAATGACGCCGTCCTGTCATGCTGCTTCTAATCGTGCCGCTCAAAGCGGAGGCATCTTGTGCTGACGACAAACAGAAAAAAGAGTTGACAGGCCGCCTCAGATGTCTTTACGGCCTCCGCAGCGGAGGCTCCCGTATCGCTCTTTACTTGGCTTGGTGGAGGGTAGGCGAGCGAGTTATTGAATTAGCTGGCTCAGCGATTGATTGGAACTTTAACATCGACACGGAGAGCGCCGCGTCGACTGATGTTTGGAAGTGATTAGCGGTAGGAAAGATCGCAGTGCTCTTACGGAAATCAAACGGTTAGTTCGATTTCATCATCGATGATTTTTTCGAGAGGAATCTCTATGAGGCGGGCATAGGCGAGCAAGATGGCGAGCGGCGGTTCGTTCTTGTCGAGTTCGTACTTGGAAATAGTCGTATGGTCGATCAGAGCTTGAACACCAAGTTGTCTGACCAACTCTCCTTGAGATACTCCTAAGGTACGTCGGATTTGCAGGAGCTTCTTTGCAAGATGTTTCGGACGGGGTCGCGAGTGTCCCATAGTTTTAGATTTCGGTGAAATAGGTGATTTGTGTGAATGACTGAGGCTTCTACCGACGGCAGCCCAAAGAATTCAGTGCAAAATTATCGCTGGTAGAATTACGGGCAATCGAGAATCTGCGGATTGTATAGCTCGTTTGCGAATTCTGCGATGAAGGCTTCCGCTTGCTCTTTGTTCTTGAATATGAACGCCGTATTGAAGTTTGTTGAGAACAGAGTGGGAACGCCTGATATGTAACCTTGAAATGTCACTATTATTACGCCGGTCTCTGTTTCTCCGCCTGCCGCATCAATCCGTCGTAGTCGTTCCAACATTGCCTGGTTGATCGCCTCGGCATAGAGTTCATCCGCATTTGGAATGTGACCAATCTCTAACAAGTGAACATTGGTACCAAGAATTGCCAGCAAAGCTAGTCCCGCCCCGTCAGTTCCTATTTCAGCATCTTCTGGCACATCCATTAACCAATCGAGCAGTTCATGTTTAGTCGTTGGCATAGTCGTCTCTTTCTTCTCGTGAGGAAAAGTTGACTCAATGACATCGCGGTCCAACTCGCTTCCAACTATCAAGGGAACTTGAGTAGCTTGGCCGCAAGTTGGACCGCGATTGTCCAGACACCTATTTGGCTTTGGCCTTCTCGATTAACGCGATCTCTTTTGTGAGCACGTCGCGAAAGCGCGTGAGAATAGCAATAAGCAAATTGATTTTGGCCAGGGATCGACGGCGTTCGCGCTTAGTACCCAAAAAGAATTCAATCTGGACTCTGCGCCGACAATCGGCAATGGTAAGCATGTTGTGCCCCCACCTGTATTCGCCCTCGTTGGAGGATTCAACCTCAGCGAAGATATGCGACGTAAAGCCGGTTGAGACAGGCGAGAGGAATGAACGCTTGCGAAGAGAGAAAACACTTTTCATGTTAGCAACCTCGGAGGAAATGATTACGTGAAACCCCCGTGTCTCGAGGCAAAACCATTTTGTACTGTCGCGCTTATGAGAGACAGGGAGGCTGGGATACGCCAAGAACGCAGCGTGTTGCTTATGTGGCCCAATGCATTAGCTTTGTCTTTTATGGACCAGGGCCGGCGAGATCCTTTCTGCTGATCGTAACGCCAACGGAGTAGCCGACAGCTACTTCCTCACCAAGTGCAGGAGTTTGGTCGATAATCAATCCCGGTTGAACGACCGAATCGTAACGTGTCGCCAACAATCGAATATTCAAGTTGGCGGCATGAAGCTTCTTCTCGGCGTCTTCATAGGTTAGTCCTTTGAGCGCTGGCACCTTGGTTTGGGCTGGTCTAGACCGGCGCTCACGTTGGACGTCAAAACGTAGCGCCAAAAGCGCAATTGCCGGTAAAACGACAGCCGACAAAACGACATACACAACCAGCAGCGTCACAAGAACTTTGATAAGCAGTTTGTGTTTGCCTCGTAGGGTGCAACCAACGAGGACGCCAAGTAAGAATCTCATTACGGCGATTCCTTTTGGAGATTTCTTAGTGAATCACCTACTCGTTAACCGCCTCTTTTTTCTTATTCGTTGTGTTGAGGAATCTCGGTTGCAGGAAGCGTGAAACTGTGGCGCAAGGTCCGACGTATAGTGAACGCATCGAATACTTCGCCTACTTGAATCCAATATTGAGGTTAATCTCGGTTGTTTGGGTAGTCTCTTGAACTTCGATTGAAAGCGATGATATAAGCCTACGGCTCTCACATCCTATTTTAAGGGCTCACATCATCAGGGATGCTTGCTCCTCGCGATCAACTAGTCAGATCAGACCAATGGTGGAGTTTCGCATTTCCAGTGTTCGGTTGATCGCTTACAACTGAGCGGCGCCGCTACAAACTAGGGCGCCCGTCTAAAGTACTGTAAAATGTCACTCGACTTGATCCTTCGTATAGTTTCGACGTTATCCACCTTGGGAATCGGGGTTGCTGCTTCACTGTTGGCCTATCAGCAATTCAAAATTAGTCGCTCGAAATTAAAGTTTGATCTATATGAGCGGCGTCTGAAGCTATTTACCGTAGTGAAGGAATTTTGTGGCCGAACTGCCGTTGAAGGCGAAATCTCAACCCAACAATCGAGCGCGTTGTATCACGATACAATTGAGCGGCATTTTCTGTTTGACAAAGAAATTAGCGATTACATTGGCGACGTTTATGTAAGAGCTAAGCGAGTCCAGGGGCTGAAACTACAACTTGAGAGTCCAAACCTCAGCGACGATGAAAGGGAACAATTGAACGAACAGCACACAAACGAACTGACGTGGTTCTATAACCAAGCTGAGAACATGCCGAAGGTATTTTTTTCCGAACTTGCGATCAGGACTCTTAAATAAGGGTAGGGGCAGTCGTGAGGATTAACGAAATTGATTGGAAACACTTTTCCCAAAAGCGCATCTTTGCGGCAATCCCACACGTTAAAATACGGTTGAGCGCGAACTCAGACGGATGATCGTTATTGAACTAGTCACATATCGCTAGGGCAACGACACAATGCTGAAAGCTAACGGACTGAAAGGAAAGATTGATTTTGGCCTCGTGTCAATTCGAGAGGATGAATTTGCCCCTGTGTTGTAGAGATTCGCAAAGGTAGTTGAAATAGATGGTCAGCGTCGTTACCTGCTCGCCACTTGCGAGACGATCAATCGAAGCGTTTATCAGCTAGCACTCGTGAGAACAATAGCGCAGGGGAATCTTACAAGTGAGGATCTAACCCGGGATCTTATCGATGATCTCGATCCAAACTGGTTAGTGGTAGTTGGCATCGCCGGGGCACCCCTTCTGATGAATTCTCTCTTGGACAATTCGTTCCGACCGGAGCTTAGCTAGGATCCTATACTGTCCGCTCGACTCCCTCTATGATGAGTCCTGGGTCCCCTCAAGGGTTTCTTCAGAGCAGTGAAAGATCCTTATTTCATGGTGGCGTAGCCGGTCTCGAACAGCTCATACGATCGCAGGTGGCATCCCGCATTAGATCTGCAGAAGCTTCCACGGCCGTGTTTATTTGATGAACCTTTTCGTTGCGCACTCGTCCGCGAGTCAACAGCGAAAGAAATAACGAAGAGATAAATTAGAATTCATAGTTGCGGCCCGGGCAACTTATGTCCCTCCAGTGACATTCAATTAAAAGGGGGCATTTTTCATACAAATGAGGTTATTCTTCGTCTTAGCTGCAATTTCTCTACTTCACGCCGAACTGAATAGTTGGGCGAGTGTCCATGAGCATTCTGCCCAATTCCAGAATCAAGCAACGGAGATTGAAGAGGCAAGGAAATTGAACCTTGAGGCTGCTGAGTTTATCAATCAGGGAGCCTACGACCAGGCAATGCCGAAAGCAGTTCGGGCCCTCGAAATGCGTACCAGGATTTTTGGGCCGGACCGGCCGGAACTGCTCGGTCCCATCACGAACATCGGGTACATCTTCTATAAACAAAATAATTATTCAAAAGCGCGAGAATACTTTGAGCGCGCTTCGACAATAATCGAACAGCATAAGCTCGAGAGTAAAGACGCCGCCAACGCTCTTAATAATTATGGTCTTCTCTATTACGCGGAGAAGAACTATGACAATGCGGAGCGATTGTATAGAAGAGCGTTGGCGATTCTCGAACGGTTGCCGCAGGAATCTGAGAGTCGTATCACCGCCAACATAATGAGTAATCTGGGTCAGCTTCTATTACTAGCGAAGCGAGATTACAAAGGCGCCGAAACACTCTATTCCCATCTCCTTGAAATACAGGGAAAACGTGTAGGACCCAACGATCCGGAGCTTACTGGCACTCTGAATTATCTTGCTCTGGCTTATCAGTACCAGGGCGACTTTGATAAGGCGACGCCGCTTTATCAGAGAGCGATAACGATATTGGAAAAGTCTCTGATGACAGCGGATCCGTTGCTCGCCATCATCCTGAGAAATCTATCTTCGCTTAGTAATGCGCAGGGTGATATCACACGTGCAGTCGCTCTGGCTGAGCGCGCCAGTGAAATAGAAGAGAAGAATCTTAGTTTTTCTCTGGCTAATGCTGCGCCGGATGTAATTAACTCTTACCACACAACATTCCGTAACGGCATGATGATGGACATTTCGCTCCACATCCGCGACGCACCGGATAACCGATCTGCAGCACGGCTCGCACTCACAACTGTGTTGCGTCGGAAAGGAAGAGTGCTTGACTCGATGATTGATAGCACCCGGGCATTGCGCGTCCGTTCAAATCCGGTAGACAAAAAATTACTCGATGAGCTTTCTGTAGTCCAATCGCAACTTGCCGCGATCATCTCGCGGAATCCCGATGCAACCAGCGGCTCGTACGATCCAGCATTCATAACAAAACTCGGCGAGTATCAGAAGCTTCAGGCAAAGGTGAGTGCTCTTAGCGCGGAGTCAAAAGAGCAATCCGAGCCGGTTACTATCGAGAGCATTCAGAAGTTGATCCCGGAAGATGCGGCTCTGATTGAGTTCGTTTGCTATAACCCCTTCAATGCCAAACCAAAAACAGAATTAGAAAGATGGGATTCACGTCATTATGCTGCGTACATATTGCATCACAATGGTGAAGTGGCATGGGCGGATTTAGGAGACGCCCTCTCAATTGATTTTGACGTCTCGGATCTGCGCGCTGCGTTGCGCAATCCGAACAATAAACCGGATGGGCAGGATATACAGACTGTAGCCCGATCGTTGTACGACAGGTTAGATGGCGCTTTTAGCAAAATTCTCGGCACGACTCACCAGTTATTTATTTCTCCTGATTCGACGCTTCAGCTTATTCCCTTTGAAGCCCTCGTCGATAAACGTGGTCACTATTTGGTCGAAAAATACTCGTTTACTTACCTCAGTAGTGCGCGTGACTTACGCCGGCTTAAGTTTAGCTCGCTGAGCAGGCAAGCACCTTTAGTAATTGCGAACCCTGACTATAATTCGACCGGAGTAAAGACCGCGAAACGAAATTCTGGACGCTCTCAAAGCCCAGGATTACCTCAAAATAGTTATGAGCCTTTAGACAGTGCGGAAGAAGCGCGGCAGATTGCAAAACTGCTGCCGGGATCTCGAGTCTGGGAAGGACCAGCAGCCACTGAGTCGGCACTAAAACAGGTTCATGGTCCAAGTGTTTTGCACGTTAGCACTCATGGGTTCTTCCCAAAGATTGTTCCGTGGGGGCCAACGAATTTAGATTTCACTAAAATAAATGGAGAAGAGGTGTTTAAGCCCAGCTTGTCGAATATCATGTTGGAGGGCGACAGATCGAAGACCGAGGCAGAATATATCTATTCACTATCACAATCAGGATTGGTTCTGGCAGGAGCGAATAATCGTGATCGCTCGAACGGAGAAGATGGCATCCTGACGGCCTTCGAAATTATTGGACTCGATCTTTATGGTACAAAAATGGTTGTACTTTCGGCTTGTGAAACGGGTTTGGCAGATGTTAACAGTGGCGATGGAGTTGACGGCCTCAGGAGATCACTGCTTCTTGCCGGCGCCGAGAGCCAAGTGACGAGCTTATGGAAGGTGAATGACGAAGTAACGAGAGACTTCATGACCAGTTTTTACGTCAAGCTTAGGGCGGGTATGGACAAGAGCTTAGCGCTCAGGGAGATCAAGTTAACACTATTGAGAAACAAGAATTATAGTCACCCATTCTATTGGGCCAGTTTTATTCAATCCGGTGATTGGCGAAGTATTAACGCACGGCGAAATTGATTACTCGCACCGCCGCATCTCTGCTGACGCGTGTTGCACTTCGGATCCTCTCACAAATAGCAGGTTATTGATGAGGTCTCACAAATGTCGATGAATTTTACTAGATCTGTCCCGACGTACGTTGTGTGTATTTGTTTCTTATTGCTATTCGGCATCCACGCCTTAGCACAGACCGATGAAGAAGCATATTACGTACTCGGTTTGCAAGGGAAATGGATTTTTAACTCTAAGGTACAGCTTAAGTGCGGAAGTCCGTTATCTGCCCCAGGTACTATAAAACTTCAAGATCGGCAGCCGGGGGATTTTATCGAGATCGCCGATCGCGGCGGACGGCCACAACCACAATACAGCAGGCGATGCGACACTGAAGATTGTAGTCAGCCCATCCTCATACGTGCAGAACAGAACGGCGTCTTCTCTCGCCTCTTCTCCGGAATAATGAGAATGCTATGGAAAAATGACGATGGAGAGTGTGAGGTGGTGATTAGCCGAGGCGGTGAGCTCCGCGAGGCCGTAGTGCCAATCACCGGTGAACAGGTTGACTTAACTGCAATCTTCGCCGGCAAGGGCCGCGGTCCTTATCTATTACGGTTCATACCTAAAGGGAGTAATGCTAAGCGAAACGCTTCAATGCTCGATCGAGTCAGAATTGAGTGGAACCCCGGCAGATCATGTATCGTCACCGTCAAAGGACTCAACACCGGGCTCTACGAAGTTCAGCTTCTGGGTAATGATGGCGAGCCTCTCGAACCAGGAACAGAAGCATGGGCGCTGATTGTGAAGCCAGAGAATTTTGGCAGTAAGTCTCGTGAATTTCGCGAGGCACAGTCACTAACCAAAACGTGGCCCAAATCAATCAGGCATAGCACAAAGCGGCAATTTCTCAGGGCTGCATTAGCTAAACTCGAGATTGAGTAGTAACAGGTTCTATTAAATGAGATGGAAAGCGGCAAGAAAAAATTCTCTAAAAAAGCTAAAAAGCAAAAACAACGCAAATCGTTTCGGCAGCGAGCTCTTGCCGTCTTGCCCGTATTGCTTGGTAGCCTTTTCCTTACGCTTCTGTATAGCGATACTGCCTTGTTTCGAAAACTCGGGACCACAGCGCTTGATCTCAATATGTCCGTCCGTGCGCCTGCGCTGAGTAAGAACGTTACGATAGTCACAATTACGGAAGATGATTATCAAAAACAATTTGGCGGCAAGAGCCCTCTCAACCCGGACGAACTAAAAAAGGTCCTGGAGGCAATTGCGGCAGCTGGTCCAAAGGCTATCGGCGTAGATATCGATACCTCAGCAAGCGAATTTCAGAACTTCGTCCTTCCTGCGGGCCTGCCGCCGGTGATTTGGGCCCGTGAGGTACGTTATTCAAACCGCGATGAAACTTATCGAATGTTTAAGGTGTTGGGACAGCAGAATCCAAATCAGCCTTATGGAGCGGTAACTCTTAAACGCGACAAGGATGGCGCGATCAGGCGTTATCAGCGTTGGTACAGAGTCAATAACGAGGTAATACCCTCGTTACCGTGGCAGATTATTCAGGTACTCAGAACTGGTAAAAGCACACAGGGCAATGCAAATGAATCTGCCGAAGAAATGCTCATCGACTATCCTGCCCCATCTAAAACCCATCCCTTCATCCAGGTTCCTGTCTCTGCCGTGCTCGAGTGGTCTAAGCAGGGCTTCCCCGAAAACAATTCTCTTAAGGGAAGGGTAGTTCTGCTGGGCGGCGATTACGCAGCCGGTGACGAACACGATACGCCCGTTGGCTGGATGCTTGGCACTGAGGTATTGGCATCAATCATTGAGACGGAGCTCAGCGGCGGAGGAAAAAAACCGGCAGGCGTCTTGGTCATCTTGCTCCTGATTATTTTTGACAGTGTATTGCTATTGCTTTTGTTACAACTGCTGGGGCTATGGAAAACGCTTGTGTTCAGTCTTGGTATCATACCGGTTCTTGCTTTTGTCAGCAGTTATCTGCTTTTTGGGTCGGCGGCATACATTGGCTACTTCTTACTGGTTCTAACCGCCATTCTGTTGCATCAGCTTTACGAGAAGGGAAAAGAGTATCTCAAGAAACTTAAGGAACAGACGGCGGAGCAGCCTCAGTGACAAGCCCTCTGAACTTTCTTTACACGTTCATTCTTCCTCCTTGCATATTGTTCTCCTGTTTTGTTCAGACAACTCACGCTCAACGGTCAGCTAAATTAGCCCAGGCTGATCGAATGGAGATGCAGGCGAAAGCACTCTACGACTCGGGGCACTACGAAGAAGGAATTGAGTTGGAAACAAGAGTGTTGCAGATGAGGGCAGCGGTACTGGGACCAACTCATCCTGACGTCGCGGTTGCCTTCGATAATTTGGCTGCTTTGTACCAGGACACCGGCGATTATGCGCGTGCTGAACAGTTGCTTGATCTGGCTTGGCAAATCGTTGCGAAATTGCCGCCTGAACATCCTTATTCCACGAGAATACGCAATAACCAGGCGAGTATGTATGACGACCGTGGTGATTACGAAACAGCAAAACGTCTCTACCAGATCGTCGTTGCGCTACGCCAGAAGTTAGCAGACGAAAAACCGCTTGATGCGGCATTAGCTGAAGTTTGTAAACGCCAGTCGAATGGTCCGGACGAATGTCAAAATCAGCTCGATTTGGCGATTTCTTTGAATGATCTTGCCGCGGTACACGAACATGAAGGTGAATACGATCAAGCAGAAACGTTATTTAAAACCGCACGGGCGATAGCTGAATTGTTACTTTCGACAGATGACCAATTCGTTCTCCGGTTAGTTAATAACATAGCAGTCGTTTACGACCTCAAGGGAGACAAGGCGCAAGCCGAAAAGTTATTTCAACATGTCTTGTCAGTTAGACGACAAAGCCTTGGTGAAAAACATCCGGAAGTTGCCCTGACGCTTAACAACCTCGCGGCGTTCTATCTACGCACCGGCAACTTGCAACGTGCTGAAGAATCGCTGCAAAGAGCGCTTGAGATTACCGGCGAAACTCTGCCTCCCGATCACGTAGATACAGGATTGATTCTCAGCAACCTGTCGGCTCTAGCGATGGCTAAAGGTGATTACATTCAATCGCTGAGCTGGTTGAAACAGGCAAGCATAATCCAGGAGCGCCATCTTGCATTGGTTCTGGCCATTGGATCAGAAAGACAGAAGCAAAGCTATCTCGATACTCTTATTAGTGATACCAACCAGGCCGTGACGCTTAACGCGCTTTTCTCTCCGCATGATGAGGAAGCGACCAACCTGGCGCTCACGACGATCCTACAGCGGAAAGGACGTACGCTGGATGCGATGTCGGATACCCTGAGTCTTGTACGGCGTAGCGGGACACTCCGGGATCGATCGTTGTTTCATCAACTCCAAACAGTAGGAACGCGCCTCGCGAATCGACATGTATTGGGTCCGCCGCAAACCGGGTCGCCGACGAAATGGCAAACCGAACTCACGCGAGATGCGGCAGTATTTGAACAACTCGAGCGCGAGATGAGTCGGCGGAGCATAGCGTTTCGTACCCAAGCGCAGCCGGTTACGGTTGATATGGTACGTAAACAAATACCCTGTGACGGAGTTCTGATAGAGTTCTTCGAATACCTCCCGTTCGATCCGGCCGGACCTACTGAAGCTGCGCGTTGGAAAGAGCCTCACTACATCGCCTATGTCGTAAGGAGTGACATGGCTATTCCACAGGTCGTGAACCTGGGGCCAGCGGCTCAGATTGATGAAAAGATTAAATTGCTGCGAGGCGCGCTGCGAAATCCGGAGCGTTGGGATGTAGATGACCTGGCCCGATCGGTTGGTGACAGTGTGATGAAACCCATTCGTCCGCTATTAGGGAACCGCCGTCATCTATTGCTTTCACCGGATGGCATGTTGAATCTTGTCCCGTTTGCGGTGCTTCTCGACGAGCGTGGTCGATACCTTGTAGAAGATTATTCGCTTACCTATCTCACCAGTGGGCGCGACTTGCTGCGCTTGAAGGAGCAGTCTGTTCATCCGACCCGTCCAGGCAAGCCGATAGTAATAGCGGATCCGATGTATGACATGAAGTTCCCCGATGCCTCAGTTCGGCGACGGGGTCGGTATCTGCCTATCGCTATCGATGGGAACAGGCGTTCAGTAGAGCTTGCCGCTATGAAGTTCAGTTCTTTAAGTGGTGCGCGAGATGAGGGGACAGCAGTGGCTAAGCTGTTATCGAATGCACGTCTATTGACGCAAGCTCAAGCCACCGAAACCGCGGTAAAACAGGTACGAGGCCCACGCGTATTGCACATCGCGACTCACGGATTTTTTGACGCAGACACACTATCGTCTACGGAGTTAAAACAGACACAAGTAGAAACGAATGAGAACCCGTTATTGCGCGCAGGCTTGGTCTTCTCCGGTGCAAATCACCTGCAGGGAGGAAATCACGAGGATGGTATCCTGACCGGATTAGAGGTTGCTGGGCTCGATTTGTCGGGTACTAAGTTGGTTGTTCTTTCCGGTTGTGAAACGGGAGTAGGAGATATTCAGACCGGCAATGGAGTTTATGGATTGCGACGGGCGTTTGTATTGGCTGGGGCGGAGAGTCAACTCATGACTTTATGGGGAGTTGATGATGAGACCACGCGGCATTTCATGGTCCGTTACTACAACCTTCTGAAGGCTGGGCAAGGCAGAAGCGAGGCATTGCGGACGGTGCAATTAGAGATGCTTTCTAGAAAGGGGAATAGATCGAGGCAGAGTCATCCTTATTATTGGGCGGCCTTCATTCAATCTGGTCAGTGGAAGAACCTGGCTGGTCAGGAAATTCCTTAATTCAGCCTATTATGAGTGGACAATGAGCCTTTCGCAGGGAATGTTTCCGAAGTGATAGGTCTAATTTAGTATCTTTGGAAGATCTCGCCTTGTTCTAATTTGCGTTATAGCTACAGACAAATATAAAATTTGTTTGCCTTAAAGATAAGTGGCCCTGACGTAATTGCCTCTAGGATCAAAGAAGGGCCGCAACGCCAAAGGCAGAACTGATTGGCCTCATCTTTGGTGCCTCAGTTCTATAAGATTCCTCATGACAGCGGAAATTTACGGGACAACAGCCTCCATTCTTAATCTTCCGAACTGGCCTTGGCTTGGTGTGGTAGCAGCCGCGGTAGCGATTACGATCATTATAGTTGGGTGGCGACGCTTAACGACTGCCTACATTAAACCCGAATCAGCCGAAAACCGGAAAGACGCAGTCCTTCTATTGCTTCAGACGCTAGGAGGGGTGGCTTTCATTATAGGAGCATGGTTTACGTGGCAACAACTGATCATTTCTCGTGAAGAACTTAAGAATTCACGCGATGTTCTAATCACAACTCAGCAGGCCCAGATCACAGAGCGGTTTACACGTGCAATTGAGCAGCTTGGCAAGAGCGATGACGCAGTAAATGCTGGCTCAAAGGGAACACAATTGGGAACGAGCAAAAATCTTGCAATCCGGTTGGGTGGGATTTATGCACTGGAACGCATATCAAGGGATTCCGAAACTGACTATCCTGCAGTAATTGATGTCTTTACCGCATTCGTGCGAGAAAATGCTCCATTGAAAGGGAAGGAGACTATAGGAAAAGTCAAACCTGACATCCAGGCAATTCTCTCTGTGCTAGGCCGACGTATGCGGTCATACGGAAAGGGCGAAAGCCAGCGGATTGACTTATCCGCTACGAATCTCAGTGGGGCGGATCTCGTAGAAGCCAACTTGGCAGGAGCAAACCTTACGTCGTCGCAACTACAGGAAACTCACCTCAATCGCGCAAATTTGAACGATACTCAGATGCTCAACGCAAATCTCTCAGGAGCCTTTCTAGAGAGAGCTAATCTCAGCATGGCTGATCTCCGCGGCGTCAACTTTAAGAGCGCACATGTAAACGAAGCAAATTTCAGCGGCGCTAATCTAGACGGAGCAGATCTTAGGGAAGCAGAAGGATTAACAATAGATCAGATTAAGTCTGCGAAGAGTAAAAAGGGTTTACTGGTTGACGCCGCATTGGATAAGAACCCTTAAAGTTGACCCTGCGATTGATGTATGAAACAGGTGATTCTTACATTAAAAATAATTTTAGTGTTGACGGGTTTGATGTTTACAATAAACCATAGCGGGATTGTCTCAGCACAAACAACCGACGTGGCAATGTTGTCTCAACCTGAAGGAGATGTGGAGCTTCGCAGGCATAGACGAAAGCGAGTTTTAAGAGATGATGTATTACTCAATCAAGACGATGTAATTCGTGTGTTCGGTAATGGAACTGCTGTTATCTTTCAGCCTTATGTGACTGTAACTCGGCTTGGAAGTAACAATCGTCAATTCGTGGTAGTAAAACACACGCCGCCCTCGCCGAAAAACGCGTTAACACCAGCAGAGTTCGCCCGGCTCAAGTCAAACTATTTAGCCGCTCAGCAAAATAGAAAAAATCTTTCACCAGTAGTCATGGGGGGAACGGAAGACGCGGTTCTGATTTCGTTGGAGCCAAGAAATAGTGTGGTTCTTGGTAGCCGTCCTACTTTCATTTGGAATCAAATCGCGAATGCCACCAAGTATTTAGTTAACATCTACAACACCAATGGTTCAGTCATCTGCACCGAGACCACAAACAATACGAAATTAACTCTACCTGATAACTGTCCACCACTGGAACCAGGAGAATATAAGTGGGATGTCACGGCGAGACTGGGAAATCAAGCCTTGAAAAACTCGGCACTCTACGATGCCAGCCCTTTTAGTGTCGCCACCGAGAAAGAAGTGTTGAATATATCAGGGGAGATCAATCATGCACAGGCACTCTCCGCCACCAACGATGATGCCTCATTAATCTACATTACCACGCTTATGGAATATGGGCTTTACCCGCTGGCTGAGAAGGAATTGCATGGAGCTCTTGAACGGGCGCCGACCAACGATTTGCTTTGGAGTTTGCTAATGGAAACGTACAGTCGGATGAAACGATGGAACGCGCGTGAGAGAGCAAGGCTTTTAAGTTCGACAAATCCCACAGGGAAAATGATTCGTTCCTTAGAAAAATGGAAATGACTGACTTCAACTCAATATAGTTCGCAGCTTCATAGTCGCAGCTTCCTGATGTTAATTATGACTCGCCTCAAGTTTCCTCTCTACTTCTCTGTTCTTTTTGTGGTTGTGTTCACGCAACAAACCATAAGCTCGGCAGCTAGTGAGCCGAATGCAATGCAGAAGCAACCGGATTCTGTGAATCAGTTTGCCGACAAATTGATTTTGGCCACAGATAAAGAGCGCCAAATCTTACTAGATGCGAACCAGCAGCTCATTAACCAAGATTTGGTTAGAACATTGTTGGTGCGCGGAGTAGAGGCTCGCCAACAACAGGACTTTCCGAAAGCTCTATTTGTTTTCTCGATCGCAAAAACTATAGCAGAGAGGTTGCCGAGTGGAACTTTGGTACGGGAAACGCTAACAGAAGCGGGGATAACCAATATAGATGCTGATACCGTACCGGAAGGCCTTAAATTATTGGACATAGCCTACAAGCAAGCCACATCAGCCTCAGACATGAGGTTGCGTTCACGCATTGATACGGCGCGCGCTCAAGCATACTTGAAGACAGGTGAATTAGGGAGTGCATTAGATGCCGCAAAGCGGGCGGTTAATACAGCGCCGATGAATGATGCGATTACCACGGGTGACGCTCACACGTTGTTAGGACGGGCGCTGGCTGCACTCGCATTATATAAGCAGGCTTTTCCTGAATTTGAAAAGGCGATCGAGGCCTACGCTGTCCCAAATAAGAGTAAGGCTGTACCGGTGCTTAATGAAGAGGCTATTCTCTACAGCGACACCGGTGAAAAGGAAGAGGCGGTGGCTACTTATGACAAGTTGCTGCTCATGCTCGGGCCGGCTTCGGATGAGAACCGTTACAGAAGAATAATCCTGCTTATCAATAAAGGATTGGATCAAGCACTTTCTGGTCATCCAGTGGAGGGCCTTGAGACAATCAATGCAGCTATTCCCCTTATCAAGGCCACCGACACTGATGTTACTCGTGCGAGTGCTCAGCTCAATAGAGCACTCGCCGCTCATCTGGCAAACGACCTGCCCCAAGCGTTTGAGGCAATAAAACTTGCATATAAGTATTCTACTGACTCTACAGAATCAGAAGCGAAGCGGCCATTAAATACAATTCGCATTGAATGGTCCCGATTTCTCTCTTCTAAACCCAATGCGACACCAGAGGACATTCAACAAGCAATAGCTTTGGCTGAGGAAGCAGTAAGAGCCACCGATCCCGACGACTTAGATGCGAAGCAGCAAGCTCAGGTAGCTGCCGGTAATGCATATCTTGCGGGAAAGAGACCCGATCAGGCATTAGCTTCCCTGATTTCTGCAACCGAAGTTATCGATCAACTCGTAAGTAATTTGGGAGACGACCCCGAAGCAATCGCTTCCTATCTTGCAGACAAAACCGACATCTACGAAGGCGCATCTCGATTGTTAGCGGAAACTGGCAAACCGATCGATGGTTTACTCCTGCTTGAGCATGCGCGTGCAAGAGGGCTACTCAGCGTGATTAGCCGTGGTGTTCCGCTGCCTAGGACGAGAATGAGCAATGCGGATCGTGAACGAGAAGCTGTCTTAAAAGCGAAGCTTGCTCAGGCCAACGCAGCAGTGAAGGAGTCCAGTCAGAATGCTGCATTGGAAGATTCTGCAAGGCGACAGATTCAAGCTGCCCTTCAGGAAGCACGTCGCGACTGGGGTTCTCTCCGTCTTTTGTTGAATCGGAAGTATCCTGGCATCTACCAGGTAAGTCGTCAGGTTTTACCACTCAATGCTGCGGGTTTAAGAAGTCTTCTGTCGAGGGACACAGCAATTCTTGAGTATATTCTCAACGATGTAGATGCGCTTGGTTTTGTAATCGTCCGCTCTCCATCAGGAACTCCGGAAGTACACACGTTTAAGCTCAAAGGGCAACCCGCAATCATTGAACAAAAAATTGAGCGATACAAACAGCTCGTTTCTAATGAGAACGGCATATACGAATCGGCAGGTAAGGACCTCTATCAGACTCTAGTGGCAGAAGCTGAACCCTTCATTGCGGCAAAACACCGATTGATCATCGTACCTACGTCGCAATTATGGGAGGTACCTTTTCAGGCGCTTGTGATGCCAACTGGAGAGTTTTTCATTCAAAGACATGCCGTTTCCTATGTGGCTTCACTCAGCATTCTTAGTGACATGCGGCGCTTGCCGCCCTTTTCTGCGGCTGCACGTCGACAGTTGATAACATTCGCGAATCCTCAGGTGTCGGTAAACCCGGCAGGTGCTAGCAAACCCTATATAAATAGGCAGCAGAATACACCCTTAATGGACCAGCCTTTGGCTCCCCTCGATAATATTGAACAGCAAGCAAAAGCTCTTGGTCGACAACTCGGACGAATACACTTCGTTTATACGAGCACCCGAGCTACCGAGACACGATTCCGTAAGGAAGCGCCAACGGCAACAGCTCTCTATTTTGCAGCACATAGTATTGTAAATAATGAGTCACCTCTTTACTCAAGAATAGTCCTCACCGGCAGGGGGAACAACACAGATAGCGATGGTGTTGTCGAAGCTTGGGAAGTACTCGAAATGCGAATTCCTGCATCCATTGCTATCCTTGCCGCATGTGAGACCGCGGGTGGAAAGATCAAAACGGGCGAGGGAATGATCGGACTCTCTTGGGCATTTTCGATCGCGGGAACGCCTCGTCTGATTGCAAGTCAGTGGAGTGTTCCAGAATCAAGTACAACGAAATTAATGGACGTAATGATGAGGAGAATGTTTGGGATAAGTTCCGCAGGTTATCTTAGTCGTCGCGGGCGCCCTCCAGATCTGGCTCTACAAGATGCCGCAAAGGTCCTTATTGAAGACAATATGACAAAGCATCCCTGGCATTGGGCAGCGTTTCAAGTAATTGGGGATGCACGGTAGTTCTGCCACAACTCGAATTTCAGGCAGAAAGAACAATCATTCAACATACCCGAAATTTATGTACGAGTTGTATGCCAGATGCCAACGAAGACAAAATCTTGATCTTGCGGCTGAATCTCGATGTAATGCCTTTAAAGAGTGTTCTATCGATCTGTAGCACTTTCACAAAACCCAAACTCAAACGACAGAAAACCTTCAGACAATCAAGGATATAGCTGTTATTGCCGCACCTCTAATCGGCGCGATTATTGAAACATGAATAAAAACCAAAATAGTCATGCTTCACAAATACCTCAAGACAGATAAAGCTATATTCGAGAATGCATTGTCTACGAAAGTTGAGGAATACTTACATAGGACCTACGAGAAGAACGCACTCGTGAATGTACTAGGGTCAGAGTAATTTCGCGGAATTTATTCTTCTGTCGGTTGCTTCACCTGAAATGAGATTGTTGAAATTTCATTAAGTGACGGAAACCCTCTTTGCCGGCGGGTAGGAGTTTAATCTCAACGGAGGCCCACCAGTGAGCATCTTCAAATCCGACGAGCCCATCGATCTAAGCAAGCACGTGCTCGCAACGTATCAAACACTCCGCGTTGTTCTGGGCGTTATCGCCCTGCTTTTTCCATGGGTATTGTGGGGCGGCGGCTTCCGATCCCACGACCACTTGGGGCTTCAGGGTTCCATGAGTGCCTACTATCATGCAAACGCAGCTTCCGAAACCGAATTTGCTGCGCGCGAGGCAGCCGAGCGCGCAGGCCAACAGAGGTCACTGGTTCATCTTGATTCGGGACGCGGTGTAATGCGCAATTGGTTCGTCGGTGTGCTCTTTACCATCGCCGCTCTCTTAGCCGTGTACAAAGGCTTTCGCCCTGCAGAGGATTGGGCTTTGAACCTGGCCGCTATCTTTGCGGTTCTAGTTGCCCTCTTCCCTATGGCTTGGGGTGAGCCGGGGGCTCCCTTCCATGGGATTTTCGCTGGCTGTTTCTTTATCTGCATTGCATATGTTTGCATTTTTTGCGCCCCGGCCACATTGCCGCTGGTTGAAGAAAGCAGACGCCCACATTACCGGTGGATCTATAAAATGCTTGGTTATACGATGGTAACATCTCCCGCAATTGCATCCTTCATAAGTGTTACCTTCGGTTTCCGTAACTCTTATCTTTTCATCGGCGAAACCTGTGGCGTTTATGGCTTCGCAGCATACTGGTTAGTGAAGACCTATGAAATCAGTAAGACTAAGGCGGATCGGAGGGCTGCATGTGGGGAACTTCTGCTCCCAGCGGGCAAAGGACTGTCTGATGTGCTGCGCGAGATATCCGTGACTTATGGGATGGCAGACAAATTATGAATTGATTAACTAGTGTCCTGTCTCTAAAGTGCGCTGACAAAATCGGGCGACACTAGCGAGAATCTCATCAGCCGTTTTGGTCCATATGAAGGGTTTTGGTTCTTCATCTCGCGGGTCTTTCAGGGTCAAGCCATCATCTCCTTGAAGTTTGCAACCTACCGTGGTACAAGTCGCTCATCCTCGGCTTCCATCTTGATACAGGATTCTCAGACGCTCGTGAAAACAGAAAACGAAAAACGTGGAAAAGAACGCGTCGAACAGCTTCTTGCGGAACAAGAGCTGGGCGGAGCGGTTCAGCGCACTGATTCCGGGACGTTAATCTCGAATGCGCAAAGAAGACGATCGTGGTGGTGGGTTGAATTATGGTCGGATAAGCGCGCGCTTATTAAGGAGGCAATAGCGCATTGTCTCTTGTTCGCAGGTTTGTTTGTTTTCTTGGAAGGAGCCCATAGACTCTCGAAATGGTCGACATTACCTCCTGAGGAACTCTATGTATTAAGCAAGGCCCACTTTTACATGTTCGCAATTATTTTAGTGGTCTTCGCCCTTGGCCTTATCATCAAGGTGCTGAACTTAGAGTTATTGGGCAAAAAGCTGAAATGAAGCCAAAAACAACTGACATCTCGCTTCTTAAAGCACTCGTACATATATATCGAAAATGGAGTTCGCAAGTATTCGTATATTTCACCAGTATCGTCTTGGCAACCAGTGCGGCCCTCGTTTTGGACCTCCGTTTTCATTGGTCACCTGGTCGGGTCTTGCTTTATGTGCTCCCGCTCACTGGGCTTCTCATGATCCTTGTGCCGATTCTTTCGGTTGTTCTGATCGCTGCAGTTCGCGATATGGAGGTTTATGACCTCAAACCACAGGTGCGTATTCTTACGCTGCGAATGGAAGAGAAAGAGGACAAGAAGGCGCGGTTGTTCGCGGCGATCGAGCTGGCCGGCCTATTGGTTTTAATGTACGTAGCCCTACCAGTAAAGACACCATCAGCGCCCAGCCTATCCCAAAGTGACTTGATCATAACCGAAATTAAGTCCGCGCCGGTCGAGTATCAGCTCGCTTATTTGGACAATGGGCAGCTCCCCCGTGGAACAGATGTAAACGCCGCTCGAATTCGTTACCTACTTAAATCTTTGTCCGAGAAGACGGGTGACAGTAACCAACATATTGCTGACCGGACCTCTGGCGCCACGGATACGCTGAAGCGTGATTTCGGCCGAGAAGTAACTCGTCAACGATTCCTGGAAGAAGCTAACAAGTATTATGAGGCCAGCAGGCCTCAAATCAATTACGACTCGCTAGCTGCTTTACTCATCACCGCCATGGGCAAGTGAGGAGCGAAATACTTTAATTGTAGGCCTCTGCGAAATCAGCAATTGTTCTGCATTCGGATCGCGATGAGGCCCAATGCGTCCGGGGCGCTAAGTCGATGATTCCGTCAAACGACCGGTCCACGGGAAGCTTTTGAAATCAACGTTCTCAAGTTCGGATTTGCATAGTGCGGGGAGGATATCGCTACAACGTTGCTGACATCCGTTAACCAACATACGTTCAGTTGTGCGGCCGCCTCAAAGGCAGAATTACACAATCAGGAAAGAGATTGCGCCGTAAGCTCTCAAGAAACTGCGTCACCTATTCTCCCATTGGTTTCGGCTCGTTGTCGGCGCAGAATGATTTTTGCACGCGCCGAAGCCAAAGTCACATAAACGTCACCTTGACTTAAACGCCGTGCGCGTCGCGTCATTAAACAGTCCGTCACAAACGACCGGTTGTGACGCTTCTGAAATTGTTTTGAAAAGCTGGTCCCACATTCTGGTAGTCACACCAAAGTTATACCGGGGATTTTGGTGATGAGCTTTGTGGTGTTGCTTTAAGCGAGCATACAATTGGATTGGAACGTTCACGTTGCTGTGGAACAAATAGTGAATCGCTATAAATAAGCAAACTTCACCGAGAGAACCGATCATTAGCCCTCGAAGTACGCCCGCCGGAACAAGCAGTGTAATGGGAATCACGCTTGCTATGACCACCCATGCCGCATAGCGGCTCTGGTCGATTTGACCGCGATGGTGTGCCAGATGGTAAGTTTTGTCGAAACGATGGGCAACGTGTCTGTGATAGAAATATTCTATACAGGTGAACGTAACAAAAGCTCCCATGGCCACGAGCGCTTCCAACAACAGGTTCATTTCAGTCTTTCCATGAAGCGCCACAACACGGCTAGGCTAACACCGTGATGGCAACTTCTTGAAATACCACTTGTTTTTCGAGCCTCGTTTCAAATCCGAACAGCGAGCTACTCTGGAGTTATTAACAACTCTGTTCCTTTCTTTCTCGCTTGAGCAATAGCAAACGTCAGGACTGAGGGTGCACGTCCAAACAATTGCCGGCAATTTGCTCTGTTCAGACCATCAAGAAGTCGTCTAAGGTAAACATCTCTCCTGGTAGTAACGAGACAGTTTTGATCACCCGCAGCTGCGTCATCCTCATAATCGTATACATCGTCCACTATCTGTAAGAGTTCCCCGAGATTTTCCAGATCACCCCAGCTTGCTTCCCTTTCGTTTTCACACCCCATCGTTTTGAGAATGAATCTCAATGCAATCGCACCGCGCTCAAGACCATCGGCCGCAAGATGTTTATTGGATTCCTTCTCGTATAAGCCCAAGGCCAGCTCTTTTGTATCCGGTTTTGATAGTTCATTCAAAATACTCTCAAAAGCGATTCGGTCATTTTCGTTAAAACTTCGCCAGTCGGTTACGACATCATAAGCACACGATAAGAATGCTGCCTCTCCCGCCTTCCACGCTTCTCTTAAGTTCCACGGATCCGCGAAGCCGGCATAACATAGCGCCAGCCGAATAGATTTCTTCAGGTAGCGAACATGCTCACGTCGAGAGATTCCTAGAACGGCCGCATATCGGACTGATCTTGTGAACGCGCCTAGGGCAGCACAACTGTGAGAGAGGATCATAGAAAGCCTCGATTAGCTCGCCTATAATTCCCATGCCTGACTCAAGGGATTACCATACCCCGGAAGCCACCCTTCAAACGTTTGACGCCGCTTCAATTTAGAATGTCTGCAGTTAAAGCTCTCGATTTAAACATCGAACTGGTTCGACTGTTCAAAGACACGGTCAAAGGAAATGCGAAACCAGTAGGTATAGCTCTCAGGATGTGCCTCAAGACCAAGGCTCAAGGTTGTCGGGTCTACCCATCGGTACTCAGCGACCTCGGCGGGATTCGGCTTGGGAACTCCATCGAACAATCCAACCAGCACGTGATCATATTCGTTCTCAATTAACCCCTCTTCGAGATCTGCCCGATATCTGAATTGGAAAACGCTTTCGAGATCCGCATCAAACCCCATTTCCTCCCTAAGTCGCCGCCGTGAAGCCTGGTTGATGGATTCACCAGGACGAGGGTGACCACAGCAGGTATTCGACCAGAGTCCTCGCGAATGGTATTTCGATAAGGCTCTTCTCTGTAATAACAGTCGGCCCGCGCTATTCATGACGAATATGGAAAATGCTCGATGAAGCACTCCGAGCAGATGCGCTCTGGTCTTGTCCTCCACACCAATTGCGATGTCATGGTCATTTACTATGATGACCTGCTCTTCGGTTGTGCGGCTTGTCTGTGTGAGAAGCTTGACCTCCTTGGAATTGAGGAACATGGTTAAAGCGCCTCCATGATGAGACTGTCATTACCGCATTGGGACGTGCCAAAACCAGAATAGCTTTCCCGAGAGAGGCAAATGGCACGTCGCTTTGGTCGAAGAGTTGTAAGGATAACAAGGAATTATCCGTGC
>Ga0134124_10000208_pt1 | contig 53028 bp, 44 predicted proteins | sample KB304_FD_96880 | JGI IMG/M metagenome (GOLD analysis project Ga0134124, IMG submission 96880) | Terrestrial soil microbial communities without Nitrogen fertilizer from Kellogg Biological Station, Michigan, USA - KB3-0-4 | ecosystem: Environmental > Terrestrial > Soil > Unclassified ...
GTTCGGGCACTTCGCCTGGCTGTGGCTAGTGGCCTTGCTCGCCGTGCGAGATTTGGGTGGCTGGGTGCTCCTGCGCGGCTGGAGCCGCGCATGGATCCCGCTCTTGCTCGGCCCGGTGCGAGAACTCGCCGCGCCCTTTGCCTGGCTGATCGGCACGTTCAAGCGCCACGTCAGCTGGGGCGGACAGCGCTTGCGCTTGTCTTCGGGCACCTTGCTCTACGCCGAGCGCCCGGCAGAGCGCTGAAACTCAGCCGAGACGCGCGGGAGTGTTGGGCAGCAGCGGCAGCGCCGAGCGAATGCCGAAGACTTCCAAATCCAGCACGCGCCGCACGACCAGGAATTCGCTGCACAGCTCGCTCACCTCCAAGTCGAGGCTGAGCAGATCTCCGCGCTTGACGCGCTTCTCGATCTTCTCCGATAGCGCGGCCATGCGCAACGCGCCGAAGTTGCCGCACGCCCCCTTCACGGAGTGGATCACCGAGAGCAGCTTGCGCTCGCCGCGCTCGGCGGCAGCTTCACGCAGCGACTCCAGACGGCGCTCCATGTCTTCCACGAAGATCAACGACAGCTCTTCGACGATGCGCGGCGAACCCGCTTCTTCCGCCAGCTCCTCGAGCCGCGTCAGATCGACCGAGGCGTTGGGAAGGGTCGAAGGGCTCGTCGCCGGGCTCACCACGGGCGCTGGGCGTTGCACGGACTCGACCACCGGGCGCTCGGCGCTGACCGGCTCGGGGGTGGCCATGGACAACCAATGGGAAGCTTTGCGGCGCAACGTGGACAACGAGAAGGGTTTGGCGATGAAATCATCCATTCCGGCTTGTAAACAGGCTTGGCGCACGCCGGGCACGGTGCCCGCGGTGATGGCCAAGATCGGCACGCGTCGGTTCGGCCCCTCCACTGCGCGAATCTGGCGAGTGGCTTCCAGACCGTCGATGTCTGGCATGTGGCAGTCCATCAACACCAAGTCGTACCTGCCTTGGTGGAATTTGCGCACGGCTTCGCGCCCGGTCGGGGCCAGCTCGACCTCGCAGTTGAGCGTGCGCAAGACTCGCTCGATCAGCATGCGATTGAAGTCGTTGTCCTCTGCCAAGAGCACGCGATGAACTTCGTTCTCGGCGCCCAAGCGAAAGCCGACCGGCGTCATCGCCCGCGGCGGCGGCGTCGACTTGGCCTGCTCGGTGACGTCCGCCAGCATCTGGTCGATCACGCCCAGCAGCTGCTGGCCGGAGCGGTGCACGTTCTCTGCGGCCAAGCGCTGCTCGGGGTCGAGCTGCCCTTCGAGTAGCAGCTCGCTCGCGCCGATCACCACCGTCATCGGCGTGCGGAGATCGTGTCCCAGCGCGGACGAGGCAAATTGCAGGGGATTCGAGGGCTCGTCTCGGAAGCGGTGCGCGAAGCGCAGCAGCAGCGTCTGCCACTGCTCGAGGCTCGGCACTTGATCCGCGCCGACGCCCGCCGAGGCGAGCTCACGCAACATCTCCGGGGGTAGGGAGAGCGGCGGTTCGCTCGCGACGCCAGAGCTCATGCGACGTCCCTCGACAGATCGAGCGTCGCGATGCGGCGGTACAGCGTCGCGCGACCAATGCCGAGCATCTTCGCCGCCTTGCCGACGCTGCCCTGCGTCGCGCGTAGCGCGCGCTGAATGGCGCGACGCTCCAGCTCACGCAGCGGCAAGATCTCACCGTCGCCGTGACCATTCGCGCTCGAGCCGTTGCTGGGCACGACCGACAGACCGAGCGAGGGCAAGCCCAGCTCGCGAATGTCGGGCGGCAAGTCCGCCAAATTGATCTCGTCGCCGCGACAAGCGAGCAGGCTGCGGTGCACCACGTTTTGCAGCTCACGCACGTTCCCCGGCCAGCGGTGGCGCGACATCGCTTCCAGCGCCTCGGGCGAAATGCGCTGCACCTGCCTGCCCACGTCCGAAGTCAGCGTGCGCAAGAAGTGCCCGACCAGCAGCGGAATGTCTTCCACTCGTTCGCGCAGCGCCGGCAGGTGAATCGGGTACACGACCAAGCGGAAGTACAGATCTTCGCGGAATCGCCCGGCTTCCACCTCGGCGCGCAGGTCGCGATGCGTGGCGCACACCATGCGCACGTCGATCGGCATTTCACCCGAGCCGCCGACGCGGCGAATGGTCTTCTCTTGCAGCGTGCGTAAGAGACTCGCCTGCGTCTGCAGGCTCATCTCGCCGATCTCGTCCAAGAGCAGCGTGCCACCGTTGGCTTGCTCGAAGCAGCCGCGCCTCATCTGAGTCGCACCGCTGAAGGCGCCTCGCTCGTGCCCGAACAGCTCGGACTCTTGCAATGACTCGGGAATGCCGGCGCAGTTGATGGCCACGAACGGGCCGCGCTTGCGTGGGCCACCGCTGTGAATCGCGCGCGCAACCAGCTCTTTTCCAGTGCCGCTCTCACCCGAGACGCACACGGCGACCTCGCTCTCGAGCACCCGCTGCACTTGATGCGCGAGCTCGCGCATGGGCGGGCTCTTGCCGACGATCGCACCCAAGACCGAGCGCTCGGTCAGCGCGCTCTCCAACCGACGCACGTTGATCACCAGTTCGCGACGTTCGCGTGCGCGGTGTACGGCGAGCAACAGGCGGTCGCGGTCCAACGGCTTGGTGATGTAATCGTAGGCGCCGGCGCGCATCGCCGAGACGGCGGTCTCGAGCTCGCGCTGCGCGGTAACGACGATGATCGGCAGCTCTGCGTCCCGCGCGCGCAGATGTTGGATGACTTTGATCCCGGTCACTTCACCGAGTCCCAGATCCACACAGGCTACGGTGGGAAGCTCGCCGTCCGACTCCAGGACGCTGCGCGCCGAGTCATGCTCCGCGACACGGTAGCCCGTGCGCTCGAGCCAGAACCTCATCAGTCGTCGTGCGGTGGGGTCGTCATCCACTACCGCGACTAGGTCCGAGGTCCCTTGAACAGACACGGCGCCCGTTTCGTCTTCGATCATCGTTCGTTAGGTGAAACGCACGATCTGGTCCCACCTTTAGACGCGAGTGATCTCAGGCGATCACATTGAGACGGCGGCCGCCGGCATTCGCCGCTCGTATCGCACCCAGGCGCCACTCGTAACCTATGATTATTGCTAACTATATTTGTTTGGCTCGAGGCTCTGAAATGTGTTTCGGCGGTTGGAACGAAGCTCGCATTGAGTCGCCGTCAGAGTGGCTGCTGCACATAAAAACCTGAGTCTCCGCAAATTCCCCCTCCTCCACGGCATGCTCCGCGCAAGCGGCGAGACCATCGATGGTCCCCGTCCCAGTGATTGGTTCGACGTCTTCGTCGACGAGCGCGGGAACCTGGTCTTGGCCTTGCTCGATGTGCGCAACAGCGCCGAGTCACCGCCATCGTTTCTGGCAGGCTTGCTGGACGACATCAAGACGGCATTGGAACGCAATGACGCCTTGCACACGGTCGTGTCCGACCTCGAGCTAAAGCTCGCGATCCACCCGGGCACCGAGGCCGGCCTGCTCATCCTGCGCATCAGCCAGCAAGACGCCAAGGTGGAATTGCTCAATGCCGGCATGCCAACCGTGGTCAACACCAGCCCGGGCGGGCGACTCGACTTCTACCGAGCGCAGTCCAGCGCCGTGGGTCGACGCGTCGGTGAAGTTCACCCCTACGAGTTGATTCCGCTACGCTGGGGCGGAACTTGGCTCGCGGTATCCGACGGCATGGTGAACGGCGTCTTGGACGAAGAGAGCGTCGCCACGTTGTGCGCTAAACTCGATCTAGAAAACCGCGCCCTGCTTTTGGCGCAAGCGAGTGCGGAAGATCTCTACGACACATTCCAAGCGGCTCTCAGCGCGGGGCGCTTCCTGCGTGACGACGCGACCGCCGTGCTGATCGCGGCCGACCCGGGCGCGCGCTTTCAATCCGGCATCGTCTAACCTTCGCCCGCTAGATCCGGCGGCGAGAAACGAGTAAAGTTCGCGATCGATGAAGATCCGAACTGCCACCATCGAGCGCTTGCGTGATGCCCTGCTGCAGAGCGGGCGGCGCCCCAGCATGGTCGCTTCGTCAGCGTATGAAACGCTGACCCGTGAAGGCCTGCTCGGGCCGGAAGAGGTGGGAGCGATCACTCGCGTCGGACCCTTGGCCGAAACGATGTTTCTGATGATGGCCGCCGACGGAACCCTGGCCGAAGCGGAGCTAGACACGGTGCGCGGAGCGATCCGCGGCTTGACCGACAATTTGCTGCGCTCGGGCACGATCAACGTCCTGCTCGAAGGCTACGAAAAGCGCCTTGCACAAAGCGGCCGCGACGCACGCTTGCACGAGATCGCGGACGAGCTGGCAGAAGATCCCAACGAAGCCGAAGCCGCCTTCGCATTGGCTGCCGCAGTCGCACTCGCCGACGACGACGTGAGCGATGAGGAAAACGCGTTGATCAACCAACTTGCCGAATGGTTCGGGATCAGCGAAACGCGAGCCGCATCGATCTTGGATCAACTCGAAGAAGACCGAGAACCAGCGTAATTCCGCTCGCACGGGACAGCGCTCGGGCACGATACGAACACGACGAACGCAACAAACGCGCAGCACTCCTGAATGAAGTCGTGCTCGTGTGCGCGAGCGCGCGCGCGCCCCAACGGCCAACGAACGGCTGGCCACAGCTGCGCGAGCGCGAACTCGCGTTTAGTGAAATTGACAAAGTGATCGACATCGAGCCGCACACTCGCTACCAATGGTGTCGTGAAAATCGCCGTCGTTGGTTCCGGATACGTAGGGTTGGTGGCGGGTGCCTGTTTTGCTGATTCAGGCACCAACGTCATGTGTATCGACGTGAACGAGGCCAAGCTCGCCAAGCTGCGAGCGGGTGAAGTTCCGTTTTTCGAGCCGCGTTTGGCAGACTTGCTCAAGCGCAATTGGCCTCACCGTCTGGACTACACATCGAACCTGGCCGAGGGCATTCGCGGCCGTGAGGTGGTGTTCGTGGCCGTCGGTACGCCGCCGCAAGAGGACGGCTCGGCGGACCTTTCGTACGTGCTCGGCGTGGCCGAACAAGTCTCGAAGGCCGCGGAGCATGACCTGGTTCTCGTGCTGAAGAGCACGGTGCCGGTGGGCACGAACGAAAAAGTGCGTGCAGTGGTGGACCGCTTCGCCAAACACAAGATCGCCGTCGTCAGTAACCCGGAGTTCTTGAAAGAGGGCGACGCGGTGAACGACTTCTTCAAGCCCGATCGCATCGTGATCGGTACCGACGACAACCACGCGTTCGAGCTGCTCGAGCGCTTGTACTCGCCGTACAACCGTCAACGCAGCCGCATTCAGCGCATGAGCCCGAAGAGCGCGGAGATCGTGAAGTACGCCTCCAACGCGCTGCTCGCGACCAAGATCAGCTTCATGAACGAGATCGCGAATTTGTGTGACGTCGCCGGTGGCGATGTCGAACACGTTCGCCTCGCCGTCGGCTCGGACGAGCGCATCGGCATGCAGTTCCTGTATCCGGGCCTCGGCTTCGGTGGCAGCTGTTTCCCGAAAGATCTGCGCGCGCTCGTGCGCACCGGCGCTGACTACGGCCTGACCATGGAGGTGTCGAGCGCCGCCGTGCGCGCCAACGAAGTCCCGCCAAAGACCCTGATCGCGCACATGGAGAAAGATCTGGGCGGCCTGGGCGACAAGCTGATCGCCGTTTGGGGTTTGGCCTTCAAGCCGAAGACGGATGACGTTCGTGAAGCACCCGGCATCAAGATGATCGCCGAGCTCGTCGCGCGCGGCGCGCGCGTGCGCACGACGGACCCGCAAGCTCGCGAGACCGGTCGCGAGAGCCTGGCCCACCTCGGCTTGCTCGACCGCGTCGAGATCTTGGACAACGAGTACGAGACCTGTCGCGGCGCGGACGCGCTGCTCTTGGCCACGGAGTGGAACGAGTACCGCAATCCGGAGTTCCCGCGGGTGCGCGAGCTGATGCGCGGCCGACACGTGTTCGACGGCCGCAACATGTGCGTGCCGAGCGCGGTGGCCGCAGCGGGCCTCGCGTACCGCGGCATGGGTCGTCCCACGCTCGGCTACTGAGTCGCTTCTCTTCAGCTCAAACGTCGGATACGCGCTGTTACGTCGCTTTCGAAGCGACGTAACAGCTCCGTGACGTGCGCTTCCGTCTCGCCCGAATGCATCAAGGGCGTGAGATCCATGCCCCAGCTCAATGCGCTGTGCCGGTCCGTGCCGTGGCTTTCGGAGTAGGTGGCATGCGCGCGGCGTCGACCTGCAGTCGCCAAGTCGTAACGCTTACCGCCGGCAATCTGCGAGTCGAACACGCCCGTCAGCGCGCTTTGCAGGTGCTCACGGCCGTCGAGCGGTAGCGCTACCTTGTCCGAATCACACAGCCAGTCCAGATCGCGCCAGACCTCGCAGCCGAGCAAGCGCTGAGGCCGCGCGCTGGGGTCGAGCGCGCGGCAGGCCGCGATCACGCGCAGCGCCACGGCCACATGCGTATCGTGCTTGTCCGCCAAGTTGTGCGTGTACACGACCTCCGGCCGGGTCACGCCCAGGATCTCGACCAGCTCCGTGAGCAACACGGAATCGGTCGCGTTTTTGACCGCCGAACTCGGGTGATCGAGCAGGAATTGCGCGCCGTACTCGCCCACGTATGCAGCCTTCTTCTGCTCGGCGCGCCGCACGGCTTTCATCTGCTCGTCCGTGTACTCGCGATAGCCGAAGTCACGCGCGCTCCCCGCGCCGTCCGTCACGACGACACCCGTGAACCAACGCTCGGTGTTGCCGAAGCACTCCAAGATCCCGTGCGCGGCCATGATCTCCAGATCATCATGGTGCGCGCCGATGCCGAGGTGCGTCGTGCGCGGCAGGGCGACACCGAGCGGCAACTGATCCGGGACGAAGATCTGCGCGCTTGCTTGACTGAGCTTCATGCGTCTGGTTGCGCATTCAAGCGCGGTAAGCTCGCGGCAGCAATCGCTTGTCCGACGCGGCGCGTCGCTTCCTCCGGCAGGTGAATCGCGAGCGTGCGACCGAGGTCGGGTGCTTCGAGCGCGAGCACCTCGCGCGCCTTGCCGAGCAGCCGATTGCCGCCCTCGCCGGAGGTCACTCGGCCCAGCAAGAGCAGGTGTTTTACCGCGTAAAACTCCAAAAAATGCAGCAAGCCGTAACCGAGATAGACGCCCAAGGTGTCGAAGATCCGCTGCGCGCGCGCGTCGTCTTCAGCCAGCCGCTCTTGGACGAACGAAAGCTTCGAACCGGGTGAGCCTGACGGGAGCTCGAGGCCCGCGCGGGCCGCCAAGCGAATGACGGCGTCTTGTGAGAAGTAGTTCACGCCCGTGCCGCAGTCGCCCGACCATTCGTGATCGACGATTGCGTGTGAACCGTAGTCCACGGGCGCGAAGGCGAGCTCGTTCAGCCAGCCCGTGACCTGTCCCTGCGCGTTCACGTATCCCGCCGCCAGACTCGTGCCGAGCGCGAGTCCCAGCACCGAGTGGTCGCCCAGAGAAAGCGCGCCCGCCAGCGCCGTGACGTCGCCGTCGTTGGCGACTTGCAGCGGCACGTCACCCCATTTTTTGGCAATCGCTGGGTAGATCCCTTTGATCCGTGCGTCGAACTCCGCTTCCGGAACCTGACGAAACAGGGAGGCGATCATGGTGCGGTTGTTCAGGTAGATGCCGGCCGAGCTCACGCCGATGGCGTCGATGCGCGGCAAATGCGCGGCCGCACGGCGAATCGAGTCATCGATGCCGACGAAGTGATACTGCGGGTCACTGTGCAGCTTGGGTTCCCAAACCACCTCGCACGAAAACACCTCTTTGCCGTCGATCACGGCTGCCACCTTGCGATCACTGCCGCCCGCGTCGAAGCCGATGCGACAACCGTTCAAGTGACCACCGATCGCCGCGCCCAACTCGCGCTCTTTCGGCAGCGCGCTGAACGGCACGGCTTCGACGACGAACCGCGGTCGTTCGTAGACCTTGGCGAAAAACTGTGCGTCGAAGGCACGAGCGCCGCTCGATGCATACTGCTCGATCAGGTGTTCGGCGACCGCGGCTGAGCCGGCGACGCTCACCTTGAATGCGCCCTTTTGCCAGAGCAAAAACTTCAGCAACCGCTCGGCGTAGCGCAGGTTCGAAACCGCCTGAGGATGAGCCTCGGGGAAGATCCGCGTTTCGAACACCGCCACCTTGCCCGCTTCTCGTTCCAAAGCAAACCACAGTGGCGCGCCGCCCGCCTGCGTCACGGCGGCTCGGAAAGCGCGATTGCCGAGCGCCGCGGGACGAAACTCCGGGTCCAACGGCGCGGGCACTTGCGGCACCTGTGACAGCAAACACTCGGGCATGCGCGAGCGAGCTTACGCCGTTCGAATTGGGAGCGGGTAGCCGGCTATGCGCTACGAGCTCGATTCATGGTTGCAGCGCCATCTTTCTTGGCCCACGACCGATCGCGATGGTGCCGGTGACTCGCCGCTGGTCGAGGTCGACGATCACCACGTTGTCGTCGCCCTCGTTGGTCACGTACGCGCTGACTCCGTCCGAAGAGAGCGTGATCCAGTGGGCGAGCTTTCCCGTCGGCACCGCGGCGACCACCGAGCGGGCCGTCACGTCGATGAATTCCAGGTCCCCCGCAGTTTGGCTGACGACGAGTTCGAACTTGCCGTCTCGGGTGGCGCGCACATCGTGCGGAGAGCCGCCGCTCGCGATCGCGGTGCCGAGTGCGCCGGTCGTAGGATCCATGCTCTCGACGGCATCGAGCCCGACCGCCGTAAAATAGATCGCATTGGGCGCGCACGAGAGCATGCGCGGTGACTTATCCACGGACAAGGATCGCGCTGGCGCGTCCCCGACAATGTCGACCTCGACGATCGCGGGCGCGCCGGTCGCTTGTGAGGCGACGTACGCGTAGCGACCGTCCGCCGAAATGCAGCTGGCGTGCGCGGCAGCGACCGCTACGGTCTTGGTCACGGTGTCGCTGCTGGTGTCGATGACTACCGTCTCGCCGTCGCCACCCACGGATACCACGACCCGGCTGCCGTCGGGCGTCACGGAAATACCTGCCGGCTTCGCGCCCACGTCAATCGACGCACTGACCGTATCACTGGCTGTATCGATGACCTTCACGGAGCCCGAATCAGTGCTCGAAACGTAGGCTTTTTTGCCGTTGGGAGTGACGATCAGCCCGTCCGGCGCAGTGACGGGAATCGTCTTCGACACCTGCTGCGTCACGGTGTCGAACACGGCAACCGCTTGATCGCCGAACAGGCCGACGTAGGCCTTTCGGTGTGCGTTCGTGTTCGGCAGCGCGCTGGCTGGGTCGGAGTTCGACGAGCAGCCCGCGGCAACGAGCAGTACAGCCACGGCACGAATGGATTGCTTGAGCATGATGATGACCTCGACCAGCCAACGAACGACCTAGCCAATGGTTCCGTCGAATCTGAACGTGGAACCTTCTGCCCCCGCGATTCGTTGGGAACGACATGACTCGATCGATCACGCGGCTCGCGTTGCTGCTCGTCGCGCTCACACCGGCGTGCGGCGCTTCATCCGATCCATCCGGTTCGGGCACGGAACCCGGCGTCGACGCGGCGAAAGCCCCCAGCTATTCGCAGCTGTTCGATGCGTACTTCGCGCGCGGGACGCCCGGTCATTGCGCGACCGCCGGCTGCCACGCCGACCCGGATCACACCGTTTGGCGCTGCGGGCCCGCTAAAGACGACTGCTATGTCGGGATGTCCGAAGTCGGCCTGATTGACGCGGCAAACCCGGCTCGCTCGGCGATCGTCGATGCGCGTCGCTCACCGCTCACTTGGATCAATCCTGCGGGCGGAAACATGCCGCTCGACGCGCAAGGCGCGAACGACGGCGCGGCAGATGCGTTGCGCGCCTGGGTGGAGGCGGGGGCTCAGAACGACTGAAGCCGAACGCCCAGCGATTGACGGCGGTTCACTGTTTGGCCCAACAGCGTAGCGTGCTGCGTTCCGCGGCGCTCGGCTGGGGCGCGTTGGGCGGCGGCATCACCTGCAAGCGGAGCTTGGCTTCGATGCTGCGGCGGCGGGCGACGATCGCCGCGTCGCCGCGAAAGTCATAGTCTTCGCCAGCGGCGCCAGTCGGTGAGTGACACGACACGCAATACTTGTCGACGAGCGAGCGGGCCTCGGTGGTCGTCACCGGTTCCAGCGCACAACTTGCGCCGGCCGAAGCGGCCGGGGCAGAGGTCGCCGGAGCAACGCCAGTTCGTGTTCCCGCGCACGCGCCCGCGAGCAGCGCGCTCACGAGCAAGAGTTCGAGGTAGCGGCGCGCGGTCTCGCGTCGAGCGTGATGCTGCATGCCCAGCTAACGAAGCGGCGACGCAACCGTTCCCGCAAATGGGGAACGCTCAGCTCACAGGCACGTGGCGAGCGACCGCGACTTACTTGCGCCCGAGCTTCGTCAGCTCGGCGGCCATTTCATCACCTGTCTGCAAAACACGCAGATTGGCGATGAATTGGTATTTCGCGATGCGTGTGTCGACGAGCGCGCCTTCCAGCGACTTGTTCGACTCCGCGTCGTCCACCGTCGCTGCACCGCGCGCTTCCGCCGAAATCTGCACGGTTGCCGCGCTCTCGGCCGCCGAATACGCGCCCGCCAAGCGAGTGACGTCGGCCGCCGAGCGCTCGAAGCGCCCGGAAGCTTGGTTCAACCCCGCAAGCGCGGACTCGAAAATCGGCCTGACCATTTTCAATTCCAAGAGAACGGCTGCGCGCGCGTTCGCTTGAGCGAAAATTAAGTGTGCGCTGGTTTGTTTTTTTGATGGTCGCTCTGCGAGGCGGAAGCCGGCGCAGCCTTCGGCGGCGCGGTGCGCCCGGCCGAGAGGGAGAGAGCCCGCTTCGAGCGCTGCCCTCGTCAGTGACGCCGAAGGCTTTGCCGCAGCGCGGCGCGCTCGGTGACCATCAAAAACCAAAGCTCAGCGCGAGGGCGTCAGAATCAGCGCGCCCAAGGGCGGAATGCGCAAGCGGATCGAGTACGGGCGGCCGTGGAGCGGCGTGGGGTCGGCTTCGACCACGGTCGTGGTTTGGAACTCACTGCCGCCGAAGCGAAGGTCGTCGCTCGACAGCCGCTCGATGTAGCGGCCCGGACTCGGCACGCCGATGCGGTATTCGTCACGCGGCACGGGCGTGAAGTTGAGCACCACGAGCACGAAGTCTGCGCCGTCACGGCGCAGGTAACTGAGGATGGTGTTGTCCTTGTCGTTGCACTCTATCCACTCGAAGCTGTCGGGATCGGGGTCGCGACGCCAGAACGCGCTGGTCTCTTTGTACAGCTTGCTCAGCTCGGCGATGTAGTCTTGTAGGGCCTTGCGTTGCGGATGCTCGGCAATGTGCCAGTCCAAACTGGTCTCGACGTTCCACTCGTTGTGTTGAGCGAACTCGGTGCCCATGAACATCAGCTGTTTGCCGGGACGGGTGAATTGGTAGGCGATGAGCAGCCGCACGTTGGCCAGCTTCTGCCAGAAATCACCGGGCATTTTCTCGACCAGCGAGCCTTTGCCGTGCACCACCTCGTCGTGTGAAATCGAGTTGATGAAGCGCTCGGTGTACTCGTACAGCATCGAGAAGGTGAGCTGGTCGAGGTGATACTTGCGGTGGATGGGCTCCTTGGTGAAGAAGCCGAGCGTGTCGTGCATCCAGCCCATGTTCCACTTGAAGTCGAAGCCGAGGCCACCTTCGGAAGGTGGCTTCGAAACGCCGCCCCAGGCGGTCGACTCTTCAGCGACCGTGAATGCGCCTGGGCACTCGTCGTGGATGATGGCGTTGGCGCTGCGCAAGAACTCGATGGCCTCGATGTTCTCGCGGCCGCCGTACGGGTTCGGCAGCCATTCACCCTCTTTGCGGCTGTAGTCGAGGTACAGCATGGAGGCGACGGCATCCACGCGCAGGCCGTCGACGTGGAACTCTTGCAGCCAATACAAGGCGTTGGCGATCAAGAAATTCCGCACTTCACTGCGGCCGAAGTTGAAGATCAGCGTGCCCCAGTCCGGGTGCTCGCCGCGCCGCGAGTCTTCGTGCTCGTACAGCGCCGTGCCGTCGAAGCGGCGCAGCGAAAAGTCGTCCTTCGGGAAATGCGCGGGCACCCAGTCGATCAGCACGCCGATGCCTTGTTGGTGGCAGTAGTCGACGAACCAGCGAAAATCATCCGGAGAGCCGTAGCGTGAAGTAGGCGCGAAGTAGCCCGTCACCTGGTAGCCCCAAGACGGGTAGAAGGCGTGCTCGGCGACCGGCATCAACTCCAGATGCGTGAAGCCCAAGCGTTTGGCGTGCTCGCAAAGACGGACGGCGAGCTCACGATAACTGAGCCAGCGATTGCCCTCTTCTGGGACGCGCGCCCACGAACCGGGATGCACCTCGTAGATGCTCAGTGGCTCGCGGCCGATCTCGCTCTTTGCGCGATTTTTGAGCCAGGCTTCGTCACGCCAGGTGTAGTTCGAGCGAGCGACGCGCGAGGCGGTGAGCGGCGGCGCTTCCATCTCATTTGCCCAAGGGTCGGTCTTGATGCGGAGCAAGCCTTCCTTGGTTTTGAGCTCGTACTTGTACAGCGTGCCCACGCCGATCCCCGGCACGAACAGCTCCCAGATGCCGGTAGGGCCGAGCGAGCGCATCGGCAAAAGTCGGCCGTCCCAGTTGTTGAACTCACCGACCACGCTCACGCGCTGCGCGTTGGGCGCCCAGACCGCGAACGCGGTGCCGGTCACGCCGTCGAGCACGCGCTCGTGCGACCCGAGCACGGTCCACAGCTTGCGATGATTCCCCTCACCAATGAGGTACAGGTCGAGCTCGCCCAGGCTGGGCAGGAACCGATACGGGTCGTCGCGCTCCCAGGTCGAGCCGTTACCGAAGCCAAAGCGCAGCCGGTAAGTCAGAGGCAGCTGTGCCGCGGGCAAGAAGACCGCGAACACACCGCCACCGAGCGCCAACATCGGCCGTGCTTCCCCGCCTAGGAGCAGGATGCAGTTGATGGCATCCGGATGAAAGGAGCGGACCACGATGCCGCTTTGATCTCCAACCACCGCCGGGTGCGCACCGAGCACCGCATGCGGACTGTGCGAGGCGTCGTCGCGCAGCGCCCTGAGCAACACCGGATCCCCCATCAAGGCGGCGGCCGAAGGATCGAAGGCAGTAGGCGGCAGGGAGGGGAAGTTCATCAGGCTACCACGTAGCAAAGCAGTACCAACGAGTGGGGCGCAACATTGATACCACCACCCTTTGGAACACGGTGAGTTTGTTGGGCTGTGTTGATGACTTCTTGCCAATGACCGCTGACCGATGCCTGCCCGGGGACCGGCGGCATGGTGAACTGGCGCGCGCGATTGCTCGCGTTCAAGAGCAAGAGCAGCGTTTGCCCGCGATTCGGCCGGCCGCGCTCGTCGACGTCGTCCGAAGCGTCACCCGGAATCAGCATGCCGAGTAAGTGATTGCGTCCGTTGCCCCAGTCGTCAATCGACATTTCGGTCCCATCGGACCGCAGCCACGTGACATCTTTGAAGCCTTTGTCGCTGACCGGATCGCCCGCGAAAAAACGGTGGCGACGGAACACCGGATTGGACTTGGTGATGCGAAAAACTTCACGGGTGAAATTCAGCAAATCCGTGGCGCGCTCATCCAGGTCCCAGTTGATCCACGTCAGGTGGTTGTCTTGGCAATACGCGTTGTTGTTGCCATTTTGCGTGCGACCGAGTTCGTCACCGTGGGAAATCATCGGCACGCCTTGGGAGAAGGCCAACGTCGCCAGCAAGTTCTTCTTCATGCGATCACGCAAGCGAATCACTTGTTGCGCCTTCGTCTCGCCTTCGGCACCCCAGTTGCGACTCCAATTGTCGTTCGCGCCGTCGCGGTTGTCCTCGGCGTTGGCTTCGTTGTGCTTCTGCTCGTAGCTCACCAAGTCGTGCAGTGAGTAGCCGTCGTGACAGGTGACGAAGTTGATGCTCGCGTACGGTCCGCGATCACTGCCCTGAAAGATGTCGCTCGAGCCCGAGAGACGAGACGCGAGCTCCGGCACTTGGCCCTCGTCACCGCGCCAAAAGCGGCGGATACAGTCGCGGTAGCGGCCGTTCCACTCCGCCCAACCAGGCGGAAATGCGCCCAGGCGATAGCCCCCCGGACCGACGTCCCAGGGCTCGGCGATCAGCTTCACTTTGCTCAAGGTCGGATCTTGTTGGACCATGGCCAAGAAGCGCGAGAAGCCGTCGAACTCGAACGGATCGCGGGCCAAGGTCGGCGCCAAGTCGAAGCGGAAACCGTCGACGTGCATGTCGTCGACCCAGTAGCGCAGGCTGTCCAAAATAAGCTGCAGCGAGCGGGGGTGCAGCACGTTGATGCTGTTGCCGCAGCCCGTGAAGTCCATGTGGTGGCGGGCCTCGTGCGAGATCAGCCGGTAGTACGCCGGGTTGTCGAAGCCACGAAACGAAACCGTGGGACCGAGCTGATTGCCCTCACCCGTGTGGTTGTAAACCACGTCCAGAATGACCTCGATGCCGGCGCGATGAAACGCCTTCACCATGGTCTTGAACTCCAGCACCTGCTCGCCCATGAAGCCGGTGGCAAACGACGGATCGGGCGCGAAAAAGCCGATCGTGTTGTAGCCCCAATAATTCGACAGGCCGAGCTCCTGCAGCCGGCGTTCACTCATGAATTGATGAATCGGCAACAGCTCGACCGCGGTGACACCGAGCGAGCGCAGGTGATCCAAAATCGGATCGGAGACCATGCCCAGGTAAGTGCCGCGAAGGTGACCGGGCACGTCCGGGTGCAGTTTGGTCATGCCGCGCACGTGACACTCGTAGATCAGCGTGCGGCTCCAGGGGATGTTCGGCGGACGGTCGTTGCCCCAAGAGAACGCGGTCTCGATCACCAGGCTCTTGGGCACGACCGGCGCGCTGTCGCGCGCGTCGAAACTCAAGTCGATGTTCGGATCACCAATCGTGTAGCCGAACACTTCGTCCGGCGCGTTGACCTTGCCCGCGATCGCCTTCGCGTACGGATCGATCAACAGCTTGTTCGGGTTGAAGCGACGGCCCTGCTCCGGAGCGTACGGGCCGTGAACGCGATAGCCATACAGCTGCCCGGGCCGCGCATCGGGCAAATAAGCGTGCCAAATGCGATTCGTGCGCTGCATCAGCGGAATGCGAATCGACTCCCGGCTGGCCCCGGGAGAGTCGAACAAGCACAGCTCGACGGACGTGGCCTCCCCGGAAAAAACGGCGAAGTTCACGCCTTCGCCGTCCCACGTGGCACCGAGCGGGTGCGGAGAGCCTGGCCTGGTACGCATGGTCTTCGAGTGCTCCGTCAAGCGAGTCTAGAAACCTTGAATACGTGTCCCACGCGCTCGACCGGGTCGAGGCGTACATAGTTGCGCGCTCCACGCCAAACGTAGCGCGCCCCCGTCAGCAAGTCCGACATCTCGTACGACTCATTGGGCGCGATGCCGAGCTCCGCGATCGGGACTTCGATCGTCGTCTCGTGCATGGAGTGCGGGTCGAGATTGACGACCACGATCAGATCGTTCCCGAACGATGACTTCCGGTATGCCAGGATCGCGTCGTAGTCCGTTTTGAGGAAGCTCAAATTCGTCAGCTCGTGGAGGGCAGGCTGTTCGCGGCGAATACGATTGAGCTTGGAGATATCCTGCTTGATGTTTCCGGGAGCGTTCCAATCACGCACTCGGATCTGGTATTTTTCCGAATCGAGGTATTCCTCGCTGCCGTGATGAACGGCCAGGTTTTCACACAGCTCGTAGCCGCTGTAGATGCCGTACGTGGGCGATAGGGTGGCGGCGAGCAACAGCCGCAGCCGAAACGCCGGCCGTCCGCCCGTTTGCAGGAACTCGTGCAAAATGTCGGGCGTATTGGCGAAGAAGTTGGGCCGGTAGTATTCGGCCATTTCGGTGTGGGCGAGTTCGTTCAGGTAGTCCTTGAGCTCCCAGGCCGAATTCTTCCACGTGAAATAGGTGTAGCTCTGGGTGAAGCCGAGCTTGCCCAGGCTCTTCATCCGTTTCGGCCGGGTGAACGATTCAGACAGGAAAATGGTCTCGGGGTGCACGGCCTGCACGTCGCGAATCAGCCATTCCCAAAACGAGAGCGGCTTGGTGTGCGGATTGTCGACGCGGAAGATCTTCACCCCGCGCGCGATCCAAAACAGCACGGCATCGCGACAGGCGTGCCAGAGCGCCTGTCGATCTTTGCACCAGAAGTTGATCGGATAGATGTCCTCGTACTTCTTCGGCGGATTCTCGGCGTAACGAATGCTGCCGTCCGGACGAATGAAGAACCACTCCGGGTGCTCCTTCACCCAAGGGTGATCGGGCGAGCATTGCAGCGCGAAGTCGAGCGCGATCTCCAAACCGAAATCGCGCGCGGAGGCGACCAGCACTTCGAAATCGGCAAGCGTACCGAGTTGCGGATGGACGGAGGTGTGGCCACCTTCGGCGGAGCCGATCGCCCAGGGGCTTCCGACATCGCCGGGTGAGCCGACGGGGTTGTTGTTTCGGCCTTTGCGGTGCGTGACGCCGATCGGATGAATCGGCGGCAAATAGATGACGTCGAAGCCGAGCGCGGCAATCTCGGGCAAGCGACGCGTGGTGTCGGCGAACGTGCCGTGCTTGCTCGGATCTTTGCCTTGTGAGCGCGGAAACAGCTCGTACCAAGCCGCAAATACGGCCTCCGCGCGATCCACGTACACTTCCAGCGGGCGCTCCAGGCGACACGCTTCGTCGGCGAAGATCGGCGCGCGCACCAGTTCAGCCACGTCTTCGGCGAAGGCGATCTTCAAGCGTTCGTCGAGGGACAGCGAGGCGTCAGCCAGCCGCTTGGCCGCATCCGCGATCAAGATCTTGGCCGCGCCGCTGAGTTTGTCCGCCATGCGCGACAGAATGCTGGCGCCTTCCAACAGCTCGGGCCGCACGTCTTGCCCGGCGTTCAAACGCTTGCCCAGATCCGAGCGCCACGTGCCGAAGCGATCGGGCCAGGCCTCGATGTCGTATTGCCAGAGCCCGATCTGGTCGGCTTTGAACGAACCGACCCAACGGTCCGGATCGAAGCGATACGTGAACGGCGCGTAGTGCGACGAAGCCTCACCCGGCCGCCGGTAGATCAGCCGCGCGGCGATCAGGTCGTGGCCGTCTTTGAAGATGTCGGCGCTCACCTCGATCACGTTGCCGATGACGCGCTTGATTGGATATCGGCCCCCGTCGAGCTTGGGAGTCACGTTTTCGATCACGACTTGAGGTGCGCTGGCGATGGTAAGCAACATGTTGCGGCTGGGGTTTTAACCTAGTTTTGTGTCCTACTGGAGGCTTTTAGCCGGGCGCGATCTGCGGCACGGGGGCTTGCTCGAGGGCGCTCCGAAGCGCACTCTGAAGAATGCAGACTCGCGAGCAGCCGGGGCCGTTTCCACACACGCTCCTACTCGGGAATTTCTATGGCGGGAGCGCTCGGCCGAGCAGCGGCGAGCTGTTCGAGCGGCGAAACCCGGCCGACAGTCGCGACCTGGTGAGCCTCGCGCCACAGAGCTCGGTCGACGAGGTGCGCGCGGCCTGTGCGGCCGCGCGCGAGGCCGCGCGGGCGTGGGCTCAGACGCCTGCACCGCAACGCGCCGAGGTGCTCGGCCGGCTCGTATTTCTGCTCACGCAAGACAAGGAGGCGCTCGCGCGCTTCGTCGCGCGCGAAGTCGGCAAGCCGCTGCGCGAAGCGCGCGGCAGCGTCCAAGAAGCGATCGACACCGCGGTGTTCTTTCAGAGCGAAGGGCGGCGCCTGTACGGGCAAACCGTGCCCAGTGAACTGGCCGACAAAGAGCTGTTCACGTACCGCCGCCCAGTCGGCGTGGTCGGCGTGATCACGGCCGGCAATTTTCCGATCGCCGTGCCGTCTTGGAAGATCATCCCCGCGCTGCTCTGTGGCAACGCCGTGGTTTGGAAGCCGTCCGACGACGCGCCGGGCACCGCGGCGCTGTTTTTCCGCGCGTGGCAGCGCGCAGGGCTGCCGAAGGGGGTGCTCAGCATCGTGCATGGTGCGGGCAAGGACGCGGCGGGGCAATTTTTGATCGACCAAGTCGACGCCGGCCTGATCAACAAGATCTCGTTCACTGGGTCGACCGCGGTGGGTCGCCACATCGGCGAGGTGTGCGGCCGCAACCTGCAACAGCCTTCGCTGGAACTCGGCGGCAAGAATCCGCTGGTGATCTTGGCGGACGCGGATTTGGACTTGGCGGTCGATGGCGCGCTCTGGGCCGCCTTTGGCACTGCCGGGCAGCGCTGCACGAGCGCCGGTAACATCATCGTCGATCGCCGGGCGCTGCCAGCGGTGCGTGAAAAACTGGCTCGCCGCGCGCGCGCCCTGCGCATCGGCGACCCTTCGAACCCGGAAGTCGACTACGGCCCGCTGATCAACGAGCGATTCATGGCTGGTTTTACGCGCCAGCGCGAGACCGGCATCGAAGGCGGGGCAGAGCTCTTGCTCGACGGTCGCCGCGTCTTGCCGGGCGATGAACCCGAGGGTTTCACGGGCGATGCCAAGCACGGTCTGTACGCCACGCCGCGCATCTTCGACCAGGTGAAGATCGACATGCGCATCGCGCAAGAAGAGTGTTTCGGGCCGACCGTGAATTTGATCGAGGTCGACGGCATGGACGAAGCGATGGCCGTCGCCAACGGCACCCCCTATGGGCTCTCCAGCGCACTGTACACGCGCGACGCACGCGCGATGTTGCGCTTCAAAGAAGAGATCAGCGCCGGCATGACCAGCATCAACAACTCGACGACCGGCGCGGAAGCGCACCTGCCCTTCGGCGGCAATGGCTGGTCGGGCAACGGCACGCGCGAAAGCGGCATTTGGGTGCTCGACGCGTACACGCGCTGGCAAGCCGTCAATGTGGATTTGTCGGGCAAATTGCAGAAGGCGCAAATCGACATCGCCGAGAACAGCTTGCCCCTAGCGGAAGATTTGGAGGCGATTTTGCCTCCTAGACGCTAAGTCACTTACCCGCGTCGTGCGCGTCTTCCGGATGCACGCGGCGCGGCTCGTCATCTGGGATCGCCCACGCAGGCTTGACCCAACCGGCGTCCGGCGTCGCGGCTGTTGCCGCGGCAGAGGCAGAGAGCACGGGAGCGGGCTTGCTGGTGGGCACCACGGGCGGCGGCGTCTCTTCTTGAACCGCGTGCGCGGTGATCGCAGGTTTGACTGGAGCACTCGCGCTCGGACTCGCCGACGGCTCTTCGTGCGCGTCTTCGTGCGCCGAGGGTGCGTGCTCCGGCGGTTTGCTGCTGTGGGCGCGCGGCGCAGCCGACTCGTGCGCGGGCGGCACCGCGGAGGGCAATGGCCGCAAATGCGGCAGGTCATTGCGCTTCATGAACACCCAGCCCGCACCCAGGCCAATTGCCAATGCCACGCCCGCCACCGAGAGCACGAGCCCTGCGCCCGACCGCCGGCGCGGCGGCTCGGACTCCGCGCTACGCAGCAGCTGCGCGATGACCTCGCTCTCGGCGCGACGGCTGTTCGGCGCCGAATTCGGCGAGGAAGCCGGGCTGCGCGATGACGCCGGTCCGCTGCCGCGCGATGACGTCGGACTGCTGCCGAGTGACGCTGGCGGCGCGCCCGCGCGTGATGACGTCGGGCCGTCGCCCGCGAACAGCGTGGCCGCGCCTGGATCGGCGAGCAGGTGGTTATCCGACGAAAGGCGAATTTGCGAGTTCGATTCGGCGGGTCGCGCGGCAGCGCGCGGGTCGGAACCGGAGCCATCGAGCCGCGTGCGCGCTTGCGAATTCGGTGTGAGCTCGTTCGCGCTCGCCACCTCGGGCGAAGTCCATTGCAACTCACGCGCGTCACCGCCGAGCACCTCGCGCAGGGCGTCAGTCAGTTCACGCGCGGACTGAAAGCGCGTCTCGGGATCGCGAGACACGGCGCGCGCAAACCAAGCGTCGAAGCCGACCGGCACCGAGCTCGAGTCAGACGGCACCGGGATATCGCGGATGCAGATCTGCAGCACCAGATCGCCCAAACCGTCACTGTAGAACGGGCGCTTGCCGGTCAAACATTCGAAGGCGATCACACCCAGCGACCACAAGTCCGAACGGTGATCGACGGTTTTGTTGCCCTGAGCCTGCTCGGGACTCATGTAATACGGCGTACCCAAGATCGAGCCGGTGCGTGTGCGTGAGCCTTGTTCGCCGATCTCCCCGACCGAAACCTTGGCTACGCCGAAGTCCAAGACCTTGGCGATCTCTTCGTCTTCGTTGCGGATCAGAAACACGTTTTCGGGCTTCAGATCGCGGTGCACGATGTTCGCTTCGTGCGCGCGGGCCATGGCGCGACCAATGTGCGTGACGATGCGTGCGGTTTCGGCGGAGCCGAGCTTGCCCAGCTTACGCAGACGCTGCGCCAGATTCTCGCCGTCGAGCAGCTCCATCACGATGAAGGGCAGTTTGTCGTCCACGCCGTAGTCGAGGATTTGCACGACGTGCGGGCTGCGCAGTGTGGCCGCCGATTGCGCCTCGCGCATGAAACGGCCCAGTGTTTCCTCGTCTGGCACCGCCTCGCGGTCGATCAATTTGACGGCCACCGGCGCTTGCAGCACCAGGTGATGGGCTCGCCAGATGGAGCCCATCCCACCCGCGCCCAGCCGTTCGTCCAGCCGGTAGCGACCGACAAGCACGCGATCGCGAAGCAAGGCCGGGTCAACCATTGAGGGAGCGTCCGGACCATAGCGCTTGCCGGCAATGGACGCACCTCTTTCGACCTCCTTGCCCGTGGGCCTTCAGTCGCCTAGGCCCCGGCCGCGACGCGCGCTAGGCTCGCGGGCCCATGGCAATCGAAATCTGTGAATCGAGTCAGCTTGCCAAGCGCGCGGCCGAACACATCGCGGAAGCGCTGAAAAAAGCGATCTCCGCCGACTCCGCGGCATCACTCGCCCTCGCGGGCGGGACCACGCCGCGCGCGGCATACGAAGATCTCGCGAAAATTCCAGGAATAGATTGGTCCAAGGTCAGCGTTTACTTCGGGGACGAGCGCGCCGTTCCTCCCACCCACCCCGACAGTAATTTCGCGATGGCGAAAGCGGCACTGTTCGACCGGGTACCACTCCCGGCGAGCAACATTCACCGCATCACTGCTGAAGATCCGGATCAAGACGCCGCCGCGCGCGCGTACGAGGCGCTGCTCCCGGCCCGAATTTCCGTAATCGTGCTCGGCATTGGTGAGGACGGACACACGGCCTCACTGTTCCCCGGAAGCCCCGCATTGAACGAGCGCGTGCGCCGCGTTTTGCCCGTGATCGGCCCGAAACCGCCACCCCAGCGCTTGACCATCACTCCGCCCGTGATCGAGGCCGCGCAGCAATGCATCGTGATCGCCAACGGCGCTGGCAAAGCCGAGCCGGTGCGGCGCGCGCTGAAAGATCCGCTCGACCTCCAGTCGACGCCGTCGGGGATCGCGCGCGACGGTTCGTGGCTCTTGGATCAGGCCGCCGCCAGCTTGCTCGGCTGATTGAAAGAGCCGACAGTCCGCCGGCTGCTCGGCGCAGAGCGCTCCTCAAGCGTCGAAATGTCGAGACAGCCGCAAGACTGCGTCGGGCGTGGCAGCGCCGTCCATCAAGTGCTCCAGCTGACGCAGAGGAACGGCGAGCGCCGTCAAGCGCGCGAGGGACTCGCTTTGAATCCGTTCGCGCGTGGCGCGTCGCACGCCGCTGGCCAGCACTGCACGCGCGGGGGTGCTTTCGGGTAGCACGCCGAGCGCTTCGAGCGCGCGCGCGTCCGCGCCGGAAAATAGCGGAGGAAGCAGCGAATTGACCACTACTTCCGAGATCGGCAAGGTGAGCTCGTTGCGCAGCGCCGAGCACAGCTCGAGTGACTCGTTGGTCGGCATTTCTTCGGGCAAAGTCACGACCACGACGCCGCTGCGAGCCGGGTCGCGGAACATTTCCCAGGCGCGCTCCGCGTCGCTCCGGAGCACGCCCGGCGGCGCAATTTCCACGATCACTTTGGGCACGCGCAGCATGTCGAGACCATGGCCCGTCGCGGGCGCGTCGAACAAGACGACATCGAAGCGCGGCCGGCCATGCTCTTCTTCGGTCGCGTGAAACCAGGCCTTGCCCAGCAGCGACCACTCTTTCATGCCCGGCGTGCCGTTCAAAAAGCCGGCCACGTATTTACTGTCGAAGATCGCGTCGACCAGCACGCGATTTTTCAGCTTCATCGTGCCGTACTCACGCAGGGCGACTTCGGAGACGAGCTGCACGCCCCAAATGTTCGGCGCCAGTAGCTCGATGCTCGAGCGCAGCGGGGGCGCGCCGAGCAAGGTTCCGAGCCGCTCTTTGCTGCCGCAGACCGTGACCAACACACGCAGACCGCGGGCCGAAAGCGAGCGTGCGAGCGCTGCGGTCACGGTCGTCTTGCCGACCCCGCCTTTACCGGTGATGAACAGAAAACGCCGGGGCGCGAAGGCGGGCATCTAAGAGCCCGCGGTTTTGTCCCGCTCGCGGGCTGCCGTCAAATTCCAACTGCGACTCTCGCTAGTCGGGCATGTTTGCCACGTGCTACTGGTTTCCCTTCTCGGAGGTTCCATGCACGCGTGTTCTGCTCGATTGGTGCTCGTTTTGGGGTTGGCCGCCGCAGCATGGGGCTGCAAATCACCGGCCAAGACCGATCCGGCGCCCGCGGCCTCCGCCGCTTCGAGCGCCAGCGCAAGCCCCAGCGCGCCCAGCGCCACGGTCTCCAACGCACCGGCCCCGCCGAGCACCGTGCAAATGCCTGAAGGTCCGCTGTTGGCCATTCAAGCCGGCCAAGGCGTGGGTCCGATCCGCATCGGCGCGACAGTCGCCACCATCGAGCGCTTGATGGCCGCGCCCTGTGAGGTGAAGACGGAGAGTGTGTGCCGCTACATTCGTCGCGCCGTCGAGTTCAACCTCGACAAGAACGGCGTCACCGAGCGCATCGTCGTGCATCGCCATGAGCGCCCCGCCGGGCCCGACGCCAAGGGCGAACCGCGAGAGTACGGCTTCTTCAATGGCAACATCCCCCCGGGAGCTGCCCTAGGCATGGTCCCCAAAGCCGTCTTGGAGCTGATCGGCCCGCCCCTCCGCTCGGAACGCGTCACCAGCGCGAATGACTTCGACACCATCGATCGCGACTTCTATGCAAACGGTATGGTGCTCGAATACGACGAATACAAGAAGAGCGGCAGAGTCATGCTCGGCGGAGTGATCATCACCAGGCCGCAAAAATAGCCTGCCACTGCGGGCAATCGCGCTCGCGACGTGGGAACCACGCCAGCAATGCGAGCTCTCGATGCGGGTCTTCGAGCGCCCACCCTCGCTGACAGCAGCTACTCGTGCCGCACGCGCCGGCGTTCTTGGATCATGTGTTGTGTGATCGCGCGTTGCGCTTCCGCCGGCTCGATCAGCGTCCACACGTCGTGCTCTTTTTGACCGCCAGTCGATTCGAGCAAGATGTCCGCGGCGCGCTCGGGAGAGATCGCGTCGAAGTGACGACCCGGCAGCTCCACCACCGCGGTTCGCGCGCGGAGCCCCTCCAGGGTACGCAAGATCTTGTTCAACACGGTGCGAAACACTGGGTCATTGAACTCGGAGCGCTTGCCGATTCCGAACAGCAAGATCTTGTCGAAGGGCAGCTTGGGTTTGCCCGGAATGAGCAGCACTTCACCCACCTTGCCGGTGGCAAAGCCGGCTTGAATCTGCCTCGAAATGCGGCCGGCCAGGCGAAAATCCAACAGCCCGGTGACGCCGTGCGGCGGTCGTTCGTCGCTGGCGATCGTGGAGACGATGATCTCGGTCCCGAGCAAGTCGAGCTTGCGCAACTCCGGCGTCGAGAAGCGAAGATCCAAGGCGCCTCAGCTCGCGGGCTTCGCAGGCACGCCCTCGGCGTCGGTGCGCCCGAGGTTTTCGGCGATGCGATCGAGCACGCCGTTGACGAACGCGCCGCTCTCCTCGGTGCCGAAGCGCTTCGCGACCTCGACCGCCTCGTCCAAGATCACCGCGCGCGGCACGTCCGTGCGCGCGATCAGCTCCCAGGCGCCCATGCGCAGCACGTTGCGATCGACGCGCGTCATGCGTTCCAACCGCCAGTTCTGGCTGGCCTTCTTGATCTCCGCGTCGGTGCGCGCGAGGTCGCCCAGAACGCCGCGTACGAGCGCGTCGGCGTAGGGCCGACCTTCGGCGTCCTCAGCCGGCAATTCGGCCCAAAAATCGACGATCGCGCGCTCGACTTCGGTGCCGCCGGCTTCTACCGCGAACAGCATTTGTAGCGCGGCCTCACGGGCCTGAGTGCGTGCTCCCATCGCTCGCCCGGCTCAGAAACCGGCCTGCTCGAGCGCCTGACCGAGCGAGACCAGCTCGATCGCGGCCAGAGCGGCGTCGAAACCCTTGTTGCCTGCCTTCGTGCCCGCGCGCTCGATGGCTTGCTCGATGGTATCCGTCGTGAGCACGCCGAACGCAACCGGCGTCCCCGAAGACAACGCGACCTGCGCCACGCCTTTCGAGACCTCGTTCGAGACGTGATCGAAGTGCGGCGTGGCGCCGCGAATCACCGCGCCGAGCGCGATCACCGCGTCTACCTTGTCGCTATTGGCGAGGCGAGCGCACGCGAACGGGATCTCCCAGGCGCCCGGCACGCGGACCACGGTGATCTTGGCCGGATCGGCGCCGTGCCGGCGGAGCGCGTCGAGCGCGCCTTCCACCAAGCGCTCGACGATGAAGCTGTTGAAGCGGGCGGCGACGATGGCAAAGCGGGTCCCTTTGGGGACGATCAGCGTGCCTTCCAGTGACTCGGGAGCGTTCTCGGAGTGGGCCATGAAATTCCTGAGGGACGTAGCAAGATTCCGTGTGGGGCGCGAATGCTAGCATCAGCTTCGCGAGACACGAGCAAGCTCAAGCGGGTCGCTGCATCGAAATCAGCGGCACGCTCGCGACCAGCTCCAAGCCGTACCCCTCGATGCCGGCGACTTTCCGAGGATTGTTGGTCAAAAGCCGAATTTTGCGCAGCCCGAGCTCGCGCAACACCTGCGCTCCGAGGCCATATTCGCGCAGCGTGCCGCCATGCGGCCGCGTTGCTGCGGGGGCAGCAGTGGGCGCGGGCGGCGCGGCGGAAGGCGAACTCTTGGAATCGTGTCGACGCAGCAAGCGCTCGAGGTCGTCCCGCAGCTCCCCTTGCGGGGGCAGATACACGATCACGCCGCTGCCTTCTTGCTCGATGGCGTCGATCGCTTCGTCCAAATGCTTGGCGCCGTCACCGCTGGTGGAGCTGAACACGTCACCCAGCGTCGACCCGGCGTGCATGCGACACAAAGTCGGGTGTTCAGCCTCGAGCTGCCCCTTCACCAAGGCCAAGAACTGACGCTTCTCGAGCACTGCTTCGAACACGATCGCGTGCCACGCAGTGCCCGTGCGGTCGAGCACGATCTCGCCCTCCGAGAGCCGCGTCACCAAGTGCTCGGTCTGCAGGCGATACGAGATCAAATCAGCGATGGTCAGGATGCCGAGCCCGTGGCGCGCGGCAAACGTCTCGAGATCGCCCATGCGCGCCATGGTGCCGTCGTCGTTGATGATCTCGCAAATCACGGCCGCCTCGTTCAGCCCGGCGAGCCGCGCCAAATCGACGGAACCCTCGGTTTGCCCCGCGCGCACCAGGACGCCCCCGCGACGCGCCTGCAGCGGCATGACGTGCCCCGGCACGACGATGTCCGTGGGCTGCGCGCGCGGGCTGCTCGCGACGCGAATGGTGTGCGCGCGATCCTGCGCGCTGATACCGGTGGTCACGCCCTCGCTGGCTTCGATGCTGACCGTGAAGGCGGTGCCCAAGCGCGGCCCGCTTCGGCCCGGCGCGCTCATCAGCGGCAACTCCAAGCGCGCCACTTGTTCTTCGGTCAGCGTCAGGCAAATCAAGCCGCGGCCGTGCATGGCCATGAAGTTGATCGCCTCGGGCGTGACGCGATCGGCGGCGAGCGTCAAATCGCCCTCGTTTTCGCGATCCTCGTCGTCGACCAAGATCACCATCTTGCCGGCTCGAATGTCGTCGAGGGCTGCGCGCACCCGACGCAAATGCTCGGGTGCAATGTCGAGCCCACGGCTCGGGATCGGATGCGATATTTCACTCTTCATGAATTGCCCAAGCCCTCGTAGCCCGCCTTTTGCAGCGCATCTTTCAGGCCGGCCTCGCTGTTGCCGGAGCTGACCTCCAAAAACCGCACCGCGTAGCGCGCCAAGGTGTCGACTTCGAGATTGATGGCGGCGCCGGCTCGCAATTCACCGAGCGTGGTCACGGCCAGCGTGTGCGGGATGACCATCACCTCGAGCGTGTCGTCCGTGACCGCGTTCACCGTCAGCGATACGCCGTCCAGCGTGATCGAGCCTTTGGCGGCGATGAAACGCGAAAGCTCGCGCGGGAAGCCGACCGTGAGCCGCTGAGCTTCACCCGCGGGAGTGACGCGCCGGAGTTCGGCCACCGCGTCCACGTGGCCGCTCACCAGGTGGCCACCCAAGCGATCGCCGAGCTTGAGCGCGCGCTCCAGATTCACCGCGGACCCGACTGGCAGCGACCCGAGCGTGGTCCGGTTCGCGGTCTCCAGCGAGACGTCGGCCTCGAAGCCGCGCGCGTCCGAGCTCACGACCGTCAAACACGCCCCACTGACCGAAATCGATTCCCCGAGAGTAAGCGAGCCGAGGGCGCCTGCGATCGAAAGCCGGAATCCCGGCCCGCGGCGCACGCGCTGCGCGAGGCTGCCCTTGAGCTCGACCAGACCAGTGAACATTTTGGGTCCTGGCATAGCACGAGAAAAGCCGGCACATGCCCCGTTCACGGCCCTTCCGCTTGCGCTGACCTTCGCGCTCGGCAAAAACTGGTGCCGTGCTCAGCGGGTCCCCGAATCAAGGCGGTCGCCAAACGCCGCTCTTGCGCTTTCGGTGGGCGTTCGCAGCGCTGATTGCATTCGCCGCAGCCGGCGCGTGTGGCCCGAGCGTGCAATCGATCTACGAGGGCAACGTGCGCTTCGAGCACTGCTACCGGCTCGACTTGGAGGTCGACACCGCGCCCACTCATCGCCGCGCCTGTTGGAGCGAGTGGCTCAGCATGTACACCTACGGCCAGCCGCGCGATCGCATCGAGTACGCGCGCAGAAGGCTGCACTCGTTCGCGAACGGCGACACCGCGCGCCCCACGCTCGCCGTCGGTGACGACAAGCAGGCCGAGGCACGCCAGTTTTACTTGGTGGTCCCCGCGCCCACGAGCGTCCACGCGCCGCCCCCTCCGATCGCGACGCGCTGGTACGGCGACGCCGGCACAGCGCCCGCTGCACCGACCACTGAACAAGTGGCAGCACCCGCGCGCGCGCCCGAAGACAAATGTAATGAGGCTTGCCGCGAGAGCCTCGGCAATTGCCAGCGCAATTGCACGCCCGACGGCGGCAAACCCGACCCCGCGTGCAAGATCTGCGAGTCGGACTACAAGACGTGCATGAAGCGTTGCTTCCAGTGAGCGTCACGTGACGTGACGTGACGCGGTCCGACGCGCGCCGGCGGGATTGATGCGGAAAAGCCGTCCAGGCGAGCGCACGAAAACTTCAACCCCGTCAGAATGAGACACGTCACGGTATGACGGCTGATCGCAATCCGTGCTCGCCGACATGATCCCGAACAGCGAATAAGTTGACGCCTTGTACGAGCCTCCGGTAACCAGTGTGGCAGCACGATGACGCGGCACCCAGCACTCAGCGCGCTTACGCCGGCTTCCCCCGCCTTGGCCACCCCGCTCCCGCGGGTACTGCGGCCACAGCGCGCGGTACCGTCGGACGCCGTTCGTCCCACGCGCGCTGAAGTGAACCTCGCTCATCTGCGGCACAATTTACGGTTCGTGCAGCGCGCGGCCGGCGGGGCTGCAGTGTGGGCCGTGCTCAAGGCCGACGGCTATGGGCACGGCGCAAAAGCGGTCGCGCGCACGCTCGAGCGCGCCGGCGCGAACGGCATCTGCGTCGCATTGCTGGAAGAAGGCATCGAGCTGCGTGAAGCCGGCATCCAAGTGCCGATCCTGATCACCGGCGGCTACTACGGCCGCGCGTGGGGTGAGCTGCTCCGTCACGATCTCACCCCCGTCGTGCACGACCCCGCCCAGCTCGAAGCCATCGCCGACGAAGTGAAGTTCGCCGGCTCGGAGCCGCACAAGATCCACCTCAAAGTCGACACCGGCATGGCGCGCCTCGGCATTCTGCCCGCGGACGTGGGCAGCTTTGCCAAAGCGCTCGCTCGCTTCCCCGAGGTCAAGCTGCAAGGCTTGATGACCCACTTCGCCTGTGCTGATTCGTCCGACCCCGAATCGATCAATCACCAGCTCGATCTGTTCGAAGCAGCGACGCTCACCCTGCGCAAAGAGGGTATCGTCCCCGAGCTTCGCCACGCCGCCAACAGCGCCGCACTGCTCAAAACGCCGCGCGCCTGTTACGACGTCGTCCGCCCCGGCATCGCCCTGTTCGGCGTGGAGCCCGCTGCGGGCCTGTGCCCCGAGCTCCGCCCGGTGATGCGCGTCCGCACTGAAATCGCCGCCCTGCGCGATCTCCCCGCTGGCGCCCCCATCGGCTATGGCGCGACCTTCCACACCACGCGCCCCAGCCGCATCGCGACCGTCCCCGTGGGCTACGCGGACGGCTTCTGCCGCGGCCTCTCCAACCGCGGCTCGCTGCTCGTGCGCGGCAAACGCGCCCCCGTCGTCGGCACCGTCAGCATGGACATGACCATGCTCGACGTCACCGAAATCGGTGACGTCCGCGTGGGCGACGAATGCGTCGTCCTCGGCCCCCAAAAAGGCCCCCTCGGCCAAGACGAAATCAGCGCCGAAGAAATCGCCCGCACCCTAGGCACCATCCCGTGGGAGATTCTGACGGACATTTCACGCCGAGTGCCGCGCTTCTATCGCGAGCCGTAATCGTCGCCAGGTGTTCGCCACGCGACGCCGGCGGACGATCGGCGGTACGCTCGCTGTGGCTGGGGAAATTGGATTTGGTTAGCGGGCGCGGACGCAACCGCCCGGCGCATAGCTCGCGGTGCCACGCATTTCGTGTCCGCCGCGGAGCGGCCGCCACTTTTTCGCCACCCGACCCCCGGTCGGGTCGCCGGAGCGGCCGCCACTTTTTCGCCACCCGACCCCCGGTCGGGTCGCCGGAGCGGCCGCCACTTTTTCGCCACCCGACCCCCGGTCGGGTCGCCGGAGCGGCTGCCACTTTTTCGCCACCCGACCCCCGGTCGGGTCGCCGGAGCGGCTGCCACTTTTTCGCCACCCGACCCCCGGTCGGGTCGCTTGGTTGAGCCGCGCGAGGCAATGCGTTCGGGAACGAATGCTTCGTCAGCGCACCGGGTGAAGCAGCGGATTGCTGAGGTCTTGGTGGTAGCCGTAGACCATGGTCCCCAAGTAAAACAGGTTGATCACGGTCCACAGCACGCAGGCGGTCGCGAATAGCGTGCGCAGAGCACGCGGCGCACGCAGAGCGTAGCGCACGCACGCGACCGCCCACGCCGCGAACGACACGCACAACAACCCACCGACGACCACGTTTTCCACGAAGTCGGACGCGCGAAACTCGAAGTACGGCTCTTCACCGGCCGTGTGCACGACCAGCGCGATCGAGAGCACGCTCAACACGAGGCCGCTCGAAGCCAACCCGTAATGACTGCGCGTCACGCGTTCGAGTGGCGCCGCCACCGCCGTCGCCACTCAGCTCCGAATCAGCGCGTTCACGCGCGCCGCGCAGATGAAGTCGTTTTCGGTCAGGCCACCCGCGTCGTGCGTCGAGAAGGCCACGCTGCACTTGTTGTAACTGACCGTGAGATCCGGGTGATGGTCTTCTTGGTTGGCGATGTAGGCGAGCGCGTTGACGAAAGCGATGGTCTCGTAGAAATCGGCAAACTTGTACTCTTTGCTGATCTTGGCGCGCGTTTCGTCGACGCGATAACCAGGGACCTCTGGCAGCAACGCTTCGATTTGCTTGGGCTCGAGCTTGGCGGCTTTGTGCACGCTTCGCTTATCGGTGAGTGACATGGGGCCTCCCTCGGATTCGACGAACAGTTCACGAATGCCGCGAGCGCGAGTGCGCGCGACGAGGACAGTGTCCAGCAACACTCTGCGTTCGTCGAGCGCGCGCCGCCGACTCGCGCGATCCAGATCATGCGGATTTCATTTGCGCCACGTTTGCGCCAGGAAGGAGGCTGCTTGTCGCTTTCCGGGTTCTGACAAAATTGAGTGTCTCGAATCCCGCTTTCTTCGTAGTTCGAATTCGAACCGCGGCCCGGGCGGAGCCCTCCGACGCTGAGCAGACGCTGATTCGAACCGCGGTCCTCTGAGACGCTTTCCCACCAGCAAACCGCGGGTTGAATTCGAACTCCTCGTGGGAAAACCCGGGTCGGTCGGCAAGTCGGCCAACTGGCCAGGCCATTTCCTTGCCATTTCAATAACTTCGCGGGCCTTGACGGATCGTCCTGCGCGTGGTGACCTGGCTGTGTCGCGAAGCGACTCTGCCCCGTCGATGCGGGATGACCCGTACGCGCAGGGGAAGATTGGCCCGAGTGGGCCAGCTCGAGGTGGAGATGCTCCACCTCCCCAACAAACTTTTTTTCATTTTCGCCCCCTCCAAAGATCCCCGTGTCTTGCCCCCGCACGCAAGCTCGACTGTCGCGCCCGCCAGCGTCCCCACCGGTTTTACCGGTTCGAGGCCACGTACGGCTGCGATTCGCTGCGCGGCCCGGCATGACTCCGCTCTTCGAGCCGAGTCTTTCGCCTCCGCGCTGATTTTGTCTACCTAGCGTTCGCGCTCAAAATCTGGGGTTTTTGCGTCGTGGCACCCGGAAGCCATGCCCCGAAACACTCTCGTTATCAATTGTGACATTCGTGAAACCCGCGTCGCCCTGATCGAAGAAGGGATCATCGCCGAACTGCAGATCGAGCGCGCCGCCGCTCGCGGAACCGTCGGCAACATCGTGCTTGGCCGCGTGACGCGCGTTCTGCCAGGCATGCAGGCCGCGTTCATCGACGTCGGCATGGAGCGCGCGGCATTCCTGCACGTCGAGGATCTGATCCGGCCCGATGATTTCGAGGCTTATTTGTCGGGTTCCCGCCGTCACGAGGACGCCGAGAATTTCTCCAAGGGCGAGGGCGGCAAACGTCATCAGGCGGGGGCGTCGCACGCGCACGGTGAAGCGCACGACCACGACGCGGACGACGAAGACGACGACGACGACGACGTGAGTGATGCCGAAGGCGACGCTGAGGGCGACGACGATACGGCCACTCACGCCGATGGCGGCGACGCGAGCAGCGCCGAAGAAGAAGAAGAGGAAGAGGAAGAAGAAGAGGAGGAAAGCGAGCACGACGACGCGGAAGAAGACGAGACAATCGTCGAGACCGTCGTCATCGACTCTGCGGTCGACTCCGCCTGGGACAACGAGAACGAGGGTGACGCTTCGTCGGTCGTGGTCGAGCTCAATGCCGACGCCGACGTCGATCTGGCCGGTGACGACGATGCAGACGCGGAAGCCGACTCGGACGCAGACCCCGAATCCGACGGCGAAACCGTGGTCGGTGAAGGCGAAAACCCCGTGCCCGCAGCCGCAGACGCCCCGGGCGAGGACGGCGCGCGCCGTCGTCGTCGCCGTCGCCGTCGCCGCGGTGGCCGTGATGCAGCCGTCGAAGGCGTGGCCGCGGCCGCGGCCGCAGCGGTCACCGTCGCCGTGGCGGCGCCGCGCCCGGTCGCGCCCGCGCGCGGCAGCACGCCCATGTCGCGGGACGCCCGCCCGGAAGCGCGCGGCAGTCGCGATCGCAACGAGCGCGGTGGCAAAGACCGCAACGCACGCTCCGGCCGCGACAAGAACGGCAGCCGCGATCGTCGTCCAGGCGGAAGCAGCGCGAGCGGCACCGGCAAACCAACCAGCCGCGTGTCACGCTCGGTTCCGATCACCGAGGTCGTCAAAGAGGGCGATGAAGTGATCGTCCAGATCTCGAAAGAGCCGATCGGCACCAAGGGCGCCCGGGTCACGAGCCACGTGTCACTTCCCGGCCGTTACGTGGTGTATTTGCCCACCGTCGAACACGTCGGAGTTTCGAAGCGCATCGGCTCCGCGCGTGAGCGCGCGCGGCTCCGTGACGTGGTCGAGCCGATGAAGCCGCAAACCGGCGGCATCATCGTGCGCACGGTCGCTGAAGGCTTGACCAAGAAATCACTCAAGGCCGACATCGGTTACTTGGTGAAGCTGTGGGAGGACGTCTCGAAGAAGAAAGAGGGCGCCAAAGCTCCGGCCATCCTCTGTACCGAGCTCGATCTGGTGCTGAAGACGGCCCGCGATCTGTTCACCGACGACATCGAGAGCATCGTGATCGACGACAAGGAGCAGTACCTGCGCCTGGTCCGCTTCGTCGAGATGTTCATGCCCACGCGCGTGAAGGACATTCAGTACTACAGCGGCGACGAGCCGATCTTCGACGCGTACGGCATCGAGGACGAAATCGCCCGCGCTTTGAGCCGCAAAGTGCCGTTGCCGAGCGGCGGCTACCTGATCATCGACCAGGCCGAAGCGCTCACCGCGATCGACGTGAACACCGGTCGCTACGTGGGCAAGGGCAGTCGCGATCTGGAAGAGACCGCATTCAAGACCAACTTGGAGGCGATCGAGGAGATTGCCTACCAATTGCGCTTCCGCAACATCGGCGGGCTCGTCATCTTGGATTTGATCGACATGGACGTCTCGCAAAACCGCGAGAAAGTGTGGCGCACGCTCGAGGGGCTGCTCGCCAAAGACAAAGCCAAGACGACCATCAATCGCATCAGTGAGCTTGGGCTGCTCGAAATGACGCGCAAGCGCACGCGCGAGAGCCTGAACCGCACGATGCACGAAACTTGTTTCTACTGTGACGGCACCGGCCAAATCCAATCACGCACCACGATTGCGTACGAGATCTTGCGGCAAATCCGCCGCGAACGCGCCACGCTCTCTGGCTACTCCGTGCTCGTCAACGCGCACCCCGCGGTCGTGGATCTGATGCAGGGCGAAGAAAAGGCCGCCGTGCTCGAAGCCGAAAAGCGCTACATGCGTCGCATCGAGTTCAACCCGCGCCGCGAATATCACATCGAGCAGTTCGACTTGCAGGGCAAATAGCGCCGGGTGGCTGCGCCGCGCGTCGAGACGCGCGGCGCGCCTCGTTGGCCAAGAGGCCGCTCCGAACCCCACTTCGCGAAAACTGGCCGGAAGTGTGGGGATGAGGGCGCGGACCCCGACGCCGAAGGCTGGGACGGCCGCGACGAGCTGCGTGACCATCAACAAAAACCTAGAAAATTGGCTGAATTTGCCCGCGGCCCTCGCCTTTGGCGACTTCTCGCCTACAGTGTCGTCAGCCGAGCAAGCACTAGGGCCAATAATCCGAAGCTCCAACTCCGATGACGAACGCGCGCAAATCCGAGCGGGTCACGATCAACAAAGAGTTCGAGTCTTTCGATCAGTTCGTCGAAGAGTACGTGACGAACATTTCTCGCTCGGGGGCGTTCGTCAAAACCAGCACCCCGCTGCCCGTGGGCACCGAGGTGGATCTGCGCTTCACCGTCGTGATTGGCGGCGTCGAGACGATCGAGGGCATTGGTGAGGTCGTGCGCGTCGAGACCGACCCAGCCGGCATGGGCGTGGTGTTCAAGGAGCTGAGCGGCTACTCCGCCCAGCTGATCGAGAAGCTGCTGACCGCGAGCAAGGGCTGATTTCTGGCTCAATGCGGAGTCGCGAAGGCGACCTCCGGTTGCAAGCCGCCGAGCTGAAACGGTGAGCCGTCGATCTCGTGGAGCGTGCCGTTCGAGCGTTGCAGCGAAAATACCGAGGTCGTGCCGTCGTCGTTGCCCGCGAGCAGGAAGCGCCCGGACGGCTCCACACCGAGCGAGTACGGTGAGCCGCCCTTGATTGGCTCGCCCGGCACGGCCGCCAATTTGCCGTTGCTCGCGTCGATTTCGAAGCCGAACACGCGCGGCGGATTGAGGAAGCTCGTGGCGTACAAGTACTTGCCGCGTGGTTCGACGGTTAGATTCGAAGCCGACGGATCCGAGCCCACGGCGCTGGAAAACGGCGAGCCTTCGACCAGTGTCAGCGCGCCGCTCGAGGCGTCGATCGCGAAGGCATTCAGGCCTGCTCCAGAAGTAAACAAAAAGCCGCCACCGGGGTGAAACGCGATCGCGCCGGCGAAGACTTGCGTCGAACCGTACGGCGAAGTCTCGAGCTCACTGAGCGCGCCCGAGGTTTGGTCGATGCTGTAGCCGCGAATGCCGAATACGCCGTTTTGCGTGACGTACAAGAAGTGACCGCTCGGCTCGGCCGCGACATAAGCCGGGCTGCTGACGTCGAGCTGCACCGGGTCGCCAGCGGCGGTGAGCGCGCCACTCGTCGCATCGACGCTGAATGCGTAGATGCCTTTGTCCTCGTCGCTGCTCGCGACGTACGCGAATTGCCCATGGGCCGTGAGCGTCAGTGAAGTCGGCCTGCCTGCGATCGTCGTCGATGAAGTGGGTTGCGCGGGCAGCGTGCCGTCGGAAGCGATCGCGTAGGTGTTGATCTTCTTCGTGCCTTGCTCCGCCGTGTACACGAAGCGTTGCGCCGGATCGACGCTGACCGCATACAATTGCGCGCCGGGATTCACGGTGGCGCCGAGCTTGCTGAGCTTGCCCGTGGCAGGCTCGATCGAGACTGGGATGAGGCCATTCAAAAACGTGGCGACGTACGCGTAGCGTTGCAACGCATCACCCGGATCGCTCGTCGCGCCGGCGCTCCCGGCTTCACCCGCGCTGCCCGCGTTGCCTGCTTCACCCGGGACGGCGGTGTCGCCGCCTGCGCCACCCTGTCCGTCGCCAGCGGCTCCGGGAGACGAATCATCGCCGGCTGAGCCCGCGTTGCCCGCGTTGCCCGCGGTTCCCCCAACGGCAGATCCACTGCCCGCGTGCGCACCGCCAGTCGCTTGCCCACCGCTGCCCGCGAGCGACGCCGCACCGCCCGCACCGGCACCGGAGCTGCCGGTCGAGCCGTTGCTGTCGTCGGATCCGCAGGCGCTGGCGAGGAACAGGAGCACAGAAACGGAGAAGAAAGCCCACTGATAGCTGCGCATCTGCCAGCAGTACGCGGCGTTCGAGCGGGAGTTTCGGCCGCGCTGCCCCGGTTTGTCGCGTTAGTGCACGGAACAGATGCCCAGCAGTTAGATCCCCGTCTGGCCCACCTTGCGCGGCTCCGTGTTTCGGCTTAAAAGCTGCGCCCCCATGTACATCCCCACCAAGACCCCCCGCAAACTGGACCGCAAGCGCTCGAAGCTCCTCCGCTCGAAGTTCAAGGCCAAGAACCGCGGCCGCCGCAACGGTCTCAAGAAGTAATTCGCGGCCCGTCCCCGGGTGCGGTCACGAGTGACCGACGGAGGATGAGTTCGGGAGCAAGCTCGCGCTCTGCTAGAACGCGTCGTCGCTCGACGACCCGTTGCCGACCACGCGTGACGCGGTGTCGTAGTTGAAGCCCGCGCGAGCCATGGCCATCAGATCTTTGCGTCGGTATTCGTCGCGAAGCTCAGGCTTGCGGTGAGGTCCCAGGCGACGCCGGCGCGCGAAAGCCCGCGCGGCCTCGAGCTCGCTCGCCGCTGACTCGTTGCGCGGCAAGAGCTCCTGCAAGACTTCTGCGCCAATGCCGCGAGCGCGCAATTTCTGCTCGATCATGCGTCGTGACATGCCGCGATCGCGCTGGCGCGCCGCGAAGTTCTTGGCGAAGCGCTGATCGTCGATCAGCCCCGACGACTGATAGCGCTCGAGCAGCTCCTCGATGATGGCGGGCGCTGCGGCGGCTTCGGCGACACCGGCGCGCGCGGCCTTGGCGACGCGCTCGCTCAATACTTTGCGCAACCTTGCCACCGAGCAATCGAAGCGCTCCAGGTAACGGAGCGCCGCGGCCTCGATGCCCGCGCGGCTCACGTTCGGCGGACGGCGCGCACGCTCCGCGCGCTCGAGCTTCGGCTTTTCCTTCCCGAAGCGGGGCACGGAGAACCTCTCAGCCGCCGCGCTTGAGCTCGTTCAAGACCAGCTTGCTGACGGCTTTGAGCGTGTCGAACACGCCCACGCCGCTGCGCGCGTTGGCTTCGAAATCAGGCACGTTCATCGGGTTGATCAGCGGGCGCAGCTCTTCGACCGCCACGGCGTTCGGCAGGTCGCGCTTGTTGTATTGGATGACGTACGGGATTTTTTCCAGCGAGTAGCCCTGCTCGGCCAAGTTGGTGCGCAGGTTCTCCACGCTCTCTTCGTTCGCTTCCAGGCGCTCCATCTGCGAGTCGGCGACGAAGATCACGCCGTCGACACCCTTGAGGATGAGCTTGCGGCTGGCGTCGTAGAAGACCTGGCCGGGCACCGTGTACAGATGGAAGCGGGTCTTGAAGCCGCGAATTTCACCGAGCGAGAGCGGCAAAAAATCGAAGAACAGGGTGCGCTCGGTCTCGGTCGCGAGGCTGATCATTTTGCCTTTCGCGTCCGGATTGGTGCGCTCGTAAATGTACTGCAGATTCGTCGTTTTTCCGCACAACCCAGGCCCGTAGTAGACGATCTTGCAGTTGATCTCCCGGGCCATGTAATTGATGAAACTCATCGCCCGGCGCCTCAGTCGTTGAAAAGGTTGTCGATGTCCTCGTCCGTGATCTCGGCAAACGGTGAATCGCTGCCAGGCTCGTGAACCTTGCTCAACAAGGCTTCGAAAATCCGGTTCAACTCGTCACTGGCCTTTCTGACGCGCAGGCGAACCAAGCCCAGGCTCGACTTCGAGTCGAAAATCACCACCAGAATCACGCGGTTGCCAACCAACTGAATGTGGATGTTGGCTTTCTCGCCCTCGTGGAATTGAGTCGCGAACTCGTTCTCGCGAAGCAACTTGGCGATGCCGCCAGTCGCCGCAATGTTGCCGGCGGTGAGAGATGCGAGCGACGTGGTGTCGATGTTGTCGACCTCTCCACTCGCCGCGATGAGCTGACCGTTCTTGTCGACGATGAAGACGACTTTGGCGTTCGCTTCCCGAACCAGTCGGTCCACGACCGTCTGGATCTGGTTGAACTCCTCCTCGTACATCACCATCTGGGGATTGACCATCGCGAGCCTCCGCTAGTCGTCCGCAAAATCTGTCGGCGACTAGCTCTCCAAGTCACAAAACTGGCAAGAAACCTGAGCCATTAGTTCTATCCGAGCGCTCCCGGACCCACAAGTCCGTTGTCTCGTCTCTCGACAACCTCGATGGCCCCACCACCCCGTAACGACCGCATCGGGCGTTTGCCTAATGTGGGCAAAGCGAGAAGGCGGCAGCGAAAGCGATGAACCTCGGCCGGCCGGCAGCCGCGCGGAAATCTAAAAAAGCGACGGACCAGGCGCCGCGCATGCGCCGATTTCCGGCCCAACCGGATCGCCAAGCGCTAAAGCTAAGTCCGTGGAAAACAGGCCGGCCCAAAGATCGATTGTCCAAGCTGTCGCGGTTCTCTGCCTTGTCTGCTCGGCAGTGTGCGGCGTGCCAGGAGTCGCGGCTGTCGCGCACGCCGGGCAAACCACGTTTCATCGAGATTTGAACGACCTGAGCAAGCAGCTCGATCTCGCGCGAGGTCCGGAAGTGTATGCAACGCTGCGCAAGATCTGGGGCACGTGGGATCGCGCCGATCCGAGCCACGTGGAAGAAGCCTTGCGAGCCGCCACGCGTGACACGCATCTGAGCGCGCCCGCGCGCGCGTATGCCGGCACGCTGTCGGCGCTTGGCCGCGCCCGGCGCGGCGATCTGAAGGCCGCCCGTGACTCGATTCGCGCGCTCGGTTACGTCGATCAGTGGCAAGTCGTCGGCCCGTTCGACAACGAGGGCAAGGCGGGTCTCGACACACCGAGCGGGCCCGAACCCGAATTGCTGCAGGCAATCGTCCCCGGCAAAGCGTACACGGGCAAAGAGCGCCCGGTGCGCTATCGGCCAGTTCCGGCAGTGTTTCCGTACGGCTACCTGGACGCCGGTTCGCTGGTTCGACCCGAGTCGAAGGTGTGCGTGTTTGCGACCAGCTTCGTGAGCGCGCCCAAGGCCAAGCGCAAGGTGAGCGTGTGGGCCGGCGCGGGTGGCTCGTTCAAGTTGTTCTGGAACGGCGACCTGGTCCTGCAAGACAGCGCGTACCGCGGGCACGACTACGACCGTTCGGCGACGTTGGTCGATCTCGAAGCCGGGCCAAACCAACTCACGCTCAAGATTTGCGGCGACGACGCTTCCCCGGTGGGCTCCGTGCGCGTGGGCGGGCCTGATGGCGCGCCCGACCCGACGCTGATCTTTTCCAACGATTTGGCTCAGAGCCAGGCCTTCGCCAAAGCGTTCGCCAAGAAGAAGCCGAGCGACAAGCTCCTCGCCCACGCCGGCCCGGAAGGCCCCATTCAGCTGTTCCAAAAGCTGACGCTCGGTGGCGCAAAAAAGGCCTCTCCGGCCGCGCTGGAAGGCTTTGCTCGTTACTTGGCCGATACCGGAGGGGATGACCCGGCTCGCCACGACGCGCGTGATTTCGCGAAGCAAGCCGCAGACAGCGAACCCACGGTGCGACGCGCGCTGCTCGCGGGGCGCCTGGCCGAAGATCGAAATCAATCGGGTGAATGGATCAAGAAGGCCGAAGCGCTCGCCGCGCACGACCCGCAGCCGAATCGTGAAGTGCTCTTGGCGCGCGCGTTGGATCGCCGCACGAGCCCCAACTGGCGTGATGCGTTCCCGTACTTCGACAAAGTGCTCGCGCTCGACCCCGATGACTCGATCGCGCTGCGTGGGCGCGTCGAGCTGTACAACCTCGCCGGCCTGCCACGGACCGCGCTGGCCACCTTGGAGAGCGCCGTCGCGCGCAATCCGAACTCGGTCAATTTGCTGAACATGTACGCGTCGCAGCTGCGCATGCTGGGGCGCGCGACGGAAGCCGCCGAAGCCGAAAACCGCTACTCGGCGCTGCGCTTCGACGATGCCGGCTTCATCGGCCAAAAGATCGAACTGGCCACGCTGCGCCGTGACCGCGCGGCCGCCGAGCGCTGGGTCGATCGCCTGCTCGAGACGCACCCGGACGGACTTTGGGCGCTGGGGCTCGCGGCGCGCACGTATCGCGCGCTGGGGCAGTCGGAGCGCGCCGTCGCCGCTTACCGCCGCGCGCTGCTGCTCGCGCCGGAAGACACCATGTCGCTACGCGCGCTGGCCGACCTCGACGGCGATCTCGGACGGAAAGACGAGCAGCTCGCGCTGCTGCGCGATATCTTGCGCATTCGGCCGCAAGACAAAGACGTTCGCGAGTACGTCGAGGCGCTCGAGCCGCACCGCCCGCGCGCTGACGAAGCCTACGCCTGGGACTCGAGCAAGTTCCTGAAGCTGCGCCACGCGCCGGCAAACGGGCAAAATCGCCGCGTTCTGCGGGATCTGACGGTGTCCACGGTGTTCGAAAATGGGCTCTCCAGCTCGTATCGCCAAATCGTGTTTCAACCGTTGACCGACGCGGCCGCCGCCGCCGCGCGACAGTATGGCTTCGGCTATGAAGCGGACAGTCAGTCCGTACAGCTGCGCGGCGCGCGCGTTTACCGCGGTGACGGTCGCGTGGACGAAGCCATCGAGTCGGGTGAGGGCCCCGCCGACGATCCGTCGATTGCCACCTACACCTCGGCGCGTACCTTTTACATCCAGTTCCCGCGCCTCGAACCGGGAGACGTGGTCGAGCTGCGCTATCGCGTCGACGACGTGACGCCCAAGAACGACTTCGGCAACTACTTCGGCGAGATCACCTACCTGCAGGGGACGGACCCCGTGCAAAACGCCGAGTATGTGCTGATCACGCCGAAATCACGCACGTTCTACATCGATCAGAACGTGCCGCAGTTGGTGCAAAGCAATGAGGTGGTCGGCAATCAGCGCATCTATCACTTCTTCGCAGGTCAGGTGGCGGCCGTCGCACCGGAGCCCGCCATGCCGCCGCTGCAAGAGGTGCTCGGCTTCGTGCACGTGTCCACGTACAAGGATTGGAAAGACCTCGGTCGTTGGTACTGGGGTCTGGTCAAAGATCAGTTCGACTTGGACGACGAGACGCGAAAGCTCGCCAAGAAGATCGCCGAGGGCAAGACCAACGACGTCGACAAGGTGAAGGCGGTTTACGAATGGGTGACCAAGAACACGCGCTACGTGGCGCTCGAGTTCGGCATCTACGGCTACAAGCCGCGCCGCTGCGTGCAGACCGTGGCGCGCGGCTGGGGTGACTGCAAGGACAAGGCGACCGTCATCACCACGCTCTTGAACGAGCTCGGCATCAAGACCACGATGGTCGTGCTGCGCACGCAAATGAAGGGTGATTTCCGGTCCAGCATCGCGAGTTTCGCGCCCTTCGACCACGCCATCGCCTACGTGCCTTCGATGAACTTGTACTTGGACGGCACGGCCGAGCTGACCGGCATCAACGAACTGCCGCGGATGGACATCGGCGCCTTGGGGCTATTGGTCAACGAGGGCAACACCGAGGTCACGCACGTGCCGAACGTCGCGCCCGAAAAGAACTTCGTGCGCCGTGAGGTCAAAGCTCAACTGGCGAAGAGCGGCGAAGCGAAGCTCGAGTTCGACTACGCAACCGGCGGCTTCAATGCGCCGCAATGGCGCAGCCAGTATCAATCGGAAGCCACGCGCGAGGACCGCATCAACAACGACCTGGGCCGTGAGTTCCCCGGCTTCGAGATTGCGGCCGGCAACCTCGGCATCGTCACCAGTGATTTGACCAAGGTCGAAGAACCCGTGCACATCAAAGTGCGCGGCTCCGCGCCTGCATTTGCCCGCCATGAAGGCAATCAGCTGAGCATGGCCGTGACCAACGGCTTCCGCCTGACACCGAGCTACGCGTCGCTCTCGCAGCGCCGCCACGACGTTCGCTTGCTCGCGTTTTCCACGCTCGAAGATCAATACACCATCAAATTGCCGCCCGGCTCCAAGATCATTTCTGCTCCCAGCAACACGACACAAGACAACCGCTTCGGCTCGTACTCGGTGAACGTGCAGCAAGATCACGATCAGGTCACGGTCGTGAGCCGCCTGACCGTGAAAGTCGACCGCGTGACTCCCAAAGACTACCCGGCATGGAAGAGCTTCTGCGAAGCAGCCGACCGCGCCCTCAGCCCCCGATTGGTGATCGAGTGATGCGTCTGCCGTTTCGCCCTCGTGCTCTGGCCTGGGCTCTGTGCCTCGGCTTTTTTGGCGGCTGCTCGCCGCACACCTCGACGACGCACGCGGAAAGCGTGGAAAGCTTGCGGAAAAGCGCGGAAGCGAGCCCTGACGCCGCGCACGTGGGTCGTTGGTTGCTGGCCGAGTTGATCTCGCCCGGAGGCAGCGCCACGCGCGCCGCGCGCGCCAAGGCGCGCCTCGAACAGCTCGGTCAACGGGACATGGTAGGTCACTTCGCGCTCGCGCTCGAAGCGTCCAGTCACGGCCAGTTCAGCGTCGCCTCCGAGCTCTACCTGAAAGCGCTCGAGGCCGCGCGACAGTCGAGCGACGAGCGCGCGCCGTTCGTGGCCTGGTACGCCGCCCATCAGGCCGTCGCCTACCGGCACACAGCCAAGGATCTTTGGCAACGCTGGAAGCCGTTCGTCGACAGCGCGCTCAAGGACCCACGCAACATCGGCTGGCGCGCGCGCGAAGAGCTGGTCGACTGGTGGCGACTCGAAGCCTATCAAGAAGCCCAAAAAGGCTTGGATGACTCGGCGGCGGATTTCCATGGCTGCGTGAACAAACTGCGAATCGCGGGCCCCTTCGGCCGCAACGTCGCGGGCGACGCGCTGCGCTCGTTTCCAGCCGAATTGCCGGGCCCCTGGGCGCAACGTTGGGATCCGGATCCGGCCGTGGGCGAGGCACCGCGCGTGCTCACCGTGAAGCGCACGGGCTGCAGCTTCAGCATCGACGAACCGGTGGGTCTGGGCCTCTACTACGCCGAGACGTATCTCGAGTTGCCCGAAGCGCAGGAGGTGCTGATCGCGCCGCAAAGCACGTTCGCGATTTGGGTCGACGACCAACTCGTGCAGCGCAAAGATCCGCGTGAATGGGGCGTTTGGACGCGCCTGGGCGTGCGCGTGAAGCTGACGCGCGGACGCCACCGCGTGCTCGTGAAGGTGGGCGAACCGCAAGTCGTGGTGCGCTTCTTGCGGCCCGATGGACGCCCGCTGGGCGCGCCGGTCTCGGACGACCCCACGAGCCCGTACTCCGTCGTGCCTCCGCAGGTCGTTCCGGGTGCCAACGTCTTCGAGGCATTCATCAAGAACGGCACCCTGAGCGATCCGGGCGACGATCTCGTGCGCTTTACCGGCGCTTTCTTGGCGCACACCGAGGGCCAAGGCGACGTGGCTTCGGTCATGCTCGAACCGTTGCTCAAGGATCCGAGCCGCGCGACCGGCGTCGTGCTCGACGCCGCCGCCGGCTTTGGTTCGGCCGATCCGATCTTCGCGCAAAGCCAGCGCCGCGATCTCACCCGCGCGCTGCGCGAAAGCGCGATCAAGAAAGACAAACGGCTGTGGAACTCGCAGCTCGCGCTCGCGCTGTGGGAGGCCGAAAAGAGCGGCATGAACGAGGGCGTGCGGCGCGTCGTCGGCTTGGTCGACGCGTTTCCGGAAGTGCCGGACATGCTCACCGCGCTGGCCGGCATGTACAACGAGCTCGGCTGGACCACGGAAAACTCCGCCACCGTGCGCCAGCTCGCCAAGCGCTTCCCGGACGACCCGGACGCGCTGACCGCGGCCGTCTCTGCCTTCGACGCCGTCGGCGACAACAAGACCGCGGATGCCTTGGTCGAGCGCATCAAGAAGCTCGATCGCGACAGTGAAATCGTGCTCAGCCGCGCGCTCGGACAGCAAGATTACCCGACGGTGTTGGCCGAACTGAAGCGAATCGCCGCGCGTCGCCCAGAGCGCAAGGACATCGCCGAGCGCATCTACGACGTCATGGTGCGCGCCGGCAACGAGCAAGAGACCTGGAACAAGCTCGAAGCCACGATCAAGAAAGAGCCGCGTAACGCGCGCGCTCGCTTGGACCTCGCCGACGCGCGCTACGCCAGTGGCTCACACGAAGCGTTGGTCCGCGCGCTGGTCGACGCCGTGCAAAACGGCGCACCCACGGCGCCGCTGGAACAAGCGCTGGACTTGGTCGAGGGCTCGAGCGAGCTCGAACCGTATCGGCTGAAGACCCAGCCGCTGATCGACGAATACGAAAAATCGGGCACGGTGCTGCCGGGCACGGCGGCGCGCGTGCTCGACTACGCCGCGTTTTGGGTTCACGCCGACGGCTCGAGCCGCATGCTCGAACACGAGCTGATCAAAGTGCAGAGCGCCGAGGCGATCAGCACGATGGCCGAGCAACAGCTGCAAAACGGCCTGATTTTGCACCTGCGCGTGATCAAGAAGGACGGCACGGTGCTCGAACCCGAGCTGATCGAGGGCAAGCCCACGGTCACCATGCCGCACCTCGAGGTCGGCGACTACATCGAGACCGAGCGCATCGAGAGCAACCCGGGCGACGGCCAGCGCGGCCTCAACTATTCCGGCCCGCGTTGGTTCTTCCGCGAGGAGAACATCGCCTACGCGCGCAGCGAGTTGGTGGTGATCTCACCGAAAGCCAAGCCGCTCGCGATCGAAACGCGCAACGACGTTCCGCCGCCGCAGGTAACCGAGAACGGGCCGCTCGTGGTTCGTCGTTGGCGCGTGCAGAACAGCCCGGCGGCGCCGGTCGAGCCGTTCGGCGCGCCGATCACCGAGTTTTTGCCCAGCGTGCAGCTCGGCTGGGGCGTGAGCTTGAACGACAATTTGCGCGCGATGAGCGACGCCGTGGCCGACACCGCGCCGGTCGATCCGCGGCTCGTGCGGATCGCGGAGCGCATCGTCGAAGGCGTGCCCGAGAGCGCGCGCGCTGAACGAGCCAAGCGCTTGTACCGCTGGATCTTGGCCAACGTGCAGGAGGGCGACGAGAGCGACGGACGCCGAGTCGTGATTGGCAAGAACGGCAATCAATGGCGCGGCTTCATCACCCTGTGCCGTTCACTGCGCATTCCGGTCAACTACGCGGTGGCGCAAAATCGGCTCAGTTTGCCGCCGGGCGGCCCCTTCTCGGAAGCTGCGTTGTTCACCCAACCGCTGCTGCGCGTGACCGCGGAGAAGGAGCCGATCTGGCTGAGCTTCGCCGGCAAATACACGCCCTTTGCCTACGTGTCCGCCGAGGCGCGCGGTATGCCCGCGTACGTGCTCTCGGAGGACAAGCCGGTGGCGGCCAAAGTGCCGGCTGCCGGCGCACAAGACAACGTGCGCTACGGCGGCAAGTTCCAACTCAACGCGGACGGCTCCGCGGAGCTCGAGCTGGAACAGAGCTTCTTCGGCAAGTACGCGATGGGCCTGCGCAACGCGCTGTCGGAAATCCCCGAGGAGCAGCTGCGCGATGTGCTCGAATCGCGGCTGCTCGGCCCCGAGCTGCGCGGGCTCGAGCTGAAGAGCTACGCGCTCGATCACTTCGACGACTTGGACAGCCCGCTGGTGATCCGCGCGCGCGCCCGAATTCCGGCATTTGCGCAGCGTTCGGGCGATATGCTGCTGATTTCGCCGCCGTTTGGACCCCGCGTCAGCCAGCTCGCGGCGCTCCCCCAGCGACAAACCCCGTTGCTCATGGCGGAGGCCCAGCACCGCGAAATCAACCTGCAGTTGTTGTTGCCGAAGGGCGCCGTGCTGGTCAATGACTTGGCGCCGCAAGCGATCAGCGACGGCGACCGCTCGGTCCAAGTGGCCGACACGGCCAAGCCCGGCGAGCTGACCTTGGTGCGCGTGGTGAACTTGCCTGCCGGCCGCGTGCAGCCCAAGGACTACCCGCGCTTCCTCGCCTTCGCGCGGCGCGCGGACGAGGCCCTGTCGCAAAGCGTGCGAATCAAACTGCAGTGAGCTGTCGAGCGTGCGGCGCCTCGAGCGCCGCGCGCTCACCCCTCGGGTGTCACGAAGCGTGTTACTTCGAGCTCTTGCGCAGCGCTTCGTCGGCTGCCTGCTTGCCCTTTTCGATGCGGGCTTTCACCGCCGCGGCGTCGGCGCTCTGCTTCTTCCAGGCTTCCACGACCTTCTTTCGTTCGCTGGCGGAAGCCGGGAAACCGATGCCCTTCTGCGCGGTAGTGAACGCTTCGTACTCGCCCCACTTGGCGCTGGCTTCGTCGTAGGCCTTTTGCCGCTCACGCAGGTCGGCGAGCGCAAACTGTAGCTTCGCCTTCATGCTCGGATCGGCCGCGGCCACGACGCGTAAGCCGGCCGTGAACGCGACCTCGGCTTCGTGCAGGTCGCCCTTGAGCAACTGAACTTCACCGACACGATAGTAGCCAAGCGCGTTTTCCGATTCTTTGGCGAGCGCGTCGCGATACGCGGCGATGGCACCGTCGAAGTCGCGCGCGAGCACGGCCGCGTCCCCGCGCTGGAGCGCTTCGCTGAAGGGACTGATGCCCTTGCGGCCACGCGGATCGCGACGCACCTCGGTCGCTGCTTCGCGCTTGACGGCAGTCGCCGGTTCGACGGCGATGCCCGTCGCCGGCTGCGCGGCGGCGGCAGCCGGGGGCTGGGCGGCAGCAAAGGTGGGGAGCAGGAGCAGCGACGCGAAGAGCGTGGCGGACAGCCGTAGGCGCATGCCTCGAGGCTATCACGGCAAACACTCCACAGGCCTGTGCGGCGCCTGGGGATAACCTCGTAAGCATTTATTTTCACTGGATATTTCTTGCGGTACCTGGGCGAGCTGCGCGCGCTACCATGCCGCGGCGATGAGCAGCCGCCGAGCGACCGCCTACCCCTGGAACACGCTCGAGACCGTGCCTCGTGACGGCGCTCGGCGAGCCGCGCGCGCGCGGCGTCAGCTGCAATCAGCGCTGGATCCGCTGCGTCTCGCGGTTGCGCTCGGTGAACTCACCGAGAGCGAGGTGTCGATCATCGTGCAGCGCGTCGCTGCCAGCCCGCCCCGGCGGCGACCGCTGACCGAGCTGGGCTTCGAACTCGGAGACGGTCGCGTTCGTGGTGCACTCGCCGTCGAGCCGGAGTTTGCCAGCCATGTCTTGGCGCGTGTGCTCCGGCGACCGATCGCGCTGAGCGTGCCAGGCGCGCTCGACGATTCGCTCGCGGGCGCGCTGCACGCGCTGGTGTTCGAGCTCGCTCGGCGTTCCGGCGCGCGTGCCGCGTTGCACCTGCTCGACGCGAACGAGGCCAAAGAACGCGCGCGCGACGTGTTCGTCGAGGCGAGCGTGCTGGTCGATGGCACGGCGTATCAAGCCGTGGTCGCGCTCGAACTCAGCGAGCCGACGACGGCGCGCGAGCCCACGTTGGCAGAGCTCGGCGAACTGCCGGTCCAAGTGCCCGTGGTGGCCGGCTGGAGCTTGGCCGAGCGTGCCGCCCTGGCCGACTTCGTGCCAGGAAACGCTTGGTTTCCGGGCCCCGGCTGGTGGCTCGATGCGACCCTGTCGGGCGACGTAGCACTGGCCGCGCCAGCGCAAGATCGAGGCGTCCGGGCCACGCTGTCGCACGATGGCAAAATCGTGATACGGGGAGGCAGCGTCCAGCTGCTGCCGGACACTGGTGAGCTCATGTCAGATCCCGAAAAACCGGAAGCGTCGTTGACCGACACCGTGCTCGATTCACCCGTCGTGGTGCGCGTCGAAATTGGCACAGTGACCATGACCGCTCGCGATTGGGCAGAGCTGGGCCCCGGTGACGTCATCGAGAGCGGTCGGCGCATTGCCGAGCCAGTCGTGCTGCGGGTCGGCGGGCGTGAAGTGGCGCGCGGTGAGCTGGTCAACCTCGAGGGTGAACTCGGCGTGCGGATTCGGGAGATTGTTCGACCATGAGCCGGCTGCCAAGTGTGCTGATTGTTTCCATCTGTGGTTGTCTGCTCGGCGCCGCTGCCTGCAAGAGCCCCGCGAGCGAGCCGACCCCCAGTGCGTCTGCCAGCGCCGCCGCCGCTCTGCCCAGCAGCGCCCCGGCCATCGCGCAACCCGCCGCCAAACCTTGGTTTTCCGGCGGATTTTCTGGCGAATATCAAGCCAAGGTCGCAGCCGTCGACGTCAAAGCGGGCGCCATCAAAGAATGGTCGAAAGACGACGGCAAGCTCGCCAGCGGCCCCGGCAAGCTCAGTCTGCAGATTGACGATGTCGGCCAAGTCGACGGCACGAGCGAAGGCGCGCTGGGCGCGAGCCACGTCACGGGCAAGGTGGAGGACGACACGCTGCGCATCCAGCTGTCCCCTGCGGACGACGCCGGCCTGCACGGAGTGTTGGTCGCCAAGCGTGACGGTGATGGCTTCAAAGGTTCGATCGAAGCCTCCAGCGGCGACAGCCTGCGCGTGCGCACGGCCAGCATCGAATTGAAGAAGCTCGGCAACTGAGGCGATCGTGGAAGCCGTCGCTCTGGGCTTGAATCGAGTGCGCGCACAGCTGGCCCAAGCCTTGGCCAGCGCCGGGCGCGCGCCGGATTCGGCACGCCTGGTCGCGGTCTCCAAGTTTCAACCCGCGAGCGCGATTCGCGCCGCCTACGCCGAAGGCCAGCGCGATTTCGGCGAAAATTACGTGCAAGAGCTGGAGCAGAAGGCGGCCGAGCTGGCGGATCTGGTCGATCTGCGCTGGCACTTGATCGGGCATTTGCAGCGCAACAAGGCGCGCGCGGTCGCGCCGCTCGCCTCGCTGATCCACACCGTGCATTCGCTCGAGCTCGCGCGCGAGCTCGACAAGCGCGCGAGCGGCGTCTCGCTCACGGGGGCTCGTGCGTTCGTGCCCGGTGAGTCGCGGCTACCGGTGTTGGTCGAAGTGAACGTGGGCGGTGAGGCACAAAAGAGCGGCTGTGCCCCCGAGGCGCTCGGCCCATTGCTTTCAGCGCTCGACCAAGCGACGCACCTGCGCTCGCTGGGCCTGATGTGCGTGCCGCCGCACACCGAAGATCCCAGTGGCTCACTGCCCTACTTCGAGCAGCTGCGCCGCTTGCGCGACGCGCACGGCGGCGCCCAGCGCCTGCCCGAGCTAAGCATGGGCATGACTGCGGACCTTTCCTACGCCGTGGCGGCGGGCGCGACCCTCGTGCGCGTGGGCACCGCGATTTTCGGCGAGCGACCGCGAGCGGAGCGCTGAGCGTGGCGCGGCGCGGCGGTCGCCCACCCAGCAGCGATCCGACGTTGCTCGAGGCCGCAGCACGGCGCGGCCACTTGGCGGGGCCTCCCGCGCCACTCGCTGAACGCATGCGCCCGCGCACGCTGGAAGAAGTGCTCGGCCAAGATTCCTTGCTGCGCGGGGGCCGCTTGCTGCGCGAGGCGATCGAACGGGACCGCGTGCCGTCCTTGATTTTGTGGGGGCCACCCGGTTCGGGCAAGACCTCCCTAGCGCACGTCATTTCGCGCCTGACCAAGACCGAGTTCGTGGCCTTCAGCGCGGTGCTCGGCGGCGTGCAAGAGCTGCGCGCGATCATCGAGGCGGCGCGTGAACGGCGCTCGTACCAAGGGCGCGGCACGACGCTGTTCGTGGACGAGATCCATCGTTTCAACCGCAGTCAGCAAGACGCGTTTTTGCCGCACGTCGAAAACGGCACCGTGACGTTGATCGGCGCGACCACTGAAAATCCGTCATTTTCGGTCAATGCCGCCGTCTTGTCACGCTGCCGCGTGTTCCGCTTGGAGGGGTTGAAAGAGGCGGACATCGTAGCCCTGCTCGAGCGCGCGCTGGGTGACTCCGAGCGTGGCCTGGGCGAACGCGGGGTGCACGCCGAGCCCGAGGCGTTGGCGGCCATCGCCAGGGTCGCCGGCGGCGACGCGCGACGCGCACTCGGTTTGCTCGAGGTCGCCGTCTCACTGCTGCCCGAAGAGTCGCCCGTGTTGGACGCGAGCACCGTGGAGCGCGCGGGCGAAGCGCGCACGTTGCTCTACGACAAGTCTGGTGAAGAGCACTACAACGTCGCCAGCGCGCTGATCAAATCACTGCGCGGCAGTGATCCGGACGCGGCACTTTATTGGCTATTTCGCATGCTGGACGCGGGCGACGATCCGTTGTTCTTGCTGCGGCGGTTGATGATCTTTGCCAGTGAAGACGTAGGCAACGCCGATCCGCGGGCGCTCGAAGTAGCGGTCAACGCCGATAGCGCGTTTCGACGCATGGGCCTGCCGGAGGGCATGTTTCCGCTGTCCCACGCGTGCCTGTATCTGGCGAGCTGCCCGAAGTCGAACGCCGTCAAGCGCGCCATCGGTGCGACGCGCGCGGCGATCGACGAGCGCGGCGCGCTGCCGGTGCCGAAGAAGCTGCGCAACGCGGTCACGCGCTTGATGAAAGACGAAGGCTACGGCCAGGGCTACCAATATCCGCCGGATCGCGAAGGCAGCTTCGTGCCCGGTGAGACGTATCTGCCCGACGAACTCGCGGGCGCGCGCTTCTACGAGCCGACGCAACAGGGCTTGGAAAAAGCCATCGGCGAGCGGTTGCGCCGGCTGCGCGGCGAAGTCGAAGTCGAGCCCGCGGCGCCCAGCGCAGGCGCGCCGAGCAAGCCCGACGAACGCGAGTGAGCGAAGCGACGCGCGTCAGTCGCAGAAGACGAGCTTGGCGTCGTTGGGGCCGCCCTCGAAGCCGTGCGCGCAGACACTCTCGTGATCCGTAGGACAAATGCAGGCGCAGGCAGCGTCCGTTTCCTCGAAGCACATGCCAGCCTCGGTGAGCCAGCGACAGGGCAGCTCCGGGTGTTCGGCGCGCATGAACCCAGGCACGCAGTCGCCGAGTTGCTTGGAGGGAAGCGAGCTGGAGGGACGGGACGAGCCGGACTTGCCCGCGCCACCCGCGCTGCTTCCGGACGGCAGAAAGTCACTCGGCGAAAATTCGCCCGAACCCGAGTCGTCGATCACGCGGCCGCCGCAACCCACCAGCAGCGCCACCAGTCCCATCGCCCAATGCCCCGGTCGGAATCGTTTCATTCGTTGGCTCACTCGTCCGTCTCGCTCGTCGGTTCCTGTCTGTCTGCTCTGACCAGCAAAGACCAGCAAAGACCGAGCCAATACTAGCTCGCGGACAATCCCAGCGCTCGTGCGCCATTCGAGTTGGCGCTGAACGGGGAGCCGCCTACTCTGTTGGCAACTCAGCTCGATACGGATTGCGACGGATCGAGGATGCCCAGGTACGGCAAGTTGCGATAGCGCTCGGCGTAATCGAGCCCGTAACCCACTACGAACACGTCGTCGATGGTGAACCCGAGGTAGTCAATCTCCACCTCACGCTGCTTGCGCGCCGGCTTGTGGAGCAACGAAGCAACCTTGACCGAAGCCGGATTGCGCCCTTTGAGCTGCTCGCGCAGGTACGAGATGGTGAGACCCGTGTCGATGATGTCCTCCACCAGCACCAGGTCGTCACCGGTGACCGGTCGCGTCAGATCTTGCGTGATCTGCACGACACCGCTCGACTTCGTGTCGTCGCCGTAGCTGCGCACGCCCAGAAATTCCATGCGAATCGGCAGATCGATGGCGCGCGCGAGATCGGCCGCGAACATGAAGCTGCCCTTGAGCACGCTGAGCAAAACCACCGAGCGCCCGGCGTAGTCGCGCGAGATCTGCGCGGCCAATTCGTTCACCCGAACGGCGATGCGCTCGGCACTGATCAGCGGCTGGACTTCAGGCGGTGTGAATGAGGCCACCATCTCAGTCTCGCGTAGTGCGGCGCGCAGGGCAAGGCCGTGCTGCGGCGCCGGCCGGAGTGCTCATAATGGTAAGCGCGTGGCGCGTACCGAAAGGGCCTGGCCGTCACTCGTCACCTCCACCGACCCCGAGCGATCGAGGCGCAAGGTGCGCACGCCGTGCGCGGCGAGCCGTTCCACCGTGGGCAAGTGCGGATGTCCAAAGCGGTTTCTGACGCCGCACGAAAGCGTGGCCAGAGCCGGCGCAACCAGCGCTAGAAACGCTTCACTGGTCGAGGTGCGGCTCCCATGGTGACCGACCTTCAAGTAGTCCGCGCGTAGCTCGCTCGGGTGGCTCTGAGCGAGCTCGGCCTCTTCTTCGTGCTCGGCGTCACCGGTGAACAAAAAGCGGCGCTGTCCGTAGGCCACGGAAATGACCAACGAGTTGTCGTTGGCGCCGCGATGCGGCGTGAACGAGGGACACGGCCCGAGCACGCTCAGCGTGGCGCCGCCAAAAGTGCGCGGCTTGCCGCACAACTCTTCAGGGTGACGGACCGGCACGCCGCGAGCGCGCAGCGAGCGCAAGAGCCCAGCGTACACGGGCCCGGCGCCTTCGGCCTCGCCTTGTCCAGAATCCCAAAATTCGCCGATTTCGAGCTGTTCCAGGGCGCTGGCCAAGCCGGTGAAGTGGTCCGGGTGTGGGTGGCTGAGCACCACGATATCGATGCGGCTGCGGCGACGCGCGTGCAAGACGGGCAGCACGACGGCCTTGCCCGGATCCACCGGACTGCCGACGAACCCACCCGCGTCGATCAGGATGCAGGCGCCGTTCGGTAGATCGATCAAGTTCGAATCGCCCTGCCCGACGTCCAGCGCGCTGGCGCGGATCAGCCCGTGGGGCGTGCCCGCGCGACGCGTCGCCGACTCCAGCCCACAGAAGGCGGACAGCGAAGTCACCGCCCAGCCGATCAGCAATCGCCGACGAACGCGCGCGCCGAAGCCATGAAACGCCCGGCCGCGCAGCGCGCAGCAACCAAAAATGAACACCGCGATCAGCGCCAACTGAAACCGTCCCGGTTCGGGCAAGGTGAGCGCGAGATAGCTCGCGTCCGCGCTCAACCAGGCGATGCGCTTCACGACCAAGAGCGCGCCCGACGCGACCAACGCAGCCCCACGCTCCAACGCCGGAATCGGCGCCAAAAGCAGGTGCGCGAGGCACAACGGCAAAGCCACCGATTCACCGAGCGGCGACGCCACCACGTTGGCGACCAGGCCCGCCAAGGTGATGCCCGACGACAGTAGCGCCAAGAGCGGCGCGCACGGAATGGTCGCCGACAATGTCGTGGCGAAGCTGACCGCCAAGAACCGCGCGGGGCGCGAGGCGATGCGCTCACAGCGCTCGGCCATGGGCCGCCCGAGCCAAATCAACCCCGCGGTCGCCGCCACCGAGAGCATGAACGACAAGTCGAAGGCACACAGCGGATCGAGCAACGCGAACACCAACGTGGACAGCCCAAAGCTGCGCACGGTGAGCGGTTTGCGACCCAAGGCGCGCGCGCCAAATGCCACCGCCAGCATGAACGCCGCGCGCCAGGCCGAGCTGCTCCCGCCGGCAAAGTCGGCATAAACCAGCGCCAACGCGAGCCCCACGCAGCTGGCGAAGCGCGCCACCACCCAGCGCGCCGAAAGCCGCTCGACGCGCGCAAGCACGAAGCCCAGCGCGTGCACGATCGCCACCACCGCGAACACCAAATGCGTGCCGCTGACCGCGAGCATGTGCGAAAGACCACTCTTCTGAAACGCTTGCGCATCTTCCGGGTCGAGGTCGCTCTCACCGAGCACGAGCGCGCGCGCCATGCCCGCCGCAGCGGGCGCAAAAGTGAGCACGATTCGCCGACGGGCCCGAGCGCGCGCTCGGTCGATCAACGCTCGCAGCCCGAACCTTCGCTGCGTGACATCGAGCGCCAGCACGCCGCCCGTGAGCACGATGTTCTGGCGCGCCGCCGAGGGCGTGGGATCGGCCGTATCCAAGTTACGAAACAGCTGAATGGGTGCTAGGTCCGCGATCACGTGCACTTGGTCGCCGCGCGTGAGCGCGTCCGGGCCGCCGTGCAAACGGGCGCGAAAAGGGACGGGCAGCAGCCGAGCCTCACAATCGGCGCGCGTCACTTCGGCCACGAAGCTCGCGCTGCCATCGGACCAAGTCGGGGAGAGAGCGACCGTGGCGCTCAGGTCACAGCGGCTGGGCGGACCGATGGCGTCGCGCAGCAGGATGCGCGTGGCCTCGAAGTGACGAATCCGCTCGGCACCGCGCACCGCACCGAGGGCGAAGAACAGCAGCGCGTATCCCGCCGTTCGCCAACTGAGCTCGAAGCTCAGCAGCAACCCGGCGCAA